>Ga0137415_10004771_pt1 | contig 13404 bp, 11 predicted proteins | sample CZODoug3_1_1_16f_FD_183082 | JGI IMG/M metagenome (GOLD analysis project Ga0137415, IMG submission 183082) | Vadose zone soil fungal communities from Angelo Coast Range Reserve, California, USA - CZODoug3_1_1_16fungal (Hybrid Assembly) | ecosystem: Environmental > Terrestrial > Soil > Vadose... | reverse complement strand
CACTTTGACCCGGCTGGGAGTTCGCGGCGTGCGTGGCGCGCGCTGAATTTTAATCCGTAGGTCCTGGGTTCGATCCCCAGCCGGGTCATTCCCTTCGCCTTCACCCCGTCTCCCACCACGCCACGATCCCTTCGTGCTTGCACTTTTGACACGTGGCGCGCGACGGAATGATCCCGCTGCGGAACGCGATGCGGGTTGCGCACTTGGGGCACACGCCGTAGCGCCGCCCGGCGTCCGCACGCGTGCCGCGAGCGGGATTAGGGTCGTCGTAGGTGCGGTACACAACGGTGAAGCGGTCCGGGCGTTTTTCGCGCACTTCCACGAGGTCCTGCGGCACGGTGACCCGCTGGCCCGACACCTCCAGCACCGCCCGGTTCACGCCACTGCTCAAGATCGGATACCATGCGCCGTTGCGCAGGGGCGCCTCGCCTTCGTCCTCGCGCTTCGCCGCGAACCACAGGCGAGCCCAGCCGAGTATCTGTTCCATACTCTAGACATTGCGGTTCTGGGCCCCAGAATCTGTGATCTGGGTAACACGCACCACCCTGAGGCACGGTAGCCGGGGGGTCACTGAGGCAGGTATATTCGCGCAAGATACGGTGGGGCAGGCTGCTAGCCGGCTTCGGAGGCTTCCTACGCATGCGACGGACCAATACCACCCGGTCCTGGGCGGTTGCCAGCGCTGCGGCGCTGGTGCTCGCCGGCTGCCTGGTCGCCGCCGCCGGTGCTGGTGCGGGGGGCGGCATCTACTTGACCCAGCGGGGGGTCGAGTCGGTGGTCCCCGCCACGGTCGAGCGTGCCGCCGCCGCCACGAACCAGGCATTTGATCAGCTCAAGGTCCGCCAGGTGAAATCGCAGGTCGAGCAGGGGGAGAATGGGGAGAAGCGGGAAATCGAAGGCACGGCCGGCGATCGCGAGGTCAGCGTCACGCTCAAGGCAGAAGGCACCAATGCGACCCGCGTGCAGGTGGTAGCGAAGCGCACCGCCGTCACCTGGGACAAGGACTTCGCCCGCTCCGTGCTGGACAAGATCGTCGCCAACTCACGCTAAGGGATCTATGCCGCCCATTGTCTGGATCGACGGGACATACCACGACCGCACCGACGCCAAGGTATCGGTATTCGACCACGGACTGCTGTACGGCGACGGGGTCTTCGAGGGCATCCGCGTCTATAACCGGCGCGTGTTTCGATTGGCGCAGCACATCGAGCGCCTGTACGCCTCGGCGAAGGGGATATGGCTCGAGATCCCGCTCGCGAAGCCGGCGATGCACCGACTGGTGGAGGACGCCGTCGTGAAAAGCGGGCTCGAGGATGCGTACATCCGCCTGGTGGTGACGCGCGGTGTGGGGGATCTGGGGCTCGACCCGCGCAAGTGCGCCACACCGTCGGTCATTTGCATCGTGGACACGATCCAGCTCTGGTCGCCGGAGCGTTACGAGAAAGGGCTCACCGCCCTCACCGCCGCCACCCCGATCAGCCACCGGGAGAGCCTGTCGCCGCGCATCAAGTCGCTCAACTACCTCTCGCACATCCTGGCGAAGGTCGAGGGCATCGCGGCCGGCGTGGACGAAGTGATCATGCTCGACCCGCAGGGCTACGTCGCCGAGGCGAGCGGCATGAACCTGTTCGCGGTCACCAACGGCACCCTCAAGACGCCGCCCGCCTACGCCGGGATTCTGCGCGGCGTGACGCGCGACGCCGTGATCGAGGTTGCGCGCGAGGCGACCTACGCGATTGAAGAGCTGCCGCTGAACCGCTACGACCTGTACACAGCAGACGAGATGTTCCTCACCGGCACGGCCGCCGAGGTCGTGGCCGTCACCAAGCTGGACGGCCGGGCGATTGGGAGCGGCAAGCCCGGGCCCACCACGCAGCAGCTCGCCAAGCGCTTCAAGGCGCTCGCCACCCGAGGGGACTGACGGCCCTCAACTATTGACAGGACTTGGGGTTAGCCAGCATATTGGCGGGCCCTTGTTTGCAAGGTGGTGACGCATGCCATGGAGAGTCATCGCCCACGGTGACCAAGTTTGGCACGTGGACGCCCTCGCCGAGCGCCCGGCCAACGCCGAGGCATGGCAGCTAGTGTTGTCGTTCCGGTCGGCCTCTGCGCGTGCCGGGCGGTCGTTTTGGACCCTGTACCCGTTGGAGGCCAGCTCGAAATCGTCCCTGTTCATTCAAGCGGAGCGCATCCCCGACACGGCTCTCTCGCAGCTCTTGGCCGAGCGACTGGCGTGAGCGAGACCGAGCGGCTTCGCTTCCAGGACTTCGCGTTCCAACGCCTGCCAAACGGGCGCTGCAGCGCGAAGGTCGTGCTGTCGTGGGCCGACGGACGACAGTTCACGGGTGAGTCCGACGGAGTCATCTCGCAGGCGGGCGAGCTGCGGTGTTGCGCGGAGGCGACGGTTCGGGCCTTGGAGCGTGTGGTGCAGCCGAAGCTGGGGTTCGAGCTGTTGGGCGTCAAGGCGGTCCGGGCGTTCGATGCCGTCGTGGTGATCGTTTCGCTCTCGGCTCGGCAGGAGGCACGCGCCTCACGCCTGGTGGGGGCGTATCTCGCCGAGACCGATCCACCACGCGGCGCGGCGCTTGCGGTGCTGAACGCGACGAACCGCATACTCGGGAATTTCTTCGCAACGCGATGACCAGAACCGACCGGATTCGTCTGCTCGCGTTGCTGAGCGCGGCGCTGGGCGCCACGCTGAGCGCGGCGTGTGGCGGCGGTGCCCGCGGCGCCGGCTCGGCCGCGCTGGCGCCCGCGGCGCATGATTCGACGGCGCTCTCCCTCTCTCCCTCCTCGAGTGGCGCGGACTCGATCGGCGTACTCGTGGCCCGGGCCGAGCAGGATTCCGCCGCGGACCAGCAAGTGCTCGACAGCCTCCATCGTCCGCACGCGCGGGCCGACAGCCTGGAAGGTCGGCCGCCCGCGGCGTCGTCGATCAAGGGCGAAGAGGTGGAGCGGGAGGCGGAGCGGTTGTTCGGCGCCGAGGGCCGGGCCGTGATCGGCGCGGCACCGTCGGCCGAGCCGACCTTCGACATCGACGTCACGAGCTTCGCCACGAACCGGCGCGTGCTCGAGTACCTCGAGTTCTTCCAGGTAGACTCGCGCGACCGGTTCGAGATCTGGCTCGCGCGGCTGGGCCGCTACCAGGGGATGATCCGCGAGCGGCTGCGCGCCAAGCGGCTCCCGGAAGACCTCCTCTACCTCTGCCTGATCGAGAGCGGCTTTTCGAATACCGCGGTGAGTCGGGCGAAAGCCGTCGGGATGTGGCAGTTCATGGCGAGCACGGCGCGCCTGTACGGCCTCACGGTCGATCCCTGGGTGGACGAGCGCCGCGACCCGTTCCGGGCCACGGAAGCGGCAGTGAACTACCTCGCGGACCTGCGGGAGCGCCTCGGGAGCGTGTATCTGGCGGCCGCGGCATACAACGCCGGCGTGGGACGGGTCGAGCGGGGCATCGGTCGGCTGCCGGGCGAGCCGGACTCCGTGGACGATCACACCTTCTTTCAGCTCTCCGACCGCCGCTACCTGCGGCGCGAGACGCGCGACTACGTACCCAAGCTGATCGCGGCGTCGCTGATCGCCAAGCAGCCCGGGCGCTACGGTTTCGAGGTCGAGCCGTTTCCGCCCCTCGCGTTCGACGAGATTACCGTCGCCGATGCGACCGGCCTCGACGTCGTTGCCCGCCTCGCCGACACCACGGTGGCGGCGCTCCTCGAGCTCAACCCGCAGTACGTCCGGGGCGTCACGCCCCCGGGCCGGAGCGTGGTCGTGCGCGTGCCGCGCGGCCGTGGGACAGTCGCGGCGGAGCGCTACGACAGCCTGCCCGTCACCGAGCGGATCACGTTCGTGGACCACTACGTTTCGCGCGGGCAGACGCTATCGGACATCGCGAAGCGCTACCGCGTGAGCGTCACCATGATCGAGGGCGCGAACCCCCGCATTAAGGCGCACGCGCTGCGCGTGGGCCAGCGGCTGATCATCCCGATGAGCGGGCGCGTCGTGCCCGCCTCGGCCTGGTCGGTGCCCCCCGAACCGCGCTACCGGCGCGTGTCCAGCACCGGCGTAAGCGCCGGGAGCCACCGCGTGCAGTCGGGTGAGACGGCGAGTGAGATCGCGCGCCGGTACCGAGTGTCACTGACCGCGCTGCTCAACTACAACGGACTGACCATGGGATCCCTGATCCGGCCGGGGGACATCCTGAAGATTCCGCAAAAACAATAAAGACGTAGCACAGCGGCGTAGCACAAAAGGCGTGAGGCACCGGAGCCCCACGCCTTTCGTGTAACGTTGTCGTGCTACGTCCTTAGCTCTTTCGCCTATAGCCCTTCATGAGCGCGGCGGCATAGCCGTTCTGCGGGTCCTTGCCGGCGTCCAGCAGCTCCTGGACCCTGCCTGGGCCGCGGTTGTAGGCAAGCAGCGCGAGGCGCAGCTTCGCGTTGGCATTCCCTTCATAGCGCTCCAGGAGATCCCGGAGGTAGCGGAAGCCAAGCCGCAGGTTGGTGCTGCGATCGTACAGCTGCGCCGTGGTCAGACCGGGCTCGTACAGCCGGGCCGTGCTCGGCAGGACCTGCGTGTACCCGATCGCCCCGACCTTGCTCTTGGCCTTGGGGTTGAATCCCGACTCCACCTTCACGAGGCGAAAGGCCAGCCCCGGGTCCACCCCCTCCGCGAGGGCGACGTCGTAGATCGCCGCTGCCAGATCGGCCGCGATCACATAATGCGTGGAGTAATCGATGATCGCGTTGGCCCGCTCGAGCTGCAGCCGGGCGACCGCGAGTTCTCCCCGGGTCGCTTCGAGTGCCTGCTCGAGGGAGCGCAGCTCTCCGATCAGCGCGGGCGCCGTCAGCGGCGCCGGCTGGTCGTCGGCAGTGGCGCGTCGAGCCCAACCGCCGATGCTGCTCACAACCAGAGCGCCAAGGAGAATGAGCCCTCCCTGCAGCATCAGTTTCTGGGTTGTCGTGTGCATAGCCCTCTCTTGTAAGACCAGGCGGTCCCCATACTGGCACCGCCCCATCAATTCGCCGTCAATCAGCCGAGTCGCGCCGCCAGTCCCCCCGCGTGCCACCCGTCTTCTCGAGCAGTCGGACCTTTTCGATCTCCATCGCCCGGTCCGCCGCCTTCACCATGTCGTAAACCGTGAGCAAGGCGACCGACACCGCCGTGAGCGCCTCCATTTCCACGCCCGTCCGTCCCACCGCCTTCGCGGCGGCCCTGACCCGCACTCCCGGCAGCGCATCGTCCAGCGTCGCGTCGACTTCCACGTGGTCCAGGCCCAGCGGGTGGCACAGCGGAATCAGCTCGGCCGTCCGCTTCGCCGCCAGCGTCCCCGCCACCTCGCTCACCGCCAGCACGTCGCCCTTTGCCACCAGCTGATCGGCGACGAGCCGGAACGCCTCACGCGACATCCGGATCGCGCCTTCCGCTACCGCCGTGCGCACCGTGACGGGCTTGTCGCCCACGTCCACCATCCGCGCCCGGCCCGCTTCGTCCACATGCGACAGCTTCATGCCGGCTCCGCCAGGTCGTCGGCCAATACGGCCCCAACGAGCTGTGGGTTCACATTCCCCTGTGCGAGGCTGCGCGCTTCCAGGACTCGTGCGATTGCCTCGACCACCTTCTCGGTCTCGCCGCCGGCGCGCGCTTGCTCGCGCAGTCGCTCGAGCAGACCGTCCAGCATGTCCGTGAACCCGCCTCGTGCCTGGAAGGGCTGCAGTGCCAGCGCGAACCCATACCTGCGCACTGGACCCGCTTCCACGGCGGCGAGGAATCGGTCCGCGCCGTCCGCGCCCTTCGCCCTGCCGTCCCCATCTGCAAGGAGCCTGCCTATCCGCCCGTCTGCCAGCGCAACTCGTTGCGCCAACTCGCGTTGCCCTGTCACGCCGAGCTCCTGCTGTGCGAACGCTGCCACGACGCTGTCGGCCAATCGTGCCACCCGGACCCGCACTACGCGAGACAGAATCGTCGGGAGCAGGGAGTCAGGTGCGGCGCTGGTCAAGATGAACACCGTGTCCGCTGGCGGCTCCTCCAATGCTTTCAGTAACGCGTTGGCGGCCGCTTCGGCTCCCGTCTGAGGCACCAGACGCTCTGCATCACCGATCAGGAACACCTTTCGCCGACCCATCGCCGGCGTTAGCACCAGGCGTCGAAGCAACAGCCGGACCGCGGCGATTCCATGGCTCGCCAACCCCGAGGGCGGCTCGTACAGCGGCTGCTCGCGCCGCGCCGCCATCTCCTCCCCCAACGCCTCTGCGACCAGCTCCACCTGCTTGTCCGCATCGCCGCCCTTCTTGGAGAGCTCGAGCGGCACGAACCAATGCACGTCCGGGTGTGACAGGCTCAGCACGAGCTTGCAGTGCTGGCACTTCCCGCAGCCTTCTCCCGCGATCGTCGGGGAGTCCTGCGGGGTCCCGCGTCCCGCATCACACACGAGCGCCTGCGCCAGCCAAAGCGCGAGGCGTTGCTTGCCGACGCCGGGCGGGCCCTCAAGCAGGAGGGCTTGTGGCAACCGGCCGGAGGCGATCGCGCCTGCCAGCCGGTGTCGGGTCCCCTCATGACCGTAGAGGGGGGGGATTGGCATGGCGGGAATCTAGTCTGGGGTGGTAAAACCGGGCTCTGTTCAAAACGCAACACATTATGTCACAAGCTGTTATGTCTACTTCTTGGGGCTTGTGCTAGTCTAAGCGATTACATCATATCACCTTATCACAGAAAGTGAGAGCCCACTCGCGAGATAGTGCCCAATTTCCTTACGTTTTCGGTTTGTATTCGGGCTGCGCCGGCGCAACATCGAGCAGTCTCTATGGTGGCGCCGGCGCAGCGCCCTCACCCGCCACCAACCGAGCCGCCGCCCGCAGTTGAGGCGGCTGACCGACGACGACCAGAACATCGTCGGCGGCGAGCCGGAACTGGGGACCCGGCGTCGCGATCTCGTCTGTGCCTCGACCGACCGCGAGAACCAACGCGCCGGTCTGGGTACGCAAACCGGTGGCGGCGAGCGTCTTCCCGACGAGGGGCGAGTCCGGGGCGAGCCGTAGACGCTCCACCGCCATCTGCGGGATGCCGGCCACTGCGCCGAGGGTTATGCGCCCGGCTCCATCGCCGCCGCGCAGCGCCTCGTAATGGGACGAGCGGATCTGATCCACCAGGCGCTCGATGTCGGACCGGGGGACGTTGTAGTGCGCCAGCACGCGCGCGAAGATCTCGATCGACGTCTCAAACTCCTCGGGGATCACGACGTCCGCACCGAGGCGGCTGAGCTCGGGGATTTCCGTCACGTAACGGGTGCGCGCGATGATGTGGATGCGGGCGTTGAGAGTGCGTCCCACGCGCACCATGCGGCGAGTCGCCGCCGGGTCGGAGATCGCGACCACGAGCATTCGGGCGCGCTCCGCGCCGAGGGCGCGCAGGATCTCTTCGCGGGTGGCATCCCCGTAGAAGGCGGGCTCGCCGCGCGCGCGGGCCTGCTGGACGGTCTGTGCGTTGAGTTCGACGATGAGGTAGGGCGCCCGGATGGACCGCAGCGCGGCCGTGAGGTTGCGTCCATTCAGGCCGTACCCGGCGACGATGACGTGGTCGGTGAGCGGTTGGTCGGCGACGGCGATCGCCCCGGGGCGGAGCCCCGGCAGGAGGCGGTCGAGCGGAACCAGTCGCTCCAGCCCATCGAGCAGCGCGGGGCCGCCCTGCAGCAGAAACGGTGTGACGAGCATGGTCAGCACGGCCACCGCGAGAAACGTCTGGTACAGGCCCTCCGAAAGAAGGCCGGTTCCGCGGCCTTCGCGTGCCAGCACAAACGAGAACTCGCCGATCTGCGAGACGGCCAGGCCGGCCAGCAGCGCCACCCGCCCGGAGTAGCCCATGAGGGCGGGGCCGACCGCCGCGAGCAGCGCTTTCCCCCCCATAACACCCACCACGCCGCTGAACGCGAGCAGCGGGTGATCCCGCAGGAAGTCGACCTGTACGAGCATGCCGACCGCCACGAAGAATAAAGAGATGAAGACGTCGCGGAACGGCAGCAGCTCGGCCATTGCCTGGTGGCCGTAGTCCGATTCCGAGATGACCAGTCCCGCCAGGAACGCGCCCAGGGCCAGCGACGCGCCCGCCGCGGCGGTGCCCAGGGCCGTGAGCGTGCCGACCAGGATGACCGCGATGAGGAACAACTCTCGACTGCGCGTCTTGAGGATCTCGGCGAGGATACGCGGGACCACAGTCCGGGCCAGCACCAGTACGCTGATGACGACGAGCACCGCCTTGCCGAGCGCCAGGAGCAGCGCCCCGGCACCGCCGCCCGACCGCCCGGCGAGAAACGGGAGGACGAGCATCATCGGCACGACGCACAGATCCTGGAAGATCAGGACGCCGGTGGCGAGGCGCCCGTGGGGGGCGTCGATCTCGCCCTTGTCGGTGAGGCCCTTGAGCACGATAGCGGTGCTGGAGAGCGCGACGAGGAAGCCCAGGAGGACGGCCACCCGCCAGTCGAGGTGCAGGGCCATGGCCAGGAGGCTCGCGAGCACGACAGTGAGGCCTACCTGAGATCCGCCGCCGGCGACCACCTGCCGCCCCATCTCGCGCAGTCGACTCAGAGAGAACTCGATGCCGATGGTAAAGAGCAGGAGGATGACGCCCACTTCCGCGAGGCTCTCCACCTGGTGGGCGTCGGAGACCAGGCCGAGCGCGTTGGGGCCGAGCAGGACGCCCGCGACGATGAAGCCCGGGAGGGCGGGGAGCTTGATCCGGTGGAATACCAAAATGACGAGCAGGGAGACGGCGAAGATGATCGCCAGGTCCTTGAGGACGTGGTACTCGCTCATGGCGGCTCGTGGTATGTCATTGCCCCGGGCTCAGTTGGGGTTGGCGGTGACGCAGGGCACACGCCTCGTGTGAAGACCATAATGGAAAACCGGGTCGCCGGGTGCAAGGTTGTGGCGCGCATTTCGTGCAGCATTACCCCTGATCATTCTCGGGCATCATTAGACGTGGGCACCGGCCGGTTCAGACTGCTGCGGCAGGACGACGCCGTTCGCGACGCAGAACTGTCACGGACGGAGGCGCAGCTGCGCGCCACCGCGCGCCAACAGGAAGCGGTGGCGCACATCGGCCAGCGGGCGCTGGCCGGCGCTCCGCCGGACGAGCTCATCGCGGGTGCCGTGGCCATCGCAGCGCGCGTGCTCGAGGTCCCGTTGGCAAGTGTGCTCGAGCTCCGTCCGGAAACCCGGACGCTGCTGCTGCGCGCCGGTGTCGGGTGGCGTGAGGGCGTCGTCGGGCGCACGGTGTTGCCGGCGGATGCGGACTCGCACTCCGGGTATGTGCTCCGCTCGACGGGCCCGGTCGTGGTCGAGGACCTGGCCACGGATACGCGATTCGGGAGCGCGCCACTCCTGTCGGCCCAGGGTGTGGTATCGAGCCTGAGCGTGATCGTGCACGGCAAGGCCCGTCCCTTCGGAATCTTGGGCGTGCATACGGCGCAGCCCCGCGAGTTCACGATCCACGACACGCACTTCCTTCAGGCGGTGGCGAATGTCCTGGCCACCGCGATCGATCGCGCGTACGCCGAGGAGGCGTTGCGACGCAGCGAAGAGCACTTCCGCTCCCTCATCGAGAACGGGTCCGACATCGTCACGATCGTGGGGGAGAACGGCGTGTTCCGCTACGCCAGCCCGTCCGTGGAGCGCGTGCTCGGGTACGCGCCACGGGAGCTGCTCGAGCGCAACGCGTTCGACTACGTCCACCCGGACGACATTGCGGTCGTCGCCGAGGCCCTGGCGGGGGCGATACACCACCCCGGGGTCCCCCAGGCCGCGCAGTTCCGGTTCCGGGCGCAGGACGGCGCGTGGCGGCTGCTCGAAGCGGTGGGCCAGGCGCGCGTGGGCCGTGGGGACGCTGCCCAACTGATCGTTAACGCCCGCGACGTCACCGAGCGGCGGCGCCAGGAGCGGGCGCTCCGCGAGAACAAGGAGCGGCTGCGGACGGTCATCGCCGGGGCGCCGCTCGTGCTGTTCGCGCTCGATCGGGACGGCCTGTTCACGATGGTCGAGGGGCGCGGGCTCGACGCCGTCGGCGTGCGGCCCGCGCTGCTCCTCGGGCATTCGGCATTCACGCTGTTCGCGGACTTCCCGCAGGCAATGGCGGATGTGCGCCGGGCCCTGACCGGGGCGACGTTCTCGTCCACGGTCGAGGTGTTCGGGGCCGTGTTCGAAACCTGGTACTCGCCGGTCCGCGACGTGGATGGGGCGGTGGCGGGGGTGATCGGCGTCGGGACCGACATCACGGAGCGGTGCCGGGCGGAGGCCGCGCTGCGCCACTCGGAGGAGAGCCACCGCGCCCTGGTGCAGCACGCCTCCTACGCCATCTACCGGTCTTCCGTCGAGGGACGGTTCCTCACCGTGAACCCCGCGCTCGTGCGGATGCTCGGCTACGAGTCCGGGCAGCAGCTGCTGGCCGTCGACCTCGCCGTCGATGTTTACGCCGACCCGGACGAGCGCCAGCGGATCCTCGGGCGGTTCGAGGTCGAAGACGTGGTTGAAGGGGTGGAGGTCACGTGGAAGCGCCGGGACGGCAAGGAGATCCTGGTGCGGCTCTCCGGCCGTGCGGTGCGGCGCCCCGGCGGCGCGATCGACTGCTTCGAGACGATCGCGGAAGACGTGACCGAGCGGCGCGCGCTCGAGGAGCAGTTGCGCCAGTCCCAGAAGATGGAGGCGATCGGCCAGCTCACCGGCGGCATCGCCCACGACTTCAACAATCTGCTCACGATCATCCTCGCGAACGCCCAGCTGGTTGCGAAGGCGCTTCCCTCCGGCCAGGCGGATGCCCAGGCCGACCTCCGTGATGTAATGGGGGCGGCCCTACGGGGCCGCGTGATGGTGAAGGAGCTGCTCGGTTTCGCCCGCCGCTCGCGCCTCGATCTTCAGTCGGTCCACCTCGGCGGCCTCATCAGTGATCTGTCAGGATTTCTGCGTCGCATCCTGCCGGCGGATGTCGAGATCATCGCCGCGAGCGAGAACGACCTCCCCGACGTGCGCGCCGATGTGCATGCCACGGAGCAGATCCTCTTCAACCTCGTCACCAATGCCCGCGACGCGATGCCGGATGGCGGCGTGCTGCGCATCGAGACCAGCCGGGTGCACCTGACCGAGGATCAGCGCAAGGCGTGGGGGTCGAGCCGAGCGGGCGAGCACGTCTGCCTCTCGGTGGGCGACACCGGGATCGGCATGGACGAGGAGACGCGCGCGCACATGTTCGAGCCGTTCTTCACCACCAAGGCGGCGGGGAAGGGCACCGGCCTGGGCCTGTCCACCGTGTATGGGCTGGTGAAGCAGCACGGCGGCGGCATCGATGTGGACAGCGAGCCGGGGAAGGGAACGCGATTCCGGATCTATTTCCCCGTGGCCGAGGGGGTGGCCCCTGTCGTGCGCCCCCGCGCGGGCGTCGCCGAAGTTCGCGGCGGCCTCGAAACGATCCTGGTGGTGGAGGACGACGACCAGCTGCGCCGCTCCGTCAAGCGCATCCTCGAAGCGGCTGGGTACCAGATCGTCACGGCCGCGGACGGCCTCGAGGCGCTCGAGGCGCTCCGCCAGACGGCGGGCGTGCAGCTCGTGTTTTCGGATCTCGTCATGCCCCGCCTGGGAGGGCGCGCGCTGTACGACGCCGCGCGTCGAGAGGGGCACACCACACCGTTCTTGTTCGCCAGCGGCTACTCGGACCCGGACCGCTCCTCGAGTCTCGACCCGTCCGTCCCCCTGCTGCACAAGCCGTGGACGGAGCCGGATCTGCTGGAGCGCATCAGGGAGATTCTGGACCGTCCAACACGTCTCTGACCTTCCGAGCCAGAGTGTCCGGCACGAACGGCTTCTGGAGGAAGGCGACGCCGGCGTTCAGGACGCCCTGGCGGACCATCGCGTCGTCTGTATAACCGGACGTGTAGAGTACCTTCATGCTGGGCCGCACAGGGGCCAGCCGCTCGGCGAGCTCGCGGCCGCTCATGCCGGGCATCACGACGTCGGTCACGAGGATATCGATCCCGCCCCGGTGGCGGGCGGAGAGCTGCAGTGCGGACGGCCCGTCGGCTGCCTCGAGCACCCGGTAGCCGCGGGCCTCGAGGCTACGGCGGGCCAGCGTGCGCACCGGCGCCGCGTCCTCGACCAGCAGGACGGTCTCGTCGCCGCCGCGCACCTGCTGCGGCTCTGATGCGGGCGCCGGAGCGTCGGCGACGCCCGGCACGCGGGGGAGGTAGATCTTGACGGTCGTGCCGTGCCCCGCCTCGCTGTAGACCCAGATGTAGCCGCCGCTCTGCTTGACAATCCCGTACACCGTGGCGAGTCCGAGGCCGGTGCCCTTCCCGACTTCCTTGGTCGTGAAGAACGGCTCGAACAGGTGTGCCTGGGTCGTCTCATCCATGCCGACGCCGGTGTCCGCGACCGCCAGGCAGGCGTAATCACCGGCCGGCATGCGATGACGCCGCTCGACGTGCTCCTCGTCCAGCGTGACGCGCGTGGTCCCGATGCTCAGCCGGCCGCCGCCGGGCATGGCGTCGCGGGCGTTGACGGCGAGGTTCAAAAGCACCTGCTCGAGCTGCCCGGGGTCGGCGTTGACCGCGCCTGCGGCGGGATCGAGCGACGTGGCGAGCTCGACGTCCTCGCCGAGCAGGCGCCGCAGCATCCGGTCCATGTTCGCGACCACGGCATTGACGTCGAGCACCTTGGGAGCGAGCACCTGCCGGCGGCTGAACGCCAGCAGCTGCCGCGTGAGCTCCGCGGCCCGAAGCCCCGCGTGCCGGATTTCCTCGGCGTCCTCGCGCCGCGGGTCGCCGGGCGGCGTGTTGTGCAGCAGCAGCTGGGTTGAGCCCAGGATGGCGGTGAGCAGGTTGTTGAAGTCGTGGGCGATGCCGCCCGCCAGCTGTCCCACGGCTTCCATCTTCTGCGATTGGCGCAGCTGCTCCTCGAGCTGGCGCTGCGCGCTCACGTCGCGGGCGAGCACGAGCCGGGCGCGGCGGCCGGCGAACTCGAGCGGCCGGGCGACGAGATCCACGTCGAATCGCTTGCCCTGCTTCGTCCAGTGATGGACCCCGGCGCGCACGGCACCGTCGTCCGGCCGGCGCGCCAGCTCCTCCTCGAGCCGAGCCTGCTCCTCCGGCGGGCGGATATCACGAATCGTGAGCTCCAGGAACTCCTGCTCCGTGTGCCCGTACCGTGCGACGGCGGCACCATTCACCGCCAGGATGCGGAGCGTCTCGAAGTCGTACACGAACATCGGCTCGGGATTGGTCTCGAACAGGAGCCGGTACTTGCGCTCGCTCTCGTGCAGCTGCTCCTCGGTGCGCTTCCGCTCGATCGCCATGGCGACCTGCGTGGAAACGAACTGCAGGACGTGCTTCTCCGTGTCGCGGTAGCGGACGCCGGGGGCGTAGGTCTG
>Ga0137415_10004770_pt1 | contig 13405 bp, 9 predicted proteins | sample CZODoug3_1_1_16f_FD_183082 | JGI IMG/M metagenome (GOLD analysis project Ga0137415, IMG submission 183082) | Vadose zone soil fungal communities from Angelo Coast Range Reserve, California, USA - CZODoug3_1_1_16fungal (Hybrid Assembly) | ecosystem: Environmental > Terrestrial > Soil > Vadose... | reverse complement strand
AGCGCCGGAATCGCGGCGAGCGACATGCAGGCTTGCTCTATGGCGATGGTGTACCCGGCCTGCTTTGGATTGAACCGTAGCCCCGATATCAAGGCTCCTACGACTCCGGGTGCCGCGAGCAGCGTCACCGAGACGACGGCTGCGAGCGTCACAACTGCCGTCATGGCTCGAGAAGGGACACTGCCGACCGCATCATCTTGGGTTACCAGCATCTGGTCCGCTCACTAAATAGGTTGCACCGCACCTGGACGAGCGTGGTCGCCCGCCTCGCTGCACGAGATGAGTCGCTGGGCGACAACTCAATCGGCCCAGGTGGCGCCAAGCTCATCCTGCGGTGAGCGGCGTGTTGGCCGGAGAATCGAGAATCAGCTCGACCCACGCCGAATGGGCGACTGTGCAAGCCCGAATCGCTCCCAATACGGAAAGTCGTATTGCGACGCACCGCCGCACGCATTACACGCTGTTCAACGCCCACGACCAACGGGAGCCACGAGCATGGCGGCGCGGTCGATTACCGCGCGCTGATGCGGCTGGATCAACTGGCCCGGCATACTCTCGAACACGGCGAACAGCGGATCGGTGACGCTTGTCCGGTGGCCAGCCAGCTCTTCAATGACTGCAAGGCCGCAGAATGGAACGTAGGCCGTCGAATACCCTCCTTCATGCAGCGCGATGAGCCGACCAGCACAAAGCTGATCGGCCAGCTCAACCGTCATCCGCGCTAGGGCACGAAATGTCTCGCTGTGACATAGCATGCGGCCAAGGGGATCCATGACGTTGGCGTCAAAGCCCGACGATACAATGATCAAATCGGGCCGGAAACGCTGCACGGCCGGTGCGACTACTCTTTGCCAAGCTTCTAAATACGCTCCGTGACCCGATCCGGGTGGTAGCGGAATATTGATGTTTGAACCGAGACCTTCGCCACGTCCATTTTGCTCCACTGGACCCGAGCCGGCGGGGTAGTACCCGTCCTGGTGTACCGATATCGTCAGTACGTCCCTGCTTTCCAGGAACGCGGTCTCCTGAGAGTTGCCGTGGTGCACATCCCAGTCGACGATTGCCACCCGTCCAAGTTGGTGGACCTGTCGCGCACGACTCGCGACGAGAACATTGTTTGCGAAAATGCAAAAGCCCCGTCCTCGGTCCCTTTCTGCGTGGTGCCCAGGCGGGCGAACGAGGCAATACGCGTTCCGAACATCGCCCTTCACGACCGAGTCGAGGGCGGTGAGGCAGCCGCCTGCTGACAGCGCAGCGATCTCGAATGTTCCAGTGCCAACCGGTGCGAGCTCACCGGCTTCGCCGCCGACGCCATCGCTCAGACGCTTGACTAGATCGACGTACTCCGCCGAATGGAAGGAGGTCAATTCCTCCTTCGTTGCCGGCCGCGGTCGAATTCTGACCAGCTTGTCGAGTAGGCCCGACACTTCAAGTAGTCCGAGGAAACGACGCTTGGTCTCCGGGCTTTCGGGATGCTGATCGGGCTGCACGGGGAAGCCATAGTATGGAACCGCGCCATTCGTGGCCCCGGTGTGGTGCCAAAAGTACTGTTCATGACAGACAAGTCCAGTGAGTCCAGTGCGCCTCATTTGCGAAGACCTAGTAGCGGCAGCGCAACTTGAGATTCTTCGTCGGACTCGCGAGCGTCAAAAGGCCGCGTGCAAGTCGATGCCGATCGTCCGTGGCGGCCCAATGACACTGCGGTGAGCGACCGGATACACGAAAGGAGTTTGCTGCTCCCATCGGCTAAACGTGAACTTGTTGGCGACGTTGTCGTCGAAGAGGTTCACGGAAAAACGGCCGCTCGCCGCGACGTAACCTAGGTGTACGTTGTAGAGCACGTAGGCGGGGACAAGGTTCTCTCTTGCCGTGTCCGTGCGGAATGACCCTCGTTGCGACATCGTCGCCCCGAAGTACGTACTGCCGCCCGCGCCAAAAGGTGAAGTCATCGTGTAGGTAACGCCCGCCGCGCTGGTAAATCTGGGAGCCTGATCCAATGGCAACCCAACCTGGGTTGGATCCGCCTCGTAGCGAGTGATCTTTGTGAAGTTATACGCGCCATTGGCGAACACGCTCCATTTACTGCTCGGGACGAATCGCACTTCGGCTTCGAGGCCTTTTCCGTTCGCAGCGCCAATATTCTTTATGACGGCACCCCCGCTCTGGTACACGGGTACCTGAAGATCCCGGTAGTTGAAGTAGTAACCGTCTAACGCGTAGCTGAGACGGTGATCGACAACAGACCCCTTAATGCCTAGCTCGTAGTTGTCGCTCTTCTCCGGTCCGTAGGCGTTTGGGGTGGCACCGTGTGCCGTGGCGTTCATGCAAAAGAACGGAACATACGTGCTGTCCGCGTTTGCAACCCGAAACGTATCGATGCCGCCTGCTTTCCAACCCTGGCTGTATTGCGCGTAAAGGACGTTGTGCTCGTCCAGCGCGAAGTTGGTCGCCGCGCGAAACGAGAGATTGTCCCACGAGTGGGTCAGGGCGATCGGCGGAGATGTGTAAAACCCCCAGTTGTAATACGCGCCGGCAAAAGGCTTGCCGGCATTCACCGCCAGCGTGGCGGGATTTGGAATGTCGAGGGAATACGTCTTTTCATCATAGTTGTACCGCACGGTTCCCGTCACCGTCAGCCTGTCCGAGTTCGGCACGGGAATCGTTCCATCGACAAATGCGGACCAGCCCTTAAAGTGCCCTGTGAAGTAACCATCCTCAAAGAACGCTTGCGAGTAATCATTCGGCACCAATCCAGTCGCCGGTACTCCCGTGAACGCGAACGTGTGATCGACCCAGTTTCCAATGAAGCCAGTTAAGTGCTCGTCGAATATCGACCCACCTCCGACAATCGAAGTCTTGCCAGACTGGAAGTTTAACTTGACGTCCTGTTGAAACAGTCGGTCGTTACTCGATTGCGAATATGGCCCACCGACAACGGTCGGCAACGCGTCATACTTTTCGATGTAGGCATTGGTCACTTTCCGGAAGGTCGTCTCCGAGGACAACTTGAGAGTAGGAGCTATCTTGAAAATCAGCTTCATTCCCGTGTCAAATATGTAGAAGTTCGCGTAATTCTGATCGCCCACGGTCGTGATGTCGGCTGTGAAGTCCGGCAAGGTCGGCAGCGAATGCGTCGAGCCGTTTTGACGCCGTTCTTCATAACTAGCGGTAAACGTGCCCTCTAGACCATCGATGCCGGTGTACCGCGCGATCGCTCGACCGGCTTTTATATCTAGTGGCTCTAACGTTCCCCCGTTCAGATTCGTGATATAGCCATGTTGGTTCTCGGAGTCCGCGCTGATTCGAACTGCCAGATGGTCCGTAACGGGGACGTTAACGACGCCGCGCGCGACCACTCGGTCACGTTCGCCGAATCCAGCGTCGTATGACTGCGTGAACTCGTCGGTGGGCTGGTTCCGGATGACGTTGATGGCACCGCCGATTGCGCTATGGCCGAAAAGCGACGCTTGTGGCCCTTTGATGACTTCAACGCGGTCCACGTCGAATATCGCGTTCAGCGAATTTCCAGCGGTAGCTCGCCCCTGAAACACGCCGTCGACATACATCGCGATTGAGGATTCATCGGCGAATCCATACTGATTGCTCGAGATCCCGCGCATCGAGGAGTTACGAAGATAACCGTAGTTGCTGCCTGACACATAATTTGGAACAAGCATCGCAACATCGCTGAAGTCCTTCACATGGATGTCGTTGAGCTCGCGGGATTCCACGGCCGCGATTGCCAGCGGCACATCGATAAGCCTCTGCTCGCGGTATGTCGAGGTGACAATGACCTCAGCAAGCTCCGAGTCCTGAGCGCTCGAAGGGTCTGCGGATCCGTGCTTCGCACGCGCAGCCATGTGATCGGATCGATGATCCGGCGCGGCAGCCTTATCGGCGTCGCTTGCCTGGATTGCAATCGCTCCGCTTGTTCCCTGACGAAAGCGCAATCCGGAACCCTTCAGTAGGCGGGTTAAGCCTTCGTTGATCGTGAACTTGCCTTCGAGGCCGTCCGTTGTAGCGTGCTCGAGCCGCGCAGCGGAGCTCAAGATCTGAACGTGTGCCTGTTTGGAGAATTGGATCAGCGCTGAAGCGAGTGTTCCCGCTGGGATGCTGAACTCGACGACTTGATCTAGGTTCGCCGCCAAAGCCTGAGGAGAATTCGTTGTAGACACGGTCACGACAAAGGCAAGTAACAGCGCGCTTCTGCGCACAGCTTTGCAGAGAGTGGTCACAGCGGCCCCCGATGTCGCCCTTTTATTCGGGCTTCACAGATTAAGACGAACGACAGGCGCTGAACGGAAGGACGCGCCGGGGATGGCGGCGTCACTGCATCGAGGCGTTGCTAACAGCAGCCAGCGATACTCCGCGAGGCTCCCGAACTACGCGCACAGGTAGGGCTGCCGGCAACGACTGCAACCACCCATCGATTGAGTCCGTAAATACAGTCCCCGTGAACGTGAGCTCTGCGACCGACGAGTCGAGAAAGACTATGGGCCGATCCGAGTAACGATTGATATCGGCGACTACTGATGCCAGGGGAGCGTTGAGATATTCAAGTCTTCCTTCTCGCCAGGCGATTGTCGCTGTCGCATCGACCGACGATAGGGTCGCCGCCGCGTTCGCGGTGAAGTAGACCAGTTGGTATCCGCTCGTGACGCGCCAACTCGCGTTGGACGTCTGCGTACGCTCAGGCCCCTCGGCTTCCACAGCAACAATGCCGTCTTGCACCGTAACCGTAACGCGATCGAGCTCGTGTTTTACATCGAACGCCGTGCCAACCGCGGTGACGTTCAAAGTGCCAGCGCGAACGACGAATGGCCGCTTCCTGTCCGAACGAACCTTGAAGTAGGCTTCGCCTGGATACAGTTGCAGGCTGCGTTGGCCGCGACGAAAATCGACTGTCACCGTCGTCTTGGGTCCGAGGTCCACCAGGGACCCGTCAGGCAGTGTCACGGTGCGATGCGCCGTACCCGCAGGCGCTGCGACCGAGACTGCTTTTTCGTTGATACCCCACTCCCAGAAGGCAGCGCTCCCAATGACGAACACACACATCGTAAGGAGGGCCCAGCGAAAACGCCTGCCGCTCAGGAACCCACGCAGCAGGCCGTCGAGTGCTGAACCCCGCGAGCCAGCCTCGCGCGGTCGGCGGCCGCTCGCTCCTAGCAGCGCGTTAATCTCGGAACCCGTCGGGTACGCTTTGTCGAACTGACCCCAGAGCGCTTGGATACGCCTAAACGCTTCGACATTCTCGGGATCCTGGTCGCGCCAATGCAACCAGGCTGTGAGTTGTTCTTCGGAATCAGGTTCGTTTCGCAGACGCACTAGCCACTCACTCGCCTGCCCGAGCCTGACGATCTCCTTTTGGTCATTTACCGTCACGATGCAAGCTCCATCATTGCCTTGTATGCGGCATCCTGACTGCAGCCGTCCAGTCGCAGCCTGCAATAGAATACGGCCCGGGTAACATAGACCCGTACCATTCGGGGCGTTAGATCCATCGCGGCGGCGACGTCCGTAATGGATCGATCAAGGAATTTATTCATTGCGAAAGCCGTCTGGTAACTCGGCTTAAGTTCGGCAATCGCTTGCCGAACGAGCGCAAGATCCTGCTGAGACGTGGCTTCGTCTTCCGCGGAGGGCGCCAACGGGGGCTCGTCAAAGAAGTCAAGTCGCTCGATTCGGTCTTTTCGGTCTCGACGACGAATCCGGTCGATCGCCAGGTTAGCTGCGATCCGAAATAAATAGGCCCTGAGAAAGCTGACCGCCTCAGGTCGGTCGAGTTGCAGCAGTTTGATGTAGGACTCCTGCGCGACCTCGCGGGCCTCACCCTCGTTCGATAGGTGCGTCAGCAGAAAGCTGATCAGAGCCCGATTATTTGCCCTAAAGAGTTCGGAGACGGCCTCGTTACGGTTCGCCGACGCCGGCCGTCCAGCAGACTCCTCCGAGTTGTCGAATTGCGGCATTTTGAACTTCGAGCGCCCAACCGCATGGCCGGACACGGTTCAGCCACGGTCAATCCATCTATCAGTAGACGAACGAAGTGCGTAATTCGGAAGTATTGTCGCCCAATTGCCGGCACTGGGCTCGCCTGATCGGGGGTGGCACCCTCTTTCGCGCGACGACTGTCGGAACGTTGGTGAACGCAGTCCCTAGGATGAAAGCTGGCTCATGCGAGCCCAACCGATGCCAAGGGGTCCCACCGCAGCGCGCGATTGAGGTGGGTAACTTTCTGGGTAACTCGAGAAGTCCCACCGCGTTAAGGCTTTGATTGCGGAGGGATTTAATGTCGAGGTTCGAGTCTTCTCCCGGGCACCAGTTTTTCATTATTTATCAATATATTAAAATCTCTTTAAAGGTCGATTCGAGGCCCGAAGAGGACCCCAAGTGGTGTGCGAACTACAGAGGATTCGTGCCCCAATACGTACCCGAAGTCAGGGCTCTTGGTCGCTTTGGCGATGCAGCGCTCAGCAGGTCTCACGCGGCGGCAAGATCGAATGAGAACCGCTTGACGCGGCTCGCAGCTGAGATCCTTACCTGGCAGACGGCGCGTCCGCTCGGCGAGCGCCTTCACGTGCTAATTGACTGCGACCGCTGTTACTCAAACCTCGACCGCGCTCTGCCCTCGTCAGCCCTCGAGTGTCGCCCACATCTCCTTGTCTCGCTCCGCTGTCCAGATCCGCGGGTCCCGGTGCTGCGTGGCCTCATCAAAGGCACGCGACACGTCGAACGGCAGGCAGTGATCGAAGATTGCCCAGTGGCCGTAACGCGGCTTGAGCTGCGCGTAGGTATCACGGTAGATCTCGCGCAGCCCCTTCCCCTGCTGCGCCCCTTGCTGCACATAGCGATACAAGTCCGAGACAAAGGAGCGCGTTCCCTCGAGACCACGCGCAACCTCCGCCGGCGTCTTGAGCGCCGCGCCGCGGCCGGGCACCAGCGCGCAGGGCTTAAGGGCCGCGATGGCATCCAGAGCGGCGGGCCAATCGGCGAGGTAGGCATCCCCTGCATAGGGCGTCGCATCGAACTCCACCAAGTCGCCGGAGAACAGCACCGTATCCTGGGGCAGCCACACCACCGTGTCGCCCTTGGTGTGCCCGCGTCCGACCTGCATCAGGCGCACCTGAAGCTTGCCCAACCATAGTGTCAGCTGCTTCTCGAACACGAGTGTCGGCCAAGTGAGTCCCGGAACCGACTCGACGGCGCGAAATAGCCTTGGAAAGCGCTCGATCTCGCTCTTCATGTCGGCGGCGCCCCGCTCGACGATCAGATCGTAAGTATCCTGACTGGCGATGATGTGCTCAGGTTTATAGGCGCTCGCGCCCAGTACGCGCACCGCGTGGTAGTGCGAGAGCGCCACGTACGTGACCGGCTTGTCGGTCACACCGCGGATACGCTGCATGACGTCTGCAGCCATGACCGGTGTCGCCTGCGTGTCGATCACCATGACAGCGTCGTCGCCGACAATGATGCCGGTGTTCGGATCCCCCTGCGCTGTGTAGGCGTAAGCGTGATCTGAAAGCTTCTCGAAGCTCACCACCTTGTCTTCGAGGTCGGCCTGCGAGGCGAAGGTCTTGCTGCTCATTGCGTCTCCAGATTCCTCAGTACGCTCGCACGGGCGGCAGATAGCGCTTCACGGATGACCGACAGATCGCCGATATGGTTGGCCAGCAGGAGCACCAGGCGCGCGTTGAGTGCAGCGCTCTGTGAGTCAGTGAGACTCTCATGCGCCGCCAGTAACGCTGCATAGACCTCATCCTCCTCCCCGCCAAAGCCGTCGTCGGTCCGAAGGTGTGTCACGTATGGCATTAGTTGTTCCATGCGATTGTGGACGCGTGCGCCGCCGCAAGGGCCGCGGGATCGAAGATCGCAAAGCGTGCAGCGACGTGCTGGTCGGGCCGGATCAGGTAAGTCACCCCAGGCCCCCCGCCGTAGCGCTCGCCCGCCAACCCCTGAACATCGCACAGAACGCTCTCCATGTTTTCCGCCGTGACAGCTGCAGCGGCGGGGACGATTACCCGCAGCGGCAACCTGAGACCGCCAGCGCGTAGCTCGGCCTGGCGGCGCGCCGCGTCGGCCGCATGGACCGCGAATATGACGATCGTGAAGTCGCCGCCCAAGGTCTCGAGCAGCCATCCGGGCCGCTGTCCGGAGAACATGACGGGTGCGTCCGTGCAAGGCATGCCGGGCGCCATCGGTCCGGCGACTCCGTTGCCGCTCGCGACAGTGCCTGCGAAGCGTTCCAGACTGCATGGTCGAGACAAGCGCCCGGAATTCACCAGCGTACGAGCGAACGGAAAGTCGCGTGCCAGGGCGAGCGTTGCATCGCGTAACTGACGTTCGGCCACTGACTTGGGCGTCATGAAACGCGTCGTACGGCGCGAATGGCGGATGTTCTCATCGGAACCGTGAACGCGCTCGAGGTTGTAAGACTCAAGCAGAGCCCGTGGCGCCCTACCCTGTGCAACAAGCGCGAGCTTCCAGCAGAGATTATCAACATCCTGGATACCGCCATTGCCGCCACGCGCACCGAAGGGACTCACGACGTGAGCGCTGTCGCCGGCAAACAGCACCCGCCCGTGCACGAAGCGCCCGAGCCGCGCGCACCGGAACGTGTAGATCGAGCACCACTGGACCTCGAACCGCGCCTCCCGCCCCAGGACGTGATGCACCCGCTCTGAAACCCGCGCGGGCTCACGCTCCGCGTCAACGTCCGCATCCCAGCCGAGCTGAAAGTCGATCCGAAAAACGTCGTCTGGCTGGCGGTGGACGAGAACGCTTTCGCTCGGGTCGAACGTCGGCTGAAACCAAAACCGCCGATCACTGGGGTAGTCCGTGGCCGTTCGGACATCCGCGATCAGGAACTTTTCCTCGAATTCCTCGCCTTTGAACTCAAGTCCAAGCGCGTTACGCACCGCGCTGCGTGCCCCGTCGGCGGCCAGCAGCCAACGGGTCTCAAGGCGATAGGATCCGTCCGGCGTGTCCACCTTAACCCCCACGGACTCATCGCGCAGTTCAAGGCCCAAGAAGCGGTTCTTCCAGCGAAGCTGGATCAATCCTTCAAGCTCCGCTGCCCGCTCTACCAGATATTCCTCAACGTAGTACTGCTGCAGGTTGATGAACGCCGGCATCTTATGGCCGCGCTCGGGCAGCAAGTTGAAGCTGTAAAGCTCCTGGTCGCGGTGGTAAACACGCCCGACCTGCCAGGTAACGCCCTTGGCCAACATGCGCTCACCGACTCCGAGGCGGTCAAAGATTTCGAGCGTGCGCTTCGACCAGCAGATCGCGCGGCTGCCAATCGAAACCACATCGTTGTCATCCAGTACGATGCAATGGATTCCGTGCTGCGCCAGATCGATTGCGGCAGCCAGGCCCACAGGGCCTGCCCCCACGATCACGACCTGGTGCAACCTACCGCCCGCCCCGCGCAGTTCGGGCGGGGTCGTATAAGGGAAACGCCTCGGCGTGTGGCAACCCATCGTGAGCCGGCTCCTGCGGACGACCGCCCCAAAGGCGTTAGGCATCGCCCGGCGCCCTCTTATCGATGACCCGTTTCGCCTTCCCCGTTGAACGCTCGATGCTGAACGCCTCGTGAACCCGGACCTCCGCGCTCACGCCAATGTAAGACTTGAGGTGGTTCGTCAGCGTGCTTTCGACGCGCGCCAGATCGCTGGACGCCCTGGACCAGTCTGGTACGGTTTCAACATGCACCGTGAGGTGGTCCATTCGTCCCTCGCGTGTCAGCTCGATTTGGTAATGCGGCGCGAGGCCGGGGGTCTTAAGGACCAACTCTTCGACCTGACTCGGAAACACATTTACTCCCCGAACTATCAGCATGTCGTCCGAGCGCCCAGAGATCCGGCTGATCCGGCGCATTGATCTCGCGGTCGGCGGTAACAGAGTGGTCAGATCCCGCGTTCGGTAGCGGATGACGGGTAGTGCCTCCTTGGAAAGCGAAGTGAGTATTAGCTCGCCCTCGCCACCGTCCGGCAGCACTTCAGCTGTCGCCGGGTCTATGATTTCAGGATAGAAATGATCCTCCCAAATAACGCATCCGTCCTTGGTCTCAATACATTCTTGGGCAACCCCAGGACCCATGACTTCCGAGAGTCCATAGATATCGAGCGCGTCGATGTCGAGCTTCGACTCGATCTCCGCTCGCAGCGCCTCGGTCCACGGTTCGGCACCGAAGATGCCTAACCTCAGGGAGGTTGTCCGCGGGTCGACACGCTGCCGCTCAAGCGCGTCGGCGATCGCGAGCATGTAGGAAGGCGTGACCATGATGATGTCGGGTCGGAAGTCGCAGATGAGCTGCGCTTGCCTCTCGGTCTGGCCCCCTGACATGGGCACGACTGTGCACCCCAGCCGCTCCGCCCCGTAGTGCGCGCCCAAGCCGCCGGTGAACAGTCCGTAACCGTACGCCACGTGCACGACGTCCCCAGGCTTGCCGCCGGCAGCACGGATGGACCGGGCCACGAGTCTCGCCCACGTATCAATGTCATTGCGCGTGTAACCGACGACCGTCGGCTGCCCGGTAGTGCCGGACGATGCGTGCAAACGAATGACGCGTTCGAGCGGGACGGCAAACAGACCAAAAGGGTAGTTCTCGCGCAGGTCCTGCTTAGTCGTGAACGGAAACCGCTGCAGGTCTTCGAGGTGACGCAAATCATCAGGGTGAATGCCGGTGATCGCGCACTTCCTTCGGAAGTGAGCAACATTCTCGTAAGCGTGGCGTACCGACCAGCGCAGCCGCTCCAGTTGCACGGCTCTGAGCTCATCCTCAGACGCTCGCTCGATCGGTTCGAGGCCCTGCGCTCGCACCATGGCGGGAACCGTCACTTGTTCGGAGCCGCACTGCTGCTTGTTGGCTGTGGACCGCGTGAACGTCAGAAGTTCAATCGACCCGCGATGCCCCACTCACGCGGGCGATTGTATTCCGCTTCATGAAACCCGATACCGTAGTTGCTGTCACCGCTCACGATGACTCGCTTGTCCGTAACATTGTCGACAAACAGTCGCAGCGACCATCGCTTTGAAGCAATGTACTCCAGCGCGGCGTTTCCGATCTTACTGGCGGGCTGAAACAAGAACACCGAGTTCTGGGCATCATTGTAGACGTCAGCCGTGTACTTCCAGTCGGCGTGAAGTCTTACTTTGCCTCCGGCCCGTACCGGAACGTCATAATCGAACCCGAGCGTAGCCGTCCATTTCGGGGTCTTTTGTAGTTTGGTACTCGTGGTGATACGTTGCTCTGGGGTCACAATGATGGCCGGACTCTGGCGCACGCTTGTGTAGTACGCGTCCAGGTACCCGCCAGATAGAGACAGCTCCAAGTTTTCTACTGGCAGCGCCGTCAGCTCCAGTTCCGCTCCTTTGATCTTCGCATCTCCGCCGTTGAGAGTGACAGGTGCCCCGAGATTCTCGAATACGGTCAACTGCACGTCATCATAGTTCGTGGAGAATGCCGCCACGTTTACTCGGAGCCGCCGCGCGAACAACTCTGACTTAAGTCCGGCCTCGGCTGTATGCACCTTCTCGGGATCGAACGGAAGGATGGCCGGACGGGGCGAGACATATCGCAGGTTAAAGCCCCCGCTCTTGAATCCCTCGCTATATGACGCATAGACCATCAGGTCGTTCGAAAATCTGTAGTCGACGCTGGCGCGTGGAGATGTATTAGCAAACGTCTTCTTGACGCCAGAGTTACGCGGCACGAGCGGGATTAATGTGCCCGCTGGGACGCCAAAGATGATTGGGGAGACTGAGCCGGTAATCAGGTACTGGTCGCTCACAAACTCCTTCTCGTCACGTGTATGACGCACCCCCGCCGTGACCGACAGCCGATTGGTCAAGGCCACCGTCGCCTGCGCGTAAGCGGCCAAGCTGCGATTGGACACGTCGGCCTTGCGCTGGTAGAGCATTCCAAACGACGCCGGGAACTCCACGACTAGAGGATCGGAGCCAGTTTCGTGGAAGAAGTACGCACCCGCCGCGTACTTGACCCTTCCCGCCCAAGGCGAACCGGTCAACTGCACCTCCTGGCTCAGTTGCTCGTGCTCGTACCCATAGTTGGAGGTGTGAGTAATGTCGATAGGTGATCCATCAGCATCACGATTGAAATAGCCGGTCTCGCGACGCAGCGAGGTGGTTGATCTTACTTTGAGTTCTTCACTCAGACCCCAATCGAGAATGAGGGCAGTTCCCCAAGCGTTGATATTGGTGCCGTTTGGCCCGGTCGCATAGGTGCTATCGAGATTGCCGGTAATAAAGTTCTGTGGCGTGTAATTCGCATTCGGGAACCCGGGAATAGTGGATGTTGGCGCTTGAAACGTGTTGTAAACGAACACGATGGGGCCATTGGCAAGCGTGCCGGTGATGCCGCGCAAGACAGCGGGTGCGTTGTTTTCGTGAATTCGCGAGTAGTCCGCCGAGAGTGTGGCACGGAATACGGATCCCGGATCGTATGCGGCAACCAGTCGCGCGGCTTGTCGGTTCTCATTGCCGTAATCGACGGGACTTCCACTCCCGGGCAGGCGTTGTCCCTGTGGAACGGGCGAAGTGGCCGTGTTATCGATGCCCAGGATGCCCTTCACGTACCCGTCAAGCTGCTTTGAGGAGGCGGCGATTCGGACCCGGAGGGTGTCGGAAATCGGCAAATTGACGCTACCTCTCATGTACAGCCGGTTGTCGCTGCCCACCGCAAGCGAGGCTGTTCCGCCAAACGTCGCCTCCGGTATTGCGGTCACGATATTGATCGCTCCGCCGATCGTGTTGCGGCCAAAAAGGGTGCCCTGCGGACCGCGCAGAATTTCCATGCGTTCAACATCCAGCACGTCGAGAACGCCTCCTATCGATCGGGACATATAGACACCGTCCACGTAGGTGCCCACGCCCGCCTCGGTCGTTAGCGCAAAGTCCGATTGACCTATGCCGCGGATAAAGATACCGGCGGCGTTGGACGCGCCGCTGATAGGAGCCGTAAAATCAAATCGCACGTTTGGCGCGTGTTCGCTCAGCTCCCGCAGATTGTTGACCCCCAGCTTTTCAATGGCGGCACGGCTAAAGGCGCTGATTGAGATCGGAGTTTCCTGCAGGCGCTCCTCGCGCTTTTGCGCCGTCACCGTGATCTCTTCGAGTACGACCTGCCCATCTGGCACAGCAGGCGAGTCCGCGCAGGCGAGACCGCAGTTACCCGTCGCGGCAATCCCCGCGAGCAACGCCAGACGCCCCGCCGGACCCAATAAGGAGCGACGTATGCCGCGCCTGACAGCAAGCTCTGCACGCTGGATCGCGCTGAAATGCGCTGCACCGGCACCGATCTTCATGCCTGCTCACCCCTCCCGACATGTTATGCACTCATTCAGTCGACGGCGGGCCACCGGCGCCTGCGTCTAGGAGGAAAATGTTA
>Ga0137415_10004767_pt1 | contig 13408 bp, 9 predicted proteins | sample CZODoug3_1_1_16f_FD_183082 | JGI IMG/M metagenome (GOLD analysis project Ga0137415, IMG submission 183082) | Vadose zone soil fungal communities from Angelo Coast Range Reserve, California, USA - CZODoug3_1_1_16fungal (Hybrid Assembly) | ecosystem: Environmental > Terrestrial > Soil > Vadose... | reverse complement strand
GGAGTTCACTTCGGTCACCAGACGCGGCGCTGGAACCCGAAAATGAAGGAGTACATTTTCGGCGAACGCAACGGCATCCACATTATCGATCTTCAGAAAACCCTCAAGATGTTCCGCGAAGCGAGCCGCTTCGTGAGCGAGCTTTCCGGGCAAGGCAGAAATGTTCTTTTTGTGGGCACCAAGCGGCAGGCCCAGGAAGCGGTCGCCGAAGAGGCCAAGCGCTGCGGTGCGTTCTTCGTGAATCACCGCTGGCTGGGCGGAACGCTGACGAACTGGGCGACGCTGCAAAAGTCCATCAAGCGGCTGAAGCTGCTGAAGGCCATGAACGAGGATGGCCGCATCAAAGAACTCTCCAAGAAAGAACAAGCGCGCCTGGATCGCGAGATGAAGCACTTGTTCCAGAATCTCGAAGGCATTGAGAACATGACGCAGTTGCCGGACGCCATGTTCGTGATCGATTCCAACGCGGAAGAGATTGCCGTCAAGGAAGCGCGGCGCATGGGCGTGCCCGTGGTTTCGGTTGTGGATACGAATTGCGATCCGGACGTGGTGGACTGGATCATTCCTGGAAACGACGACGCGCTGCGCGCCATTCGCCTGTTCACGACGAAGATTGCGGATTCCGTGCAGGAAGGCCACACCGCGTACCAGCAGTCGCAGGTAGCGGAGCAGAAAGCCGCCGAGGATCAAGCGCTGGTCGACGGCGTCGAGTACGTGGATACCAGCGCGTACGAACAGTACGAGAAGCAAGAAGGCGACTTCGTGGAGGGCGTTGTGGAAACTCCCGCGGAGCCCGCCGAAATTGCCGAAGCTGCGGAAGCCACTGTTCCCCCTGACGACGAAAAACACTAAACATTATTGCGCGGGTGAAAAGTTTGTGAGGCCCGCGCCGAGCGATTCGGTGCGGGCCGTTTTGTAGCTAAGAGCACTAAATAAGAAATTGCCAATCAGCAAAGAGAAAAAAGGATGAGTACACAACAGCCAGCGGTGCAAATCCCGGCGCAACTCGTAAAGGAATTGCGCGAGCGGACCGGAGCGGGTTTCAACGATTGTCGCAACGCGTTGATCGAAGCGAACGGCGTAATCGACAAGGCTATCGAGATTCTCCGGAAGAAGGGTCAAGCTGCGGCCGCGAAGAAAGCACAGCGCGAAGCCAGCGAGGGACTCGTCGGCAGCTACATTCATGCCGGCGGGAAAATCGGCGTGTTGGTGGAGCTGAATTGCGAGTCCGACTTCGTGGCGCGCACGGAAGCATTCCAGCAGCTTTCGCATGACATTGCCATGCACATCGCGGCGCTGGACCCGCGCTACGTGCGGCGTGAAGAAGTGACTCCGGACATGCTCGAAAAAGAGCGCGATATCTACAAGGCGCAAGCGCTGGCGACCGGCAAGCCCGAGGCGGTTGTCGAGAAAATCGTCAACGGAAAGATGGAAAAGTTCTACGAGGAAAATTGCCTCTACGAACAGCACTACATCAAGGACGAAAGCGTGACCATCGGCGAGATGATCACTCAGGCCATCGCAAAGCTTGGAGAGAACATTTCCATCCGGCGCTTTGTGCGGTTTAAAGTCGGCGAAGTGAGCGGCGGAGCGGCAGGGCCGGAGACGGCGCCTGTGCCGGCCAAAGCTTAATTTCAAGAACCACTTGAATCAACCTTCAGCGTCCCGGTTTTGCCGGGGCGCTTTTTTGTGGAGCGCGGGAGCTTGCTCCCGCTTTTGCTTTCGGTACGGCCGTACCGGTTGCTACCTACTTGGCCTCCTCATTTTGTTGTGCTGCGGAAGATTTATGCTCCTTACTTGTTGTCGATCAGGGCAGCCGGAAAAGCAGGAGCAAGCTTTCGCACTCCAAAGTGTGCGGGGGCGAAGATAGTTTGTTACAATTCCCGGGATTTAAGAGCGCGCGAACGGAGCCTCATGGCAGCAACGAACAAAGCGGGCAAGAAAGTCGTGAAGAAAAACAAGCCGGCATACCGGAGAGTTCTCCTGAAACTTTCTGGAGAATCGTTTCAAGGACCACAGGGATTCGGCATTCACGGAGAAACGATTCAGGCCATCGCGCGGGAATTGAAAGATGTTCACGCCCTGGGCGTGCAAGTAGCGATCATGGTCGGCGGAGGAAATATCTTCCGCGGCGCCCGGCAAAAAGGTTTTGAGATCGACCGCGCCACCGGCGATTACATGGGCATGCTCGCAACGGTCATCAATGCGCTGGCGTTGCAGGATGCGCTGGAAAAAGAAGGCGTATTTACGCGCGTGCTGAGCGCCATCGAAATGAAAGAAGTTTCCGAACCGTTTATCCGGCGGCGCGCGGTGCGGCACCTGGAAAAAGACCGCGTGGTGATTTTTGCTGCAGGCACGGGGAATCCGTATTTCTCGACCGACACGGCGGCGGCTCTGCGCGCGATGGAAATCAAGGCGGACGTGATCCTGAAAGCTACGCGCGTGGACGGAGTTTACGACGCCGACCCGGAGCAGATTCCGGACGCGAAGTTTTTTGCGGCGATTTCCTATCGCGAAGTGCTGAGCCAGAACCTGAAGGTGATGGACTCCACCGCGATTTCGCTGTGCATGGACAACGGCATGCCGATCGTGGTGTTCAATATGAACCGGCCGGGAAATATCAAGCGCGTGGTGCTGGGCGAGCGGGTAGGTTCCAAAGTGACGCCCGCTTGAACAATTGTTAGTTGCAAGTTTTCAGTTGTTAGTGACAATCAGAAACCAGGCCAGCATCAAGACGGCTCCGTTCATTTTTTTGACGTTGTGACTTCTTCGGGAACAAAACCGGGAACAAAGGACTAAGAACCAAGGACTTCGAACATGACGACGAAAGAAGCGATTGCGGCTGGCCGCGTAAGAATGGAGAAGGCCGTTGATGATTTCCGGAAGGAGCTGGCCACGCTGCGCACCGGGCGAGCCAATGCCTCCATTCTGGATTCCATCCGCGTGGACTATCACGGAACGCCCATGCCCGTGAATCAGCTGGGTACGGTAGCGGTGCCGGAGGCGACGCTGCTGGTGATTTCCCCCTGGGATCCCAGCGTCGTGCCGCTGATCGACAAAGCCATTCGCGCTTCGGACCTGGGGCTAAACCCCACGAATGATGGCAAAGTGGTGCGCATCCCGATGCCCTCGCCCACGGAAGAACGCCGCAAAGAAATCGTGAAGCACCTGCACAAAGTGCTGGAGAATCACCGCACCGCGATTCGCAATATCCGCCGCGACGTCAAGGAAACCATCGACAAGCTCGAGAAGGAGAAAAAGATCAGCCAAGACGAACAGAAGCGCGCCCTAGACGAAATGGAAAAGATTTCGCACGCGGAAACCAAGAAGATCGAGGATTTGTCGGCCGCGAAAGAGAGAGAGATTCTCGAACTCAGGTAGTCTTTAGTTGTAAGTTTTAAGTTCTTACTGAAGAAAGATCGTAAGCCCAATCTAAGGGAACCATCGTGCCTATGATTTGGTTGTCAGCACACAGTTTTTAGTCTTCAGCCAAAATCACTTTTGCTCCTTTCACTAAAGAATGCGAGCGACCTGCTGCCCCGCAACGGCTACGGAGATGTATTCCAAGGGGGTACCCCCCACCATTTTGTATGAATATCAAAATAAAGAACTTACGAAATTTGCATTTTGCAAGCGTTTGATTCTGAACAGGTTGCATTTGGTGTGGCCAAGTTGACACAGAAAAACGCGCGCGCGGGAAAAACGAATTTGTTCAGGAAGTGCGCAGAGATGTCTAGGTCGTTGGCCTAATCGTTGCGTGGTTATCTACGAGGATAAGTATAGTACAAATTAAGGAAATGTCAAGGAGAAAGTTGGATGGGGTGGGATTTTTTCGCAACGGATTGAAAATGGGAGGGTTGAGACTGGTATCGTTTGGCGAGCCGGGAGGAAAGGCAGTGATCCGGAGATTCATGCCGCTGAAACCGCGAGACCGGGAGCGACCGGATGGGGCTGTGCCGCGATTAGGGTTTCGGCGGTGGCGGGGGAGTGGGAGCGGTTACAGCAGGTTTGGAGGCGGACGGAAGCTGGGATTCACAGTCAAGAGTGAAGTCCTGAGCTTGGTCGCTTAGGACAGCGCGGAGGAAGGCGTTGTAGTCGGCGGCGCGGGCGGCGGGGACCTGCCGAAGCAGAAAGTTGATGTGGCGGGAAGCGGTGACGGTCAGACCCTTTGCGGAGTATTGGGAGGCGAAAGTGGCGTAGTCACGCTGGACGGACGTGCCGGTTGGTGCGGTCGCGGTCGTCCCGGGAGGAAGATGAAGCGTCATGTGGGTTTCGACTTCGAGTGGGGTGCCGAGTTCAACGGGAGCTGTGGCAGCGCCTGGGGCGGGCTTGGCGGGCGGGTCGGGCAAGCCTAACTGTGGAAGTAGTGCAGGGATGCGGATCGGCTTCATGGACCAGTCCACAATTCTCGGCTGTGCGATTTCGTAATCGACCGTGAAGGGCTCGCGCGTGGCGTAAGGATCGGACGCATTGACACTGGTTACCTGCCCGCGGAAGCCGTCAGAGAGCGAGAGAAGCTGAGCGAGGTCCTTCCATTTGTCTTTGGGTGATTGGTGAAACGCGATGCGAAGAAGCAGTTCGTTGTCCCCGCGCATGGAGTAGTGCACCTTTGCGGTGAGTGTACCGTCGGAAGCGAGTGACGCTTCCACTTCCACTTTTTGGCGGGCAGCAAACGGGAGTTTTTTCGTGAATGGCTGCCACTCGTGCCCGGTAGAATTCATGGCATAGAAGGCGCGATTCAATACAAATACGCACTTCTGAGGCATGGAAGAGATCACGCCAAAGGGAGCAACTTCAAGGCTCGGATCAACCCAAAAACTGGAATTACCGTCTTCCGCCGCGATCAGCAAGTGCTTGAACACGGCAGGACGAGCTACTCCGCCTTTATCGCAGTAGCCCGTGAGGGCGGCGCCCGAGCTTAGTTTAACCGCTGTAGCGAGGGCAGCGAAGAGAACGAACTTGTCTTCCTGGGTGGCGTACCCAGCCGCAAGCACCTCGTTTGCTGGTCTCGTTGCAAACCCGGTTGCCCCGAGCGGTAGGTCAATTGTGGTGATCTTCTGAGAGACAAAGTCGTAGATTCCCTCCAGTTTGCCCTTATTGGTTTCTGCCGTTTTTGTGAGTTCAAGCGCTTTTGCCGCAACTTCTGGAGACACCGTCCGTTTTCGAAAAAGCTCCTTTTTTGATTCTTCGTAGGTGGCGATTTTCTCCAATGGTTTTGCGTCCGGCATGAGTTGTTCGTCAAGCCGGACGGAAAGCATCTCCCATCCTTGTGTCGAAAGGGCGACATCGGGTTCTGCTTCCTGTGATTCCTTAGCGTGGGTCTGAGATTCAGCAGGCGTATTTGAAGTTACACGGTCCCAGCGATAAGCAATGCGGGAGGCATCGCCTTCACCAATTTTGTCTGTGGAAGCTGCCGGCGTCGCGGGTTTGATGCGGATTTGCACTTGAGGCAGAGCAGGTAGATCCAATTCGAACACTTCCCGGGAGACGATGCCGGAGTGGTCGAAGGAATGGTCCAGCCAGAAGTCCGGGGCGAGAGGGTGGTGGGTGGTGGTGGTGATGATGCGATATTCGAGGAGGTCGCCGGGTTCGAGGCCGAGGATGCGGAGGGATTTGACGCGGACGCCCTGATACGCGGGAGCGTTGACGACGGCGGGATTGGGGTTGTCAGTGACCGCGCTGGGAAGAATGTCGGCGGTGCCGCCGCTGGGATGGGTGATGTGGACGAAGGGGATTTCGATGGATTCGAAGGACCGGTTGAAGTCGAAGTTGAGGCGGGCGAATTGGCGGACGCCGAGTTCGTTGTTGATGCGCACGAAGGTGTGAACTTCCTTGCGGCTGTCGCCGTTGGCTTCAAAACGGTAGCGCGTTTCGAGCAGTTCGATTTGATAGGGGTTTTGTTGAGGCTCGGTGGGAGCCGGAGTCTTCGCATCGGGTTTCTCGACCGGTTTCTGTGGAATTTGCTGAGCTTGAGTGAAGGAAATAAAGATAGAGGAGAGGAGACAAATTAGTGCGAATGCGCGAAAGAGTGGATGGAATCTGAAAGGAACTCGCAAGATGGCCTCGCAGGCAGTGTAGGGCGGGGAGGGAAGTGCGTAAAGAGACAGGTGCTGAAGGGTTGCTGGATGTGCACTGAACGGAACGTAGAATTCGCAAAGAAAGAAGAGAAGCGAAACGCAGAGGCACAGAGTTCCCAGAGAAGAGGCAGAGAAGAATTGGCAATCTTTAAGATTGAGGTGCGCGAGGGAATATGATTCGAGATGGCGAATTCAGAGGAGGCGAGCGTGGAGAGTCCAAAGAAACCGAATGGCGGCGGGCGTCTGAGTGCGTGATAGAGTTTGACTGCGCGAGCGGCGCAAGGAGAGAACAGATGCGGGGTGTATTGGCGGGTGTGACAGCGGTGGCATTGGGATTTTGTTTGGGTGGGGCGTGGACGGCAAGGGCGGACAACCGGCCGGCGCCTAAGGGGCCGGATGAGGATGGAACGAAGCCGGCGCTGGTGAAGATTGCCGGCGAAGGGATGCTGGATTCGCATGCGTTTCAGTACCTCACGGAACTGAGCGATGACATTGGCTCGCGGGTGACGGGATCGCCCGCGGAGAGAAAAGCCGAAGAGTGGGGCGTGGCGAAGATGAAAGCCATGGGCCTTGAAAACGTACACACGGAGAAATACCAGCTTTGGCGCGGATGGACACGCGGCACAGCGCAAGGGGAATTACTGGAGCCGATCCACAGGACGCTGCATGTGGATGCGATGGGCTGGACGGGATCGACGCCGGCGGGAGGCGCGGAAGGTGAGGTCGTGGCCGTGAATCTCTTCAATATCGATGAAGAGGTGAAACACACTTCGCGGCTTTCCGGGAAGGTCGTGCTGGTGGTGATGCAGGGCGTTCCGAAGAAAAATGCGGACTCGTTGTTTGCCACCTTCGGAGATTTCTTGAAGGCGGCCAGCAAAGCTGGAGCCGTAGCGGTGATCGGAGGTCAGGGCGGATCGAAGGCCGTGGGAATGAATTTGACGCACACCGGGATACTCGGCTTCGAAGCCGAGTTTGCTATCCCCGTTTTGTCGGTGACGGCCGAGGATCAAGGGCAGCTCGAGCGGTACGTCGAGAGCGGGAAAAAAGTGCGGGTACGCTTTAACGTGCAGAACACGTTTTCAAGCGGCCCGGTGGAATCAGCGAATGTAGTGGGGGAGATTCGCGGGCGCGAAAATCCGGAGCAGATCCTGGTCGTGGGGGCGCATCTGGATTCCTGGGACCTTTCCGAGGGGACCACGGATAATGGGACAGGCTCGGCGAGCGTCCTGGGGTCGGCGGAAGCGATCGTGCGCTCCGGGATGAAACCGAGGCGGACGATTCGCTTCGTGTTGTTTACGGGGGAAGAGCAGGGGCTGGACGGTTCCTTTGCGTACATGAAGCAACACCATGGGGAGATGGCCAATCATCTGGGAAACCTGGTGCTGGATTCGGGGCAAGGGCCGGTGAAAGAGTTTATGTTGGGGGGCCGCGACGATCTGGTGGCAAGCTTCAGGCCTTTCGTCGAGTCGCTCGCGTCGATACGAGAGATTGCAGTGAACGACAAGGTGGAGAGCGGGACGGATACGCTGCCGTTTTCGATGGCCGGACTGCCGGGGATCTGCATGGATCAGGATTCGCCGGAATACAAATATACGCACCATTCTTCCGCTGACGCGCTGGAAGCGGTGAAGCCGGAAGTGCTGGCGCAAAACGCTATGCTGATGGCGCTGACGGCGTATTGGATTGCAGACCGGCCGGAGCGATTTGCTTCGCCATGGCCCCCGGAAAAGACCGCGAAGATGCTAAAGGCGCAGCACCAGGACGAGATGCTGAAAGCGTTTGGGTTGTGGCCCAAGGAATTTGCGGAGGCGGAGAAGAAGGAACAAGCACCGAATTAACAGACTGAGTGGAAAAGAAGAACGGGAACATGGCGGGCGGCACGGCAACGACGTGTCGCCCGAGTTTTCTGAAGAGCGAAGAAAGTGCGGAACTGTGATATGAAACGGGTCCCGGGAGGTTGCAAATATGAAATCGAAGGCGCTTGCCGTGTTGCTTCTCGTATTGTTTTTCAGCGCTGCTAGCCGAACGCAAGAGAAAGCGCAAGATCGCAGAAAGTTCCTGGATCCCAAGACGCAAGTGAGCGATGACCCGCGGCGGGTGGTGGTCAAAGCCGGACCACGCGGGCCGGAAGGTACGCTGGTACTTCGCGGCGGAAGAATCTTTGATGGGACGGGAGCGCCTGCGCGCGAAGGCACGCTGGTCATTGAGAGAAACAAAATTGTGAAGATATTGGCGGCCAACTCGAGCGATTGGTCAAAAGATGCGAAAGTGATCGACGTCTCAGGAAAGACAGTCATGCCTGGCTTGATCGATCTGCACACGCATCTGACGTACCCGCTGAACGAAGAAAATCTTGGAGTGGCGATGAACGATGCTGACGCGACACTGCGCGGCGTCGAGAAGCTGCGGTATTTCATTGAAAGCGGAATCACGAGCGTGCGCGACGTGGGGTCAAGAGGAGAAGTGCCCTTCCGGCTGAAGGCGTGGGTGGCCGAGAATCGCATCCCGGGACCACGCGTCTTTCCGGCGGGCGCGTTCATAACGGGAGAGGGAGGGCACTCGACCGAGAACACTCCGGATGAATTGATCGCACTGATGGGGGCGACGCGGCTGGCCTCTGGCCCAGACGATTGGAGACAAGCAGTTCGCGAACAGTTTCATAAGGGCGCGGATGTCATCAAGCTGGGCAGCCATTTTTCTCCGGAGGAAGTGAAGGCGGCGGTTACGGAGGCGCACGAGTTGGGATTGAAAGTGACCGTGGATTCTGAAACGTTTTACATCCAGCGGGCGGTGGAAGCCGGTGCTGACACCATCGAGCATCCCTTGCCGCGAAGCGAGGAGACCATTCAGTTGATGGCCAAGAAAGGCGTGGCGGCCGACCCGACGCTCATTCCCTACCAAATCATTTTCGAGGAATGGGGCGGATATTTTGGATCGACGTCGCGGCGATTTACGTTTTCAAAAGATGCGAATCTGGAAATGCTGAAGCGTTTGCGCAAGGCCGGAATCAAGTGCGGGATCGGAACGGATTTGATCCTGCATTGGTACCGCTATATGCCGGGCCCATACATCCGGGAGCTAAAGAATTTCGTGGAGGCCGGATGGAGCGTCCCAGAGGCGCTAGTCGCGGCGACAAGAACTAACGCAGAGATACTGGATATGGATGATCGGCTCGGTACGTTGCAGGCGGGGAAGTTGGCTGACGTGCTGGTGGTGAATGGCAAGCCGGACGAGAATCTGGACGATTTGGGGAAGGTGGATTTAGTGATCCGGGACGGTTTTCCGGTGGTTGAGGGGGGGCGCGTTGCCATACCGAGGCATACCGTTGAAAAGCCTTGGAAGTCCGCTCCTGCCCCTGTGGAGATGAAGTAGAGCGAACCGAAGATCTAATAAGATATTTATTATCAATAACATAGAAGTTGACTTGGAATTTTGGGATTGACCGCGGGACTCACAGTTTCCAGATAGGGCATCGGGAGTAGGTGAGGAGTGGCCTCAGAGGTCCGCCGGAGGCAAGAATGTTGCCAAGTGATTGATTTCCACAGATATAATTGTGCGAGTGTTACGAAAGATTTGACAGGATGCGTTTTATTCCCTATACTTCGGTGTTTGTCAGGGAAGCATTTACCCTGAGTGGGGCGGCTCCAACTTGTTTGGAGTCGGTGAGTTGGAAGGGAATTATCTTCGGTCCCGGAACAAAGTAAGACGGAATGGGACAGAAGAGCGGCCGGAATGGGGCGCCAGCCCCGCAAAGCCGAGTAAGCCTCTCCGAACTGAAGCCAAGAGAGTCGTTCTACTTCTTGGAGTGCGTACGGAGTTTCTTGCTGGTGGTATCTCCGGATTCGCAGTAGACCTTTCAGCACTGGACTGCGCTCTCGCGATTTTGTGTGCGCGCCTTGCGAGAGCCGCGAAAATTCATGCGCGCGATAGAGGGACGACTGTGCCGACGTTTTCGCAACTGGTAAGAATGGGACGTGAAGCGGTCCGGATGAAGACGAAGTCGCCGGCGCTGGCGGGATGTCCGGAGAAGCGCGGCGTGTGCATTCGCGTGTACACGCAGACGCCGAAGAAACCGAACTCGGCACTGCGCAAAGTGGCGCGTGTTCGCCTGACGAATGCCATTGAAGTGACGACTTATATTCCCGGCGTCGGCCACAACCTGCAGGAGCACTCGATCGTACTGGTGCGCGGCGGCCGTGTGAAGGATTTGCCGGGAGTGCGCTATCACATCGTGCGCGGAACGTTGGATGCCGCGGGCGTGGAGAATCGCAAGCAGGGACGATCGAAGTATGGAGCGAAGCGGCCCAAGGCCGCGGCGGCGAAGTAAGGCAAAAGAAAGTTTGAAGGAGCGATAAAGAGCAATGCCACGCAAAGGACTTGTTTTCCGGCGAGTGCAAGCGACCGATCCGGTCTATGCCAGCGACATTGTGGAGAAGTTCATCTGCTCGATGATGTGGGAAGGCAAGAAGTCGACGGCGCAGCGCGTGTTTTACGGCGCGATGGATCAAGTGGCGAAGAAGACCAACGACGATGCGTTGAAAATTTTCAAGAAAGCCATCGAGAACGTGAAGCCGCTGCTGGAAGTGAAGACGCGTCGCGTTGGCGGCGCGAACTACCAGGTTCCGGTGGAAGTGAATCCGTTCCGCAGGCAATCGCTCGCGATTCGCTGGCTGCTGCAGTATTCGCGGGAACGCGCGGGTAAGACCATGGTGGACAAGCTCGCGGACGAGTTGATTGACGCGGCGAACGCGCGCGGCGGAGCGATGAAGAAGAAGGAAGACGTGCATCGTATGGCGGAAGCGAACAAGGCGTTCGCGCATTATCGCTGGTAAGAAGGGCGCTAGTAAGGAATAGGTGGTTGGCGTGAGTGAAGCAGTCGCAACGCGAGCAGGAGAAAAGAAAGCTGTTCCAGGAGCTATGGGCAGAGCATTCAAACTCGAGGACACCCGCAACATCGGGATCATGGCGCACATCGACGCCGGAAAGACCACGTCGACGGAGCGCATCCTCTTCTATACGGGTGTGACCTACAAGATCGGTTCGGTGGATGAAGGCACTGCCACGATGGACTGGATGGAGCAGGAGCGCGAGCGCGGAATTACGATTACGAGCGCGGCGACGACGGCGGCCTGGGACCGTTTTGGGAAGAAATATCGCGTCAATATTATTGATACACCGGGCCACGTAGACTTTACGGTGGAAGTGGAGCGCTCGCTGCGCGTGCTGGACGGCGCCGTGTGCGTGTTCGATTCCGTCGCCGGCGTGCAGCCGCAATCGGAAACGGTTTGGCGCCAGGCGGACAAGTATCGCGTCCCGCGCATCTGTTTCGTAAACAAGATGGACCGCATGGGCGCGGATTTCGACCACGTCATCGGCACCATTCGAAAGCGTCTTGGAGCCCACCCCGTTCCCCTGCAATTCCCCCTCGGCCGCGAAGATAATTTCATCGGGATCATCGATTTCCTCGAAGAAAAAGTAATTGTCTGGCTGGAAGAAACGCTGGGCGCGAAATTTGAGATTTTCGAAGTAGGAAAGCTTTGGGACAAGGCGTTTGTGGATTCGCGGCCGGATGTGGCCGCGGCCCTGAAGGCCTCCGCGATCGACAAGAAGTTTTACGACGAACACCGCAACAAGGTTGTGGAATATATCGCCGAGCACGACGACGAGCTCGTCGAAAAGTATCTAAATGGCACGGCGCTTACTCTGGACGAAATGCGCAAGTCGATCCGCAAATCGACGCTGGCGCTGAAGATCGTGCCGGTGCTGGCGGGTTCGGCATTCAAGAACAAAGGCATTCAGCCACTACTGGACGCGGTGGTCGATTATTTGCCGTCGCCGCTGGACGTTCCGCCGGTGGAGGGCACGGATCCCGCCACGGACGAAGTAATCCTGCGTCGCGCGTCCGACGAGCAGCCGTTTGCCGCGCTGGCATTCAAGATTATGTCCGACCCCTTCGTCGGACACGTCACATATATCCGTGTGTATTCCGGCGTGCTGAAATCCGGCAGTTACGTGATGAATTCCGGAAAAGGGTCGCGCGAGCGCATCAGCCGTTTGCTGCAGATGCACGCCAACAAGCGCGAAGAAATCGACACTATTTACGCCGGCGATATTTGCGCTTGCGTGGGCCTGAAGAGCGTCAACACCGGCGACACGCTGTGCGACGAAGAGAAGCAGATCATTCTCGAAAACATTGATTTTCCCGCACCAGTTATTTCCGTGGCTATCGAGCCGAAAACCAAAGCCGACCAGGACAAACTGGGTGTGGCGATGCAGCGGCTGGCGCAGGAAGATCCCACGTTCCGCGTTTCGACCGAGCCGGATACCGGGCAGACGCTAATCTCCGGCATGGGAGAATTGCACCTCGAAATTATCGTGGACCGCATGCTGCGCGAGTATAACGTGCAGGCTAACGTCGGGCGGCCGCAGGTGGCGTACCGCGAAACGATTCGCAAGAGCGCCGTTGCCGAAGGCAAGTACATCAAGCAGACCGGCGGCAAGGGCCAGTACGGCCATTGCAAGATCGAGTTGCATCCGATTCCCAGTTCCAGCCACGAGAGCATGAAAGAGATGTCCACGGACGATCTCGACCTGCTGGCCAAGCAAGTGGTGGGCGGCGGCTCGGCGGGCAAGTGGAAATTCGACAAGGAACACCGGTTTCTCTTCATCGACAAGATTGCCGGCGGAGCGATTCCGCGTGAATTTATCGCCCCGATTGAAGCGGGGATTCGCGAAGCGCTGGATAACGGCATTCTGGCGGGATTCCCGATGGTGGACGTTGCCGCGGTTTTGATCGACGGCAGCTACCACGATGTGGACAGCAATGAAATGGCTTTCAAGATCGCCGGTTCGATGGCCTTCAAGGAAGCCTGCGCGCGCGCCAAGGCTGTACTGCTCGAGCCCATCATGAAGGTGGAAGTGGTCGTACCGGAAGAATACATGGCCGCAGTGTTTGGCGATTTGAATGCGCGGCGTTCCGCGATTCAGGGCACGGAAAATCGCGCCGGAAGCAACGTGATTCGCGTGGAAGTTCCACTGGCGCAGATGTTCGGTTACGCCACCGATTTGCGCAGCCGCACCCAGGGCCGCGCGACGTTTACCATGCACTTTTCGCATTATGCGGAGTTGCCTGCGGCGCTGGCGGAAGAAGTCATCAAGAAGCACCGGGGCGAGAAGTAAAACAGTGAGTTTTTCCGGGGTTAGTGAACTTTGATTTGAGGAGCAGAGGGCGAAATGGCGAAGGAGAAATTCGAGCGCAACAAGCCGCATGTGAACATCGGGACCATTGGTCACATTGACCATGGCAAAACGACGTTGACGGCGGCGATTAC
>Ga0137415_10004766_pt1 | contig 13409 bp, 13 predicted proteins | sample CZODoug3_1_1_16f_FD_183082 | JGI IMG/M metagenome (GOLD analysis project Ga0137415, IMG submission 183082) | Vadose zone soil fungal communities from Angelo Coast Range Reserve, California, USA - CZODoug3_1_1_16fungal (Hybrid Assembly) | ecosystem: Environmental > Terrestrial > Soil > Vadose... | reverse complement strand
ACCAGCTCGAGGCGCGTGTCGTCGGGGCCCTTCATGAACGCGATGCGCGGGCCCTTGGGGTTCTGGATCGGCCCCTCGAGCAGCGTGGCGCCCAGCCCCTTGAGCCGCGCGATGTCGGCCTCGATGTCCTGCGAGTCGAAGCCGAAGTGCTCGAGGCCGTGGTGCGGGTTGGCGTCGCCGGCGCCGAGCCGCTCGTTCGTGCGCGCGCCCGAGATGTTGACGGCGAAGCCGTCCTCGCTGGTGCAGCGCACGAAGCGGTCACCGAACACGCGCGTCTCGTCGTTGACGATCTTGAAGCCGAACGCGGTGACGTACCACTCGGCGGTCTTGCGCGGGTCCGGCGCCTTCAGGTGGATGTGGTTGATCCGATAGGGCATGGCTGTCACCTCCGGGCCGCTATCGTACAATGCGGCGATGCGACTGGGCCTGGCCCTGCCGAACGCGACGCCCGACGGCCGTCCCCTCACCGGTCCCGCGCTCATCGCCGGAGCGCGCGCCGTCGAGCGCGCCGGGTTCGACAGCCTGTGGTGCTTCGACTCGATCGGCCGCGGCTTCATGATCCCCGACCCGCTCATCGCGGTCAGCGTGGCGGCGACGGCCACCGAGCGCCTGACGCTCGGCACCGGCATCCTCCAGGTGCCCCTGCGCCGTCCAGTGGAGCTGGCGCACCGGATCCTCACCGCACACCTGATCTGCGGCGGCCGGCTGCTGCTCGGCGTGGGCGCCGGCTCGACGAAGGCCGACTTCGACGCGGTCGGCGTCGACTTCGAGACGCGCATGCAGCAGTTCGAGGAGGCGCTGGTGGTGATGCGCCGGCTCTGGCGTGGCGAGAAGGTCGGCGACGCAAAGCTCGAGCCGTGGCCGGCGGCGGTCGGCGGGCCCAAGCTCCTCATCGGCTCGTGGGCGGGCAGCCGCTGGATCCCGCGTGCGGCCAAGGACTTCGACGGCTGGATCGGCTCGGGCGCCCGGAGCAGCGTCGCGGCGCTGCGCGACGGGATCAAGCGCTTCCGCGAGGCCGGCGGCACACGCGCGATCGCCACCAACATCCCGGTGGACCTCGAGGCACCGACCGCGCCGATGCCGGATGAGGGACAGTTTCACCTGCGCTGCGACGCGAAGACCGCCGCCGAGCGCCTTCGAATACTGGCGGACCTCGGCTTCGACGACGCCGTGCTCGTCACGCGCCGCTACGGTGACGCCGATCTCGCCGCGCTCCGCGCACTCTTGAAGTGACGATTCGACGCGGGCGGGCGACACGCTGACACGCGTGCCGCCGCCGACACCCCGCGATGGCGGCGTTTCACGGCGTTTCGTTCTCGCGGCCGACGTGGCACTTTTTCTGCACGACGCGGCGCCCCGGGAGGATCGCACTCATGAACCGCACGTGCACGCTGGTCGTCGCCTTCGCGCTGGCCGTCGTCGCGCTGTCCGCCGGCATCGCCGCCGCGGGCGACGTGAACGTCAACATCGGTTGGCCGCCGCCGCTCATCATCGAGAAGCCGCGGGTGGTCATGGTGCCGGAGACGCAGGTCTACCGGGCGCCCAACCTCGAGTTCAACGTCTTCATGTTCGGCGGCAAGTACTACAGCCTGCACAACGACCGGTGGTTCATGACGGCCAGGGTGGGCGCGCCGTGGACGCCCGTCGTCATCGAGAGAATCCCCGTCGAGGTGCGCGCGGTGCCGGTGAAGTACTACAAGGTCAAGCCGGGCCACGCGAAGAAGATGAAGGACAAGGACGACGACGACGAGAACGACCGCCCCGGCCGCGGCAAGGGCCACGACAAGGGCTGTCCTCCCGGTCTCGCCAAGCAGGGCCGCTGCTAGAGCGCGTCCGCGATCGCCTTCCCGAGATCGGCGGTCTTGTCCTTGCCTCCGAGGTCAGGCGTCCGCGGGGCGCCTGACTTCGGATCCAGCACGGTCTCGATCGCGCGCACGACGGCCGCGCCCGCCTCCGGGTGGCCGAGGTGCTCGAGCATCATCGCCGCCGCCCAGATCTGACCGATCGGATTCGCGATGCCCTTGCCGTAGATGTCCGGCGCCGAGCCGTGCACCGGCTCGAACAGCGACGGAAACGCGCGCTCGGGATTGATGTTGCCCGAGGGCGCGATGGCGATCGTCCCCGTGCAGGCGGGGCCGAGGTCCGAGAGGATGTCGCCGAACAGGTTGGAGGCGACGACGACGTCGAACCAGTCCGGGTGCTGCACGAAGTGCGCGGTGAGGATGTCGATGTGGAACTTGTCCCACTTCACGTCCGGATAGGCCTTCGCCATCGCCTCCACGCGCTCGTCCCAGTACGGCATCGTGATCGAGATGCCGTTGGACTTCGTGGCCGAGGTCAGGTGCCGCTTGGGACGCTTCCGCGCGAGGTCGAAGGCGAATTTCAAAATCCGGTCGACGCCCTTGCGCGAGAAGCACGACTGCTGGAAGACGACCTCGCGGTCGGTCCCCTCGTACATGCGGCCACCCACGCTGGAGTACTCGCCCTCGGTGTTCTCGCGCACGACGAAGAAGTCGATGTCGCCCGGCTTGCGGTCGACGAGCGGCGAGCGCACGCCCGGCATGAGCCGGCACGGGCGCAGGTTCACGTACTGATCGAAGTCACGCCGGAACTTGATCAGCGAGCCCCAGAGCGAGACATGGTCGGGCACCTTCGCGGGCCAGCCGACGGCGCCGAAGAAGATCGCGTCGTGCTTGCCGATCTGCTCTTTCCAGTTCTCCGGCATCATCGTGCCGTGCTTCAGGTAGTAATCGCACGACCAGTCGAAGTGATCGAGCTGCAGCTCGACCTTGAACCGGCGCGCCGCCGCGTCGAGGACGCGCAGCCCCTCGGGCACGACCTCCTTGCCGATGCCGTCGCCGGGGATCACCGCGATCTTGTGCTTTGCCAACTCACCCTCCCTGGCGGCGTCTCGACCCGCGTCGAGCCATCGCCCTGATAGACGTAGCGGAACGTGAGGCACCCGGGCCGGGCGCCCGGACAGTAGTATCCGACGATTTCCAGCTTGGCGTAACGTCCCTCCGCCGTGCGCACCGCCCACACGTGCGGCTTGGGGCTCAGCACGTGCGAGAAGAAGCCGTAGCGATACCACGACGCGATCGCGGGGTTGCGCGGCTCGGCGCGGCCCTCGTTGGCCAGATAGCCGTCGGCCGGCACCGCGCGCACGTCGTCGAAGCGCGTCTCGCCGAGATCGCGGATCCCGGCGCCGAGGCCGGCGACGATCGAGTAGCGGCGGAAGGCGAGGTCGCCCTGTCCGGCGTCGATCACCGAGCCCAGCCGGAACGAGAACGCCTGCCACGCCTCCGGCGCCGTGGCGTCCACCGTATAGAGGATGGGGCCGACGAGCGCGGCGCCGGCCTCGCGCGGCGTGGGCGGCGTGGGCGCGTAGGTCGGCACGCTCGGCTGGCGCAGGGTCAGCGTCACCAGCGTCACCGCGGCGACGACGATGGCGGCGATGGCCAGTGCCGGCACGAGCCACTTCATGCGCGAGATGCTAGCATCGGGCGCGACCCATGGTCCGCGATCGCTGGTCGCTGCTCGTCGTGCTCACGTGCTCCTACGGTCTCGGCGCCTTCGGCATGCTCGGCGTCTCGCCGCTGTCCCCCGCGCTCATGCAGGGCTTCGGGCTGAGCCGCCTCGACGTCGCGTTCATCGTGCCCTCGGTCTACGTCGGCGGGCTGCTGTTCTCGCTGCCCGGCGGCCACCTCGCCGATCAGTGGGGGGTGCGCCCGACGCTGCTCGGCGCGCTGGCCATGGGTGGCGTGGGACTGCTGGCGGCGGCGCTGGCGCCGCACTTCGTCGTGTTCCTGCTGTGCCTGGCCTTCGCCGGCTCGGGCTGGAGCATCGTCAACCCGGTGCTCGGCAAGGCCATCGTCGATCTCTTTCCCGTCACCGAGCGCGGGATCGCGATGGGCATCAAGCAGATGGGGCTCACGCTCGGCGGCGGGCTGTCGGCGCTGGTGCTGCCCGCGATCGCCGCGCACTGGGGCTGGCGCGCCGCCGTCGCCGCGTGCGCGGCCGGGATGACGGTGCCGGTCGTCTTCGCGTGGCGGCCGCTGCGCGCGCTGACCCGGCCACACGCGGATGCCCCGCGTGGTCGCGTCGCGCCCATGGGCTGGTGGTGGACGCGGCGTCCGGCGCTGCTCGTGCTCTTCGGCGCCGGGGTCGTGCTCGGCATGGTGCAGTCGGCCGTGCTCGCCTACCTGCCGATCTTCAGCGTCCAGGCGCTCGGCTTCACGCCCGTCGGCGCCGGCGTGCTGATCGCCGCCTCGCAGATCGGCGGCGCCGTCGCGCGCCTGGGGCTCGGTATCGCGAGCGATCGCTGGTCGTCGGGCCGCCGCCCGCCGTGGCTCGTGCTCACGTCCGCCCTCGGCACCGTCATCTTCCTCGTCTATGCCTGGGTGCCGACGGCGGATCCGCTCGGCGCCGCGCTGCTCGCCTTCTTCGCCGGCATCGGCGCCTACGGCTGGGTCGGCATCTACTTCATCATCAGCGCCGAGGCCGGCGGCGCCACGCAGTCCGGGCTGCTGAGCGGCGTGTCGTTCGCGGCGATCGTGATCGGCCTGCTCGCCGGCGCGCCGACCTTCGGCCTGGTGCTCCAGGCATTCGACTCGTACGGCGCATCGTGGACGGTCTTCGCCGGCCTCTCCGGCGTGGTGGCGCTCGTCGTCGCCGCGTCCGGCGCGGCGATCCACCGTGAGTGCCAGCCGACGCTGGCGCGCTGAACGCGCTATGCTCTGCGCCATGCCGAACGACCTCTCCATCGCCGCCACGCTCGGCGCGCTCCTCAAGGAGCGCAAGCAGACCCTCGCCGTGGCCGAGTCCTCGGCCGGCGGGCTCATCTCCGCCACCCTGCTGGCCGTCCCCGGTGCGTCGGCCTACTTCGTCGGCGGCGGCGTGATCTACACCCAGGCCGCGCGGCGAGGCCTGCTACGGGTCGGCGACGATGCCGTGAAAGGCATCCGCTCGAGCAGCGAGCCCTACGCGCAGCTCAAGGCCAAGGCGGTGCGCGAGCTGATGGGCGCGACGTGGGGACTGGCGGAGACGGGCGCGAGCGGGCCGACGGGCAACCGCTACGGCGACGCCGCGGGCCACGCGTGCATCGCCGTCGCCGGCCCCGTCGAGCGGGTGATCACCGTCGAGACGGGCGACGCCGACCGCGAGCGCAACATGTGGGCGTTCACGCGCGCCGCCCTGAAGCTGCTCGAAGACGCCGTGCGCGCTGGGCGTTGAAGTGGGGGGCCCCGAAATGGCCCCCCACACCCCCCAGCGTTCGGAGCGCCCCGGCAAAGCCGAGGCGCTCCTCGATTCAGACGCCCAAGCGCAGCATCGTGACCGAGTGCGCCGGCGCCATGATCTCGAGACGCGCGCCGCGCGCGTCGAGCTTGCGCTCGCGGACGTCCACCGCGCTCGGGGTCTCGAACGAATTGGTCGCCGTGACGTCGGCCCCGTTCACCTCCCACGCGCTCACGGCGCCGGAGATCACGGCGCCGCCGAGGTCGAGCGTCACCGGCAGATCGCGGTCACGGTCGCGGTTGACCAGCGCGACCGCCACCGCGCGCCCGGCCTCGTCGCAGGTCGCGCTCGCGTCGACCAGCGTGAACGGCCCGAGGTCGGCGACGTGGTGCACGCGGCCGCTCGGCGACTCCTGGTCCGGCTTCAGCGCGTAGGTCTCGCCCTCGACGTGCACGTCGAGGGCGACGTCCTGCACGTGCTCCGCGTAAAGCCGCAGCGGGTGATAGATCGTCTGCAAGAAAAGCCCCCGGGGATTGGTGAAGATCGGCGCGATCGCGTTGACGAGCTGGGCGAAGTTGGCGATGCGCACCGTGCGGCAGTGGCGGATGAAGCCGTTCAGGTAGGTCGCGACGGCCAGCGCGTCGGAGAGGTTGTAGCGCTCCTCCACGCCGCCCACGCGGTCCTCGTGGCTGCGCGTTCGCCACCAGACGTTCCACTCGTCGAACGCGATGTGGATGGCATGCGCGATCCGCTGCGCGTAGCGCACGCGCTCGATCAGGGCCGAGCAGATCCGGATCGCGCGCTCGGCCTGGTGCGACTGGAACACCGTGGCGTAGTGGTCGGGGCCGCCCGTGTAGAGGTGGATCGAGTGGAAGTCGATGAGCTCGGCGAGGCCGGACAGCGTGATCTCGTCCCACTCGCTCCAGCCGTTCTGACCACAGCCGATGAGCTGGATCGACGGATCGGTGCGCTTCATGACCATGGCGAACGCGCGCGCCTTCTTCACGTAGTCGTGCGCATTCATGTTGCCGATCTGCCAGCCCCCGTACATCTCGTTGCCGAGTCCCCAGTAGCGCACGCGATAGGGCTCGGCGTGTCCGTGCTGGCGGCGCAGATTCGCCCACGAGGTGTTGCCGGTGCCGTTGCAGTACTCGACCCACGCCTGGGCCTCGTCCATCGTGCCGGAGCCCATGTTGACGCAGATGAACGGCTCGGCGCCGAGCACGCGGCAATACTCGATGAACTCGTCGGTGCCGAAGCGGTTCGACTCCTCCGCGTACCATGCCAGCTCGCTGCGCCGCGGACGCCGGTCCCGGGGCCCGACGCCGTCGAGCCAGTGATAGCCGCTGACGAAGTTGCCGCCCGGCCATCGCAGGATGGGAATGCGCAGCGGCCGCGCCGCGTCCAGCACGTCGCGCCGAAAGCCGCGCGCGTCGGCGAGCGGCGAGCCCTCGTCGTAGACGCCGCCGTAGATGCAGCGGCCGATATGCTCGATGAACTGACCGAAGATGCGGCGATCCACCGTGCCGAGGCGCCGCGCGAGGTCGATCGAGATGCGGGTCATGACTCGCGGAGTCTAGGTGCGGCGGCCCGACGTGTCAACGCGCGGGACGCATGCTAGAGTCTCGCCCATGCAACATCACCGACTGCACCGTCGAACGTTTCTCGCCGGCGCCGCCGCCACCGCGACGGCGGCCGCGTGGCCGCGCCACGGCGCCGCCCAACCGAAGGCCACCATCACCTACTGGAACGGTCTCACCGGCGCCGACGGCAAGGTCATGGACGACCTGATCGACCGCTTCACGCGCGAGACGGGCATCCGCATCGAGCAGCAGCGCCTGCCGTGGGCCGACCTCTATCCGAAGCTGCAGGTCTCGGTGCCCGCCGGCGAGGGCCCCGACCTCGCGCTGATCCACACCGTCGAGGTGCCGCACTTCGCGAACGACGGCGTGCTGGAGGCGATCGACGAGGCGGCGGCCGCCGGCAAGGGCTTTCGCGGCGACGACTACCTGCCCGCCACGTGGCAGGGCGGGACGTTCCAGGGCAAGCGCTACTCGCTGCCGCTCGACGTGCCGCAGCACCTGCTCTATCTGAACGTGAAGGTCATGAAGGACGCCGGCCTCGCCGGCGCCGACGGGACGCCGAAGGTGCCCGCGAGCCGCGACGAGCTGGTCACCATGGCGAAGAAGATCGCGAAGGCCGATATGTTCGGCTTCGCGATCGGCACCAGCAATCCCGGCCGCTACACCTGGGGCTTCCACAACCTGCTCTGGCAGAACGGCGCCAACATCTACGCATCGGATCTCAAGCGCCCCGGCGTGAGCGAGCCGGCGGCGCTCGAAGTCGCCGAGTTCTGGTCCGGCCTCGGCGGAGCCCTGGGCATCGCGCCGCCCGCCAACGCCAACTGTCGCGACGCGTTCATCGCCGGCCGCCTCGGCATGTGGATCGCCGGCTCGTGGAACTTCACGGGTCTGCGCGAGGCGAAGGTGGACTTCGCGGCGGCACCGGTGCCGCGGCTCTTCAAGCAGCCGGTGGTGTGGTCGATGCCGCATCAGTACGCGTTCCCGAAGCCGAAGAGCGCCGACCGTACCCGGCGCGAGGCGGCGTGGACGCACATCCGCTGGATGACCGATCACGTCGCCGAGTGGACGCTGAAGGCCGGCCAGGTCTCGGCAAGCCGCAAGGCGCACACCGATCCGCGCGTCACCGGCGATCCGGTGCTCAAGACGCTGCTCGGCCAGGCGCCGAACTGGCAGGTCGGCCAGCCGACGCCGAAGTGGGTCGCCGCCGAGAACCTCACGCGGCCCGTGATCGAGAGCATCTACACGGGACAGAAGCCGGCGAAGGCGGCGATGGAGGACCTGGCCCGCCAGATCAGCGCCCTGCCGGACTGAGCGTGACCCGCGGCCGTCGCCGGCAGACGGGGACGGCCTACCTGTTCCTGGTACCCGGCCTGCTGCTGTTCGCCGTCTTCCGCCTCTACCCGCTGCTGGAAGGCCTGCGGCTCTCGTTCACCAACGCGCGGCTCGGGCGCGCCACCTATCAGTTCGTCGGGCTCGCGAACTACGCGCGACTGGCCGACGACACGCGCTTCGGCGTGAGCCTCTGGAACACCGCGTTCTACACGGTGGCCAGCACCCTGCCGATCCTCGCCGTCCCCCTCGGCCTGGCCCTCGCGCTGAACCGTGGCGCGCTGCGCACCGTGCTGCGCGGCGTGTTCTTCTTTCCGTTCACGCTCTCGGTGGTGACCGTCGGCCTCGCCTGGCTCTGGCTGCTCGATCCCGTGGTCGGCCCCTTCACCTATTACCTGCGCGCGCTCGGCATGCCCGCGCGCTCCTGGCTGGCCGATCCCGCCACCGCGATGTGGGCGATCATCGCGACCACGGTCTGGTGGGTGACCGGCTACTACCTCGTGATCTACCTCGCCGGGCTTCAAGATATCCCGCGCGAGCTGTACGAGGCGGCGGCGCTCGACGGCGCCGGCGGCGCGCGGATCTTCTGGTCGGTCACGCTGCCGCTGCTCCGCCCCGTGCTCCTGTTCGTCCTCGTCACCCACGTCATCGGCTCGTTCCAGATCTTCGGCCAGGTGTTCGTGCTCACGAGCGGCGGGCCCGGCGACGCGACGCGAACCGTGGTCCAGCATCTCTACGAGACGGCCTTCCAGAATTTCTTCCAGTTCGGCGTCGCCTCCGCCATGGCCTGGGTGCTGTTCGCGATCATCATGGTGTTCTCGATCCTCCAGTTCCGGCTGCTGCGCGGGCACACGGAGTACTGAGGGGTGCGGCGCCCGCGTGTTCCCGAGCTCGCCCTGACCCTCGCGCTGAGCGTGCTGGCGGTCGTGTGGCTCGCGCCGATCGTCTGGGTGCTGGTGACGTCGCTGAAGCTCACCGCCGACATCGTGCGTCTGCCGCCCGAATGGATTCCCTGGCCGATGACGGCGGAGCATTACCAGGAGGTGCTCTTCAGCAGCTCGCGCACCGCGCGGATCGGCCGCGCCTTCGCCAACAGCCTCGTGATCGCGCTGGGCACGGTCGCGGTCGTCGTCGTCACCAGCGCCATGGCCGCCTATCCGCTGGCGCGCATGCGCTTTCCCGGGCGCGACGTCGTCTTCACGGTGCTCGTCGGCAGCCTGATGATCCCGAACGCCGTCGTCCTGGTGCCGCAGTACGTGCTGGTGCAGCGTCTGGGCTGGCTGAGCACCTACCAGGGGCTCATCGTGCCGGAGGCGGCCATGACCTTCGCCTTCGGCGTGTTCCTGCTGCGGCAGTTCTTCCTGACGATGCCGGGCGAGCTGGAGGACGCGGCGCGCATCGACGGCGCCAGCGCGTGGCAGGTCTTCTGGCGGATCGTGCTGCCGCTCTCCCAGCCGGTGCTGGCGGCGCTGGCGATCTTCGCCTTCCGTTCAGCGTGGAACGACTTCCTGTGGCCGCTGATCGCCGTGAACAAGCCGGAGATGTTCCCGCTGCCCGTCGCGCTCGCCCTGCTGCGCAGCGCGTACAGCTCCGAGTCCTACGGCCCCATCATGGCCGGGGCCGCCCTGAGCGCCCTGCCCCTGCTGGTCGTGTTCGTGGTCGCCAACCAGCGCATCGTCGAGGGCGTGCGCGTCAGCGGCCTGAAGGGCTGAGGGCGGCGCGCCTACTTCGACGCGACGATCTTGTCCCAGAGCTCGCCGTACTGCTGCTTGTACGGCGGCCAGATCTTGTCCTCCGCGATCTTGCGGAACGACGCGACGTCGGCGGCATTCACCTTCATGCCCCGCGCCTCGAGGATCTCCTTGGCCTTGGCGAAGTTGTCCACGCTCTCGGTCAGCTCGCGCACCTTCTTCTGTGCCTCGCGACCGACCTCCATCACGAGCTTCTGCTGCTCGGGCGTGAGGCCCTTCCAGGCGTCGAGGTTCATCACGAGCAGCGTCGGCCCGTAGTTGTGGAACGTCATCGAGACGTACTTGCTGACCTCGTAGACCTTGAGCGCGTTGATGTTGTAGATCGGCAGGTCGGCGCCGTCGATGACGCCCTGCTGCGCGGCGGAGATCACCTCGCCCCACGGCATGGGTACCGCGCTGGCCCCGAGCCCGTTGACGGTGTCGGCGAAGACGCGGCCCTGCTGCACGCGCATCTTGAGGCCCTTGAGGTCGGCCGGCGTGTTGATCGGCCGGCGGCTGTTCCAGAAGTGACGGAAGCCGTAGTCGTAGAAGTAGATGATCTTGACCTTGTACTTCTTCTGGAAGGTGTCGTCGAGCTGGCGGCCGATCTCGCCGTTGAACATCGCGTACGCGTGGTTGTAGTCGCGCACCAGGTAGGGCGTGAGGAACACGCACATCTCGGGGAACACCGTGCAGGCGGCGCCCACGGGCGTGCCGAACGCGATGTTGCCCGACTTCACCGCGTCCATGATCTCCAGCTCCTTGCCGAGCAGGGTGCCGCCGTGGAAGACGACGTTGAGAGTACCGTTGGAGCGCTTCGTGACCTCGTCGGCGAAGTACTTGTAGCCGATGGCGCCGGACTCGGGCGGCGGCATGATGTGCGCGAGGTCGAGCTTCTTGGCGCCAGCCTGCGCCTGGCTCGGCGCCGGCTTGACGCTTCCGCCAGCGAGCATCACCGCCACCACGACCGCCACACACGCGACGCTACGCTGCCCTCGGCTCATGGACGCCTCCTGTCGGCGTGCGACGTTCGCGCGAACGCCGAAGGTTGTCAAGCACGCGAACGCAAAATTCCCTTGACAGCTTTCGCGGTCGTCGATCGGTAGCGATCCGCCGCCATCGGAGAACGCAGATCCAGCGGGCCGCACTGACGCTGCAATGGCCGAATCGGCCGGTCGGATCAAAAAACATCGATCGCCCAATGATCGCGTGTCCTGGAGCGTCCGCGGAGGCCCGAAAATCGGGGTGTAGATTCGGCGCAGAGTCATGGAGGACGGCCGATGAAGATCAACACTTCCCAGCTTGTCCCAACGCCGGAGCCCGTAGTCGAGCTCGACCGGCTCGGCGACCAGATCGCCGAATTGTCCGCCCACCTCGACGCCGCGACCGCGCACTTGCTCGACCTCATCCGCGATTTCGATGCCCGCGCTGGCTGGAACACGGGCTTCCTCTCGTGCGCCGCCTGGCTGTCTTGGCGTGTCGGGCTCGACGCGGGCGCGGCGCGCGAGCGCGTCCGGGTGGCCCGGGCGCTGGGTACACTGCCCCGTCTGGCGCAGGCACTGGCTCGCGGCGAGCTGTCGTACGCCAAGGTTCGGGCGCTCACGCGCGTCGCCACGCCGGAGACCGAGGAGCGGCTGCTCGCGGTCGGCAGGGCCGGCACCGCCGAGCACGTCGAGCGCATCGTGCGCGGCTGGCGCCGGGTCGATCGACAGGCCGAAGCGCGGGAGACGACGCGGCGCCACGCCAGCCGCGCGCTGCATGTGTATCCAGACGAAGACGGTATGGTCGTCATCCGCGGGCGGCTCGCGCCGGAGGTTGGCGCCGTGCTTGTTCAGGCGCTGACCTCGGCCCGCGACACGCTGTATCAGCACCGGCGGGCCAACGAGAACGTTCCCGAGGAAACGCCCACCATGTCGCAGCAGCAGGCCGACGCGCTGGCCCTCATCGCGGAGACGGCGCTTCACCGCGGCATGGATCCCGGCACATCGGACGAGCGGTACCAGGTCGTGGTTCACGTCGATGCCGCGGTCCTCGCGGACCCGGATGCACCGGGCCAGTCGGTCCTCGAGGACGGAACACACGTTCCCGCGGAAACGTCTCGGCGCCTGGCGTGCGATGCGAGCCGAGTGGTGATGCGCCACGACGCCGATGGCCGTGTCACCGAGGTCGGCGCCCGCACTCGAACGATCCCGCCGGCGCTACGCCGGGCGCTCCAACATCGAGATCGCGGGTGTCGCTTCCCCGGATGCGGCGTCCGCTTCGGTCAGGGCCATCACATCCGTCACTGGGCACACCGAGGCCCGACAACACTGTCGAACCTCGCCCTCCTCTGTCGTCGGCACCACCGAGCGGTTCACGAAGAGGGCTACGGGGTTGAGCGACAGCCCGACGGTGAGCTCTGCTTCCGGCGGCCGGACGGCCGGATCCTGCCCGAAAGCCCCCCGCCGGCGGCGGTGCCGGCCGATCCCGTCGAGGCGCTACGAGCGCAGCACGACGCGCTCCGGCTTGCCATTCACGCGCGGACGGCAACGCCGGGTTGGCTGGGAGAGCGCTTGGACGTCGGCTGGGCGATCGACGTTTTGCATCCGCTGGCCAGTTCCTCCGGCAGCACGTGAAAGGCGCCGCCTGACGGCACCCGCTCACCCGTGCAGCGTCTTCATCACCTCGGCGTTGCCGGTCAGGTCGCCCGGACGCCCGGCGAAGATGATCTCCCCGCGATCGATGGCGTAGAGGCGGTCGGCGATGCGGCCGGCGTTCTGCACGTGGGACTCGGCGATGAGCACGGCCACGCCGAGGGCCTTGATGGCGCGCACCGCCTCGATGAAGCGCGTGACCACCACCGGCGCCAGTCCCTCGAACGGCTCGTCGAGCAGCAGGACGGCCGGCGACAGCGTGAGCGCACGCGTGATCGCGACCATCTTCTTCTGGCCGCCGGACAGGTGCAGGCCGCGGCGGGTCAGGAAGGCCTTCACCTCGGGGAAGATGCCGAAGATTCGCTGCTCGGCGGCCGCGTCGCGCTGCACCCGACCCGTCCCGATCCAGGCGGTGATCTGGAAGTTCTCCTCGACGGACAGGTCGGGGAAGATCCCACAGTCCTCCGGCGCGTAGCCGATGCCCATGCGCGCCCGCTCGTGCGCGGGCACCCGCGTGACCTCCTGCCCCTTGAAGCGAACGACGCCGCTGCGCGCGGGCAGGAGTCCCATGATCGTGTCGATGGTCGTCGTCTTGCCGGCGCCGTTGCGTCCCACGAGGCAGACCGCCTCGCCGGCGCCGACGGTCAGCGAGATCGAGCGGAGGATCTGGGCGGGGCCGCGGTAGGTCTCGATCTTCTCCAGCTCCAGCATCGGACCTGGCGCCTTCACCGTGGCGGCTCCGGGGTGCCGATGAGCGTCGTCAGCACCCGCTCGTCGCGGCGGATCTGATCGGGGGTGCCGTCGGCGAGAATCGTGCCCTGGTGCATGGCCACGATGCGGTCGGAGTACGAGAACACGACGTCCATGTCGTGCTCGATGATCGCCGCCGAGATGCCTTC
>Ga0137415_10004764_pt1 | contig 13410 bp, 8 predicted proteins | sample CZODoug3_1_1_16f_FD_183082 | JGI IMG/M metagenome (GOLD analysis project Ga0137415, IMG submission 183082) | Vadose zone soil fungal communities from Angelo Coast Range Reserve, California, USA - CZODoug3_1_1_16fungal (Hybrid Assembly) | ecosystem: Environmental > Terrestrial > Soil > Vadose... | reverse complement strand
GCTCCTGCATCTTGAGACTCGACCGCATCGTGCTCTGATTCAGGGGCCAGAGGGCAAACCGAACGAGAATTCCAAGAATTACCAATACCCAGCCGTAGCTCAGGTTGAGTCTGTTATGCATCCAAAGAAGCGCCTGAATGACCTTTGATGCGATTGGATGCACAACACCCTGAAGGAAGCGCCATCCGTATGGGTTAACGTGATCAAAATCTCGACCCATCCGTGCTAGTCGCTGGGATTCCTGCGGCCCAGCGTAAATATCGAATGCAAAGCTGTTGTTCTTAATTGCCTCAACCACGGTTGCCGTGGCATTTGTGGCAACCTTGGACGTGCGAGGACCACCGCCGAGCGTGACTTCACTGAAGAGTGTGCCATTCGTGGGCGCGAGAATTCCCAACACGAAATATTTGCTCTTTACAGCAACCCAGCTGAGTGGACCTGGCTCCAGAGTTCTTTCGCCTGGCTCCAGACCTCCAAACAGCACGCTCCGTGCATGGTCCCGCTCAGGTTTGAAGCTGTAAGCAAGCGTCCGGTAGTCCGCGGTCGTATCTGCTTCCGCAGGTCTCAGTGTCCTGGGCAAATCAATAAGAAGGTAGGCCTGACCGGATGGCCCTTTTACGCGCCCGTTCACGCCAATGACATAACTCGCCGCAGTATCCTGTGAAATCGCGTAGGTGATGGAGACCGTATCGTTCTTTATCGAGGCGTCGTAGGTGAGCGTCTCCACTCCCCCTGCATTACTTGCCCTCGAAAGAGCAAATGGAACTTTAGATAGATCGATGGTGTCGCCTGGCGTCACAAGCCTGTAGCCGAGCAGAGGAGAGCCTTCAGCAGCTAGATCTACCAGACCTTCTGCCACAGACCGGTTACGGTAGTCGCGCATCACGATCGAAACGGGTGCCGCACCGATGTTGGCAAGCTTGTAAGTCGCCTTCGCTGTGTTGACAGTCGTCGTCTCCGCGACTGCTTGACCGACCGTTCGCGTTACTGTGGGACTTATTCTGGTCAGCAGTGGAGCGGTCGCCCGATTCGCAGTTGGTAACGAGGATGATCCAGCTGCTGGCACTCCGATGTTCTTCGGTCGGGAGCTCGAATCTCCGGAAGGCGATATAGCAGAACCTGGAGCCCGCTTTGCCGGCGGAAATAGCAGCTGTGCAACCGCGATTACTATGAGCGAAAGAAACAGAGCAAGAAAGAAGCGCTTATCCATTCAGGGAACCGGATCGTAGCCGCCCGGCCGAAAGGGATGACACCGAAGAATCCGACTGACTGTAAGTCGGATTCCCTTGATCACCCCGTGTCGCTCGAAGGCTTCAAGCGCATAGGCCGAACACGTTGGATAGTAACGGCAACTGGCTGGAAAGATTGGCGAGATTGCCAGCTGGTAGCCGCGAATCAATAGAACGAAAACCGATCGCATAATCAGTGTGCTGCGATTCCAGCTGCCCAGCTGGCGATGACATTGACTTGGGCGGCAAGTTCACCAAAAGTCGACAGGTAGGCCTCAGGCTTGGCTCGCACAAGAAGATCCACCCGCCCGATTACAGGCAACAGCCGAAGTCGCACAAGCTCTCGCAGACGGCGTTTAGTTCGGTTCCGATCGACGATGTTTCGCCCATGCTTCGGAACAACCACCCCCACTCGCGGGTGAGGCAACAGAGAGCCAGAGACCCGAGCCTCAAGACACTCGGTTTGCATCCGCTTCCCTGTACGTCGTACCAACTCCAGGTCGGCTTCTTTCGTCAGCCGCCGGTTGCGAGGAAAGCGGAGGCTCTTATGCGCCGGCGTACTTGGAGGGCAGCTGGACGGTAAGCCGTTTACGCCCTTTCTTCCGGCGGCGGCTTAGAACTTCGCGTCCCCATTTAGTAGCCATACGCAACCTGAAACCATGTGTGCGAATACGGCGCTTGTTACGGGGACGATATGTAGGCTTGCCCATTACAGTGCTCCAGAAACCAATAAGATGCTGTCGAGAGCCGGTAAAACTATTCCAGCATTGAAGATAGATCAAGTCGGACGAAGGAGTTCAGTTCTCGCTGGTTTGACTTTTCCACATAAAACGGCTAGCGTGGCGCGTCATGTCGCTGAGTCCCGCCGAAGTCTGGAATCGCCTGCTCGATCGCGCTCGTCAAGAACTCCCGGATCAAACCTTCCAGGCGTGGCTCGAGCCCACAGAAGCTCTTTCCATCGAAGGCAACATCCTTTTTGTCGGCGCACCGGATCAGTTTACCGCCGATTGGAATGACTCCAAACACGCCACTTTACTGTCGAGCTTCGGTCCAATAGTCCTTGGATATCCCATGAATGTTGTATTCCGCGTGAACGAAGAGCGGAAAAAGCGTTCGCAAATGGATTTTTTCGTCGCTCCACCACCCATTGTGACAAATCCGGCGCCAACGCAGAGTAGCAGCAGCTCTCCCCCACTTAGCCAGCGCTACACCTTTGATCTCTTCGTAATCGGCAAATCGAATGAGCTCGCCGCTGCGGCTGCACATGCGGTAAGTCAGGCTCCTGGCAAGGTCTACAACCCACTTTTTATCTATGGAGATACCGGCCTCGGCAAGACCCATTTAATCCAGGCAATTGCCCACGATACGCTCGAGCGAAATTCCGGGACGCGAATCACCTATGTTGCGGCCGAGCAGTTCATGAACGAGCTGATAAGCGCAATTGGTGAGCGTGCCGTTCCCGATTTTCGGCGGCGGTACCGTGAAGCGGATCTTTTATTAATCGATGACGTTCACTTTCTAAAAGGCCGCAAGGAAGCAACTCAGGAAGAGTTCTTCCACACATTCAATGCACTCTACGAGGGTGGTCGTCAGATCGTTCTCACCAGCGATCGCCCTCCTTCCGAAATCCCTGGCTTGGAAGACCGGCTAAAGAGTCGCTTCGAATGGGGAATGGTCGCGGATATTACCCTGCCAGATTTCGAGCATCGTGTTGCCATCCTGAAACAGAAAGCACATGTCGACCGTCTCGAGCTGACGATTCCTGACGATGTAATTCACTTCATTGCCGAACATGTTCGCTCCAATGTCAGAGAGCTCGAAGGATCTATAATCAAGCTTCTCGCCTATGCTTCCCTGAAACACAAGGATATTACTGTCGAAGTCGCTCGCGAGGCACTCAGGGATAAGCTTCGAGCAATCGAGGGTCTCGAGGCAGAGCCAAATGGAAAGCTTACAATCCTTACAATTCAGCAGGCAGTCGCCAAGGAATGGGGAGTAACAGTCGATGGCCTTCGTTCAAAGACGAGAACAAAGACCCTCACGATTCCTCGTCAGATTGCGATGTACCTGGCAAGAGAGCTTCTTGCCACTCAGCTCGTAGAAATCGGAAATGCATTTGGCGGACGGGATCACTCCACAGTTATTCACAGTATCGACAAGGTCCACGAATCAATCACTGAAGATCCTGACCTCAAAACACGTATCACTCGACTCCGCGGAATGTTGGAAACCTTTATCTCGCCACCTGTTCGTGTGGAAAGGATCACAGCTTCATGAAAGTGATGTCGACAACCTCGAAGAACTCGCGTTACCAACATCCTACCACACATTAGCCAGCATAGCGGAAATCAAGCTCCTCTCATAAGTTAGACCGACTCGACACAGCTCCACACTACCCTACTATCGCTACTACTTTTAATCTCTTTATAAAGAGACTATTAGTACATCACCCGAATTCCACAGAGGGAAAGGGATGCGCTTCACGATCTCTCGCGAAAAGCTTCAGGAGGGGCTTGCAGCTGTAGCTGCCAGCATCCCAGCGAAGACGACACTCCCTGTTCTGGCGAACATCCTGCTCGAGACGACAGACAAAGGGATCAAGCTGTCTGGAACCGACCTGGATATTGCAGTCAGCACCGAGGTGATGGCAGACGTCGATGTTCCCGGTGCTGTTACGATTCCTGCAAAAAAATTGAGCGAGATTGCGCGGGAATTACCACCTGCCCCGGTAAAAATTGGAGCGGTTGGAGAACAACGGGTGACGATTGAATGTGGGCGCTCGCGGTTCAAGCTGCTGGGTCTTCCACGAGATGAGTTTCCGACATTTCCATCTGTCCGATTCAGTGAGAGCTGGCGGATTCGATCGGGAGATCTGCAGCAGTTGATTTCGCATACTTCGTTCGCGGTGTCCTCTGAGGAAAGCCGCCCGATTTTGAATGGTGTGTTATGGGAGCTCAGGCCGGACAAAATGCGAATGGTAGCCACTAACGGACATCGGTTAGCGAAGATGGATGTCCCGATCGACTCGGTAAGTGCGCCTGCGAGCGATCTTATCGTTCCACCGAAAGCGCTGGAGCAGGTAAGGCGGCTCTTTCCTGCTGAAGAGGAGTTGGAGATTGCTCGTGGAGACAATCACATTGGTTTCCGGTCGCCCTTTACAGCAGTTTTCACGCGCCTTATCGAGGGTCCGTATCCGAACTATGAGCAGGTAATTCCGAAGGACAATGACAAAGTGGCCGTAGCTGATAAAGTAGCTCTGGCAAGTGCACTGAAGCGGATGTCGGTGATTGCTTCAGACCAGACTCACAGAATCCGGCTGTCTTTCAATTCCGGGATGTTGAAATTTAGTGTCCAGACTCCTGACCTGGGTGAAGCCCAGGACGAGCTGCCGATCCGCTATACAGGAGATCAGCTGGATATCGGTTTCAATGCGAGCTACCTACTTGAGATTTTGCGCTACATCCCGACCGATGAAGTGAAATTGACCTTCAAGGCGCCGGAAAGAGCTGCGACACTGGAACCCGAGGGCTGGAAGGATCCAGCATCGTACATGTGCTTGGTGATGCCCCTCCGCCTCGTTGACTAGGGAACGATCTGGAAATCCTGCTTGGAACTCTGCTTGAACTGAGACCGTCTGGTTGACGCCGTTACGGCGAGATTGAGGAGCTGATCGAGTGTCAGGCGCACAATTAGACCACTCGTGGTGTCGACGTAGTAAAGTCCGGTTCCAGTTCCGGTCGCGTCGATTGATACCCGATGTTGCTGAAGCCCTCCTTCCCCCTTAGCGCGGGTCGTATCCGTTCTCAGAATTACCAGTACCGGATGACCGTTGTAGGAAGCATTCCCTGAAATAATGTATGATCTGGTCGTGTGTGTGGACGTCGGCACTCCAGCTTGGCAACCCGTTACGTCCGTCGAGTCCTTCCATGTCACACCTGTCGACAACTGTTTTGGAAATACAATTAGCAGGTTATGAAGGTCCGTTACCAGCATTGAGCTCACTGCATTGCACTTTCCGCCAGTAGTCTCTGTGCTGATTGTCAGAGCACTGTCACTGAATGAGCCAGAGATCTGGATGGGTAGCTGGACAGACTGAACCGAGCCAATCAATCCTTGGGTAGTTGTTGCGGAAGTATCTATGAGAGCTGTGAAATTCGTTGCCTGATCTGCCGGTTCCAGAGTTAGCAGCTCGTTGGTGATGTTCGTGGAAATTTCTCGATGGGTAGGTGAGTCCGGACCAAGGCTCTCAATAGCCGCGCTTCTCGAGATTTTGTATCTAACTGTTCCCGGGGCGTACTTGAAGGACGATAATCCGGCAGTAGGCGTGGCAGGCACGGCTGGTTGAGAGACTGGAGAAGCTGGCAGTGGAGATGGAGCTTCTGGCTGCGGGCCTTGAACACTACTGCAGGCAAACGCAAATCCCGAGAGGAGACACCAACATCTCCATCGATCTGAAAATTTCATAGACTCTCGCCTGATTCTTTGGGGAAACAAACAACCTCCAGCGATGCACCGCTGGAGGTTGTCACATTAATGGAGCAACCGGTCTATAAGCCGGGTCCTGTCGGACTACACAAATAGTCCGGACGATCATTTCTCTACGAGCATGGTCACCCATGCCCTCTAGCAGCCTACCCGCGGTGTCTTGGTCGAGGTGGACTCCTCTCGCCGCATATTTGGCCTTGCTCCAGCCGGGGTTTGCCGTGCCGCTCGTGTTGCCACGAGCGCGGTGGGCTCTTACTCCACCGTTTCACCCTTGCCTTCCCGAAGGATGGCGGTCTGTTCTCTGTGGCACTTTCCGTCACGGGCAACTCTCGCTACCCGCGCCCAGGTGTTACCTGGCAGCCTGTCCACTGGAGCCCGGACTTTCCTCGGATTGGTATCAACTTGATACCTATTCGCGATCGCCCGACCGATTGCTCTCTTGGAAATATAATCAAAATGACGGATAGGACGATTCATGCGTTGTGAAGCCCGTCGACGTGTGACGACCATCTGACGCGTGGTCCTATCCTTCCTCAACGGTCTGTTCCTTTCCCACACTCAACCGTGAGGATTCACATGCCCTCGGATCAAAAGCGTAGCCCACGTCGTATTCCTGTATCGACCATTCTCACTCCACTCGAGCGATCAAGGGTAGATGCGGCAGCAGATGGGTTATGTGACGCCCTCCATCGGGAATCACTTGAGGAAGTTCTTTCCGATCTGAGGGAACAGAAAGCTGGCTTGGTCCTGATATCGGTCACGCGATACGGTTCCCAGAGCCCTGCACGAGTAGCTGCAATGGTCCGGGAGTTCCCAAGAGTTCCTGCCGTAGCGCTGTTGACCGAAACGCAGAGCTCTACGCCGCATATCACTCTCGCGCTCGGCCAACTTGGAATTCGGACGCTCGTTGATGCAAGAATGCCGAGAGGTTGGCAGACTCTTAGAAATCTGTTGGCCTCGCAAGGATCAACCGATCTACAGCGCTCCGCTCTCACCCAGATTGGTCTGGATTTACCGGGAGCGCCCAAGGATTGCTGGCGATTTTTCGAGTTGCTTTTTGATACGTCTCCGAGGATCTCGACAGTGCGGCAACTCGCTCGTCACCTCAATATTCTGCCAAGCACTCTGATGAGTCGTTTCTTTAGGGCAAGGCTGCCAGCCCCCAAGCGGTATCTATCCCTCGCCAGACTGATACGAGCTGCTCGTCTCTTTGAGAATCCAGGACTATCGGTAGCTCGGGTGGCGAATCACCTGGACTATTCGTCCCCGCAGAGCTTTGGCCGGCACGTACGCACTGTCATGAAAATGTCTCCGGTGAAGTTCAGAACCACTTACGATGGACAGGGCATGCTTCAGTTCTTCAGAACGGAGCTCATTCTCCCTTACATCGATGTGCTTTGCACATTTCGACCGTCGGCAGCCTATCCTGGCTGGATACCGAAATCGCACAAACCCGTTCATGGAGACAGCGCTAACGCGTAAGAGCAGCGATGATTTGACTTGCGGTCACGAGGCTTATGACGCTGACGCCAGCCTTTTCGATTGCTTGTCGCCCTCCTTCTTCACGGTCTACTAATGCTAGAACACCGGCTACGGACGCTTTTGCGTTACGCACAGCCTCAATCGCGCGTAGCGCGGAACCGCCCGTGGTTATTACGTCCTCTATTACTGCAACACGGTCTCCCTCTCTTATGGGTCCCTCGAGGAGTTTTCCTGTGCCGTGAGTTTTTGGCTCTTTCCGCACGGTGAACGCGCGCAATGGATATTCCGAGGCCGCACTCGCATAACTAATCGCATAAGAGATTGGATCAGCCCCGAGCGTGAGGCCTCCAACGGCATCGACTTTCCAGCCAGACTTACGGAGCGTCGAGAGTGCGAGAGGTCCGATCATCGCCAATCCCTCGGGACTCATAGTTGTTAAACGGGCATCGATGTAAAAGTCCGACTCCTTTCCTGAAGCCAGCTTGAAGCGACCGCGCTTTGCGGAGCATTCCGCAAGCAGTGTGATCAACGCTGAGTACTCGGTCATGGTGCGAGAGGTTATGGATTCATATGATTGGAGTCAATGCACTCGCTTTTACTGCTTGGGTTTGATTCTTGGACAAGTCTCATTGGATGGATTGTGTCCGTTGCGACAGTTTTGGGTCTTGCCCTGGTGCTACGGCACGAGCGCCGGCAGGCTCGCAGCCTTGTGGAACGCTCCAAGGAACTGGAGCGGCTTTCTTCGGAATTGTTGCGCGTGAATCGCATGAAGAGCGAGTTCCTCGCAAACGTCTCTCACGAGCTTCGTACCCCTCTCAATGCGATTGTCGGATTTGTTGATCTTCTTCGCGAAGGCGTATACGGAGAGCTTGCTCCCCGTCAGGTAAAGCCTGTCGAGCGCATCGAAGCATCCGCCAATCACCTCCGCCACCTGGTGGACCAGGTTCTTGATTTGGCGAAGATGGCTGCGGGGCGGCTTGAGATTCATACGGAGACGATAGACTTGCGTCCCTTCGTCCTCGATGTTGCGAGCGAGGTAGAATCACTGGTGAGTGAAAAAGGACTCACACTGTCTCTCGTCATGGGTGCGGCCCTCCCTCGAATCAGAACCGACCCCACCCACCTGCGCCAGATTCTGGTGAACCTTCTCGGAAATGCAGTCAAATACACGAATGACGGAGGAATCGTCGTTCGTACTCGTCTCGTCGACTCGCTTTCCGGGAGCGGTCCTTCATTGCCAGATCGAGCCCCTTACCAGGTCAATCCGTGGATTGGAATACAAGTCATCGATACAGGAATTGGGATTCATCCGGCGGACCAAAGCCGGATCTTCGAGGAATTTGAGCAGGTTGATGCGGGTCCACGTGGTAACTCTGCAGAGCGTGGCAGTGGGCTGGGACTGGCGATCTCGAGGCGACTTGCCGGACTGATCGGTGGGATGGTCGAGCTCGAGAGTGAGCCGGGAAAAGGATCGATCTTTACTCTTTGGCTTCCTGTCGACCCCGATGACCTAACGGCTGCGCCTAAGTAATCCTTTGAACTTGGAGAGTATCTTCGGCTGATCCGGCGGGATACGGCTAGCCTCCACGAAAGCGTTGGCGAAGACGACTACACTCGGATACCGGTCGGCAGGAGATCGTGACAGAGCGCGCATCACGACAGCATCAAGTTCAGGCGCAAAATCAAAATTGCCTTCTCCAGCATCCTTGAGAGGAATCGGAGGCATCGTAAGGAGCTGGGTAAACATCTCACGTGGCGCTTTGGCGGTATAGGGAAGGCAACGCGTGAGCAGGTAATAGGCTATCGTCGCGAGACTGTACTGGTCAGCAGCGGCGGTCACAATTTCCCCGGATAGTGCTTCCGGAGCGATGTACATGAGAGTCCCGACGAAGAACCCAGCACGCGTGAGCCGCTCATCGCCGGAAGCCTGTGATGTATCCGTCGCAATGCCGAAATCGAGCAGCTTGACACGGCGGGTCTTTGCGTCGTACATCACGTTTTCGGGCTTCAAATCGCGATGCACGATCCCGGCATCGTGGGCTGCCTGGACACCGGCAGCTATCTGCGAGACAATGGTTGCCACCTCATCTCTCGGCAGCGGGGCGTACTGCTTGGCGTAACGATCGAGAATCTCGCCTTCGGCCCACTCGATGGCGAGAAAATGAAGGCCGCTCTCGGACTGTCCTATTTCAATGGTCTCGACGACGTTGGGATGCTTTACGCGGGCGCCGTACTTTGCCTCTCGTACGAAACGAGTGACGGCTGTCGCATCCTGGCGAAGTTTTTCCCGTAGCACTTTGAGAGCGACAGTGCCATGATTCGGGTGTTCAGCCAGATATACGGCTGAAGTTCCGCCTTCGCCTACTTCTTTCCTGACGTTATAGCCAGCTACGGAAGCGCCGACCATCTGTTCTCGAGACACGCCGCGAAACTAACAGAAACTGGCGAAACCGGATAGGGTATTAAACACTCATGCTGATTTTGAAGAAACGATTTCCGGAGTTGCTGCTTCTGAGCTCAGCTCTCGCGTGCAGCTCTGCAACGTCAGGTGGAAACTCCCGGCCGAATCCACGGGCGCTCCCGGCGGAGGGAAGTCCAGCCTTGGATGTGAGTGACATCTATCGGCAGATTGGCTTACTCGCCGCCCCAAACCCGCTTGCATTCGTGGGAAGACTGTCTTCGTTCGCCACCGCATCTCCAGATACAACGCTTGTTCTGGCCAGTATCTCGATTCCCAATCGTGCCCTCACCTTTACGCGGGAAGGCGATAAATATCGCGCTCCTTACGAAGTGAAGCTCGTACTTGCCCGCAATGGAACCGAGGCGGCAAATGTAAACGTGATGGAGATAGTGCGGGTTGGCTCATTTAGAGAAACCAACCGCACAGACGAGAGTGTGATCTTCCAGCATTATTTTCATGTTCCACCCGGTGTATACGCTCTCTCGGTGACGGTTCGCGATGTTGGGGGATCCCGTGCTGCATCCCAGCAAGCCGTCATCACGGTACCATCTCTGGCTGCGGGACGCCTGTCCACTCCGACCCTCGTTTATGAAGCAAGTGGCCGCTCGGTGCTGGATTCCGCTCCACGATTATTGGCGAGCCCCCGCTCGAGCGCGGTATTCGGTCGTGACAGTACGGTAGCGATCTACGTTGAAGGTTATGGGCCAGGGGCTCGGCTTCCCGTCAACTTCGTGGTGCGGAATGAACAAGGTGCCCAGATATGGCGTGACTCTGCCGCGCTGGGAAGAAACGGGGCGCTCTTCAGCGGAATCGTGAACGTTCCGATTTCGACCGTGGGAATCGGAGTCGCCCGGGTTTTCTTTACCCGTCGTGATGCGAGAGGTGCCGACAGTGTCGAAGCACCATTGTTTGTGAGCTTCGGCGAAGACATTCCGCTCATGTCGTTCGAAGACATGGTGGGCTATCTGCGATTCTTTGCGACCCCATCCCGGCTCAATGCGCTTCGAAACGCTCCCCTGGAGCGACGCGCCACAATGTGGGCAGAATTTCTCCGTGCAACTGATCCAATTCCGGAAACGCCTACCAACGAAGACTTGCAGGCCTACTTTGGAAGGGTTCAGCAGGCCAATGTCCAATTCAGAATGGATCGGAATCCTGGATGGTTGTCCGACCGCGGGATGGTTTTTGTTGCCTTGGGAGAGCCTGACGAGGTATTCGAACGGTCCATCAATCAAACGCTCTCACCCACACAGGTTACGTCCGCCGCCCGCCTCCAGATCTGGCAGTATCGGCAGTACAACGCACAGCTCGTGTTTTTCGAGGATACAGGGCGATGGAGATTGACTCGAGGGAGTGAAACGGAGTTTCTCTCGATCAGCGCTCGTCGCCAACACTAGGCCTGCAATCGACCGGCGGCGACAACCGACCCGAAAACCCTCGCGCTCTTCCTGAACGAGGGCGTTTTATATTCACTTCATGAAAGTTCCGGAAAGCCCGCGACTGTTTCTTGTCGACGGCTACGCTCTCATCTATCGCGCCTTTTTTGCTCTGATATCGCGACCTCTTACCACAAGCAAAGGGGAGAACACTTCTGCAAGTTGGGGAATCGCCAATTTTCTTCAACGACTCATCACCAAGCATCAGCCAGAGTATCTCGGCTGGGTACATGATTCGGGTCTTTCCTTCCGGCATGAGCGCTATCCCGCCTACAAGGCCACGCGCGAGAAGCTGACCGAAGAGCTCCAATCCGATTTTGATCGCGGAATGGATCGCATACGCGAGATGCTGGACGCCTACCGCATTCCAATCATGATTCTCCCTGGATATGAAGCCGACGATGTCATCGGAACACTGGTGGCAAAGAGCGTCGATGCCGGCGTAAATGTGGTAGTGGTATCCGGAGATAAGGATTTCCAACAGCTGGTGAAGCCAGGAGTCTGGCTCTTGAATCCTGGTCGAGGCGGCCCAGCCAACGTCGAGGAACACTGGGTCGGGGTCGACAATGCGGAGGAGCGCCTCGGTGTCGCTCCTGAATTTGTCACTGATTACCTGGCACTGGTTGGTGATTCGTCTGACAACATCCCTGGAGTGCGAGGCATAGGAGACAAGACTGCGAGCGAGCTCGTAAAACAGTATGGGCACCTCGAGTCGATCCTGGCCCACACCGGGGAAATCACGAAGAAGCGTCCGCGTGAAGCGCTCCTCGAGCACGCAGAAAATGCCAGGCTGTCCAAGGAATTAGTCACAATTCGGGACGATTTACCAGTTCCATTCGATCTGGAATCGCTGAGGATAAAGCAGCCCGACCATCATCGGTTACGGGATCTGTTCATCGAGCTGGAATTTCACGCTCTGGCAAAGGACTCGGCCGTCCAGGCTCCACTCGAGCAAAAGTCACAACAAAGCGTCAACTATGTAACCGTCGATACTCTTGAGAAAATGGAGCACGCCATCGAGCGTGCACGAAAAGCAGGAGTGATATCAATAGCTACGGAGACGTTGATCCATCCCGACAGTCCTCAGCTGGTGGATCCGCTACGCTCGTCGCTTGTCTCGATCGCGATGGCAGTCGCCGATGGTGAAGCTTACTACTTCCCGTTCCAGCATAGGCTGCCACAAGGTGGGCAGGGAGAGCTCCTCATCGACGCAGCCGGAGACCGCTCGGCAACCGATGCGCCGGAAGAGCGGGGTCTGATTCGAGGAGGCGATGAGGTCGTCCCGGAAATGCCGGCAAGGAAAAGGACGACCAACAGCGACTTGTTGAGCATTGCTGCGAGGATGCTGCGCGAGAACAAGCCGACTACTGTTCGCAATCTCCCTCCGCTCGATTCGCCGGAGATGCAACCGCTCAAAGATCTTCTGGCAGACCCGGCTGTCCGAAAGACTGCGCAGAACTCGAAGTATGATCTATTGATGCTGCGCAGTGCCGGAGTGAGTCTCGTCGGACTCGACTTCGACACAATGCTCGCGAGCTATGTGCTGGATCCCGGACGTCGGTCGCACGGCCTGGATGTTCTGGCGCTGGAGTTTCTCGACCACACGATGACCTCCTATACGGATCTGTGCGGCAAAGGCCGGACGGCAATTCCGTTTGACGAATGTCCTGTACCGGCAGCACGAGACTACGCCTGTGAGGACGCCGATATGGCGCTGCGACTGCGCAGAGTATTTGAGCCGCAGCTCGAGTCCTACGAGCTCACCAGACTTTTTGACGCCGTGGAAGTACCTCTCGTCAACGTGCTGGCCGAGATGGAATGGACGGGAATCGCGATCGACTTGCCGTTGTTCTCTTCGCTGAAACAACGCTTCCAGATAGAACGCGAGGCAGTGGAGAAGCAGATCTATGAAGCCGCAGGAGTGCAATTCAACATCAACTCCAATCCACAACTTCGGGACATCCTGTTCGGGAAGCTGAATCTGCCTGTCATCAAGCGCACGAGCACGGGCCCATCAACCGACGCCGGCGTGCTCGCCGAACTGGCCGAGGCTGGGCATGAATTGCCAACGTTGCTTATGGACTACAGGGAATTGTCCAAGCTTGAGAATACCTACCTTGATGCGCTTCCCCGTCTCGTCAACCCGAAAACACGTCGGCTTCACACCTCGTTCAATCAGACAGTTGCCAGCAGTGGCAGACTCTCATCCAACGATCCGAATCTGCAGAACATTCCAATTCGGAGTGAGTTGGGCCGTGACATAAGGCGAGGCTTCATTCCCCGTGAGGGTTGGCTGCTGCTGGCTGCTGATTATTCG
>Ga0137415_10004762_pt1 | contig 13411 bp, 14 predicted proteins | sample CZODoug3_1_1_16f_FD_183082 | JGI IMG/M metagenome (GOLD analysis project Ga0137415, IMG submission 183082) | Vadose zone soil fungal communities from Angelo Coast Range Reserve, California, USA - CZODoug3_1_1_16fungal (Hybrid Assembly) | ecosystem: Environmental > Terrestrial > Soil > Vadose... | reverse complement strand
GCGCTGGGTGCCGACGTGCGGGTGGTGCCGCTGGATCGGCGGGAGTCCGCCGCGAAGGAGCTGGCGGTGGAGCTCGGGGCCAGCCTGATCCCGCCGTTCGACCACCCGGACGTGATCGCCGGCCAGGGCACCATCGGCCTGGAGATCGCCGAGGACCTGCCCGAGGTGGCCGTCGTGCTGGTGCCGATCAGCGGCGGCGGGCTGGCGTCCGGGATCGGCATCGCGATCAAGGCGCTCTGCCCGGGGGCCTCGGTGATCGGCGTGGAGCCGGAGCTGGCCGCCGACGCGCGGGACAGCCTGCGCGCCGGCGAGCTGGTCCGCTGGCCGGCCGGGCAGCGCGTGCGGACCAGCGCGGACGGCCTGCGCGCCGAACCCTCCGAGCTGACCTTCGCCCACCTGCGCACCGTGCTGGACGGCATCGTCACCGTGTCCGAGGCGGAGATCCACAGCACCGTCGGCCTGCTGGCCCGGCGCGCCAGGCTGGTCGCCGAGCCCTCCGGCGCGGTCGCCCCGGCCGCCTACCTGCACCGGGCGGACGAGCTGCCGGCCGGCCCGACCGTGGCCGTGGTGTCCGGCGGCAACATCGACCCGGCGCTGTTCGACCAGATCCTGCGCGACACTCCGCCAGGAGGCTGACCCGGACAGGCGGCGCGCCCCAGGTGCCCGCTCGACTGGTTCCTGCTCGACTTGTCGCGTGAAATAGGCACGACAGGTGGCTGTTGTCGGGGGAATAGGCACGACAGGTCGCGCCCCGTACGACAAGTCGGGCGGGAGGCTCAGCCGAGCTTGAGCAGTCGGCGGGCGTTCTCGCTGGCGATCTTGGCGTGGTCCGACTCGTTGATCTCGACGCCGTCCAGCCAGGTCGTCGCGTCGCTCATCTGCTCGAACGGGTAGTCGGTGGCGAACAACAGCCGGTCGGCGCCCACCTCGAGCAGCGAGTTCAGCAGCGCGGGCGTCCGGTAGTTGCCGCTGGTCGTCAGGTAGAAGTTGTTGCGCAGGTAGTACCCGAACTGCTGGCGGGCCGGGATGCCTCGGGGCGCGACCTCGATCCGGTGGTCGGTGCGCCAGATGTTGAACGGCAGCAGCTCGCCGAAGTGGCCGAGGATCACCTGGACCCCGGGGTAGCGGTCGAACAGCCCGCTGCCCATCAGGCGCAGCGCGTGGGTGCCGGTCTCCACCGAGAACCCCCAGGCCGAGCCGAGCAGCCACGGGTGGCCGTCGTAGATGTGGCTGTGCTGGGGCAATGCGTCGCGCGGGTGCAGGTAGACGGGCACGTCGAGCTCCTGCACCGCCGCCCAGAAGCCCTCGTACCGGGAGTCGTCCAGGTAGACCACCGTGTCCTCGTCGCCGACCTGGGAGAAGCCGTTGACCAGCGCGCCCTTGAAGCCGAGCTCGCGCACGGTGCGGCGCAGCTCGGCCGTCGCCGCGTCAGGGTCCTGCAGGGGCAGCGCGGCGAACGAGGCGAACCGGTCCGGCCGCAGGGCCACCTGCTCAGCCGCGTAGTCGTTCAGCCGGCACGCCCAGTCGATGGCTTGGTCGGCCTTCCACAGCGCCTGGATGCCGGGCGCCAGCAGCGACAGCACCGAGAGCGCGATGCCCCCCTCGTCCATCGCGCGCAGCCGTTGGTCCTGGATGTCGAGCAGCATGGCGCGGTGTTCCGGCCAGGCCTCCGGGCTGAAGTGCTCGGCCGACTGCTCGACAATGTTGGGGTCGGTGGCGCCGAAGTGCTCTTCCAGGGCGATCTTGCCGGTCATCGGAGTCTCCTACTGGTTGGCTGGCTCCAATGTATATAGCGTGCTATGAGTTAGCAAGCTATATGATCCGCTAAACTCCGGCCATGCCGGAACCGTCGGACGACCAGCACTCGGGCGCCGGGCTCACCGATCGGGAGGTCGACGAGTTCACCCGCGCCTGCAACCAGGTCTATGCCCTGATGCACCGCAACCGCAGCGCGCTCGCGGCGGCGAGGTCGGGTTCAGGGCAGCTGTCGGACTCCCAGCTGGCCATCGTCAGCCCGCTGGCCGAGTACGGCGCCATGTCGGTCGGCCAGCTCGCCGAGCGGGCCGGGGTCGCCCAGCCGACCGTCACCCGGGCGCTCAAGCAGCTCGCCGCCGCCGGCATCGTGACCAGGGAGCGGGGTCCCGCCGACGACCGCACCGTGCTGGTCGCGCTGACCCCGCACGGCACGCTCGCCTGGCGGGCCGCCGTCGAGCAGATGCGCGCCTTCCAGCGGCTCGCCCTGGAGCACATCGCGCCGCCGCGCCGCGCCACCCTGGTCGCCGCGCTGGAGGAGCTGGCCCAGGCCATCGAACAGACCAGCTGACCCAGTCCAAGCCAAATCGCCGAGTTCAACCAGAGCGGCTTTGGATCATGATCGAAAGCCCGCGTGGTTGAACTCGGCGAGGAGACCCGGCGGGCGGCCTCGCCGACCCCTTCCCGAGGAGGCGCCTTGACAGGTATCGATGTGCAGTGTGCAATATATTGCATGCCGGTACCGGACGGGCGAGGGTTGGTCGCGCGGTCGCTGCTGCGCGACGACGCCTACCGGGCGCTGCGCAACGCGATCGTGGACGGCACGTTGGCGCCGGGCGAGCGGCTCAACGACGTCGAGCTGGTGGGCTGGCTCGGGGTGAGCCGGACGCCGATCCGCGAGGCGCTGGCCCGGCTGGAGCGGTCCGGGCTGGTGCAGACGCGGCCGGGCCGGTTCACCATCGTCAGCCCGCTGGACCTGCGGGAGACCAGGGCCGCCCAGTCGGTGGTCGCGGCCATGCACGAGCTGGCGGTCCGCGAGGCGGTACCCGTGCTCGGCGAGCGCGAGCTGGCCGCGATGCGCGCGGCGAACCGGGACTTCGCGGCGGCGCTGCGGGCGAACCGGGTGGACGATGCGCTGGCCGCCGACGATGCGTTCCACGCTGTCGCGGTGGACGCGTGCGCCAACCCGGCGGTGCGCGCCGTGCTCGAGCAGTACGGCCCGGTGCTGCGCCGGGTGGAGCGGCTGCGCTTCTCCTCGCTCACCGGCCGGGCGTCCGTCGCCCAGCACGAGAAGATCATCCAGCTCTGCGCGGCCGGGGACGCCGACGGTGCCTCGGCCGCCGCGCGGGCCAACTGGCAGACGCTCGCGCCACTGCTCGAAGCCGCCACCGACGCATAGCTCCAAGCCACAACCGACTCCCAGGTCGACAAAGGAACCGTCATGCCACTGAGCGACTTTCTGCGCCACCCCCTGACCTTCGGCCCGAGCCCCGTGCACCCGCTGGAGCGGCTGACCGGCCACCTCGGCGGCGCCGCGATCTGGGCGAAGCGGGAGGACTGCAACTCCGGGCTCGCCTTCGGCGGCAACAAGACCCGCAAGCTGGAGTACCTGGTGCCGGAGGCGCTGGCCGAGGGCGCCACCCACCTGGTCTCGATCGGTGGCGTGCAGTCCAACCACACCCGCCAGGTCGCGGCGGTGGCTGCCCGGATCGGGCTCAAGGCCGTGCTGGTGCAGGAGAGCTGGGTGGACTGGCCGGACGCGGTGAACGACCGGGTCGGCAACATCCTGCTGTCCCGGATCATGGGCGCCGACGTCCGGCTGGTCGACGCCGGGTTCGGCATCGGTTTCAAGTCCAGCTGGGAGGGGGCGCTGGACGAGGTCCGCGACAGCGGCGGTGTGCCGTACGCGATCCCGGCCGGCGCCTCGGACCACCGGCTGGGCGGGCTCGGCTTCGCCAACTGGGCCGACGAGGTGCGCCAGCAGGAGCGCGAGCTGGGCATCTTCTTCGACACCATCGTGGTCTGCAGCGTCACCGGGTCCACCCAGGCCGGCATGATCGCCGGCTTCGCCGGGCAGGACCGGCCGCGCCGGGTGCTGGGCATCGACGGATCGGCGAAGCTGGACGAGACGGCCGCGCAGGTCGCCAAGATCGCCCGCAACACCGCGGCGCTGATCGGGCTGGACCGCGAGCTGGCCGACGACGAGATCACCGTGCTGGCGGGCTGGGCCGGTGACTGCTACGGCATCCCGGTGGAGTCGACGCTCGACGCGATCCGGCTCTCCGGGCGACTGGAGGGGATGATCATCGACCCGGTGTACGAGGGCAAGTCGATGGCCGGGCTGATCGACCTGGTGCGCACCGGCGAGATCGGCCGGGACTCGACTGTGCTGTACGCCCACCTCGGCGGGCAGCCCGCGCTGAACGCCTACAGCGCCCTGTTCCGGAGCTGACGCGACAGCCATCCGGGTCGTGAGTGGCGAGTGGTCCGATCGGACCACTCGCCACTCACGACCTGTGGGCAGGGTTATTCGCCGAGTGAGGGCGAAGCCTTGACATCGTCGAGTTGATGAGTCAATTTGTCTGATGACCTGCTCTATATTCGCACTCGAGGAGCGCGCTATGCCGATGCGGTACCTCAGCCCGGCGGCTCGCCAGCCGGCTCGTCGTCGAAGCGTGCGGTGGGGTTTGGGTCCAGAGGAGCAGGAGGCAGTCCGATGAGTACCACCGACGTGAGCCAGGCGGGCGTGGCGGAGGTCGACCAGCTGGACCTCCCGGAGCTCGCGGAGCGCGAGTCGTCCGTCGAGGCCGAGCGGCTGCACCGCAAGCGCCAGCTCGCCGCCACCTTCCGGATCTTTGCCAGGTACGGCTACGACGAGGGCATCGCCGGGCACGTGACGGCGCGTGACCCGGAGTTCCCGGACCGGTTCTGGGTGAACCCGTACGCGGTGCACTTCTCCCGGATCAAGGTCTCCGACCTGCTGTTGATCGACGAGCAGGGTCGGGTGGTCGAGGGCGCGCGGCGGACCAACAAGGCCGCCTTCTGGATCCACTCCTCGGTACACCACGCCCGGCCGGACGTGGTGGCGGTGGCGCACGCGCACACCATCCACGGCCGGGCATTCGCCGCGCTGAGCCAGCCGTTGGCGCCGATCATCCAGGAGTCCTGCGCGTTCTACACCGACCACGTGGTGTTCGACGAGTACCAGGGCCTGGTGCTGGAGCGCTCCGAGGGCGAGCGGATCGCCGCGCGGCTCGGCGACCGGCGGGCCGCGATCCTGCGCCACCACGGCCTGGTGACCGTCGGGCGCTCGGTGGAGGAGGCCGCGTGGTGGTTCATCGCGATGGATCGGGCCTGCCAGATGCAGCTGCTCGCGGACGCCGCCGGCCGGCCCCGGGTGATGTCCACCGAGGAGGCCGTGCTGGCCCACCGCCAGTTCAGCAACGCGAACATGGCCCGGCACAACTTCCGGCTGCTCGCCGACCTGGTCTTCGAGCAGGAGCCGGACACGCTGGACTGACGGTGCACCCGCCGCGGTCAGCCGCCGCCGGGCCCTTGCGAAAGGCTCACCATGACCGCATCGCCGCCAGGACCGACCAGTTCCCCCGACGCCAGGGAGGTTCGCCGCGCCGTGGTCTGCGGCACGGTTGGCAACGCCATCGAGGCGTATGACTTCCTGATCTACGCCCTGGTCGCGCCGTTGGTCTTCCCCGCCGTGTTCTTCCCGGCCCAGGACCGGACCCTCGGGGTGCTGCTGGCCTTCTCGACCTACTTCGTGGCGTTCCTGGCCCGCCCGCTCGGCGCGGTCTTCTTCGGCCACTTCGGTGACCGGATCGGCCGCAAGCGCACGCTGGTCGCGACGATCCTGCTGATGGGCATCGGCACCGTCGGGGTCGGCCTGGTGCCCGGCTACGCCGCGATCGGGCCGGCCGGCGCGTGGCTGCTGGTCGGGCTGCGGCTGCTCAGCGGCTTCGCGTTCGGCGGCGAGTGGACCGGGTCGACGCTGCTGGTGCTGGAGTCGGTGGGCACCCGCCGGGGCGGCTTTCTGACCAGCTTCGCCCAGGCGGCCAACCCGATCGGCATGGCCATGTCCACCTTCGCGGTGCTGGCGCTGACCGTCGCGACCGACCGCGCCGAGCTGCTGGCCTGGGCTTGGCGGGTGCCGTTCCTGCTCAGCGTGGTGCTGGTGGCGCTCGGCCTGTGGATGCGGCTGAAGGTGCACGAGACGCCCGAGTTCGCCGAGCTGGCGGCGGCCGGTGAGGTGGTGCGGGCGCCGGTGCTGGAGGTCTTCCGGCGCCAGCCCGGCGCGCTCGGCCTCACTCTGCTGGTCAAGCTCGCCGAGATGGTCGCCTACTACATCTTCACCGTGTTCATCTTGAGCTTCGCGGCGACGGCCGGCCTCGACCGGACCTTCCTGCTGATCACGGTCGCGCTCTCGGCGTTGGCCGCGGCCGCGGTGATGCCACTGGCCGGCTGGCTTGGCGACCGGGTCGGCGCCGAGCGGGTGTTCATCGGCGCCGCGCTGCTCACGGCGGTCTTCGTGTTCGGCTACTTCCCGGTGCTGCTGGGCGGCGGTCGGCCGGCCGCCGCGCTGGTCGTACTGGTCAGCCTGCTGCTGTTCGCCGGCATGTTCGCCGTGGAGGGCGTCATCCTGAGCCGCGTGTTCCACCGGAACTGGCGCTACAGCGGCGGCGCGCTGGCCTTCAACCTGGCCGGTGTGGTCGGCGCGGGCCCGGCGCCGCTGATCGCCACCGTGCTGACCAGCGGCGGGTCCACTGGTTGGCTGTCCGGGTACGTGGCTGTCTGCTGCCTGGTCGGCGCCGGCGCGGCCGCCGTGCTGCTGTCCCGACGGCGGGCCGCCGAGGCGTCCGGCGCTTCGGCGACCCGCCTCGGCGCGGGTGGCCGGCCCTCCTAGCTCTCGGGAGGTAGGCCGACGAACTCGGCCATCCGCCCGACGGCGTTGTCGAAGAACTCCGTGCTGGGGTCGACGCTGCCCACAAGCTGGCCGAACAGCTCGAAGCTGAGCATCCCGAACAGCTGGGTCCAGGCGATCAGTGCGCAGGTCAGCACCGGGCCGGGCAGGGTGTTGGGCACCGAGTCGGTCAGCCCGCGCAGCTGCTCGGCCAGTACGGGCCCGGGCAGCGGCCGGTCCGGTACGTCGGCGAGCTGCCCGCCGGTCAGGGCGTCCTCGAGGATCCGCAGCACCACCAGCGGCACCCGGGCGGCCTGGGCGATGGTGTCCTGTGGTGCGCGGTAGCCGGGGATCGGCGAGCCGTAGATCAGTGCGTACTCGTGCGGGTGGCGCACCGCCCAGTCCCGCACCGCGGTGCAGGCGGCCCGCCAGCGCCGGGTGGGCTCGGCGTCGGCGTGGGCCCGGTCGGCCGACTCGGCGGCGTCGCCGAGTGCCTCGTAGGCGTCCAGGATGAGCGCGGTCAGCAGGTCGTCGCGGCTGGGGAAGTAGCGGTACAGCGCGGACGACACCATGCCCAGCTCGCGGGCAACCGCGCGCAGGGATAGTCCGTCGGCGCCCGCCTCGGCGAGCTGCCGCCGGGCCACGTCGGTGATCTCCCTGGTCAGCTCGACCCGGGCGCGTTCGCGTGCGGTACGGCCGGCGTTCATGGGCGTCAGTATGCCGGTTGCGAGAGCAGCAATCAAATTCGAGAGCACTGCTCTTGACAAGCGAACGCCGAAGGAGTTCACTGCTCCATAACGAGAGCAGTGCTCTCAAGAACCGAACCGAAGGAGCGCCGCACCATGACCACCGAGACCCGCTACGTCCAGCCCACCTTTGCCGCGGAGTTGTTCAACCGGACCGTCGCCGGGCTGACCCGGCTCGGCCTGAGCGTCTGGGGCTCGCGGGTGCTGCGGGTACGCGGCCGCAAGACCGGCGAGTGGCGCAGTACCCCGGTCAACCTGCTCACCCACCGGGGCCAGCAGTACCTGGTCGCGCCGCGCGGACACACCCAGTGGGTGCGCAACCTGCGCGCGATCGGCACCGGCGAGCTGGCCGTGGGGCGTCGGGTCCAGGCCTTCCGGGCCACCGAGCTGGCCGACGCCGACAAGGCGCCCGTGCTGCGCGACTACCTCAAGCGCTGGAAGTTCGAGGTCGGGGTGTTCTTCGACGGGGTCGGCCCGGATGCCTCCGACGACGAGCTGCTGCGCATCGCGCCCGGCTACCCGGTCTTCCTGATCACCACCGAGTCCTGACCGGGCACCGCACCCCATGAGTGGCGAGTTGGGTCAGGACCCAACTCGCCACTCACGGGTGCTGAGCACGGGGATGCCGCGCTCGGTGAGCGCTCGGATCGTGGCCTCAGTGCCGGTGCCGGCGCCCTCGGTCGAGTCGTCGGTCGAGTCGTCGCCGCCGTCGGTGATGATGCCGGCGACCTCGGTGAGTGGCAGCACGGTGAACCGGGACGCGGCGCCGAGCTTCTCCGCCGAGGCCAGCACGTAGGTGTCTGCCGCGCGGCTGGCCAGGATGCGTTTCATGGCGGCCTCGTCGGCGTCGCCGGTGGTGAGTCCGGCGTCGGGGTGTACGCCGGTGACGCCCATCAGGAACAGGTCGGCGTGCACCCGCTCGGCGGCCTCGGCGGCGGCCGCGCCCGAGGTCACGGCGGAGTGTTTGAACAGCCGGCCACCGATGATCACTACCTCGACCTCGGCGTGCTCGACCAGTGCGGCGGCGATCACCGGGCTGTGGGTGACCACGGTGGCCCGTAGGTCAGGCGCGAGCGCCCGGGCGACGGCCAGCGCGGTGGTGCCGCCGTCGAGGATCGCGGTCGAGCCGGGGCGGACCAGGCTGGCCGCGCACGCCGCGACCGACCGCTTGCTGGACACGCTGATCGCGGTGCGCGCGGCGTAGTCGCCGATGGCCGGCGAGGCGGGCAGCGCGCCGCCGTAGACCCGCTGGCAGAGCCCGGCGGCGGCCAGGTCACGCAGGTCGCGCCGGATGCTGTCCTCCGAGAGGTCGAGCTCGCGGGCCAGGTCCTTGGCCACGAGTCGGCCGTCGGCGCGCAGTCGGGCGAGCAGCAGGTCACGGCGCTGGGCGGCGAGCATGCACGATTCTCCTTGGTTTTGCCGATTCTTGCACAGTACGGTGGGGCCCATGACTCGACCCATGCTCATCCTGATCGCCGGCCCCTACCGCTCCGGCACCGGTGACGACCCCGAGCTGCTCGCCCGGAACCTGGCCCGCCTCGAGGAGGCCGCCTGGCCGATCTTCCGGGCCGGCCACGTGCCGATGATCGGGGAGTGGGTGGCGCTGCCGGTGCTGCATGGCGCCGGCGGTACCGGCGTCGCCGACCCGGTCGCCGAGCAGATCATGTACCCGACGGCCGAGCGGCTGCTCGCGCACTGCGACGCGGTGCTCCGGCTGCCCGGCGAGTCCACGGGCGCCGACCAGGATGTCGCCATCGCCACCGCGCGGGGGCTGCCGGTCTACCGCCGGGTGGCGGACATCCCCGCCGTGGCGAGCTGAGGTCTGTCGGACGTCGATCTTTCCTCGGCGCGCAGCTCCCCTCCCCCGACTTGTCGTTGGAAATAGACGCGACTGGTGGCACTAGTCGTTGGAAATAGACGCGACAAGTGGCACCTGTCGTTGGAAATAGACGCGACAAGTTGGAGGTCGGGGGATCGGGCGGCCGCGCGGGATGGCTGAGTTCCCCGAGGTCGCTCCCCTCGCGTTCTGGACCGGAGCGCGCAGTCCTGCTGTGTGCCGCACGTCGCGTCCGGCGACTCAAGAACATGCCTGTTGTTGCCGAACTGCACAGCAGGCAGGTTTTTGGGCCGTGCAGGGTGTCTGGGGTGGAGTTCGGTAACGCGCGGCGGTTCTCCGCGCCCGGCGCTTGCCGCCGCCGGGTTGTCCGCCGACGTCGCCGCCGGGTGGTGCCCGCCGACGTCGCCGGTGAGTGGCGTCAGCCGACGTCGCCGCTGAGTGGTGCCCGCCGCCCGTCTGTGCCCTGCCCCCTCCCGACTTGTCGTTGGAAATAGACGCGACAAGTGGCACCTGTCGTTGGAAATAGACGCGACAAGTGGGATTCGGGGGATCGGGGGATCGGGGGAGGGCGGGGGCGGCGGTTCCGGGGAACCCTGGACTTGCCTGGCGGGCTGTGCGGGATGGGAACTGGTCGAGCGGGACTCCGGTCGCGTTGTACTGCGGGGCGCGCGGCTATGCCGACCGCGGCGGGCCGCGATACCGACCGATTCGCCGGGCCGGCCACTGACCCACGCCGATCACCTGGCCGCGCCGATCACCTGGCCGCGCCCACAGGCTGGCCACGCCGACCGGCTGGCCACGCCGACCGGCTGCCGGGGCCGACCGGCTGCCGGGGCCGACCGGCTGGCGGGGCCGACCGGCTGGCTGGGCCGACCGGTTAGCGGGGTCGACGTTGGAGGGCGGCACCGCGCGGGAGGCTGGCCGAGGCGGCGTTAGTGCGTTCGGGTCAACCGATCCCGAATGGGCGCGCGGCGACCGGTCGGTATTCGCGGCGCCCATTCGGGCCTCGGCAACATTCGGGCTTTGGCAACAATCGGCTAGCGGCAGCTCGAGCTCCACCAGCCGGGCCGCCAGTGGTGTGACCGGCGGTGCTGCCAATGGTGGCCGCGGTCCCAGTTCCCCTCGTCCCGCCAGGACCACGAACCGCCGTGCCATTCGCGGCGGCAGTATCGGCCGCGCTCGAAGCTGGCCAGGTCAACCGGGGTCGACACGGCCGCGCTGGACAACGTTGGGCCGGTTGCCGTCGCCGCGGTGGCGGTGCCGCTGAGCCCGAACATGAGGGCGCCGGACATTGCGACCGCCACACCGGCGGAGACGAACCTATTTCCAGGCCTCGGGGACATAAGGACCTTCCTCATTCGTCATTCGTGCAACTGATTGAGGGATTGCCTGCTCGCGATGGATGGAGGCCCAAGTGTCGGATCGTCGCCGACTGATGGTCAAGACTTTACTCAGAGATCTTTTGCGCACAGAATTCGCACAGGAATTGCGTTGAAAGGATGCTGATCGTATTAGGCCGCCCTGGTCTCGGCGAGCAGTGCGGCGAGCTGATGCAGGTCGGTGAGTCGCAGGTCGGCCGGCCGGCCCTTGACCGAGGCGACGGTGGCGCCAGCCGCGCGCCCGGCCGCGACGCCCGCGTCGGAGTCCTCCACCACCAGGCAGCTGGCCGGGTCGACGCCGAGCTGGCGGGCCGCGATCAGGTAGCCCTGCGGATCCGGCTTGCCGACGGTCACGTCGTCGACCGTGACCAGTAGCGGCGGGTGGATGTCCGCCCGGCCGAGGCGGGCCCGGGCCAGCCTGGTGTCGGCGGAGGTGACCACCGCCCAGGGCAGCCGTAGCTCGGCCAAGATGCCCAGCAGCCGGTGCGCCCCGGCGGTCGGCACCACGTCGGCGAGGTCGTGGCACTCCCGGTCCAGCTGGCGGTCGGCGTCCGCCTGGGCCCGCGCCTGCGACCAGTCCGGCCACAGCCGCCGCACCGTGCTGATCGCCGGCACGCCGATCGCGATCGCCAGCACCGCATCGGGGTCGAGCTGGTAGTCCTGCGCCCAGGCCCGCCAGGCGCGTTCCACCGCCGCGTCGGAGTCCACCAGCGTGCCGTCCATGTCGAACAGCACGGCGGCCACACCGCGCAGGTCCGTGACGGTGTCCGTGTCTGAGTCGGTGCCCAGTTCCATTGTGGCTCCCTCGCCGGCAGGGTTTTCCGCCTATTATCCTCGTCCAGCGAGCTTATTAGGTTGGAGTTGTGGTGAACAGTGGCCGACCGGCCCGGGCGGGCGAGGCGCGCTGGCGCACGGCCAGCGCGGTGCTCGCGGAGGTCCGGCGCACGCCCGGGGTCACCCGCGCCGAGGTGGCCCACCGGTTGCGGCTGAGCACCGGGTCCTCCACCGAGATCACCGCCCGGCTGCGCGAGCTGCGGCTGCTGGTCGAGTCGCCGGCGGCGCCGCGTGGCCGAGGACGCCCCACCGCCGTGCTGCGGCCACACCCGGCCGGCCCGGTGGTACTGGTCATCGAGCTGCGCCACGACGACTGGCGGGCCGAGGTGGCGACCCTGGACGGCGCGCTGCGGCCGTTCGCCGCCGGCCGGCACGGCGGTTCGACAAGTGCCGCGACAAGTGCCGCGACAAGTGCCGCGACAAGTGCCGCGACAAGTGCCGCGACAAGTGCCGCGGCCACTGGGCCGGTCAGTGGGCTGGCCGGAGGGCCGGCCGGCGAGGCAGGCGCGCCGGAGCCGGTGCTGGCCGAGCTGGCCGAGGTCATCGCCATGGCCGGGCGGCGCTTCGGCGGCCGGCTGCGCGCGGTGTCGATGGCGGTGGCCGCCACCGTCGCGGACGGGCGCCTGGTGGACGCCTCCTCGCTGGGCTGGCCGCCGGTGGACCTGGCCGCGCTGACCGAGCTGCCGCTGCTGGTCGGCAACGACGCCACCCTGGCCGGCGTGGCCGAGGCCCGTACCGGGGCGGCCACCGGCAGTCGCACGGGGCTGCACCTGCTGGTCGAGGCGGGCATCGGCGGCTGCCTCACCGCCGAGGGCCGGCCGGTGCGCGGGGCCACCGGGGCGGCCGGCGAGTACGGGCACTTGCCGTTCGCGGATCGTGCGCTGCGCTGCCACTGCGGTGCCGCCGGCTGCTGGGAGCTCGAGGTCGGCGGGACCGCGCTGGCGCGGCGGCTGGGCGAACCGCCGCCGGCCAGCCCGCGCGGCTACACCGTCGAGGTTCTCACCAGGGCCCGCACCGAACCGCCGGCCGGGGCCGCGCTGGTCGAGACGGCGAGCGCGCTGGCCGCCGGCATCGCCGGCCTGGTCAACCTGCACGACCCGGACATCGTCACGCTCGGCGGCCTGGCCGGCCCGGTGCGCGCCGCCGCGCCGGCCGAGTTCGCCGCCGCCTATCGCGGTGGTCTGATGGCGTTCCGCCGGGCCCAGCCGCCGCCGGTGCTGGACGCCAGCCACGGTGAGCACGGCCCCCGCCGCGGCGCCGCCTTGGTCGGCCTCGACCACATCACGACCGAGGCGGCGCTGGCCGGCTGGGCGGACGAACAGGTTGCCGCGGATGACCGGCGCACTCGAAGCCGTCGATGCTGATCGCGTCGACGCCGAGCTCCTCGCCCTGCACGGCGTGCCGGACCGCGACCGCCTTGGGGATGACCTTTATCCCGGCGGCCTTGAACGCCGGCAAGTGTGGCGCGGGGTTAGCGCCGCCGGCGTCGGCTGGGTGAGCGCGGTCAGGCAGCCCAGCGCACCGGCGCGTGCAGCAGGTCCGGAAAACCGAGAAGGGCGCCGGACCAGAGGCCCGACGCCCTTCTCGTGACAGGGGAGCTAGCTCAGTTGCTGCCAGCGCTGTTGTCGTAGGAGTTCTCCTGGTCGCAGTCACCATCGTGGCTGTCGGTGTTCTCCTGCTTGATTGCCTTGTAGGCGTAGGTGCCCTCGCCGTACGAGTTGTTGCACGCCTGGAACGGCGCCTGGCCGGCGCTGTCCTGAACGTTCACCCAGCCGACCTGGCCGTGCGCGCCGTCCAGAATGCTGTGTCCGTCGTCAGCAAAAGCAAGCGGGCTCGCCGCCAGCAGACCGGCAGCGGCAACCGCCACCACAATTCCAGCCTTCTTCAGCACAGTGGCTTCTCCTGTTCACTTCGGCCGCATCGGGGCGCGGCCGCCTTGGATGCCAGCGAT
>Ga0137415_10004761_pt1 | contig 13414 bp, 11 predicted proteins | sample CZODoug3_1_1_16f_FD_183082 | JGI IMG/M metagenome (GOLD analysis project Ga0137415, IMG submission 183082) | Vadose zone soil fungal communities from Angelo Coast Range Reserve, California, USA - CZODoug3_1_1_16fungal (Hybrid Assembly) | ecosystem: Environmental > Terrestrial > Soil > Vadose... | reverse complement strand
CGATCTCGTCGCAGATCACCACTTCGCCGCGCGCCTCCAGGATTCCCCGCTTCAGCGCCCGGCCGTAGTTCGGCTTCTGCTCGTGCAGCCAGCGCACCCGTGGAAGCGTCGCCGGCAACTCTTCCAGGAGCCGCAAGGTCCCGTCTCGCGATCCGTTCTCCGCCAGGATCAGCTCGTACTCCCAGTGCAGATCGTCGAGCTTGCGGCACAGCTCGGCGGCGGCGTCCCGGACGATGCGCGCCTCGTTGTAGACGGGAATCACGATGGAGATCATGCGACGTTGCGAGCGGCCTCGCGGCCGGAGAGGAGCGCGTCCTCCATCGAGCTGTACTCCCACTTCCCGTAACGCCCCGCGAGCTGGACGCCGTGCCGCTCGAAGTGCCGCTGCACGGTGGCGCGTGCCTGCGCATGATCGTGATCGAAGAGCACGTAGGCGACCGGAATGGTGCGCGCGCGCGAGAGCACGACGCCGCCGCGATCGATCAGGCGGCAGCGGGAAAGACCCTCGAGCGCTTGCTCGATGAACCGTTTCGTTTCCGGCGTGCCGCGGTGAGCGAATTCTACCGCGAAGCTGCGGAACCCCGCCGGCGCGAGCGCCGGATTGACCTCGGAAGGCGAGCCGATCCGGTAGAAGGCGAATTCCTTCTCGGGAAAGTAAGCCCAGTGGAACCGCTCGCCGCCGCGGTCCTTGGCTCCCACCTCCACCACCGTCACCGAAACCGCGCGCAGCCGCGAGGCCGCATCACGCACCTCCGCCGGCGCCTCCGCGAGAAGTCGCGCGCAGGCCGGCAGCGGCGCCGTGAGCACGAGCGCGTCGTACTCGAGCTCTTCCGCGGAAACGAGGCGGATGCGCCGGCGCGCCAGGTCGATGCTCTGCACCCGCGACGAGAGTCGGACGTCCGCGCGCAACTCGGCGGAAATGCCGCGGGGCAGGGCCTCGATTCCGCCCTCTCGTGGATACCAGAAGCTGGCGTTGTAACCGACGTCCTCGCGCGCGGGGCCGGCGGCGCCGTTCACCACGTCCTCGAGCGAAGGCCGGGGGATGAAGCGGCCGCCCCATTCCGGCGAGAGGTGTTCACACGCCACCGTGTAGAGCTTCTCGTTGTACGGGAACATGAAGTGCCGGGCGAATCCTTCGCCCAGGTGGCGGAGGATGAACTCCGCGGCGTTCGCCAGCGGGCGCGAGCGCAGCTCCTCGCCCCCAGGGCCGAGCGTCGCATCGATGAAGCCGAGCACGCAGTCCGAGATCGTCCGCGCGGGGAGTCCATGGAGATGAAACTGGTAGGGAAACGTGGTCCAAACGCCTTCACTGTAGATGCGCGCGCGGCGTTGAACCTCGAGAAGATTTCCGCCGAGCCAGCGTTCCTGGATCAGCTTGCGCATCTCCGGATCGCGCGCGTGCAGCCAATGCCCGGTCCAGTCGAACGAGAAGCCATCGATCACGTCGGTGCGGCAGAGTCCGCCGAGCCGGTCCTCCGCTTCGAGGAGCGTGCACGCATTTCCCAGCTCCCGCGCGCACGCCAGCCCGGCCAGTCCGCCGCCGATCACGATGGCTCTCCCACCCCGGCGCATACGCACCCGCCTCTACCACGAAACGCGCCGCCGTTTCGTTGGCGGAGCTGGAGCCCGATGCTAGCGTGGCCGGAGTCGCATGAGCGAGATGGTGTCCAGCGTCGAGCACCTCGTCCGCAGACATCCGTCCGGGACGGTGCTGTTCCGTGAAGGAGATCGCGGGCAGACCATGTACGTGATCCGTTCCGGCAGGGTGAACATTTCCAAGAGGATCGGAGATAGCGAGATCACGCTCGCGGTGCTCGGACCCGGGGAGTTCTTCGGCGAGATGGCGCTGCTCGAGGGCCTGCCGCGGTCGGCGGGCGCCACCGTGGTCGAGGAGGCGCTTCTGATCGAGGTGGAGCAGGGCGCGTTCGCCACCGTCGTGCGTCGCAACAGCGAGATCGCCGTGCGGCTCATGCGCCGCCTCAGCTCGCGGCTGCGCGAGGCCGACCGGCAGATCCAGGCCCTGATGAGCCGGTCGGGCGCCGCCCGCGCCCTCTCGCTGGTGCGCAACCTCGCCGGCGCGCCGGATGCGCAGGGGCGCCGCGTGCTCCCGGACGACCTCAACCCCCAGGCGCTCATGAGGCGCGTGGGACTGACCGGTGACGAGGCGCTGCGCGTCGAGCGCGTCTTCGCGCGCTCCGGCCTGCTGGTGCCGCTCGAGAGCGGCCGCTGGGCGCTGGGCCCGGAGCAGCTGGTGAAGGACTTCCTCCTCTACGTCGAGATGCAGGAGCAATACGATCCGATCAATCTCCACCAGCTCGCCGAGCTTGCCGGGCTCGATGAGCGCGATGCGGCGCAGATCGCCCGCCGGGTCCTGCACGCGCGCCTCGCCGAACGGCGCGGGTCGCAGGACGGCTCCGTCGCCTACGGCGCCTATCTCGCGCTCAAGCAGCTATTCGAGTACGCGGAGGGCTGAGCGGCGTGAAGATCTCCTGCCCAAACTGCGCCGCTGCCTACGAGCTGGACGATTCGCGAGTCCCGCCCACCGGTCTCTCGATCAAATGTCCGAAATGCAAGAAGCCGTTCACCGTGCATCGGCCGAAGGCAGATGCCGCGAAAGAAGCAGGCAAGCCGGCCGTGCCGCTGCCGGGTCAGGCCGGAGCGAAGCCAGCCGCCTCCAAAGCGCCCGCGGCCCGTCCCAGCATTCCGGCGAAGCCCGCGCGGGGCGGAGCCGTTCCGCTGCCCGGCGGCGAAGCCGCGGCGCCTGCTGCGGCCGCATCGCCTTCGCTGCCCGATCTCGATCCGCCCGCGACGCCGGGGGCGGTCGCGCTTCCCGGCCTCGATGAGCCGCAGCGCACCGCGATGGACTTCCGGCCACGGCCCCCCGCCGCGGTCCCTCCGCATGAAGAAGCGGATGCCGTGCCGCTGCCGGGATTCGACGGCGCGCGCGAGGCGCCGTCTCCAGCGCCGGCGGACGACCCTTTCGCCGCGATCGAGGTCGAGCACGCGGCGAGCGGCAGTCCGGCCCCGTCGGGGCCTTCTCCTGGCCCCGCCCCGGATGACGCGTTCGCCGCGGATCTCCCGGAGATTCCCGCGCCGCCTCCTCCATCGCGCGCCCCGGAGGAGGAAGAGGCGATGAACTTCGATTTCGTCGAGTCGAAGCCGAAATCCTCCCCGGCTCCCGACATGCTCGATTTCGTCGACGACGCGCCCAAGGACTCGGACAGGAGGAAGCGGCCGCCTCCGCCGGTGATCGGGAAGCCCGCTGGAGGCAGCGAAGAGACGCTCGACTTCGCCGATGACCTGGGCGGAACGGGCCCTGCGGACAGCGCCAGCTCGAAGAAAGCGTACAAGGAGCAGAAGAAGAGGAAGCGCGAAGAGCGCGCGGCACAGGAGCGCGAGGAGCGCGCCCGCCGGAAGGAAGCCCGCGGACCCGGCGCGCTGCAAGCGGGCGTGCGTTCCGTGATGCGGCCGGGGCCGCTGATCGCGCTCGCCGTATTGCTCGGCCTTGGGGCCGTGGGCGTGCTTGGATATCGCGCCCGGCGGACCCCTGCGGGATTGTTCTGGATGAATCTCTATCTTCCCGCGAAGAAGGCCGTGACCGCGGCGGAAGCGAAGGTGATCGAGCAGGGACTCGAAAAGCTGAATCGCGCGGACTTCGCCGGCGCGCGGGAAGCGGTCGCCGCCGCCGCGGAGCTGCTGACGGTGTTGCCGGACGATGACGACGTGAAGGCGTTCTTCGTGCTCGCGGCGTCGGAGCTGAAGATCGAGTACGGCCAGGTCGGAGCCGACTGGGACCAGGCGAGGCGCGTGGTGGAGAAGATGAAGGGCACGCGTCCGGCCCAGAACCGCGCCCGCGGCGCCTTCGCCCTGGCGAGCGGCGAGTTGGCGAAGGCGAAGCAGTTTCTCGCCGCTCTCGGCGACACGCCGGGCGCGGACCTGGACTCGACCTGGCTCTATGCCGTGGCGCTCGTCTATTCGAGCGAGTCCACGCGCGCCGCCCAGGTCCTCGACAATGCGCTGAAGGCGCGAGGCCCGTCGACCCGCCTCCTCCTGGTGCGCGGGGCAGTGGCCCGCGATCGGGGCCAGTTGCCCGAAGCCGCGGATTTCTTCGAGCGTGCCCTGAAGGGCGCACCCGACAACGCCCGCCTGATGGTGGAATTGGCCTCGGTCCGCCTGCGGCAGAACGATGCGAAGGGCGCCGGGGAGCTGCTGGTCAAGGCGCTCGACACCGACGCTCGCAAGACGCTCGATGCCGCCGCGGAAGGGCGGGCGAACATGCTGCGGGGGAACCTGGCGGCGAGCGCCCACGATCTCAGGAACGCGGAGGCGGCTTACGAGCGCGCGGTGACGCTCGATCCGAACTCGCCGGTCGTGCATGTCGCCTACGGCGATTTTCGCCTCCAACGTCTCGAGTGGGACAAGGCCGCGCGCCAGTTCGAGGCGGCCATCCAACTGAGCGCATCGGGGCCGGCTTATGCGGGGGCCGCCCGGGCGTATCTCGGACAGAACCGGCTGCTCGAAGCGGACAAGGCGATCAACGAGGCCGTCGCGAAGGACGCGACGAACGCGCGCTACCTTTATCTGCAGGGCCGGGTCGCTGACGCCATCGGCAAGGCCGAAGAGGCGTACCGCAAATACGAAGCGGCCCTGAAGGCGAAGCCTGACCTGGTCGAAGCGCTCGCCGCCGAAGGCCTGGTGTGGGACTCGCGCAACGACAAGGCCAGGGCGCAAGAGAGCCTCGACGCCGCCCTCAAAGTGCCCCCCGGCGGCCTCACCGCCGTGGAGAACGAGGCGATCGGCGAGTTGGCGCTCGCGATGGGACAGCGCGACAAGGCCCGCGAGGCGTATGCGCGCGCCAACCAGATCGACCCCGACGATCCGATCGCGCACGCGGGAATGGGCAAGGCGCTCGCGGCGCAGGGCGAGCTGGCGGCGGCGCGCAAACAGATGGAGATTGCCCTCGTCCAGCTCGATTCCGATGCGTCGCTCCAGTACGAGTACGGGTCCTTGCTGCGGCGGATTGGCCATTCGGACGCCGCGCTCCAGTCGTTCCGCAAAGCCGTCAAGCTCGACTCCAAGGACGCGCGCTATCGTACCCGCCTCGGCGGCATCCTGGTGGAGCGCGGGGACCTCGAGGAAGCGGAGCTTCAGCTGCGCGAGGCGGTGGCGATGAACGACCGCCATGCGGAGGCGCTCTATTTCCTCGGGCGCACGCTCGCGGGCCGCAAGAACCTGGGCGAGGCGATGGACGTGATGAAGAAGGCGGTGGAGATCGAGCCCGAAAACGCGGAGTTCCACTATCACCTCGGCCTGATCTTCGAGAAAGGGCTGCAGGTCAGGGACGCCATCGAGACGTTCACGCGCGCCATCGACAAGGGCAGCAGGAACGCCGACACGTACGAGCATCTCGGCGTCAATCTCATGGTCGAGAACCGGTTCCCGGAAGCGGTGAAGGCTTTTCGCAGGGCCGTGGAGCTCGATCCCAAACGCGCGCGCCTCTGGGCGCTCGTCGGCGACGCCGAGCAGCAGTCGGGCGACGTCGACGGAGCCATCCGCGACTTCCAGAGGGCGCTGACTCAGGACCCGAATCTGCCGGCGGTCTGGACGAAGCTCGGGATCGCCTACAAGGACAAGGACTGCCGCGGGTGCCGGACGAAGGCGGTGGACGCCCTGCAGCGCGCCACGCGGGTGGACCCCGGGGACGCACTCGCCCACCACGAGCTCGGCTACATCTTCAAGGACGACGGCCGGCGGAGGGACGCCATCGCGGAGTTCCGCCGGTATCTCGACCTGCGCCCCGACGCGGGTGACGCCCCCAGCGTTCAGGACGACATCTACTACCTGCAGGAGGAGTCGCGGCGAACGCCGTGATCTGGTCGGTCTCGGTAGATCTGGACGGGCTCGGCTGCTACGCGGCCATCCACGGCCTTTCGCTGCGCCTCGACGAGCGCGCGCAGCGCGCGGTCCCCGAGCTCGCGGTGCAGCGCCTCTGCGAGCTGTTTCACGGCCTGGGCGTGCGCGCGACGTTCTTCGCCATCGGCCGCGAGGCAGCGATTGCGCCCGGAAGCCTGAAGGCGGCGGCCGGCGGCGGCCACGAGATCGGCTCCCATTCGCATGCGCACGATTACGCGCTCTCGCGCAGGACGCGCGAGGAGATCGCGCAGGACCTCGCGCTGGCGGAGTCCGCCATCGAGGACGCCTGCGGTCTGCGGCCGCGCGGCTTTCGCGCGCCCGGTTACACCCTCTCGGCGCCCCTGCTGGACGCGGTCCGGGAGCGAGGATATGCGTACGATTCCTCGCTGCTCCCGAGCCCTCCATACTACGCCGCGAAAGCGGCGGCGCTCGCCGTCTACGCGCTGCGCGGCCGCGGCAGCCAGAGCATCCTCGGCGGAATCGGGCAGCTCTTCGCGGCGCGCCGGGCGCATCGGCGGCGCGGGGTCCGCGAGCTGCCGGTGGCGACGCTTCCATTCTCGAGGGCGCCGGTGATCGGCAGCACCGTGCTGCCCTTTCCCTGGCTCGCGCAAAGGGCTTTTGCCGGCGGTCACCTCAACCTCGAATTGCACGGCATCGACGCTCTCGATGCCAGCGACGTGCCCGGCGAGATCGCGGCAGCGCAGCCCGGGCTGCGGATGCCCGCTGTGCAAAAGCTGCGGCGGCTGCGCGATCTGCTCGAGGCGCTTCCTGGCGACCGCTGCACGCTGTACGAGGCTGCGATCCGCCTCTTGCCCTGAGGGCCCAGCGGCGTTACAGCGCGTGCATGTCCACGGCTCTCGTCCGCTATGACCGGGACCGTCCCCGGGGCCTGTTCGGCCGCCTGCGCGGCGCGATGGAGAAGTGGACCCTGTCCCAGGGCGGACCGGAGCTGGAGGCGCGTCTGGCGCGGCTGGTCGCTCCCCAGAACGAATACGGCGTCGATCCCTTCGGGCTCGAGCTGGACTTCACCAAGGCCGCCATCGCTCCCGTGCTCTGGCTCTATCGCACCTACTTCCGCGTGGAAACGCACGGCATCGACCAGGTGCCGACCGGCCGGGTGATGCTGATCTCGAATCACTCCGGACAACTTCCCTTGGACGGCGCGATGATCGCCATGTCGCTGCTGCTCGAGGCGGAGCCCCCGCGCGTGGTGCGCGCGATGGTGGAGAAGTGGGCGCCGACTCTCCCGTTCGTGGCGCCGTTCTTCGCGCGCATCGGCCAGGTGGTCGGGACGCCGGAGAATTGCCGGCGGCTGCTCGCAGCCGGCGAGACCATCATGGTGTTTCCCGAAGGCACGCGCGGGCTCAACAAGACCTACGACAAGCGGTACCGGCTGCAGGAGTTCGGGAACGGCTTCATGCGCATCGCGCTCGAGACGCGCACGCCCATCGTCCCCGTGGCCGTGGTCGGCGCCGAAGAGCAGGCGCCGGCATTCTTCGACTTCAAGTCGGTCGCGAAGGCGATCGGCTTTCCCGCTCTTCCCATCACGCCGACGCTGGTGCCGTTGCCCCTCCCGGTGAAGTACCACCTCTGGTTCGGGGCTCCGCTGCGCTTTTCCGGGTCGCCGGACGACGACGACGCGGAGCTGGAACCGAAAGTCTCCGACGTGAAGCGCGCCATCGAGAGGCTGATCGCACGCGGTCTGGCGTCTCGCGGTTCCATCTTCCGCTGATCGGTCCACCTGCGCCTACGCCTGGTCCCTCGACGCGCCGTCCCCCGGCGTGCTCCCTTGCCTGCAAGGGGGAATTCCAGATGGCAAACAAGGTTGGCTCGGGCCGCGCCGGCGGTCCTGACGCTGTGCGCGCTTCAACGGAAGCGACGCGCGCCGCTCTCGAAGCCTTGAATGGAGCGGTTCCCTCGTTCGGATTCGTCTTCGCCTCTCCGGCGCTCTCGCTCAGCGGGTGCTTGCGCGCGGCAAGCGAGGTTGCGCGCGGCGCGAAGCTGGCCGGCTGCACGACCGCCGGCGAGTTCACCGAGCGCGGCTTGATCCACGGCGGCGTCTCGGTGCTGCTCGTCTCCACCGATTCTCCGCTGCTCGCTCGCGCCGCGCGGGACGTGGCCGCCGCGCCGCAGGTCGCCGCGCGCGCTCTCTGCGAGGGTTTTCACCGTGCCGCAGAATCGGGCCGCCAGAAGGGCTTCGTCTGCTCGACCACCATTGCGATGGTGGACGGATTGAGCGGCGCCGGAGAACGGTTCGTGGAGTCCATCGTCGAGAGCACGCAGGCGCTGCACCAGGTCGTCGGCGGAGCGGCGGGAGACGAAGGCAAGTTCCAGGCGACCCACGTGGGAGAACCGGAGCGCGCCGGCAGCGACATGGCGGCCGCCATCCATCTCTTCAGCCGCAGTCCCTGGGGAGTGGGGATCGGCCACGGCCTCGAGGCCACCACCGCCAAGATGCGCGTCACGCGCGCCAAGGGAAACGTGGTGCAGGAGATCGACGGCCGGCCCGCGTTCGCCGTGTACCAGGAGCACGCGAGCAAGCGCGGCGTCCAGCTCTCGGCTGCGACGGCCGGCGAATACCTGATCGCCAACGAGCTTGGCATCATCGTCGCCGGCAAGGTCACGCGCGCCCGCGCGCCGCTCTCGGTGGGCAAGGACGGGTCTCTCAACTGCGCGGCGGAGGTGCCGCAAGGCGCGCACGTGGCGATCCTCGACGGCAAGCCGGACGCGATGGTGGCCGCCGCGGCGTGATGGGCGAGGTGCCGGTGGCCGGCTTCCTCACCTACGGCGAGATCGCCAGCTACAGCGGCCGCATCGAGTCCTGGCACAACACCACCGCGGTAGTGCTGGCGATCCCGAAGTAGCTCCCCATGCTAAAGTGAAGGGATGGCGCGCGACGCCGTCCTCGTTACCGGGATCAGCGGCAATCTCGGCCGCGCGCTCGCGCGCGTGCTGCACAAGACCGATCGGGTGATCGGAGTCGATCGCCGTCCCTTTCCCGGGGCACCCAAGGACCTCGAGGTCCACAACCTCGACATCCGCAAGCGCAAGGTGGAGGACTTGTTCCGGCGCGGCGACGTGCAGGCGATGATCCACATGGCCATCGTCCACGATCCCCGCCTGCCGCAGAGCGAGCACCACAGCTTCAACGTGCTCGGCACCAAGGCGGTGCTCTCGTTCGCGGCGAAGTACGGCGTGCGCAAGGTGGTGGTGCTCAGCTCGGCGACGGTATACGGGCCGCAGCCCGGCAACGACAACTTCCTCACCGAGGAGTCCCCCCTGCTCGGGTCAGAGCGGTTCCCGGGCATCCGGGACCTGGTCGAAGTGGACATGTACGCGCAGCAGTACATGTGGAAGCATCCGGAGGTGGACACCGTCATCCTCAGGCCAGTCCACGTCGTGGGCCCCACGGTGAGGAACGCGGCCTCCACGTACCTGCGGCTGCCGCGTCCCTGGACGCTCGCGGGATTCGACCCGATGGTGCAGCTCATCCACGAGGAGGACGTCGCCCGCGCGCTCTCGCTGGCGCTGCGGCCCGGGGTGCGGGGCGTCTTCAACGTCTGCGGGCCTGGAGAGCTGCCGCTCTCGGCCGTGCTGCGCGAGCTTGGGCGGGCGCCGATCCCGGTCCCGCACTTGATCGCGCGGCCGTTGCTCGACAAGCTCTTCCAGTACCGCCTCGCTGGTTTTCCCTCCGCGGAGCTCGACCATCTGCAATTCCTCTGCACCCTGGACGGAACGCGCGCGGAACGCGAGCTCGCATTCCGTCCTGCCTACACGCTGCGCGAGACCATCCGCAGCGTGCTCGGCGAGGTGCCGCCGCGCATCCAGCTTGTGCCACACGGGTCTCAGGGCGCCACCGGGTCCCAGGGCGCGGCCTGAAGGGCGCGCGCCTTCTGCACGAGGGGCGCAACGGGAGGGGGCGCCCGCGCCGCGGCCTCGTCACAGGCGCGCTGCCGCTCGAGAGATTCGAGCCGCGTCAGCGCCGCACAGCGGTCGAGCAAAGCGAACGGATCCCGCGGCGAGGTCTGCTCGAAGCGATCGATCTCGCCCAAGAGCGCTCGCAGGGATGCGCGGTCGAGCTTCTCTACCGCCCCGACGATGGAGCCGTACGGGTGGAAGTACCGGTACTCGAGCGCGTCGCGCAGCGGTGCGAACCGCGCGATGTCGCGCCGGACGAACACCTCCGTCGTATCGTCCCAGTACACGAGCGCCCACCGCGGGCCGTTCAGCAGGCGGTAGCCCCCCAAGCGCTCGCGCACGCGCGTCGCGGCCGCCCATTCGCAGCCGAGGCCCTCGAGCAGCGCCTGGAACTTCGCTGGCGATTTCTCCGCTTCCTGCAGCTCCCGCCAGGCCTCCGCCGGGATCGCCTGCACGCGCCCGTCGATGAATGCCGGCACCCCGGGGCGCGCCATCTCCAGATATCCGCCGTCCCGGAGCGCGTTGAATCCCGGTCCTTCGACGTGGTTCTCGTCGAGGAATTTCGCGGCGCGGACCGGCAACGCAGATGCGTCCCACGAGGTGGACGGACGCAGCGCAAGCACCGAGCGATCCAGGCGCAGGGAGAGGCCGGCGAGTACCGCGGCCGCGATGCCCGCGAGGGCGAACATGCGGGGCTGGGGCAAGCGGGCGAGTCCCCACGCGAGCGTCGGCGCCCAGACGATCTGGGCTTCGGAGACCATCCGCAGCGCGCGAAGGCCGAGGGCCGCGAAGACCACGGTAGCGACGAGCAACGCCGGACGTTCGCGGCGGCGATGCACGGCGAGCGGCAGCGTCACCGGCAGCAGGAGGAAGAACGCTGGGCGGGCGGCCAACGACGGCGGCTCGAACTCGCGCAGCTGGACGACCTCGTCGACTTCGAGGAGATGATGCAGCAGGTACTTCGCGTCGAACAGCACCCCGGGATTCGCGAGCAGCGCGACACCGGCGCCCAGCGCAAGCCAGAGCTCCGCCGGCCGCCGCGTGCGCCACCACGCCTGCAGGCATTCGAGGCCGAGCACGAAGGCGGCGAATGCCGCGCCCGCATGCAGGTTTCCACCCAGCGCGACCAGGACCACGCAGACGGCGCGTGCGCGCGTTCCCTTCGGCGCCAGCGCCAGCACGGCGGCGAGCAGCGCCCAGCTGGCGACGTGAGGCCGGGGAACGAGGCGCGGAACGAGGAGGAGCGCGACCGCCGGTACGATCCAGGCTGATTCGCAGGCGAACGCCAGCGCCAGCAGCGCGAGCGCCAGCAACGCGAACGTGAGCAGCTGCAGCCCGAGCGCGCTGCCGAGCGCCGCGCAGAGAGCGTCGTAGAGCCAGGAGGTCGGGTACCAGGGATGGTCGCCCCATCTCCAGGACAGCCCGTTCGTGCGCGGGATCCCGCGGTGGAGGATCAGGCGGCCGACCGCCACATGCCACCCCGAGTCGCTGTCGCTCACCGGCGCGAAGCAGAACGGGCCGGCGAGCAGCAGCGCGCAGGTGAACGGGACCGCGATCTTGCGCACGGCGCGAGAGTAGCAGCTACATTCGGCGGGTGTCCGATTCCCTGCTCACGGTGGAAGCTCCGGCCGCCGGGCTGCGGCTCGCGCTTTGCTGCGCGGGCGGGGTCGCGCGGTCCGCGAGCGCGCGCCACGGGCTGGCCGCCGGCAGCGCGGCCGCGCTGGCGCAGGGGCTCACGGCTGCGCTGCTGCTCGCGGGCCACCAGCGCACCCGGGTGGACGTGCAGCTCGAATGCAACGGTCCGCTGCGCGGGCTCCTGGTGGACGCAGACGAGAGCGGGGCGGTGCGGGGGCTGGTTCGCGCCAAGGACCTGGAAGGCGGACGGCGCTCGGAGGACCCGACGAGGTTCGACGGGCGCCCGCTCTTCGCCTCGCGGCACGACGAGCGGGCCGGCGCTCTTTCCGTGATGTGTGCGCCGGCGGGTGGGCTGAGCGCGCACAATCCTACGTTTACAAACAGCACGACTGACCACGCGACGAGCTTCCAATGAAGCGTCGGTGAATTAGATTTCGCGATAGCGCGTTCGCCGTGCATCAAGCAACTCTCATGGCTCAGAACTCACCTTGTGCCGCCGGTTAGTCAATCCAGGCAGCCTCGTACGCGACCCGAAGCCTACACGAGGTTAAGTAATGTGCCTAGTAGGCGGGCGAGCATAGCAAGGACGAAGCTTCGGGGCGGCTGGCTACCGCTGCGAGAGTGGGGACTGCGAGGATTAGGCTTGGCTAGCCGGCAGCGGATGCGCCTTCTTCCAACTGGTGGCGACTTCGAGCATCGTTTTGAACTCGACGCCGCGATGGCTCTGGATGTGGCGAATCAGCCGTTCGAGCATCAGCATCCGATGGCCGCGGCCGATCACCTGGGGATGCATCGTCAGCGTGTAAACGCCGTCGCCCATCCGATCGTACAGATAATCGAAATCGCCGGCCCAGATTTCGTACACCGCTGACGGCGACGACAACCCCTGCTGAATTCCGGCGCGGCTGGTCACGTATTCGAACGCGGGAAAATCGTCGAGTCCCCAGGTGAACGGAATTTCGACTACGTCGATCGGCTTGCCGAATTGGTAGGGCCCGTCGTTCGAGGCGACGTCGCCCGAGCGCAGGTAGTACGGCGAGAAGTCGTCGCCCATCAGGCTCGAGTCGTATGCGAAGCCGCGCTCGCGGAGCAGCTCGACCATGTTGTAGCTGAGTCCCGCGCCGGGCGAGCGATAGCCGAGGGGACACTGCCCGGTCATCCGAGTCAACACGTCGTTGCCGCGGTCGAGGATGGCCGCCTCGTCCTCGGGGCTCTTCGGACGCGAATGCAGGTAGCCGTGATTGCCGATCTCATGACCGCCTTCAACGAGCTGCTCGACGATCTGCGGATAAGTCTCGGCGCTATGGCCGGGGATGAACCAGGTCGAGCGGATATTGTTCTCGCGGAGCATCGTGAGCAGCCGCTCGGCGCCAACGCGGCCGAACTCGCCGCGGGAAATCGCGCTCAGCGAGGTGGCGCGGAAACCTCCGAGCCACAGCGAGATCGCGTCGAAGTCGAAGGTGAGGCAGACGGAGATTTTTTCCTCCATCATGGTCGCTCCTCGATTCAGGATTGTTTGTCGCGCGTTAGCACTTCGACCTTTTCGAGACGTTCCTGCAACTTCTTGTTCTCGTCGCGGAGCTTGTCCATATCTTCGCGCAACCGCTGTCCCTCTTCGACCCGGCCGCGGCCTTCGCCAATCGCTGCGAGCGCTTCGCTCGCGTGGCGATGTATGCGGCCGTCGAGATCGCGATCGGCCAGCCGGCGCAGCGCCGGGAGAGCGCGTGGATCGCCAATCTCGGAGAATGCGGCAGGGATGCGCATCCGGACCATGAACTCGCGATCGTCGGCGAGCGGAGTCAGCCAATCGAGAATCTCGATGCGCCGGTTCTCCTTCAGCGCCGCGAATCGCGCGAGCGTTCCAACTGCGGCCACCCGCGCGCGCGCCGGACCGCCGTAGCGCATGTAGTCGTGCGCGACGGGGATGGCGCGCTCGTCGCGCAGCTCC
>Ga0137415_10004760_pt1 | contig 13415 bp, 13 predicted proteins | sample CZODoug3_1_1_16f_FD_183082 | JGI IMG/M metagenome (GOLD analysis project Ga0137415, IMG submission 183082) | Vadose zone soil fungal communities from Angelo Coast Range Reserve, California, USA - CZODoug3_1_1_16fungal (Hybrid Assembly) | ecosystem: Environmental > Terrestrial > Soil > Vadose... | reverse complement strand
CTGCCGGGGCGAAGGTCGCCGAGCTCTGCAAGGCGCCGAGCAATCAGTTCACGTCGCTGTTCTAAATCAGAAAGGGATTGGGGCATACGGTGGCCCTCCTATTCCGAGCGTATAATATACGCTAGGACATAGCCACCCGAAAAGAATATTAGCCCCTTTCTCCCTTTAAAGTCGCCCGCCCCTTGATATGTTGATGCTTGACACGATACGAGCGGTAGAGTACAAAGCAGTTTCCTGCCCAGTTGCCCCGGAGTTCAGGCCCCTGCAACAACCCACGCCTCTATTCCCGAATGGTCGCGTGGATTCAAAATCTGGAGGTCCAAAATATGAGCATACCTGGAAAAATTGAAACTACCGCCAACGTAGCCACCATTATCGTCGCGGTTTTAATCTCGACGGTCTTGGTTAAGACATACCTTCTTCCCAATGCAGTTGCGCGCAGCACCGCAGCCGTATCTGCACCCGAGGTAGTCAAAGGCAAGAGCGTGGATGGCCGCCTCCTTGGAGTTGATTGGGCGAAAAATCACCGCACTCTCGTGCTGGCCATCTCGACGACGTGCCACTTCTGCAACGATAGCGTTCCCTTTTACCGCAGGCTCGGGACGATAGAGAAGAACGTGAAAATGGTAGCCGCACTGCCTCAGCCAATTACTGAAGCTCAGCAGTACCTCAACAGTTCAGGAGTCCACGTTGATGATGTAAGGCAAGTTCCCCTGAACACTTTAGGAGTAAGGGGAACGCCGACTCTGTTGCTTGTTAATGATGTCGGCGTTGTGACCGACGTTTGGGTGGGCAAGCTCCAGCCAGATCAGGAAGCTCAGGTCCTGACCGCCCTGGAGAAGAAGATCGCTGGTGGATAAGATTTATAACGGGCTACAGAACTTAGCGACGAACGGGGGGGCTTTTGATGTCAAAAAACAAGAAACAAAATACAAAGCAACACGCAAAACTGGTCGCATCAGTGCTGGTGTGCCTTGCACTGTCAGGATGGCTTGGGCACATTGCACTCGTCGCCGCAGCTAACCCCGGGAAATATTTGGGAACCAAAGCGGTGCACATCGACAGACAAACAAGAATGGACCCCGTCACAATAGAGAGGGTAACTGTAGGGGGCCAGTTGATTCAGCCTGGAGTGAGCACAGGTCCACGCGAGGATAGGCCCGGCGCGCCGTTTCAGGCAGATGAAGACTGGTTGAAAAACATGACTATCATCCTCAAGAACCGGACAGACAGGGTAATCGTTCGTGCCGAGATCGCGCTCTTTTTCCCGGACACCGGGGACGGCAGTTCCTCACGACCAGTAACGGAGTACGTCATAACGGCTGGCCAGCGGCCCGAGATTGACTCTTTCACAAGCCAGGGCCGGAAACTCGCGCCTGAGCCTAATAAGCAGCCCCTTTTGTTTGCACCGGGGCAGACGATTGCTATTCATGTCGCGGACCACGTCGATGCAATGCAGCCTACAGTTGAAGAGAAGCTACCCTTCGCGCAGGTCACGAGGGTTGCGATCCACCGACTTCAGTTCTTCTTCTCTGACGGTATGCGCTGGACTAATCTGGAGCGTTTCGGCCTTCCCGATCCGAATCACCCCGGCCAATTTACGAACCTAGATAGCGGGAGGTACTTCCCCGGCCACCCGTCTCAGAACTGGCCGCCAAGCGATGCGCCATTCGAGCCCGGTGCTGTTGACGATGGAAAGGGCAGGAAAGCACCATGAAAAAGGCACTCGTCAGCGTACTTAGACTCACCGTGTTTGTCGGCGTCCTCGTCCTACTCCCCTTCATAAGCAAGGGGCCGGTAGCGCAAGTAGGGCATCAATGCCAGACCTTCACCACACAGAATGAAGACTGCGCCCACTCCTGCTGCTCAATGCCGAGTACGCAGATACCCAATGACATTGTGGCGGTTGCGAGTCCCACGGGCATCCAAAGTATCCTGAACACGAGCTATTCGTGCGGAACACAGGTCGGGGGCGGCTGTGGTGTTGCGTGTTCCGGCACATACCCACAGGCCGTTAGCGATTCCGGTTGCTGCATCGCGTCAGGATCGGCATGCGCCAGCAACGAACCCTGCTGTCCCGGAACCATTTGTCGTTCCAGCGGAAATTGCGGGGTCTGCTCGGATACTGGACAATCGTGCGGGACTACCTCGGATTGCTGCGTTACCGGAGATACTTGCTCTGGTAATGTATGTACCGCGCCAAGCGGCGGCGGATGCCCGTGTTACGATATCTACGGCAACTGCGCATTTGACTGCTCCCCTTCACCAGTAATTTTGGACCTAAATGGAGAAGGTTTCCAACTGACCAGCGCGGCAGGCGGAGTGATGTTTGACATCTCGGGAACAGGCCATTCAATACAGATTGGCTGGACCGCCGCGAATTCCAGCAACGCCTTCCTGGCTTTACCGGGAGCGGATGGCATCGTTCACGACGGCAAGCAACTCTTTGGCAACTTCACGCCGCAGCCTGCCTCCAACAATCGCAATGGATTCGCAGCGCTCGCGGTTTATGACGATCCGAAGAATGGTGGGAACGGCGACGGCGTGATCGACGGGCGGGACGCAGTCTTTTCTTCATTGCGGTTGTGGATTGATGCCAACCACGACGGCATCAGCCAGCCAGAGGAACTCCACACGCTCCCATCCCTAAGTGTGACCTCCATCAGCTTGAACTACAAGGCGGACCAGCGAACCGACCAGTATGGCAATGTGTTTCGCTACCGTGCGCAGGTCGATCCAGGCGATGCAACCAACACGGGCAGGATGGCTTACGACGTTTTCTTGGTCACAAGCCAGTCCACCAACAAAAACATTCCACGCGGTTTAGCTCCAACAGTCGCATACCAGTGTCCCGTTCAGGTTCCGACTAAGGGAGGTATGCTGTCAACGAGCGGCAGGTAGCGGGGGCACAGGAGACGAAAGGGGGCGGCGCAGGATGACTCCTACGTCGCCCTTTTATTGCGAAGCAGTCCGCAATGAAGGGAGCAACCATGAAAAAATACCTCTACGGGTTTCTCGTTATAGTTGCGGTTGCTGGGTCGCGTGTGCTATTTCACCAGCACGCCCGGTTGGCTAACGCGGAACACGAACTGCGTGAGTTAGGGGCGCGGAATCTTGTTATCGTCGATATCTTTGACGACACACGTGCAGGCCGCGTTGGTGCAGCCCGCGTTTTCTATGCCGAAGGCAAGTCCCTCCTGTTTTATGCCTACGATCTCCCTGCTGGGCCATACTACGTTTGGGGCAGTAACAAAGACGGGAGTCTGCGCAGCCTTGGAGCGCTACAGGATGGTTCGCTGCGCATCGACGACGCAAAGTTACTAGCGGATATCGACGAAATTTTTACGACCACCGAACCACGACCGCAAGGAAAGAAAATCCTGACCGCTCGCCTATAATCGGCCAACGGGAAGTGGGGGAGCTTGAGTCTTTGGCTCCCTCTTTTTTTATGACTTGACCAGTGGTAGTGACTGGTATTACCGAGAAATTGGGAAATACAGAGAAAGGATCGGACTCGGGCTAACGTCTCTTCCTTGGACGATCCACCCCCGAAAACAGTTCCGATAAACTGATGTCGAAGGCAGCGGCTATCTTCACCAAAGTTGCAAGATTCGGTATTCGTTTGCGCTGTTCTATCCAGCCATAACCCACCCGATGAAGTCCCGCCTTGTGTGCGAAGTCTTCCTGTGAAATGCCACGTTCTTTTCGGAGTTGCTTTAGGCGTGCGGCCAACCGTGCAAGGATTTGTTGCATCTCGTAAAGTTTGGGGATAACATTGCAGGCAGTCTACAACCGCCTGTCTGTCCTACAGTCGGTTGAGTATTAAGCCCCTGTGGAACTGTTCATGGATGAACGGCCCTTACCACCACTGGAAGATTTGATCCTTGAATCGCTTAACCCGCGAGCCATAAGGGAACGATTCGGGCTGCCCCATCCGCTGTCCAAGTTTGCGGCGAATGGCGCGGTCAAGGACGGTCCATACGCAGACGCGATCCGAGCGTCCATCCATGATTCGACGCTCGAAGAGGCGGAGAGTGCGAGGCAGAGGGCAGCGGCCAAGTGAAAATCTCGTTGACTTTCCTAGTCGCATCTGGGAAGTCGCGCTTCTCGATTGTGAGCGTATAACGGGCGAACCTTCCGTAATCCGGTAAGGGTCCAATTGCTTCGGCAGGGTGCAGAAGCCTATAATTCCGCACCGTTTCTCGCTTGCTCTGGTCAGGAGACTCACAATGAAACACCAGGTCTCTCGCCGGCAATTCACCAAGCTTGCCTTCGGTGCTGCCATTGTTGGTTTCGATCCCGACGCACGTTCCTGGGTCACCCAGGAAAGCAACATAGCGGGCCCTTTTGATCGCCTGCCGAAGCTCGATGGTGCGCTGCTCCTGGATGAGGAGTCGCGCCGAGCTATTGCCACAGATCAGGGCAACATGTTTCATCGCGTGCCCGCAGCCGTTCTCAGGCCGGGCTCCGTTAAGGACATTGTGGCCATGGTGCGTTACGCCAACCAGCACAAACTGAAGGTCGCCATCCGCGGCGACGGCCACTCACGCTATGGACAGACGCAAGCCGAAGCAGGTGTGGTCATTGATTTACGTTCACTCAACGCGGTCCGTGTACGCACACCGCACTCTGCCGATGCACAACCTGGCGCGTTCTGGAGCGCTGTTGCCGACGCTACGCTACCAAAGGGCTTGACGCCGCGTGTGTTCCCTGGGACATGCCTCGCGCTAATTACGGTGGGCGGCACGCTGAGTGCGGGGGGCATCGGCCTTTCGACTCCCCACCATGGCGCGCTAGTGGACAACGTCACCGACCTCGATGTCGTTACTGGAGATGGCCGTCTTGTCACCTGTTCGCCGGAGCATGAGAGCGAACTGTTCGACATGGTGCTGGCAGGCCAAGGCCAGTGCGGTGTGATCGTTCGTGCTGGCCTGCCGCTGATACCAGCGCTTACGGATGTCATATTCCATGAACTGACCTACACCGATCTGGATTCTTATCTCACCGACCAGTTGCGGCTGGCCCGCGACGGTCGCTTCGACGGCCAGGACGGCCAAATGCTGCGCGACCAGAGCGGAAAATGGAGATTCGTCATCGCAATCGGCAAATTTTTCACACCGCCCAACGAGCCGAATATCCAGGCGCTTGAAGGGGACTTGCACTTCGCTTCCGCCGCCGCACCTCTGCGCATGACTTATCGCGATTATTTGTTTCGCGTGAGACGGGGTAGCGGTTCGGCTGGCCATCCCAGCCCCTGCATCACGATGTGGATTCCGGCCTCGGCGACCAAGACATATCTGGACAACATCCTGTCGCTCTCCCCAGAGGCGGCGGCCCTGGCACGTTACCAGGGCGACGAACAGTTCGGTTGTTATCCCTTGAACACTCGTCGCTTGACGCGTCCGCTTTTCACGGTGCCGAGAGAGGAGCAGGTGTTCTCTATCTGGCTTTTCCGCAGCGTGAATCCGGGTGACGAAGCTGCTCTTTCCGCACTTTTGGCAAGCAACCGGGATCTCCTGGCCAAGATGACCTTCGTCGGTGGCAAGCGGTACGCTCCCTACTCGATGGTGATCTCCCCCGCCGAATGGCAGGCCCACTACGGTCCTGAGGTATGGCCCCGTCTCCTCGCCGCCAAAACGAAATACGACCCGAATCGCGTGCTGTCACCGCATCCGGCAATCTTCGGCGAGAACTAGACGCTTCGACAAAAGCCCTCTGCACGAATATGACGGCTCCTGCTCGTTTGCGAGGGGGGCTCGGACACCCGCCCGACAACTCCAGGATAACGGGCTAACCGGAGGTTATTGCGGGCCAGTCCGGCTGTGGGAAATAGGAATTGCGTTTGGAGTTTGCCTCCGATTCAATGACGGCGCACTCTGAAACTGGCCAATAATTAAGAGTTTGCAGTGGAACCACCGGATACTGGGGAGCCATGTTGGCGGCGAAGAATTAGAACGCTTCGATGCGCCAAACGAGGCGGAAGGACCAGGACTTTTGGGTGGTGAGGCCGGGGTGCCAGACGGCGAGAATCTGCGAACCCTGATAGACGCGCTCGAAACCTTCCTCGGATTCGGAGACCGTTTCAACGGGCGCGACCCAGAACTCTTTGGCGGATAGCGCATGGAGAACAACGCGGACGCGCTGCCAGCCGTCTTCCATGCGGAGGACGGGAGCGGGGAGCGCCCCGCTGAAACGCAGATTCTCGTGGCCAGCCGCTGTTTCGAAGAAACGATCGGGCTCAGCCGGTGCGAGCAAATTAACAATCGACTCTATGCCCAGGGCGATGGGCTTTTCGAGAGGCTCCTCCAGCTTCACAACAACCTCGCAAACCAATTCGCAACCATTGGCAACGGGACCGAAGGAGAATTCCTTGGTGAGGAGCAATTTGGGGCCCGGTGCGTCGCTCGTGCCGAAGAGAGTCAGGGTGTCCGCGCGAAAAAGCTCGACGTCATGTGCGTCGGCATCCTTGACGGTGTAGCTGCCGCCGGCAAAACCCGGATCTTCGTGTAATTCGAGATTTTCGTAATCCGCGTGGCTGCGCGCGGGATCGAAGATCAGGACGCGGAAGGCGTTGCGGGGCCAGCGGTCGTAGCGGAGGAAGCGCTCGAGGCCGGGCTCCTTTACGCGGGTCTGTTCGTGGATGCTGGCGACAGCGCCGGTAGCGGGATTGCCGGCAGCTTCGCGCAAACGCGCGTGATAAGCCTCGGGGCGGCGCAGGATGGAATTGACGAGGGTGGCGGCAGCGGGGCGGAAATCGAACGCGGCGATGGTTCCGCCGTCACTGGGTTTCAAGAGCGCCTGAGCTTCCGGAGATGTGAAGAGCAACTCGTTGGCGCCGTCGGCGTCGTAGTCCAGAAGCTCGACACGCGGGAAGAGCGCGCCGGGGGTCTGCCGGTCGGCGATAGTCTCGGCGCGAATGAGATTGCGCCAGGGATCGGTGCGGAGATGGGGAGCATAGATGCCGCCAAAAATACCGTGCCAATAGGCGTCATTGCACTGCGCGCGCAAGAGCAGATCGCGAGCTTGCGGCAATTCATCGGGGGACTTTGAGCCGTCGGCGCGCGGGGGCGTGGCAGCGAGGCGCGCGGAAACACGCAACATTTTCTTGTGAAGCAGATTGGATTCGGGGTATTTGCGAAAAAAGCCGCGCCAGGAACCACCACGAATAAAAGAGAGAACTTCGGGGCGAGCGCTGAATTCCTTCAGCACTTCGTGATAGCGCTGGCGGACACGCGTGGGGAGCGCCCACTCCATCATCTCGGTATAGGAAGCGGTGGGCAGATCGGCGCGGCCAAGGGCTTGGTGCGTTTCCAGATAGTCGACGGGCGTGGAAACTTCCAGCCAGTCCGAATTGGCTTCCAGGGCAGTAAAAAAATCGGAGAGCCAGCCGTCCTTGTAACAATGTTCATGTGTTCCGGGCCAGACGCCGAACTTTTCCATGTCGTCGCCCATGGCAGCAACACCGCCAGGGTGTTTGCTGGCAGCATCGCGCAGATACGCGATAACGTCTTCGACTTTGCCAAAGGGAATGAGATAGCGCAGAGCCTTCTGGCCGGGGTAAAGCCACACGGTCTTGCCATGGTCTTCGGCGATGTAGGGGCCAAAGAGTTCTTCAGGTTCGAAGCCCGCGGCGAGGAAATGCATGTCGTCCACGAGCGTGTAGGCAACGTTCGCGGCGGCAAGAACAGTGGGAAGCTGGGGCTCCCAGACGCGCTCAGCGAGCCACGCGCCAGAAGGAATCCGGCCGAAGTGTTTTTCGATGTAGGCGGCCAAACGCGTGATCTGTTCGCGCTGATCTTCGGGGGGGATGGAAACCAGGATCGGTTCGTAGAAGCCGCCGCCAACCAATTCGACCTGACCGCTTTGGACGAGTCTTCTCAGGCGAGTGAAATACTCAGGCCGGTGCTCTTCGATCCATGTGAGGAGTGGGCCGGAATAGTGAAGGCCGAGGTGAACTTTGGGGTGCGCTTCGAGGTGCTCGATGAAGGGGAGATACGATGTCTCGTAGGCCTTTTCGAGGACATGCTCGAAATTGCCGCAAGGCTGGTGTGCGTGAATGAGCAGGGAGAGATGGAATTTCTGGGGCATGGGGACAGTTTTTTCTCTCTAACATCATAACCCGCGAATCAAATTTATGAACTATAGGGACATGGCGAATGCGCGAGTTTCGCAAATCGCTAAAAAGGCGCCCGAGCAGTTCAGGTGCCGTTGAAAGACCGTAGCGGAAGAAAAAGCGGCACGCCGGAGCGTGCCGCACAAGACCGGAACAGACGGGTTCGCCCCAAAAGAAGGAACTACTTCCCTTGCTTTGCGTACCAGTCAGCGTTGATCGGCGTGAAGCTATTCCACTTTTCGGGGAGATCTTCGAGCGCGAAAATAGCAGTCACGGGGCAAACAGGGACGCAAGCGCCACAATCGATGCATTCGGTCGGGTGGATGTAGAGCTGGGTCTCAGCCTCGAAAGTCGGCTCATCCTTGCGGGGATGAATGCAGTCCACCGGACAGACATCCACGCACGCGGTATCTTTTGTGCCGATGCACGGCTCGGCAATCACGTAAGCCATTAAGGGTCTCCTTTGTTCGGACAGCGGACCGGTGGCTCATCCAGCGAAAACAGCACAACCGGCAAAAATTCCTTATATCACGCGCCTGCCCGACGCCACAAGCAACTAAGAGAATTGTACGTGGCGGGAAGAAGTTTCTCAACTGAGAGAGGTACGGATAGAATGAGAGTGGAAGGAATGACCATGAAAATTCAGACGTGCCTCGTTTCGCTTGCATTGCTGGGGGCGGGGGCTGCCATAGCCGCGCCGCAAGCTCCGAAGAAAGCGGTTCGGAAGGATCCAGAGATCATCGATGCGCAGGGTTATCAGAAATTGCTCGAGCAAAACCGCGGAAAAGCGGTTCTGGTGAACTTTTGGGCCACATGGTGCGAGCCATGCCGCGACGAGTACCCCATGCTGAATGAATTGGCGAAGCAATATGCACCGCAAGGGCTGAAAGTCATAGGCGTGAGTATGGATGACGATGGCGATTTGATCCTGATGCGGCGTTTCCTGGCTCGCTACAACCCGGTATTTCCGAACTACCGGAAAAAGGCGGGAAGCGAGGTGGAGTTCCGGCAAGCGTTGCTTCCGGGCTGGACTGGATCGCTACCCGTCTCGGTCTTCTATGGAAAAGACGGCCAGCAGACCGGACACATGCTCGGGGAAGGCACGCGGGACAAGTATGAAGCAGCCATCCGCGCGCTGCTGGTCTCGGGATCTAACTAGCGCTGATCCGGACCGTCGAAATCAAAAGGCCCAAGATTCACGAGTTGAAGCCGGGGGAGAAGCTATGATTCTCAGCCAAAATTTGCGCAGCGGTTACATTCAGGATGATGTCGACGAATATATTTATCAACTGTTGCCGGAGCGCGATGAGGTCGTCGCGGAGATAGAGGACTACGCCGCGCAAAACGACGTTCCGATCATCGGACCGGCAGTGGCGCGTATGCTGACGCTCTTCGTGCAGGTTTCCTGCGCAAAACGGATTTTTGAGATGGGGTCGGCGATCGGGTATTCGACCATTTGGCTGGCGCGCGCGGCGGGGCCAAAGGCAAAAGTGATTTATACGGATGGGGACCCGGAGAAAGCGCGCCGCGCGAAGGATTATTTTCGACGGGCGGGCGTGGCCAAACGGATTGAGGTGCGCGTCGGCGATGCGCTGGAATTGCTGAAGAAATCGCCGGGCAGCTTTGACCTTATTTTCAACGACATTGACAAGCACCAATACCCTGCGGCGTTGCGCGTCGCGCTCCCCAAACTGCGGCGCGGCGGCTTGTTCATCACCGATAATACGCTGTGGTCGGGAAAGGCGGCGCGGACAGCGGCGCCCGATGACATTCACACGCAGGGTATTCAGGAATTCAACCGGCTCGTTTACGCATCGAAGGAGCTTTACCCTGTTTTGATACCGCTGAGAGACGGCGTCACAGTTTGCCGGAAGGCCTGAGCCAAATTCATGGCAGCCGCACCCACGCCGAAAGCTCTCCCACGAACTCCCCCTGGGCCGAAGGGGCGGTTCCTGCTTGGCAGTGCGATCGAAATTGGGCGCGACTGGCTGGGGTTTTACCAGCGATGTGCTGAGGAATACGGGGACGTGGTTTGCGTGCGCCTTGCTCATGTTCCGGTATACCTGATCGTGCATCCACGCGACATCGAGACGGTGCTTGTCACCAACGCAGCGAATTTCACCAAGTCCGCGGACTATCGCGCCTTGGCGCGCGTCCTCGGCCGCGGATTGCTGACCAGCGAAGGCGACTTTTGGAAGCGCCAACGCAGCCTCATCCAACCTGCGTTTCATCGCCAAAACATTCTTGGGTACTCGGCGGTGATGACCCAAGCCGCCGGCGGCATGCTCGATTCGTGGCAGGAAAAGGAAGAGCGCAACATACATGAAGACTTGATGCGTATGACCCTGGAAATCGTGGCGCAATGTTTGTTCGGCGCCGAAGTCACCGCTGTTGCTGAGCAGGTCGGCAAGGCCATGGAAGTGGTAACGGAAAGATTTATGGTCAACGCTAGCCTGGCGATGCTGTTTCGTTTCGAGATACCTGTTTTTTTTGCGCCTCGGGAATGGGGGGCCATCCGCAAATTGAATGAGATCATCGGGAGCATCATCCGAAAGCGGCGTTCTTCCAATCAGCCGCGCGAAGATCTTTTGGACATGCTGCTTCAGGTGCGGGACGCGGACGGCAATCCCATGAGCGATGCACAATTGCGAGATGAGGTGATGACTCTTTTTCTGGCCGGCCACGAGACTACGGCCATTGCGCTCTCCTGGGCATGTTACCTGGTCGCGCAAAATCCGGAGATCGAGACGAAGCTCGCCGAAGAACTGCAAGCGGTCCTTGGTGGCCGCGTGCCGACACCGGAAGACCTTCCCCGATTGCGTTATACGGAGATGGTGATCAAGGAAGCGATGCGGCTGTACCCCGCGGTGTGGGGCATCGGACGGAGAGCCATCGAGGAGTGCGAGCTTGGGGGATACCGGGTGCCGGCGGGTTCAAACGTCTTCATTTTGCAGTGGCGCACGCAGCGCGACCCGCGCTTTTTTCCCGACCCCGATCGATTCGATCCCGAACGCTGGAGAGAAGATCCAGTTCGCTCGGGCAAAATCCCCCGGTTTGCGTATTTCCCCTTCGGAGGCGGGCCGCGCGTATGTGTTGGCGCTTCCTTCGCGATGATGGAGATCACATTGCTGCTGGCCATGATTCAGCAGAGATTCCATCTCGAAATTGTGCCCGGGCATCTCATTGAACTCTTCGCATCGGTTACGCTGCGGCCCAAGTATGGCATTCGCGTGATCCCGCAGCGCCGGGCAACAGACGAAAGAGTGCCGATCCGTGCCATCGCAGATTGAGCGGTTCACAGGGAGGTTATCGGAGGCGCGCCGAATAAGGCTGAGAGTCACTTGCGGAAGAAATTGCGGAGAATGAAGCCGAGGTTTGCGGGACGTTCGGCGAGGCGCCGCATAAAGTAGGGGAACCAGTCCTTGCCGTAGGGAATATAGATACGGACGCGATAGCCATCCTTGACGAGCCGGCGCTGCAGATCGGTGCGCACCCCATACAACATCTGAAACTCGAAATCGTCCTTGGAAATCTGCTTGGCCGCGGCATGGCGAATGGTCGCCGCGATCATGCGCGGATCGTGCGTGGCGATACCATGATAAAAGCCGCTGGAGAGCAGCGCCTGCATCAGACGAACGAAGTTGGCATCCACATCGACTTTCCGTGGAAAAGCGACCTCCTCTGATTCCTGGTACGCGCCCTTGCAAAGACGGATGCGGCAGCCGTATGCCAGCAAATCCGCGACGTCGGTTTCGCTGCGGTAGAGATAGGACTGGATGACCGTGCCGACGGCGGGATTCCGGGCACGAACGCGTTTTACGAGATCGACAGTGCGCTGCGTGTAAGAAGATCCTTCCATGTCAACGCGCAGGAAATTGTCGAAGCTCGCGGCGCGCTCGACGATGGAGCGAAGCAAGCCTTCGCAAAACTCGATGTTGATGTCGAGGCCGAGTTGGGTGAGCTTACCGGAAACGTTGGCGTACAGCCTTTCCTCGGCGATGCGTTCAAATATTTCAAGGTAGGCGTCGCGGGAATGCTGGGCATCCGAGATAGTAGCGACATTTTCGCCGAGGTAATCGAGGCTGACGTGCATTCCGGCGTTATTGCACTCGCGAGCGGCGCCAATGGCTTCATCCAGCGTTTCGCCGGCGACGAATCGGCGCGCCATGCGGCGCGTGGTGCCATTGGAAGTGACCCAATCGGCAAAACCTTTGCTTTCGGCAAGCTTGAGCAGCGTCGACCGGAGCATGCGGAACAATTATGGCAGTGTAGGAAGAACGAAACTAGTGTTTGTGCTCTTCGAGAAACTTTTCGGCATCAATGGCGGCCATGCAGCCGGAGCCCGCAGCCGTGACCGCCTGGCGATAGCGATGGTCCTGCACGTCGCCGGCAACAAACACGCCGGGGATGGAGGTGAGGCTGCCGTGCTTGGCCAGTAAGTAGCCATTCGAATCCATCTCGAGTTTGCCTTTGAAGACGGTGGTGTTCGGATCGTGACCGATGGCCACGAATACGCCATGGAGTGGAACTTCGCGGGTTTCCTTGGATTCCGAATTGCGCAACCGCACTCCTTCGACAAAGCCTTGCGGAGCAAGAATTTCCTCGATCGCAAAGGGCGTGACAAACTCGACTTTTTCGTTGGCCCGGGCGCGGTCAATCATGATCTTGGAAGCGCGAAATTCGTTCCGCCGGTGAATGAGCTGGACCTTGCTGGCGTAACGCGAGAGGAAATTGGCTTCCTCCATCGCGGAATCACCGCCGCCGACGACGGCGATAGGCTTGCCACGGAAAAAATAACCGTCGCAGGTAGCGCAGGTGGAAACGCCGTGGCCGATCAGTTCCTTTTCGCCCTTCAGTCCAAGAAGGCGCGCGGAAGCACCCGCGGCGACGATGAGCGCTTTCGTTTCGTAGGAATCTTTTCCGGCGGTAATTTTGAATGGGCGCTTGCTGACGTCGACTTCGCTGACTGCTCCAGCCTTGAACTCCGTGCCGAACTTTTGCGCTTGTTTGCGCATGTTTTCGATGAGTTCCGGCCCCATGATGCCGTCCGGGAAACCTGGGAAATTTTCCACGTGCGTGGTCAGGGAAAGCTGGCCACCGGGTTCATGCCCATCCAGAACGAGAGGCTTCAGGTTTGCGCGAGCAGCGTAAATCGCAGCGGTTAAACCGGCGCAGCCGCTGCCGATGATGACGACGTTGTACATTCGATCTTTCTCCATCCATTAGATTCGGCACCCCGCCCGCCGGATACAAAGCAGTCCGGTATTGTAGCATTCACACCCCTGCGATTCGGAATGCGGGA
>Ga0137415_10004759_pt1 | contig 13416 bp, 12 predicted proteins | sample CZODoug3_1_1_16f_FD_183082 | JGI IMG/M metagenome (GOLD analysis project Ga0137415, IMG submission 183082) | Vadose zone soil fungal communities from Angelo Coast Range Reserve, California, USA - CZODoug3_1_1_16fungal (Hybrid Assembly) | ecosystem: Environmental > Terrestrial > Soil > Vadose... | reverse complement strand
AAAAAGCCGCTCAATCATTTTCTGCCTGGGACCCGCGTCTTCAGCATGGGCACCGCCGGCTGCAATATGGGCTGCTTTTTCTGCCAGAACTGGGACATTTCCAAATCCCGCCACGACCAGGTTCATTCGCAGCACGTCCCTCCGGAGGACGTGCCCTTGCTCGCCTTGCAGTACGGCTGCGACTCTCTGGCCTTCACCTATAACGAGCCGACCATCTGGGGCGAATACGTCATCGACATCTGCCAAGCCGCGAAAAAGTTTGGGCTAAAGACGGTGATGGTATCCAACGGCTACATCACCCGCGAAGCGTTTCGCGACATCTACGACCACATCGACGCCGCCAACATCGACCTGAAAGCTTTTACTGAAAATTTCTACGGAAAAATCACCCTCACCCATCTCCAGCCGGTGCTCGAAACGCTGCAATGGCTGAAGAACGAAACGAATGTCTGGTTCGAGATCACCAACTTGATGATCCCCACGCTGAACGACGACCCTGCGGAGACGCGCAAACTCGCCGAATGGATTCTGACCCACCTGGGTCCCGACGTTCCTTTGCACTTCACCGCGTTTCATCCTGATTTCAAGCTCCGCGACAAGCCGCAAACTCCGCCGGAAACCCTGCATCGCGCAAGGCAAATCGCGCGGGAAACCGGCCTGCACTATGTGTATGAAGGAAATATCTACAGCGACGGCGCGCACACCAGCTGCCCAAGCTGCGGCTCGCTGCTCATCCGCCGCTCCTGGCACGATGTCACCGAGAACCGGCTCAAGCACGGACGCTGCCCGGAGTGCGGCACGGGAATTCCCGGCATTTGGGAGAAAAACGCGCGCGATTCAACGCGTTTGTCGCGTACGCCGTCTGAGAAGTACAGCCATCTGAATTTGTAGCAGTTCCGCGCCAGAACGCTTACCACAAGTGGTTGCCGAACGCGTAGTACCCCGGCCCGACGCGCATGGAGTGATGCCAGGCGATCGGGAAAGCCCACCAAGCTAAGCCGCCCAGAACCGCCTGACCCAAAGTTAGCGGCAGGATGTTGCGCTCGCGGGCGAACAGCCAGCACATCGCGAATCCGCCCACCAAAGTAAGTGGCACCAGCACAGGGTTGGGCCAATGCAGTAAAGCGAAAATAATGCTCGCGAGCAGCGCTGCCACCGAAGGACTTTCGACCGCGTACAGGAAACGGTCCATCAAATAAGAATTGAGCGCGATTTGCTGCAGCAGGCAAAACGAGAAATAGCCGAAGAAACGGTGCGCGTCCAACAAATGCGCGGGAAGTCGATGCAACGCGCCGAGAAAGAGTCCTGCAGCACAGAGGCCTATCACGCAAATGCCAAAGACGAAGGCTGCTTGCCGCGCCGCCGGTCCCAGGTTGTCCGCGCGCCAACCGAGCGTCTTCGGCGTGTCGTGATGGACGACAAAGCTGATGACCAGCCAGACCGGAAATACAATCCACGAGTTCGGATGGCTGAACTGCAGTCGCCAGATGTACCAGCCGACGAAGACGGAGAAGGCGAATCCTTCAGCGAGCGTGAAAATTCGAGCCGTTTCCCTGTGCAACATACGAAGTTCAAGCCGGCGTGAGATAATGAGAGCGGCTGCCTGTTAAATGTTCTGATGTTATAGCAGCTGACAAGGTTGCGCGCAAAGCGGCGCGGAGCCAACCGCTGAGATGACACAAAAGCACAGAGTGGTGATCTTGGGAGGCGGCTTCGCCGGGTTGAACGCGGCGCAGAAACTCCGGCGCGCTCCCGTGGAACTGACTTTGATCGATCGGCGCAACTTCCACCTTTTCCAACCGCTCCTCTATCAGGTCGCCACCGGCTCGCTTTCGCCCGGAGAGATCTCCGCCCCGTTGCGTGGTGTCCTGAGCAAACAGAAGAACGCGTTGGTTCTGCTGGGCGAAGCTGCGGATATCGATCCTGACAAGAAGCAAGTGAAACTGCGCGATGGCGCCGCCTTTGATTACGATTCCCTGATTGTCGCCACTGGCTCCAAAACTTCCTATTACAGCAACGACGCCTGGCGCGAATATGCTCCAAGCCTGAAAACCATCGAAGAAGCTACGGTCATCCGCCACAAAATTCTCTACGCGTTCGAATGGGCCGAGCGCTCTGCCACCGAAGCCGAAGCTCGCGAGTGGCTCACCTTTGTCATCGTGGGAGCAGGTGCCACGGGTTTGGAATTGGCCGGCGCCCTCGCGGAAATCGCCAATGAAACGCTTAAGAACGATTTTCGCCGCATCAATCCAACGGAAGCTCGCATCATTCTGATGGAGGGCGGGGACCGCGTGCTCGCCGCTTACCCTCCGGATCTTTCCGAAAAAGCTGAAAATCTGGTGAAGCGCCTCGGCGTCGAGGTCATGAAGGGCGTGATGGCCACCGCCATCGACAGCACTGGCGTCACTTACAAACGCGGCGACGCAACCGAAAAACTCGCCGCCAAAACAGTCCTGTGGGCGGGCGGCGTAATGACTACCAGTTTCGGCAAGAAACTAGCAGAATGTACCAAAGCCGAAACGGATCGCGGCGGCCGCATCAAGGTCCAGCCCGATCTCACCATCCCGAATTATCCGGATATTTTTGTCGTCGGCGATCTCGCCGCGGCACACGGAAAAGATGGCAAGCCTCTCCCGGGAGTCGCGCAAGTGGCGATTCAGGGTGGCACCTATGCGGCGAAAGCGATTCGTGCGCGCCTGGAGGGCGAGAAAAATCTGCCGCCCTTTCGCTATTTCGACAAAGGCGACATGGCCGTCATCGGACGTGCCGCCGCTGTGGCCAATATCTTCGGCATGCATTTCTCGGGCTTGCCCGCCTGGCTCATCTGGCTATTCATTCACCTCATGTACATCGTGGAATTCCAAAATCGTGTGCTGGTTTTTGTCCAGTGGGGCTTCGAGTTTCTGACCTTCAGCCGCGGCGCGCGCCTCATCACCGGATCTGGCGATGGCGACCTCCAGGGCCAACCGCGTCAAAGCGACACGATCTAAACGTCCAAGTAGCAGCCTCTGGGTAGCACGTCCTTCAGGCTGTGTGTGCGGCTGCTCTAGTGGCACTTCCCGGTACCCGAATCCATGAAACTTTTTCCAGCTTCAGGGATGAACTGCCAGTCGTACGCCCCCGCTTGCAAGGTCAGCTTAAGCACCCCGAAGGTATCGGCGTTTTGCGATTCGCTGTTTGGCTTGGAGAGTGCCATCGGCCGGTGATTTTTCCCGCCAGTGCCCACGACGAATTCGCGAATTCCGCGTGCCGCGTCGCTTCCTCCGTCCGGGTTCTGCGGAGCGAAGCGCTCATAGTTGTGGTCGTGACCGTTGACGATCACTTCTGCATTCGCATCGTAAAGCGCCTGCCATAGAGGCCTCATCTCCGGATCATTCCCGTGCGCGCTGCCGGAGCTGAACAGCGGCTTGTGCCAATACGCCAACGTGCAGGCCGCTGGGTGAGCAGCCAAATCGGCGCGCAGCCACCGAACCTCGCGCGAACCCGCGTCGCAACCCCCAATGTCCTTGCACTCGCTGTTCAGCACCACGATGTGCCACGTTCCCAGCTCATAACTGTAATAGCCACCCTTGGGTCCCGCCGCCGCGCCGAAGTAATCGAAGTACGGCCTCGCGCCCGCGGCGTGGAATTCGTGATTGCCCGGTGCCGGCCGCGTTCGTGTCTTCACGCGACCCCACGTCTTGTCGTAACACGCGAAATTTTTCTTCGATCCGTCGGGGTAAGCGAGATCGCCCACCGCCATCACCGTGCCCGGAATCTGCTCCAACAATTTCGCCGTGGCTTCCGCCCCCGAAAGATCTGTGCAGTCGGCGATGTCGCCGGCTCCGACAAGGACGGCTGGTGGGTCCTTCACCTGGGAAGCAGACTTAACCCCTTCCGAACTGCACCAAAGACCAAATAAACTCGAGAGAAGTACCAGCACTGTTCTCGCGAGGCGTGGTTGAATCATTGCGGTCTCCTCAATCGAGTGAACATAATAATGCTCATGCCGCTGTTGAGCATCTAACCCACATTAAATCAGCCTGGGAATATTTTTACGCTAATTCTCCGCGGTCAGTCGCCGGCGGAGAAAATTCGACACCTTTATCATGGTGCACCGAGGCAGTGCCGAAACTGCCGTGGCGAAAACGCAGGTTTTCGCCACGGCATAGGCTGTAATTGATTGCTATTCCGCCCCAGATGACCAGCGGAAGCCGGCAGCAACGGTCGGGTGGTAGTATTCGCGCTGGTTTGGATAAACCGGGCGCCCCTCTGCTTGTTCCCTTTGTTGTCGAAGTACCTACAAGAACTCCCGGACCACCGCTCGCGATCAAAACGCCGCGAAACTGTGCACGTTTGTCACTCTGGTAGAGCCCTTCTTCGTAGGCCAGAGAGACTTTCTGGAGACCAGAACTGTTGCACCTAGGGCAGGGCACGTCCATCTCGTCACCCCTTGCGGCCCCACTTCCGTGTGGGAAGAATCCTTTCTGAGCAACTTCCCTCGTCCGAGGTCGTAACTCTCTTGAGTGTAGTCAACCTTAAACCCCGTCCGGCGGGATTAGTTGCTTGCCTCGGTTCGACGAGACCTCGTTCCGGCCATTTTCTGAGCCATGTACACGAGCAGCTTGCGATCCCCTTCTTAGGTCTTGGCGAACAGACGGCGAAACTTGCTCGGATTGCGTGCGTCTAGGAAGTCCCGGTAAGTCGTTATCAGACAAGTGGTTTCAATTTTCGTCCCAAAAGAGGACTTAGTTTAGTTTCCTCTTGCTGAACGAGTTTCGAGCCACGCATCATTAGATCCCTGCTGCGGCTTCAGGAGGGAGCGACGCCTAGATGCACGACAGAGGCTTGCTGGGAGTTCCCGCCGCGATGCGATCGGATGCGCAAGGGAACGACCTGTCGAGGTCGCACGGACGAAAGTTTGTTGTGGAATCGGCATTTGTCATTCTGCTTGTGGCGGGGGCATTCATTGTGCGCCTATGGCCGATGTCACAAGCGCATTTCTGGGACGAAGCCGTTTACCTCCAGAACGCTGAGGTCATCTGCTGCGGTAAAACCAACTATTCCGAATTGAGCAGCCGGCCTCCACTGCTCTCTCTCGTTTTCGCCGGCGTGTTCCTGTTATGGAACAACGTGTATGCCGCATGCCTAGTAACCGCCTTTCTGAACGCGCTCGGACCGCTCTTCCTTTATTTCAGCGGGCGTATGGCAAAAGGGCGGGCAGCCGCTGCCATCGCGTCGCTCTTACTTGCCTTCTCACCGTTCTTCGTGGGTGCATTTCCGGCATGGTTTGTGAGCGACGACACCGGTAATAGTCTGCTCTCCGACAGCCCTGCGCTGACCTTAATCCTGGTCTCGTTTTGGCTACTTCTCCGAGCACTGCGCAATCAGACAGACCTTCGATTTGCTTCCGCTGGCTTTGCTTTCGCGTTGGTGGTGTTGATGCGCTTTGCTTCCTTGTCAAGCGTGGCCGTTCTTTCGCTTCTGGTGCTGTTTGCTAATCGGTGGTGGAGGGCTGCACTGGCCTGTAGCATAGGATTTACAACAGGCTTCGCGCCATATTTGTGCTGGTCGCGCCTTCGCTATGGCGGCTTTCTCACCACCCTGCGCAACGGCTGGGAAAAATTCACCGGTCCCGGGGAATCGCCCCTTTATTACTTAAAGAACTTCGGCATCATATTTTCGTGGATCACGGCGGCAGGACTGGCGCTGTGGGTTGCGCAGTGGTTTTTGCGGAATCGCAGGCAGGCAGCTCGCGCAGCGGATCATCGCACCGATCCCGCCGAGCATCTGAAACAAAATCGTCTGCGCGCTTTCGATGCATTCCTTTGGGGATGGGCGGCGGTTCTGCTTCTGTTTTTCAGCGCCTTGCGTCATAAGGAGGCACGATACGTCATGCCGCTGGCGCCGCCTTTATTTCTGCTGGCGGGAATGGGCCTGAGTGTGCTTCTGCGAGGACGCCAAACCCTCACGCGCATTGTCGGCCCGGTTGTTCTCGCGGGGGTGCTCGTTTACAGTTTTCTTCCTGTGCGCGAGCATTTCCAGTCACCGCTGATTGATCCTGATATTTCAGAGGAAATGCAGGTCTCGGATTTTCTGAGTCGCAATATACCGCCCAGGACCGTGCTCTATACCAATTTCAACTATCCGGTGTTCGCCTATTACACCGGCCTGCCAATTCAGCCTCTGCTGGTACACGATCCCGCTTTCTACCAAGACCTCAGCCGGCAAATGCCCGTTGATGGCATCCTTATCGCCTATAAGGATCTCAACGAAGATCCACGTGTGGAATGGCTAGACTCGAATCCGCACTTCCGACGTTTTAAGGAGTTCCCTTCGCTGCTTGTGTATGAGTACCGTGTTAGAGCGGATGCGTTTGACCAAGGGAATCGAACGGTGGTACGTTCGCGCCCGGTTGGGGCGTAACCTTGCAATGGATCGCCGGACTTTTGTTAAGAACTCGTTTGTCGCTGCCAGCGGCGCTCTGCTGGCCAACTGCGGATTTACTGCCGGGAGTCCACTTTCTCAGAAAAACATTCCCGCCACAGTCGCGCGCTCTCAAATAGACAGTGCGGTCAGCTTGTGACTCTGTGCGCCCGACTAGCTCACTTGGATGTGTAGTCCAGTTACCGGACACCTGAAACCACGTGTCCGGTCAGCGCGCCCTTTTATAATGCGTTTATCGGGGCTTAGCGGTACAGGATGGCTCGCCGGGACAGTGTTGCTCTAGGAAGCCTCAAGTGTGGTCGATAGCTTGCCGACCGTGATTTAGGGGCTGGCCGGTTCGTGGTTAGGAACATTCGGTGTCAGCTTGCGGATGAGAAATTCTTGAAGGAGATTGACGGCGGCAGATTCGCCGATTCCAATTAGCGTGTTTTCGAACGTTAACTCCGCTCCCCGATCTTTGGCTGGATAGTAGAGATTTGAGATACCGCCTGCGGCGAAGCTTCCGAGGATACCCGAGTAATTTGCCTGCCAGTGTCCGTCGTCGCCCTTGCAAATCACTGAATTGGCAATCGCATACAGAATCCGCGATCGCTTACTGCCGCTTCCCTTGTAGAAGTAACGTGGATCTTGTTTCAGGAGCGATGGCAGTATGGCGCTTCCGATAAGCGTGCCCGCAACAACGTCGGCGTAGGAGGCGCCGTAGCGCTTTGCATAACCCTGTGCGCCCTGTCCATATCCACTGAAATCGTTTTGCGCCTGCTGAATTCCCGCAATGACCCCGGTCACTCCGAAGGTGACTGGATCCACGGTGGTCTTCCAGGCAAGCTCGAATTTTTGTTTCGAGCTGAGAGGGGCTGCATTTTGGACGTAGCTCACATAGAAATTGGGAACGACGCCGAGTACCCGCTGCTTCTCTTGAACCCTGATCTGATCTTCTGCCACTTCGGTCGGTGAGGGGATGACCCGCACCTCCGTGACAGCGGTAGCAAGAGCCAACGCGATCTGCGGGACAGTGTAGGTCTCCCCCGACCGCAGGATTCCAGAGGATGCTTGCGTCGCGAAGCCCGCCGACGTAATTGTGAGCTGGAAGGGCCCGGGAGCGACGTTGGCAAAGGAGAACCGCCCATCGTCGCCGGATAGCACCTCTTGGTCTGGGGATTGATCTTCCCGTGAAAGTCTCACGCGGGCTCCGGCGTCGGGGGCTCCCGTTTGGTCGACAATTATTCCACTGATGCTTCCTGACAATCGCTGATCAGGCAGTTGCTCGCCGGCCGATGCCCCTGTTCCCTGTGCGTCAGGCAGATTACTCTTCACCCTTGGGACGATAGGAGGCTGCTGAGCCTTAGCCTGAGCTGGAAAGCCGCAAGACAGGAGGCTTAGGCTTACCCACAATACCCAAGCCGTATATCTAGGCATAGTCGTCCTCACCGGTTCATCTCCCATTATGATGCTTTGCCGGGGCATTTTGGATCTCCGAAAAGGCTGACGTTTTTATGAGTTACCGGCGGCCAACTGGCCAATCGTCTGAAAAACACTTCCCGAATTGCCGAAGATCGTTCAGAGTTGTCCTACCAAAGCGCACCGAGGCGCCGCAACATCCAGGCTGCCCCACTATTCGAGTCGGGAGCCTTGACTTGAACTGATATGCGCCCTAGGATTTGGGCCTTCTGATGCTTCCTCCCTAGGAATCGATCTATGACCCACCGCATGCGCATTTTCGTCGTGCTGGCGATCGCAAAGGCACTTCTGGTACCAGTCACAGTGGCGCAGAAGCCCCCGGCTCCAGCGCCTGCACCTCCGTCTTCCGCTCCCCCAGGCCGTCCGGCGCCTCCCCCTTCCCCGAATTCGGGGCCAAGTCAAACGCGAGAGGATCTAGTGATGTTTCTCCGGGGACGCGTTGCAACGCAGGACGGCGCACCTGTTCCAAGCGATTTGTTGGTTGAACGAGTTTGCAACAACAGAACGCATCAAGAGGTGTATGCATCTTCCCACGGCGATTTCAGCATGCAATTGGGATCAAGGGCCGATTCTTTTCCGGAGGCCAGCGCCGACCGGACTTCGCCCTATGGCGTGGCCAGCAAGGAGTCAGTCATGGGAATTCCGCGACGCGAGCTGAAGAATTGTGAGCTACGGGCCTCGGGCCCAGGTTTTCACCCCAGCGTCCTCAGCCTTATAGACCTCGATCCGTCCGACAGCAACATTGACGTGGGCGTTATCGTGGTGCGGAGGGGGACAAAGATTGAAGGCACGACGGTGAGCGCCATCCCCTACAAAGCGCCGAAAAATGCCAGAAAAGCTTACGAGAAGGGCGTCCAGGCGGAGAAGAACGGCAAACTGGCCGATGCACATAAATATTTTGAAACTGCTGTGGAGATGTACCCCAGTTCCGCGAACGCCTGGTTTCAGCTGGGTACCGTTTTGCAGAAAGAAAACCAGATGGACGCGGCTCGCAAAGCATATACCCAAGCCACGACTATCGATACCAAGTTCCTGCCGCCTTATCTTTCGCTCGCGTCAATGGCCTACCAGGCCGGAAATTGGACGGAGGTCCTTACCCTTACTGATCACATCCTGGGCCTCGATCCGTTGAATCACGCCGCCGTCACTAATTACATCCTGGATCTCGATCCCTTGAATTACGCCGGCGCCTATTTCTATAACGCGATGGCAAATTACAAGCTTAACAGGATCGCAGACGCTGAAAAGAGCGGTCTCAAGGCGGAACACCTAGACCTGCGCACTCATTTTCCGCAGCTGCATCTCTTACTGGCTGAAATCTTTGCCCGAAAAAACAACTACGCCCTTGCGATCGCGGAGATACAGACTTATTTGGCGCTAGCTCCGCATGCGAAAGACGCGGGTCAGGCGCGGGAGCAGTTGGCAAAATTGGAGAAGCTGAACGGTTCAGCGTCAACCAGTGAAAAACCCGATCAGAGGTGAATATCGCCTCTTTAGACCTGCGCGTTACCGCTAGCACTAGCCTCGTGACGAGGAAATCGCTACTTCTTTGTGAAAATCGACTTGGGGATCATGCAATGCACGCCCTTGCGGATATCCACCACCTGGGAGACGCGGCAATCGCCGACGATCGAAGTGAGTGAATAGGCTTCTTCCCGCGACATGGGCGCCATCTTCTGCTCCGCCAGAAAATTCACAGTCTCGCGCGCGGCAATCTTCATGGCTTCGTTCAAGTCCTCGTCGAATCCCATGAAAATCCAGTTCGCGGAGGTCTCCGCGCGCGGCCAATCAATGTGAAGATCCTTCCGCACGATGGGTTGGATTTCGATCTCCTTATAGGAACATTCCAGGGCGGTCAGGTTCACTTCGCCGTTCCCTTGCAAGCAGTGCGAATCTCCCGTCCAGATCAAGCCGCCTTTCTGAAACACCGGGAAATAGAGCGTCGAGCCCGCTTGCAGTTCGTTCACGTCCATGTTCGACCCGTTCTTCCACGGTCGCAGGGTGCTCGTGCGGCCCTTGGCGTCGTGGATTGGAGGCCCGGCTTTCTCTTTTGGCTCGTTGGGATCCGGGCCGACGGCGATGGTCCCGGGGAACGGTTTCAGGCGGAGGATTATCCCCGGCTTAAACTCCGTGGTCATCGTTTCCGTGTCGAGCTTGAAATACTGCACGTGGCCTTCGGGAAATTCGGAGGCCAGCAAACCGACGGTGGGGAACTGCTTGCCGGGAAGATTGAAATTGAAGCCGGATTCCTTCATAACGATTTTATTGACGCGGATTTCCATCGTGTCGCCCGGCTCTGCGCCGTTCACGTAGATTGGTCCGGTCACCGAATGCGGCCCGCCGCCGGGATTCGCAAGGCGAAGCTTAACGATGTCCTCCATCGAAGCCTCAGGCTTGATCTCGTCCATCGAGTGGCGCAGCGTCTCAATGGATACGGTGTCTCCGGAATCGACGACGACCTTGGGTTTTTCAGTGGGATCGAGCCAACCCCACTGAACGGTGTCTTTATTCGCCGGCAGTACATAGTGCTTGCCAGTGGATTTTTGTCCAGCGCCTTTTTCTGAAGCACTTTGCGCCTGTGCTCCGGCGCACACCGAGCTGGCAGCAATCAACAAGGCAGTGGCCAAGGTTCTCTGCGATGAGATCATCGTTCGACTCCCCTTTGTTCAGATTAGCCACTAATCAAACAGGTCGGGCTGCTCGCGGGTGATGCGCTGCCACAGCGGCTGGAACTGGAACCAGCCCGCTCCGTGCGTTCCGACTTGCCCACGCGTGACCAGCGCGTTTTCGCGGTCGATCGCAATCGGCTTGCCCGCGGCTTCGGCCAGAAGCTGCGCCTGGCAACTGCGGTCCATGGTGATGAACCACCACACCGCTTCGTCGACGCTCTCGCCAACGGTGAGCAAGCCGTGATTGCGCAATATGGCCGCTTTGCGCGGACCCAGCGTGCGCGCGATGCGCTCGCCTTCGCTGGTGTCGTACACCACGCCGGTGAAATCATCGAAGACCGCGTGATCCTCGAAAAACGCGCAAGCGTCTTGCGTGATGGGATCGAGCAAGCGCCCCAGCGAAGACCACGCTTTGCCGTGCAGCGAATGCGAGTGCGCCGCGGCGATCACGTCCGGCCGCGCGTGATGCACGCTGGAATGAATCGCAAACGCCGCGCCGTTCAGCGGATGCTTGCCTTCCACCACTTCGCCCTTAGCGTTCACCAACATCAAGTCGGATACGCGAATCTGGCTGAAGTGCACACCAAACGGATTCACCCAAAAATGATCCGGCTGCTCCGGATCGCGCGCCGTGATATGCCCGGTAACGCCTTCATCAAAACCAAATTTCGAGAACAAACGGAACGAAGCGGCCAGCTGCTCTTTGCGATGCCGGCGCTCTTCCGCGACAGTGGCAAATTTGGGAGGTCCCGGAAAACTAGGATTTTTTACCGGCGCGGTAGCCATGCTCACCTCCGAGAGAAGTATTTCCGCGGAGTATAGCACTGAGCCGAACGGTAGCAGAGGGGACGCGACAGCTCAGGCTTTTCGCGTCAAAGAGCTCGGACTTTGGCATGGGCCGATCGAGGAAGCGGTGAGGTGGTCATTGGTGCGCTGCGCCGCGTGAAACGGGCGCCAGCTCGACAGGCTTGCCGTGTGGCGTGTGCCGGTACGCTTCGGCCCAAGCCTCTTTGCGCGCCAGCAGACTTGCTGGGTCAGAGAGACCCTTGGCAGTAACGAGGCGCTCGAGAGCCGCCAGCCAATGTTGGTAATAGCGCGAGCCGTCGTCAGGCTCACCGCGGTTGGCGGCGGCCTTGAGTTCTTCGGCGAGCGCCGCAGCCCACTCTTTCCAGGTGAAATATCCCTGTTCAGAAAGCTTCACAGCGAGGGCAAAGGCCTGGGCTTGCCAAGGTTCAGCAAACACCGGACCGCCGGCGTCGCGCGGCAAAGCCGGGAGGTTTTCGAGCAGCGGAAGCGAATCAGGCAGCGTCAAGGTAGTCATCCCACATATCGACGTACACAGAATCCAGCGGCGCGGCCTGTTGGCCCCAAAGTTCGCGCGCGGCAAAACGCACCGAATAAACGTGCTGTGGATTCTCGCCAAGAAAATGCGCGTTAGTATCCGGGAAAACAAAGACGCCATGATCGCGGTGGACGACGCCGGTTTTTCCTCGCACATAGCGTGGCAGACGCGTGTGACCAACCGGATGCATATTGCGGGCGCGCACGCGCTGACCGGTCTGGAAGCGCGCGGCCACTTTAACATCGCGGCTGGTGGGCACACCCTTGGCAACCAACTCGGCGGCCTTTTCCGCCGTGAGGGGAGGGTTGAGCTTGGGCTGGCCCGCGGCCGGCGTTCCGGTCTCGATCTCAGTGCTTGTGACCAGGCCGCTCTTGACCAGGGTCTCAAGGAAAGCAACGAACTGCCTTGCGAAATAACTCAGGCGCAAGTATTCGGCCGGTGGAACAAGCTCGACCTCGTGACGCGTGGTGTCGATGTTCCATTTGCGCCAGGCTCCTGCAGCGCGACGCAGCGCGAACAGTCGCCCCTCCCAGGGAGCATGAAAAACGGGCTCGTTTTTCTCGGGCTGTATCGGCCCCATGCCATGCATACCGCCCATGTCATGGACGCCGTTCATGAGCGAGCCTCTTGACCTGGTGGTATGGCGTTGCCGACGCCAACCATCGAGTCCCGCGTGACCAGCGCTGCCAATTCCTCTTCGCTCAGTTTCTCACTGCCGGCAGGCCGCTCCGGGAGCACCAAGTAGCGCAATTCCGCGGTGCTATCCCAGACGCGCACTTCCACTGTCTCTGGCAACTGCAAGCCGAACTCGCGTAACACGCCGCGCGGGTCAATCACGGCGCGCGAACGATAAGGAGCGGACTTGTACCAAACCGGGGGCAGGCCAAGGACCGGCCACGGATAGCACGAGCAGAGAGTGCAGACCACGATGTTGTGCACCGCGGGAGTGTTCTCGACCACCACCATGTGCTCGCCTTGCATTCCGCCATACCCCAGCTCGGCGATGGCGGAGTCCGCGTCGGTCAGCAGCCGGCGCTTGTACGAGGGATCCGCCCAGGCACGCGCCACCACGCGCGCGCCATTGCGCGGGCCGATCTTGTGTTCATAAGCGTCGACTAAGGCATCCAGCGCTGCCCGATCCACCAGCCCTTTTTCCACAAGGAGCGACTCCAAGGATTTGACGCGCAGCGCAAAGTCCGACGGGACAGCCTGGTGTTCATGTTCGTGGTCGTGCTGATGTGCAGTCATGCCAGGTGTTGCCGCAGCGCCCGCGGCCGTCAATGCGGTGGCCAGGAAATCGCGCCGAGTGGTAGTCATCACTCTCCTAACTCTTCGATTCCAGGGAAATTGAGGCACTCCCGCGGAGGCGCGAACGAGTCGAGATCAGGACTGAAGGGGAGAGTAATGGAGCAAGTTGCAGAGTGTCAAGCAGCTTGTATTTTCAAGAGACGCGTACTGAGGTGAAGGGAAATGGCGAGCGACAGAGTGCCGTGGACGGGGTGGGCGGTTCTGGTGCATTCC
>Ga0137415_10004758_pt1 | contig 13417 bp, 12 predicted proteins | sample CZODoug3_1_1_16f_FD_183082 | JGI IMG/M metagenome (GOLD analysis project Ga0137415, IMG submission 183082) | Vadose zone soil fungal communities from Angelo Coast Range Reserve, California, USA - CZODoug3_1_1_16fungal (Hybrid Assembly) | ecosystem: Environmental > Terrestrial > Soil > Vadose... | reverse complement strand
GCTCGAGTTGCCGGATGCGCCCGGCCACCACGTCACCGATGGTCACGATGCCGGCCAGTTGGCCGTCGCTGAGCACCGGCATGTGCCGGATCCGCAGCTCGGTCATGCCGCCGGCGATGCTGTCGACGTCGTCGTTGGGGCTGCAGCTGACCACGGAGGCTGTCATCAGCTCCGACACCGGCAGGTCGAGAATCTCCGCGCCGCGGTCGTTGAGGTGTCGGGCGATGTCGCGCTCGGAGATGATGCCCACGACCTGCTCGCCGTCGGCGACGACCAGCGCGCCGACGTTGTTCTCGGCCAGGCGCGCGAGCAGATCGCGTACGGATTCGGTCGGGGCGATCGTCACCACGGCCGTGCCCTTGTAGCGAAGAATATCCGAGATCTTCACGTGAACACCTCGATCCGGTTTGCCCCGTGCCAGCGTCTCTCGGTCACGCTAGCGTCCCAGGTGGTCGGATCGGAAGGGCTCGGGCGAGCCGGCGGGATCCTCCGGTTCTGTGGACGCGTCCTCGGCGACCAGGCCGCGGATGCGCTCGGCGTAGTGCGCCGGGGCGTAACTACTCTTGGCGTAGCGGCGAAGGTAGTCGGCGTGCAGGTCCGGATCGAAGCGGGCGAGCCAGCCCAGGAAGTGCTCGCGCACGCCCGGACGCAGGTGCAGCGGGACGGTGCCCATGACCCGTCCACCCGTCGCGCGGATGGCCTCGGCCACCTCAGCGAGCTGTTCGGGGGAGTCGGAGAGCCCAGGCAGCACGGGCGCGATGAGCGCGCCGGTATTGATGCCGGCGGCGGCCAGCTGGCGCATCGCCTCGACTCGTCGACGTGGATGCGGCGTGCCCGGCTCGGTGGCCCGCCAGACCCGTTCGTCGAGGGTGCCGATCGAGAAGTTGACGCTGACTTCGGTGTGACGAGCTGCCGCGCTGATCAGGTCGAGGTCGCGCAGCACGAGGGCCGACTTGGTCAGGATCGAGAACGGGTTGGCGTGTTCGGTCAGCGCCTCGACCACGCCGCGAGTGAGCTTGTACTTGCCCTCGCAGCGCTGGTAGGGATCGGTGTTGGTGCCCATCGCCACGCCCTCGCGCGTCCAGTTCGGATCGGCTAGTTCGGCGCGCAGCCGCTCCACGGCGTTGATCTTGACCACGATCTTGCGCTCGAAGTCGTCGCCGATGTCCAGGCCGAGATATTCGTGGGTGGGACGGGCGAAGCAGTTGTGGCTGACCACGCCGTTGGCGATGAAGTCGCCGGTGCCGGTGGTGATGTCATACATCGGGAGCAGGACGTCGAGTGAATGGACGGCGTCGACGCGCAGGGGCGAGTTGGTCTCGGGATCGTCGAATCCGCCCATGCCGGCGAGCCGATCGCCGGGCGCCAGCACGTCGACCTGCCGCCAACCCCGAGCGGTCAGGAACCGGTGGTCGCTGCTGGCGACGATGTTCGTGCCGCCGGAGAGGTCGACGCGGAACGCCGGTTTGGTGGTCTGCCAGTGGGCGAGCACCGCGGTCGGAACGTACTTGCGGGTACGGCCCTCCTTCACCGTGCCGTACACCCGATCGCCCACCCGTAATCGCGCGATCTGCTTGCTGCGCCCATTGGCGAGCAGGACGCGGGTGTCGCCGGCCAGGCAATAGGCGCACGCGTGGCTGCAGCCCCGGTACACGTTGATCGTCCAGCGAAACGGCATCCGGGATCGGGCCGGCACCTCGTTGAGGATGCGCTTGGCCGCGACATGCAGGAATTCCAGCCCGGACAGGCGCCCGGTGCCCCGCTGGGGACCGGTCAGCCCGTCGACTCCGAACAGCGCCGGCTGCCCGTCGCGTTCCTCGTCGGCCAGTCGCCACCGGAATTCGCTCATAGTCGTTCCGTCCGTTATCTGAAGTCGCGAGACTTGGTGTGCAGGCCCAGTGGCAGCTGCGCGATGTGGTGGGCCACCACGTTGATCACGCCGTCGGTGCGCTCGATGCGTCCCTGGATGATCAGGCCGCCCGCTTGCCGAGCGACCCGGCGGTGCCGGTCCCAGGTGGTGGCGTGGCAGACGATGTTCACCATCCCCGTCTCGTCCTCGAGGTTGATGAACGTGACGCCGTGCGCGGTCGAGGGCCGCTGCCGGTGCGTGACGACTCCGCCGACGGTGACCCAGCTGTGGTCCGGGAGCGTGCTCAGTCCGGCGGCGGGGACGATGCCCAGCCCGTCCAGGCGATCGCGGATCAGGGCGGTGGGGTACTGATCCGGGGTGACGCTGGTGGCCCACATGTCGGCGAGCAGTTCCTCGGGCTCGGTCATGATCGGCAGCTCGGGAGTGGCCGACTCGTCGAACGTGGTCAGCTCCAGCTGCCCCGGTCGGGCGGCTGCGGCCGCACCGGCCCCCCACAACGCCTCGCGTCGCGTACCCCCGAAGCGGTCGAACGCCCCGGCGGTGGCCAGCGCCTCGACCTGATCGGCCGACAGCCCGACGCGGCGGGACAGGTCGGCCATCGAGGTGAACGCGCCGTTGGTCTCCCGTTCGGCCACGATGGCCTCGGCCAGGTCCTTGCCGATCGTTCGGACCCCCTCCAAGCCCAGCCGGACTGCCGGCTGCGGCGGCGAGTCGTCCGGGCACTTCGCGCACTGCGACGGGGTGACGCCTTCGTCCTCCAGAGACGCCTTGGCCGTCGACGTGTTGATGTCCGGACGGCGGGTCTGGATGCCGTGCCGTTTGGCGTCGTGCACCAGCGACTGCGGCGAGTAGAACCCCATCGGCTGCGCGTTGAGCAGCGCGGCGCAGAATGCCGCCGGGTAGTGGCGTTTGAGCCAGGCCGACGCGTAGACGAGCAGCGCGAAGCTGATGGCGTGGCTCTCGGCGAAGCCGAACGAGGAGAACGCCTGGATCTTGTCGTAGATCTCGTCGGCCAGTGCCCCGGTGATCTCGTTCGCGGCCATCCCGGCATAGAGCCGCTCGCGCAGCGTGGAGATCTCCTCGACCCCGCGTTTGGACCCCATCGCCCGGCGCAACTTGTCCGCCTCGGCGGCGGAGAAGCCGGCCACCTTGATGGCGATCTCCATCAGCTGTTCCTGGAACAGCGGGATGCCGAGCGTGCGCTCGAGCGGCTCGCGGAGCATCGGGTGTGCGTACAGGTCGTCCTCGTGGCCCTTCTTGCCTGCTCGCTTGCGCCGGATGTAGGGATGCACCGAGTCGCCCTGGATCGGGCCGGGCCGGATCAGTGCCACCTCGATCGCCAGCTCGTAGAGCCGATTCGGCTTCAACCGGGGGAGCGTCGCCAGCTGCGCCCGTGACTCGACCTGGAACACCCCGATCGCGTCGGCCTCGTGCAGCATCGCGTAGACGCAGTCCGACTCTTTGGGGATCGAGTCGAGGTCATAGGACTTTCGGTGGAAATCCCTGATCAGTTCGAAGCAGTACTGCAGCGCGGAGAGCATGCCCAGGCCGAGCAGGTCGAACTTCACCAAGCCCATGCGGGCGCAGTCGTCCTTGTCCCACTGCAGCACGGTGCGAAGGGGCTTTCGAGCACCGCTTTCGGTGCGAGCGTGTAGTCGCCCCCACTCGACCGGGCAGACCTCGGCGATCGGACGATCGCAGATCACCATGCCGCCGGAATGAATGCCCAGATGCCGAGGCGCACGCTCCAACGTTCGGCTGAGTTCTGTTACATGCGCCGGTATGTCGATGTCGACCTCGCCGACTTCGGACCAGTAGTAGCCCTGTTCGAGCTCCTTGCTCCACGCGTCCTGCTGACCGAGGGAGTAGCCCAGAGCCTTGGCGACATCGCGGATCGCCGACTTGGGTCGGTAGGTGATGACGTTGGCGACCTGGGCAGCGCGATCTCGTCCATGCGTCTCATAGACGTACTGGATGACCTCTTCGCGCCGATCGGACTCGATGTCGATGTCGATGTCGGGTGGCTCGTTGCTGCGTTCGGGACCGAGGAACCGTTCGAACATCAACCCGAACCGGACCGCGTCCACCGCAGTGACTTCCAAGGCGTAACAGACGGCGGAGTTGGCGGCCGAGCCACGGCCCTGACAGAGGATGCCTTTCTCACGGCAGTATCGGGCGATGTCCCAGACGACGAGGAAGTATCCGGGGAAGTTGAGCTGCTCGATGATCTTCAGCTCGTCGTCGATCTTCTGATAGGCCTCCTCCTCGTGTTCCTTACCGCCGAAGCGTTTGGCGGCGCCCTGATACGCGAGCGCGCGCAGGTAGTCCATCTCGGTCTTGTGGCCGTTCTTGAGCGGGAACGGCGGCAGGTTCGGCGCGACGAGATCGAGCGGAAACAACAGGTCCTTGCTCAGCTCGACGGTGTTCTCGACGGCACCGGGCCAGCGGCGGAACCGCTGCGCCATCTCCGCGCCCGATCGCAGGTGCTGATCGGCCCAGGCCGGCAGCCAGCCGTCCATCTCGTCGAGGCTGCTGCGCGCCCGGACCGCGGCGACGGTGGTGGCCAATTCGCGTCGCGCCGGGGCGTCGTAGTGCGCGCCGGTCGTCGCGACGATCGGCAACCTGGCCTCGGCGGCGAGCTGCGCGAGCGCCTCGTAACGCTCGAGGGCGACCGGTTCACGGGCGAAGGTCAGCTCGACGGCGACGTTGTCGCGTCCGAACCGGTCGACGAGCTCGGCCAGCGCGCGCCGGGCCGGATCGAGGGCGAACGTGCCGTACTTGCCCGCCTCCAGGGCGGCGCGCACCGGGCCCTTGCGGCAGCCGGTGAGCACTAGCCACGTGTTGCCGGCCGCATTGGTCAGCTCGTCCATGTCGTAGACCGGACGGCCCTTGCTGCCACCGCGCAGGTGGGCCGCACTGATGACGCTGCTCAGTTTGGTGTAGCCCTCGCTGCGCCGGGCCAGCACGAGCAGGTGCCGTCCGGGCGGATCGGGCTGGCCGACTCGGGCGGCGACCATCCGTTCGGCCTCGGTGGACGGCACGGGCCCGTCCAGTGACAGCTCGGCGCCGAACACCGCCGGTACGCCGTACGCCTTGGCCGCCTCGGCGAAGCGCACCACGCCGTACATACCGTCGTGGTCGATGAGCGTCAGCGCGGACAGCCGCAGGCGAATGGCCTCCTCGACCATCTCTTTCGGTTCGGTTGCGCCGTCGAGGAAACTGAATGACGAGTGGGCGTGCAGCTCGGCATAGGGGACGTACGGCCCCTGGTTAGGCTTTACCGGCTCGGGCTCGAGTTTCGGACGTTTGTGCGATGCTGGGTACTCACCGACCTCAGGCCCCGGCGCGCCCGGACGACCGGAGAGGCGTCGTTCGAGCTCCCGCCACGGGATCGGTGCGTTGTTCCAGCCCATCCCTCCATTGTTCGAACAAATGTTCGACCTGTCAACCCTCTAGTGCGTCGGACTGCTTGCGCACGCTGTCCAGGCGCTCGATGAGCGCGGCGGTCGCCTCGGCCAGGCGCACGGCGTCAGTCGGGTCGAGGGTAGGCAGCGTGAGCGACACCGGCGTGCCCCGGTCGATGGCGGTCAGCGGCGTGGTTGGCGGGTTGTCGATGAAGTCGTGTATCGGCGCCACGGATGCCTCGATAGGCCGCGCGGTCAGGCGTGCGCCTATCCGAATCGCCGTGCGCAGCGGTGCGGACAGGACCGACAGATCGCCGCTGCGGGTGAACCCGGGGTGGTAGAGCACGTACGGGACGTCCCGGCCGTGTTCGGCGGCGTAGCCGACGCCGAGCAGATCGTTGGCCCGTCCGGCCTGCAGTTGCGCGCGGATCATGCTGTAGCGGCCGATGAGCTGCAGGTCCTCCCACTGGATCGAGCCCTTGGTGATCCCGACACCGGCAACGTTGACGACCACCGGAGTGGCGCTTGCCGACAGAGCCGGTGTGAGCACATGACTGAGCAGGTGCCGGCTGAGATAGTAGATCGCGAACGTCGCCTCGAGTCCCTCGGAGGTCTCGATGCGTCGCGGAGCCTGACGGTTCGCGAACAGCGCCAGAGCGTCGATCATCGGCGTCGATGCGGTAATGGTGGCGATCGCGGCGCGGGTCCCCGCGACGGTGCTGAGGTCGGCCCGGATGAACTCGATCGTCCCCGCCGCCGTAGCAGCCGAGGCGTCGGCGAGCAGCCGCTCGCCCTTGCCGGCGTTACTGCCGATCGCGAACACGTGGTCCCCTCGGGCGGCCCGTCCCAGCGCGAGTGCGCGCCCCATGCCGTCCGTCCCGCCGCTGATCACGACGACCCGCGGCCGGGCTGGCTCTCGAGGACGGGGCGGATCGGATGCCATTTACAACTCTCCAGATGCGGACTGGTGGGATCACACTGGTGGTATCAATCAGTAACTACCCCCACTATGGGGAACTGGCCGTCCGAGAACAAGAAGGCAGTTTGATGTCCGCTACGCACACGCAGGTGCCCTCGATGCTCACCGCCGACCTCCCGGCCCCGGTACCGGCCGACGAGTACGAGCAATGCCCCGTGACCGACGTCCTACGCCGCATCGGCGACAAATGGACCGTGCTGGTGATCGTTCTTCTCGGTAAGCGGCGCTACCGGTTCAACGAGCTCCACCGCAGCATCCAAGGAATCAGCCAGCGCATGCTCACCCGCACCCTGCGCGTCCTGGAACACGACGGCCTTGTGCACCGAACGGTCCATGCCACCGTGCCGCCGTCGGTCGAGTACAGCCTCAGCGATCTCGGCGGATCGCTACTCACACCGCTTTCGGCCCTCGCCGACTGGGCCGTGAACCACCGCGCCGAGATCGCCGCCGCTCGGCAGTCGAGCGACGCTGCGATACGCGCCGTGCACCCGTAGCTTCAAGATCGAACTGTGCCACCTGCTCGTCTCGCCTAGGTTGAGGGGGTCAGTCGATATCTATCGAGGCCAGTCGCCGCACGTGGGCTTCTGGATCGAGGCCGGAGGCCGCGTCGTGGGCGGCGGCCGATACAGGCTCAGCTGGTGGGTTCGAGCAGGACATCCTCGTCGCCTGGAACGATGACGCCACCCACGCGGCGACGCTGCACCAGATGAGCGACTACGACAAGAGGCATCCGGCGCTCACCGGTCGATCAACTGCTACAGATCGCCAACAGCCTGCGTTAGCAGTGGGTTGCTCAGGTCTGTGGGCCGCGTTTCGTGGCCAGCCACTCGGCGTCGTTCCACATGACGGGCGTCGCGCCGACCACCGGGAAGCTCAGCTCTGGATCGTCGGACTGGACGAGGCACATCATGCGATGACCGATCAGGGCCGCGTTGCGCGCCTGAGCAGCGAAGATGTCGAGCACGATGTGAGCGGCTCGCGGCTGCCGGGCGGCGAAGGCGTCGTAGTGGAGCAGCACGAGCACGAACCCCGTCGCGGAAAGGTCGGCACCGTACTCGCCCCAGGCGACATCCCGCATGCAGTCGTTCAGCGCGTCGAGGTTCTTCCCGTAGTAGTCGGGAAAGCGCAGTGCCGCCGCGATGTCCCGATGCAAATCGGATTCCTCGACCCAGTCGCCGGCGTCGATCGTCACGATCCGATAGCCATGATCGTCGAGCCACGACGTTGCTGTCTCCAGCACGGCGGGATCCCAGAACAGGGTGACGAAGGTGTTCCGGACAAGGCTGAAGTCGACCTCCTGGGGGAGCTCGTCACTCGGATCGAAGGCAGCCATCGCGCTGAACCTATCTGGTCGATGGATCCTGCTCGCTCGGCCAGGTGCCGAAGGCGCGTTGATGATCACGGAGTTGTGGTCGAATATCAGCCACAAGTCCGTGATCATCAACAGTTGGCCGAGTAGCTGTCACCGAAGCTCGGTCGGCGGATCCTGGCCCGGTGCGATCGCCCGCTGGGTCCAGGCGACGTCGTGCCACGCGCCGTGCTTCCACCCGATCTGCCGATACGTCCCGACCGGCTCGAACCCCATCGCGCGATGCAGGCCGACGCTCGCGTCGTTGGGCAACGTCATGCCCGCGATGAGGGTGCGGTAACCGCGGTCGGCCAGACGGGGGAACAACGCTCCGTACAGCGCCCGCCCGGCACCGGTGCGCCGCCGGCCGAGCTCGAGGTAGACGCTGACCTCGCACGACCAGCGATACGCCGCCCGCGCGTGGAACGAGTGCCCGTAGGCGTAGCCGATGACGCGGCCGTCCTCCTCGAGCACCAGCCAGGCGTGGGTGCGGGCGGCGGCAGCGATGCGTTCGGCCAGCTGCGCCACTGACGGGGGATCGAGTTCGAACGTGATCGCCGTGTCGGTGACGTACGGGGCGTAGATCGCGGCGCAGGCCTCGGCGTCCCCCGCCGACGCGTCTCGAATCATGGTGACGATAGTAGCCGAACTGGATCCTATAGTAGACGGATGGCCGATCTGCTCTCGACCTCGCTCGCCGCGACGCTGCACGAGGCTCGCCTCGCCCGCGACCTCTCCGTCAATGCGCTCGCCGAACGCGCGGGCGTATCCCGCGCGATGATCGGCAAGATCGAACGGGGTGCCGCGCAGCCCACCGCTGTCCTGCTGGGACGCCTGTCGGCCGCACTGGGTATGACGCTGTCCGAACTCGTGGCCCGCGCCGAGGGCGACGCCGGGCGGCTGGTGCGTTCCGCCGATCAGCCGACCTGGACCGATCCCGATTCCGGCTACCGCCGCCGGGCCGTGTCGCCGGCGTCGGGAGGGCCGCTCGAACTCGTCGAGGTCGAGCTGCCCGCGGGCACAAGGATCTCGTTTGCGGCCGACACGTACGCGTTCATCCATCAGCAGATCTGGATGCTCGACGGGCGCCTGCGCTTCGTCGAGGGGGACGTCGAGCACGAGCTCGAACCCGGCGACTGCCTGCAGCTCGGGCCGCCCGCGCCGTGCACGTTCGTCAACCCGACGCGCAAGCCCTGCCGTTACCTCGTCGCGCTCACGAAACGCCCGGGCTGAGCCCTCGCAGTGCTAGCGCTGCGGCCAGGGCAGCCGGTACGCACGGTAGGTGTTGACGCCGTCCGGGAATCGCGCGTTGAACAGCAGCCGTCCCGATCGGCTGAACTCCGAGAAGTACGGCAGCGCTCCCCAGCCGACGAACAGGTCACCGTTGCGGGTGGTCTGCCCGTTGCCCTGCGACGGTGCGACCAGTCCGTCGGGCTGATCGACGGACTTCACCAGGGTCGCCGTGTGGGTCAGCGGATTCAGCCGCACCGTGACGACCCGGCTGTGGGGCAGTAGCGAGGCGCCCGTCGACTCGTTGTCGAAGACCGTGTACTCGCCCGGCCCGATCGCCTCGGGATCGTGCTGCCAGGCGAAGATCTGCCCGGCGCTGTCGAGTTCCTGGCCGGGCGCCGCCTTGATCGTGAACGAGCTGCGCTTGCCGCCCAGCCGCCAGATGATCTGGCCGGAATGCCGGTTCACCTTGTAGGTGGTCCAGGTGTTGCGCGCGTCGACGAGCAGGTTGCCGTCCGTGTCGAAGTGCACGGCATTGACGTGGAACCAGTCCCAGGGCGTGGCCGGTGAGGCCGGCAACGGCTGCTCACTGTCGCTCCACGGCACGTGGTCCTGGCTGTTCCACTGGAAGAGCACGCGTCCGGTCGGGATGTCGATCTCCTGGACGATGCCGTTGATGACGGTCTGGTTGGCCGGGCCGCCGATCGAGGTGAGGTCGGCGGTCGTGGTGGCGTAGACGAGGATCAGCGCGGTGTTCCACGGGGTGATCAGGAACTCGTGCCCGTCGGCCGTGTAACCGTTGCCGGCCCGGACGGTGGCGATCTGCTTGTAGTGCCGGTCGTAGATGTAGTCGACGCCGCTGGCCAGACCGCCTAGCCCGGTGCCCTGCCACCAGGTGAGCACCGGCTGGCCGCGGTAGGTCTGGGTGCGGAAGTCGGTGGCCTCCTGCCCGGACGGTAGGGCGTGAAACCAGATCGTCCGACCCGAGTTGTCGATGATCTGCGGGCCGTTGGCGTACTTGTCCGTGCCGCCGACCGGAGCGATGAAGATATCGCCGTTGCGGTTGTCGGCGCCCGGCGTGACAACCGTGATCGGAGGAGGCGGCAAGGCGGCGGCCGTCGCCGGGGCGAGGGACGCGGCCAGGAGAGCGGCGGCGGTCAGGGCGACGGTCTTACCGATGCGCAACACGGTTCGTGAGCGTAGCTCAATTCCTGCCTTTACGATCCGGTCGATAGAAATACATCACATTTACGGGATCGCCGGGATGCAGACGCGCCAACTCGGCTAGGCGCCGACGGTGCCGTCGATGCCTTCCCGGATGAGGTCGGCGTGGCCGTTGTGCCGGGCGTACTCGTGGATCATGTGCAGCATCACCAGGCGCAGCGACACGTCCTCGTCCCAGGACCGCTGATGGCCGAGCACGTCGAGGGACTCGGCGTCGCGCTCGATGCGGCGCGAGTGCTCGACCTCGGCCTGCCAGGCCGCGAACGTCTCGGACCGGGTGGATCCGCTCGCGTCGTACGCGACCTGGAAGTCGCCGGTGTCCGACCAGACGAGCGGGATGTCCTCGGCGTTGATCACCCGGCGGAACCACGTGCGTTCTACTTCGGCCAGGTGCCGCACCAGACCGAGCAGGGACAGCGTCGACGGCGGCATCGACTGGCGGCGCAGATCCTGGTCGCTGAGCCCGTCGCACTTCCAGGCGAGCGTCGCGCGGTGGTAGTCGAGGAACGAGCGCAGCATCTCGCGCTCGTCCGCGATCGAGGGTGGGCCGATCCGTTCGGTGGTCACTGGTGTTCCCTTCGCCGGCCGGTGACCCTACCGGCCCGGCCCGGCCCGAGGAGATCTGCGGGACGGTTCACTGAGAATCTCACCACGTCAAGAGGGTTGAGCCGTATGCGCGGAAGGCCGCCCGATTCATCCATTGGCCCTGGGGCGGCAGGGTGCGACGCTCGCAAGGTAGCCGGACGCAGTCTGGCGGCCGGCCCGTCCGGTGGGGGTGGTCCACGATGGACACGCGAGTGAGCAACCTGGAACGAAACGGTGAGCGCCGCCCGTTCGCGGCGCACGGGCACGCGATGCTCGGCAGTGCAGGTGGCCTGACCCTGATGCGGGCGGTGTTCGAGCCGGGCTGGCGGTGGTCGAGCGACATCAAGCCGATTGCCGGCACGGACTCGTGCCAGACCCGCCATCTCGGCTACGTGCTCTCCGGGTCCATGCGGATCCGGATGGACGACGGGACCGAACAGACGGTCGGCGCCGGGGACATGTTCGATCTCCCGGCGGGCCACGACGCGTGGGTCGAGGGCGACGAGGCGTGCGAGGTGCTCGACTACTCGCCGGACGCCACCCGGTACGCCCGCAAGGGTGTGGGCCTGGAGCCCGCCGAGGACGCGCAGATGGCCGCCGTGCGCCGGGGCTACGCGGCGTTCAACAGCGGCGACCTGGACACGCTGCGCTCGCTCATGGCGCGCGACGTCGTGCAGCACGTGCCCGGCAGTAGCCAGCTCGCCGGTGCCTACAAGGGCATCGACGCGGTGCTCGCGTACTACGGCCAGCTCGCCGAGCTGACCGGCGGCAGCTTCCGCGCCGACCTGATCGAGACGCACGGTGATCGGCAGGGCCACGTCACGGCCGTGCACCAGATGACCGCCACCCGTGACGGTGCCACGCGGGTGAGTCGCGGATCGATCCTGTTCACGTTCCTCGGCGACAAGATCACCGATCTACTGGAGCTGCACAGCGATCTACCCGGGGACGACGCGTTCTTCGCCTGACGTCCCGACCGATCGTGCAACTTCTGGCGTCGCTACGACGCCGAGGGTTGCACGATCGGGGCTACTCGTTGAGATCCAGACGCCAGTCGTTGCAGCGGATCTGGTGCCCGGGCGGGTACTCGAGGTCGTACTCGCCGAGGAGTTCGAAGCCGACCTTGCGGCACACCGCGTTCGACGCCCCGTTCTCGACGGACGGGTACGCGTGCAGGAAGCGTCGATCGCCCTCGACGGCCGCCCGCGCGACCACCGCCCGGACCGCGGCCGCCGCGATGCCGCGTCCCTGGTATTCGGGCAGGACGGCCCAGCCCGTCTCGTACACCTGCTCGCCCTGCCAGTCCTTCTCCCAGTACCCGGTGCTGCCGACCACCTCGCCCTCGGGCAGCAGCACGATGCGGAACATGTCGTTGCCCTCGAGGTAGCGCCGCTGCCGGTCGAGCACCTTCTCCTCGCTCTGCGGCCCACCGAGATGCGCCATCATCTCCGGAGTGTTGCTCCGCTGGAGGATCGGCAGGTCGTTGTCCGTCCACGGCTCGATCGCAACCTGTACCGGCATGCGGGCATCATGCATCAGCGGGCCGACAGGTTTCAGACCGGCCGGCGGAACTCGGCCCGCCAGCGCAGGCTCGGTGGTGGGCCGGGGTTGCGCAGCTCCTCGATCAGCACCGGCTCCACGCCGTCGCTTGCGAACGCCTCGACCTCGGCGCGCACCAGCGGCCACGGCGGTCCCGGCTCGGGCGGCGCGTCGGTGTCGCGGCCGGCGGCCGCCACCAGCAGCGTGCCGCCCGGGGCGACCAGGCGCGGCACCTGCGCGATGGCCTGCCGTCGCGGTGGATCGGGCAACGCCTGCACGGTGAGGCTCTCGACCACGAAATCAAACGCGTGCGTCCACTCCGCGGGCGGATCGAGCAGGTCGGCCTGCCGGTAGTGCACCGCCGATCCGGCGTGGCGTTTGCGGGCCTGGTCGACCGCGGACTGCGAGATGTCGAACGCCGTGGTGTCGAACCCGAATCCGGCGACGAACTCCGCGTCCCGGCCGAGCCCGGTGCCCACGATCAGGGCCCGCTTGCCGGTGCCGTCGAGCGGCCGGGCGTTCGCCCACTCCGCGAGCACGTACTGCGGCTCGGCGACGTCCCACGGCACGACGGCCGCACCGTCGCGGGCTTGGGAGTACAGCCGCTCGAACCAGGCGGTCGGGTCGTCGTCGGCGAGCGACTCGGCCGCCAGCTTGCGGGCGTGCTCGTCGGGGTCGATGCCGGTCACGCCGCGACGATATCCCCGGTCGCCGTCAGCGACTGTCGTACTCGTCGTGGCGACGGAAGAAGCTGAGCGGATCGTCGGGCGAACGTTCCTCGTTGCGCCCTCGCGGTGCCCGGTCGAGCCACTGGTACATGCCCCACAGGCCGTCGAGCCCGCGCGCGTAGGCCGAGTAGGTGTGGTAGACGACGCCGTCGTCGAGCGTGAACGCGCTCATCCCGGGAGACTCCTGCGTATAGGTCGCCCAGTCCGTTCCAGTCGTCGCTGCCCACTCGGCGAACGGCCGCTCGTAGTCGGCCGGCACAGCCGCGTGCAGGTCGAACGCGCGGAAGTTGTACTCGCCGATTCCCGACTGCCGCTGTTCCTCGCTGGAGGCGACGTGGAAGTCGGAGTTGAAGTCGCTGCCGTACGACGAGGCCCAGGGAAAGGTCCAGCCCATCCGCTGCTCGTACGCCTGCAGCTTCGCCAGCGGAGCGCGCGACACCGCCCAGAGCATCACGTCATGGTTGGCCAAGTGCGCGACGAACCCGTTAAAGCCGTCCGCAATCGCCGAGC
>Ga0137415_10004757_pt1 | contig 13417 bp, 14 predicted proteins | sample CZODoug3_1_1_16f_FD_183082 | JGI IMG/M metagenome (GOLD analysis project Ga0137415, IMG submission 183082) | Vadose zone soil fungal communities from Angelo Coast Range Reserve, California, USA - CZODoug3_1_1_16fungal (Hybrid Assembly) | ecosystem: Environmental > Terrestrial > Soil > Vadose... | reverse complement strand
GGCCGGCATCGACAAGCAGCTGCTCGAACTGATCAAACTGCGCGCGTCTCAAATCAATGGCTGCGCCTTCTGCGTGCAGCATCATATCCTGCTGGGCGAGAGTCTCGGCGTTCCCGTCGACAAACTCAACCTCGTGGTGGTCTGGCGCGAGGCGCCGCAGTTTTCGTCGCGGGAGCGCGCGGCATTGGCCTGGACCGAAGCGCTGACGCTATTGACCGGGGGCGTCAGCGACGAGGTGTTTGCGGAAGTGAGCGCGCAATTTTCCGAGAAGGAACTGGCCTATCTGAGTTCTGCGATCGCCTCGATCAATGTCTGGAACAGGTTAGGGGTCGCCTATCGCTGGACCCCGCCGGCACGGCAAAAGGCCGTTGATGCGGCGGCGTCATAAATTCTCGTCGCCGTCCTGGATGTCGGGATCGTTGAAAATTCCCGGCGATGCATCAGCGACCGGAGGTGATGCGGATGCATGCGTAACCGCGGGTGGTTTGAATACATGGGCCATCGCGGGTAACGCAGGCGGCTCGGGCCCGATCACGCGCCCGCGTCCATGAATCAAACGCTCATAGGCCGAGATCAAGGTGACGTAGGGATTGACCCAAAGCCAGCCGTCGCGCGTGAACACCTGCACATCGAAATGAAGATGGCGCGAGGTGCCGTTGGGACGATCCAGATAATTCGAAACGACACCGATTTTTTCGCCTTCCCGGACGTGGCGTCCGTTCAGAACGCCGTCGGCATCCATGCTCCTCGGATTCATGTGCATGTAGCGGAAGCGGATATGTTCGTTGTGCGTGTTGATTTGCAGCGTCGCCGCCTGCTGCTGCAGCGAGCGGATCAATACGCCGTCGCGGACCGCAACAACCGCCTGGTGGCGGGGATCGCAGCGGTCGGCGCCTGCGTCACGCGGCGAACATGCCGGGCGCATATCCTGCCCCTGATGGCCGAAACCGCTGGCGCACTGTCCCACGCTAAAACTGCGGGCCTCGCAAAAATTATCCTGCCATGGATAGCCTGCATTTCGGCCAGCCGGCTCGACTGGCGCGAGCGGCCTGCCGATCGATCTGCGTCGACCAAATGATTGCGAGCGCACCAGAGCCGGGGCTTTTTCCAGCGGAAATCGAATTTGCGAATAAGCGGTGAAATCGGCGTGGCCACGCTGTCTGCGAAGGCCGCCATGGGAGACGATATCGCCGCTTGGCCGATAGCTGAAATCGGACGACCGCTCAGCCGGCCGCTCGGCAGTGTCAGATGGAATATCCATTCGCGGCCGCAAGGGCTGGCCGCCGGCGACGCGCAGCGCCTTGAGAAAACGTTCGGCGACGGGGTAGGCCTCGCGGCAGGCAAGCCGCAGCACCCGAGGGGCACTGTCGAGACACTGGATCGACACCACATAGGGAACACCGAAGCGCGTAAAGGCATAACGCACATAACCTTCGCGGATGAAGCGGCGCAGGTCAGGGTATTGCGCTGCCAAGGCCTTGACCGGTTCGCCCCTGTCGCCGAGGGGATCGCTGATGTCGTAGGTCAGGACCGAACCGGTGATCTGCACTTCGACCGGTCTGGCAAAGGTTCGCTGCGGCATGCCATCGCCGGCGCCCGGCTCCAGCGCAAACACTGCGTCGTAGCCGGCCGGACCGGCGTCAAACAGGTCAGCGGGACGGAAGTCGGCCTGATAGCGTGACAGCGAGAGGCCAGCCGGCGCGCCGTTCAGTCGTGCGTCAAGAAATGCCGCGGTATCGAACGGGAGCAGCACCGGCACCGGACTGCGTCCGATGCCGGTAAAGATCGGCGAGGTCACTGCGTTCAATTGCACCAGCGCCGGCATCAGACGCGGATCGAACGCCGGCAACCGGCGTTTGCCCGAAAACGCGAAGGTGGAGGCGACAGCCGGCTGGGTATTGATCTCGGACCTGAACTGATCGAGAGCGGCGCGCCATTCGACGCGGACTGCTGAAATAGCGGCGGTCCGAAATTCATCGGCGACAGCGACGAGCACACCGGCAAGGAGCAGAAACAAGGATGCCAGCAGGCGCGTAGCTAACCGGACCGATTTCGTACCCAATGCGTCATCCCCAGCGCCAAAGCGCGCCGAACATTCTCCCGCAGGAAAATGCTCCTCTTGAAAGATGCGCGTATTGTTGTCGCAAAACCGGTGCTCACTTTTGCGGAATAGGCGCCGCCTAGTCCTTGGCGCGCTCCACGTAAGAACCGTCCTCGGTCATGATGACGATCCTGGTTCCAGCACCGATATGCGGCGGCACCAGCGTGCGCACCCCGTTAGACAGGATGGCGGGCTTGTAGGATGACGATGCGGTCTGGCCCTTGGTCACCGGTTCGGTTTCCACGACCTCCAGCGTCGCGCGCTGCGGCATCGTTATGGCCACCGGGATGACGCCGTGAAGCGAAAGCTTGACGGTCATGTTTTCCTGCAGATAGGGCGCGGCGCTTCCGACGACGTCCTCGGGCACCTGAACCTGATCGTAATTGTCGTTGTTCATGAAGTGGAAGCCGTCGGCGTCCTTATAGAGGTAATTGAAATTCTGGTCCTCGATCGTCGCCTTCTCCACCTGGTCGGTGGTCTTGTAGCGCTCGGAGATCTTTACCCCGTCGCTGATTCGGCGCATTTCGATCTGGCTGACCGGAGTTCCCTTGCCGGGATGGATGTTCTCGGCGGTCAGAACCACGTAAAGCTTGCCGTCTTGCTCGATGACGTTGCCCTTGCGAATAGAACTGGCGATGACTTTCAAAGCTGTTTTTCCTGATATTCTGGCCCGGGACCGATCCGGACAAGGGCGTCCCGAGGCCAGCGAAGCGGTTTCGGGCTGCAACATACTGATTTTGTCCGTCGAAGCCAGCGTTTTGCAGGCTCAAGAGGCGGCTGCCTGATGGCCCGAAACGATCAGATTTCGCCTTGGTGGTCGGCCACGCGGCACGCCGACGTCAGGCCATTCCTGACGGCCCGAAGCGCTATCACCAAGGCCATCAGGGCGTGGTTCGACGAGCAGGGTTTTGCTGAGGTCGAAACCGGAATTTTGCAGGTTTCACCGGGCAATGAGACCCACCTGCATGCGCCGCGCACTGAACTTGCCGGCGCCGGTGGCGAGCGCGCGACGCGGTACTTGCGGACATCGCCGGAATTCGCCTGCAAGAAATTGCTGGCCGCTGGCGAAGCGAAGATATTTGAGTTGGCGCGGGTGTTTCGCGACCGGGAGCGTGGCGATCTGCATCTACCTGAATTCACCATGCTGGAATGGTACCGCGCCAATGCGACCTATGATGCTGTGATGGCCGACAGCGTCGTTATCATCGCTCATGCCGCGCAGGCGACCGGCATCGGTCGGTTTTGGTTTCGCGGCAGGATTGCCGATCCATTTGCCGAGCCGGAGCTGTTGACCGTGGCCGCCGCGTTCGAGCGTTTTGCCGGCATCGATCTGCTGGCCACCATCGATGGCGGCGAGGGCGATCGTGCGGCACTGGCGGCAGCGGCAACGGAGCAGGTGCGGATCACGGACGACGACACCTGGTCGGACATCTTCAGCAAGGTATTGGTCGAGCATGTCGAGCCAAATCTGGGGCAGGGGCGCTTGACGGTATTGTTTGAATATCCGGCGCCCGAAGCGGCGCTGGCGCGCGCCAAAGCGTCCGACCCGCGCGTCGCCGAACGTTTTGAAATTTATGCCTGCGGCGTTGAACTTGCCAACGGGTTTGGCGAATTGACTGACGCGCGGGAACAGCGCCATCGCTTCACGCTGGCGATGGACGAAAAGCAGCGGCGCTACGGCGAGCGCTATCCGCTCGACGAGGATTTTCTCGACGCGGTCGCAAAGATGCCGGAAGCAAGCGGCGTCGCGCTCGGCTTCGACCGCCTGGTGATGCTGGCCAGCGGCGCGTTGCGGATCGATCAGGTGGTGTGGACGCCGCCGGCTGGTGACGCATGAGCAGGATCAATCTCAAGCCAGTTGCAACGTTGCGCGAGCCCGCTGAGCTGGTCGCCCACGGCCTGGCGGCTGTGGCTGATCTTCCCGATCTGGAAAAGGTCGCGGCGCGCTATGCGGTAGCGGTGACGCCGGACATGGCCGCCCTGATCGATCCCGGCGATCCCGAGGATCCGATCGCGCGACAATTCATTCCGAGTGCCGAGGAATTGGTGGCCCAGCCGGGCGAGAATGCCGATCCGATCGGCGATCACGCGCATTCGCCGGTCGCCGGCATCGTGCATCGCTACCCCGATCGGGTGTTGTTCAAGCTGGTCCATGTCTGCGCGGTGTATTGCCGGTTTTGCTTTCGCCGCGAAATGGTCGGGCCGGGCAAGGCAACCGCGCTTTCGCCTGACGCCTACAACGGCGCGCTCGACTACATCCGCGCGCGCAGCGAGATATGGGAGGTCATCCTTACCGGCGGCGATCCCCTGATGCTGTCGCCGCGACGGCTCGGCGAAATCATGGCAGATCTGGCGGCGATCGATCACGTCAGGATCATCCGGATTCACACCCGCGTGCCGGTGGCCGATCCCGCGCGCATCAGCGCCGAGATGGTCGCGGCGCTCAGGATCGAGGGTGCTGCGACCTGGATTGCACTGCACGCCAATCATGCCAGGGAATTGACCGGCAGAGCGCGCGCGGCGTGCGCCGCCATGATCGACGCCGGGATTCCGATGGTCAGCCAGTCGGTGCTGCTGCGTGGCGTCAATGACAATGTGGCAGCGCTGGAAGCGCTGATGCGGGCCTTTGTCGAATGCCGCATAAAACCCTATTACCTGCATCACGGCGATCTCGCGCCCGGCACGGCGCATCTGCGCACCACGCTTGAGCACGGGCAGCAATTGATGCGTGACCTGCGAGGGCGGGTCTCCGGGCTGTGCCAGCCGGACTACGTGCTCGATATTCCCGGCGGCTACGGCAAGGCGCCGGTCGGGCCGAGCTATTTGTCGCAGGCAAGTTCCCTGCCCGGGGAAGGTGAACTCGATCCGGAAACGCGCTATCGTGTCGTCGACTATTGCGGCGATGTTCATCTCTATCCTCCAAAGCCGTGATGCGCCGATGACGGATGGAGGAAGGGGGGAGCCGGAGCCGCCGGACGACCGAGGCAATCGCACCGTTGAGAATGCGGTGATGCTTGGGTTCTTTGTCGTGCTGGTCGCGGCGGGAATATGGTTGCTTGGCACCATGGCCGATGTACGAAAGGTTCAGGACTGCACCGCCCAGGGGCGCCGCAATTGCGCAACGATTGAGGTTCCTGATCGTGCGAGGTAGATGCGTTGCTCTGTTGATGGAGGATTCAGATGGGTAAGCTGATCATGTCGATGGCGATACTGGTTCTGTTGGGCGGCCCGACTGCGGTGGCGCAGACGGGTAGCAAAACCGGAACATCGGGCACTGCAAGTCAGTCCCAGCCGACGCGCGAAGCCCCGATCGGCCACCGGCAACCGCGCGCGGGTGACGTGCCGTCGGAGAAAAACCTGGGCAATCCGGACGATCCGATCAACCGCGAGGCTGCGGCGCTGGACCGCAAGATCAAGAGCATCTGCCGCGGCTGCTAGAGCATGATCCGGAAAAGTGGGTACCGGTTTTCCCTCGGGACAAACGCGAAGCGTTTACCCGGAGATCATGCTCAAACAAAAAGATAGAGCAGGATGACGATTCGAAGAAAAGTCATCCCGCTCAGCGCTGATGCTGTCGGCAGCAGGGCGCGAAACCGCGCGCCCCGATGACGATCAATCGGTGTAACCGGCTAAGCCGAACGCTCCCGGAATTTGCGGCGCTGCACATCTCGTCTCGCCGCAACGGCATCGGCCAGCAGGTTCAGTGCCGGCACGGTCGTGTTCCAATCAATGCAGCCATCCGTAATGCTCTGTCCATAGGTCAGCGCCGTGCCCGCCAGCACATCCTGGCGGCCCGCCACCAGATTGCTCTCGATCATGACGCCGACGATGCGCTGCTCACCGTCAGACAGCTGGCGAGCGATATCGGCAATCACCAGCGGCTGGTTCTCCGGCTTCTTGCTGCTGTTGGCATGACTGGCGTCGACCATCATCCGCTGAGACACGCCTGAGCGAGCGAGTTCGGCCGAGGCGGATGCGACACTCGCCGAGTCATAATTCGGCCGGCTGCCGCCACGCAGAATGATGTGGCAGTCCTCATTGCCCGATGTCGCTGCTATCGCTGAACGTCCACCCTTGGTGACCGCCATGAAATGGTGAGGATGCGAAGCCGACTTCACCGCGTCAGCGGCGATGCGCACATTTCCGTCGGTCCCATTCTTGAAGCCGACCGGGCAAGAAAGTCCGGAAGCGAGTTCACGGTGAATTTGGCTTTCGGTCGTACGCGCGCCGATGGCTGCCCAGGCAACCAGATCGGCGATGTATTGGGGCGTCGTCATATCCAGGAACTCTGTCGCCGCCGGGACACCAAGATTATTCACGGCGGCAAGCACGTTGCGGGCGAGACGCAGGCCCTTGTTGATGTTGAAGCTGCCATCCAACTCCGGATCGTTGATCAGCCCTTTCCATCCCACGGTCGTACGCGGCTTCTCGAAATAAACCCGCATGACAATTTCAATCCGGTCGGCAAGCCGTTCGCGCAGCGCAGCGAGGCGCGCGGCGTAGTCCACGGCTGCGACTGGATCGTGGACTGAACAGGGACCGACGACGACGAGAAGACGATCGTCCGTTCCGTGAAGGATGGCGTGGATGGCGTTACGCGCCGCCGTCACAATTCGCGTCGCGGTCAAGGTGCGCGGTATTTCGCGCATGACCTGTTCCGGCGTACTCAGCTCTTTTATTTCTCTTATTCGAAGATCGTCTGTCGTGCTCAACACGGCTATGGCTCCTGTTTGAGGGACCTGCCGGCCAAACAAAAAGCCGCCAAGTCGGGCGGCTGTTCGGACTTCTTGCTGCAATTCTTTAGATTGAGCGTGATCCTCCCACCGCCAGCGAGCTGCCGAAGCTAAAATACCAATAGTTGCTGGTGGCGATGGTGATCATGGCACGCGCTATAGCGCATGCATTGGGTCTTGTCATCTCAAATCGGATCGAGAGTGCCGGGAATAGAAATCCACTATTGCTCGTGCTGCCCTTGTCTCTTGGCAAAAATTGCATTCGCCTCTTCAAAGCGGCGAACTGCGCGTTCCGGATCGAACGGTCCTTCCTGCAGGGTCTCCGGATTCCACTCGCTCCGATGCGTGGGATCGAAGAAATCGCCGCCGTACACATGAATGGCGCCGGTCAGGCGGGGAATCGGATTGGTGACGGAGTGAATGATGTCGTGTCCAAGAGGCGCCGCATCCCGCGCGCACAGAGCCTTTGCGCCGGCAGCCTCGACCCTCCCGGGGTTGCCGGGCAGGCGGCGCCAGAAGATATTGTCCTCGCGTCCGGTATAGATGCCGACGACCGCCCACATGGAATGGTTGTGGGGCATGATGGTCATCATCGGCGCCCACACCACATTGAGGATGGTCAGGTCATCGGACCGATGGAGCGTATGGAGGCCGGCGCATTTCGGCTCGCCCAACGCGTTCAGCATGGACGCCGGATCGGAGACCGCTCGCGCGACGACGTCGCGCACATGCCGGTGCGATTTGTCGGCCGCAAGTGCAGCGCGGCAATCGGCGGTGAATTGGTCGAAATCGAACATCGCCGTCTCCTGGTTCGATAACAAACCCGGCTGGCCAATTCTCCCGGCGGTCGGGCGCTTCATGGCATAGCAGCGTGCAGCAATAGCCGGTGCCTGTAAGCGACGACAGCCGGAAAAGGCGCGACCAACGTTTAGACGTCAATTGGTCAATTGCCCGCGAGATACTGCTTCGCTGCGACAAGGTCGGGCCGTCCACCGTCGGCCTTGGCCGCAAGTGCTACGAGTTTTTTGTAGTAGCTCCAGGCCTGCGCTCGATCTCCGGCCCGCTCGGCGGCCTTTGCGGCGCCCGCAAACGAGCGATAGCGGTTCGGATTGTTGCGCAGCGACGCCTCGAATTCTGTCAGGGCTTGCGCAGGCTCATCGGCATCGAGCAGCAACTCGCCTAGCAATTCCCGGATCGGCGACAGGCGATTTTCCATTGCGACAGTCTTCCCGCTCCGATCTTCCAGGTCGGCCGCCTGACGCATCGCCGCTATGGCATCCGGTTTGCGGCCCTCGGCGAGCGCCGGCCAGGCTCTGGCAGCCTGCTGCTGGATGACAACTTGTCCCGTCCAGTAATCGTCATTGGCCTTGGCAAGCCTGTCCTTGAGCACGCCAAGTTGATCGATAGCCTCCTTGGCCTTCGTCATGTCTCCGCTGCGGGCAGCACCGATCGCGCGGCCGAACCAGGCAATCGCCTCCGCCTGCGCGAAGGGTGTTTTCGGAATTGCAAGCGCCGCGGCTTCCACCCAGGCCGCACGCTCGAACGCGTAGCGGACGGGGATGGCCGCAAAGGCCGTGTGCCCGCTGTAACGGAAGCCTGCCGGATATTCGGCGACGCTGTCGCGTGCATCGACGATCCGTTTCGCCTGCTGGTCCTGCCCCAATTGCAGGTAGGCGTTGGTCAGAAAGTCGAGGAAATGATAACGCCCGGGGTTTTTTGCAGGGTCGGCGGCGGCCTGCGGATTGACACGGGCGGTGTAGGCAATGGTCTCGTCGTCGGCTGCGCGATCCGAATTGATCGCCTCCTGCCACATGCCGAGCGTGGAGTAGATGTGCGAGGGCATGTGCAGCGCGTGCGGCGCCGAAGCCGCCAGTCGCGCGCAGCGCGAAGCAGCGAGCACGCCCAGCATGGCGAGCTCGGGATAATCGTAGCTATGGATGATGTAGTGCGGGATGCCGGGATGGTCGGGATACTTCGCCTCCAGCTTTTCGAGAATAGCGGCAGCCTTGAGTTGCCTGACATAGGTCTTGTCGGCCGGATCTGCCGCCTCGTTGAGCGCCAGCGCGTAGAAAATTCCCGCCTCGGCATCATCGGGATAGCGCTCCCATAGTTGCGCCATCGCCGCTTCGTAGTTTGCCGTGCGCTTTTGCTGCGGGACCGTCGCGTAGTCCTGATAGTAGGCGGCAAGCGCTTCGATCCACGCGATCTCACGCTCGGTTTTCTGCGAAGCCGCGCGCGCTTGCCCGATCGCTTCCCAGCCACGCTTGAGGACATCACCGGGGAACGGGCCGACCAGCGGATTAGGGCGCTGGCTGATCGCGATGCCCCAATAGGCCATCGCGCAAGACGGTTCCGTCTCGGCAATTGCGGTGAACGCCTTCACGGTCTCGGGAAAGAAGAAGGAATGCTGCATCGCGACGGCGCGATTGAATTTCTGCTGTGCCGCCGGGCTGCATGAGATCGGCAAATTGACTTCGCCAAGCCGTTCCTCACCCGCGCGCGCCAGCTCCTGGCTTAACAGCGCGATCAGCGTTGAGGCGAAAAGAACGCGCGCATACCGAAAGTCTGCCATGACGGTTTGTCCGGTTTGGATTTCCTTCGCGAAAGGCTAGCCAGGATCCCATCGATGTGTCTAATTCATTAATATTCGTCTGAATGATGATAAATTGGAATGTATCGATGAACCTCCGGTTCCTACGCACCTTCGTCGCGATCGCCGACAATGACGGTTTTGCGCGCGCGGCCGCGCGGCTGAATCTGACCCAGTCGGCTGCGTCGCGGCAAATCCAGGCGCTTGAGGATGAACTGGGTTTGCGGCTGTTCGCGCGGATCGGACGAAACGTGCGGCTGACGGCGGAGGGCGAGGACCTGCTGACGCGCAGCCGGCGGCTGTTATTTGACGCCGAGGCGCTTGGCCAGCGCGCGACCGCACTCAAGACGGGAGAGGTCGGCGTGCTGCGGGTTGGCGCCACGCCGCAGGTCATCGAGAATCTGTTTGCAGATTTTCTGCTGGGCTATCGCAAACGCCACGCCGGCGTCGAGGTCCATCTAGTGGAAGATGGTGGCTCGCGTCTGCCGGGTCGCCTGGAGCGTGGTGACATCGATGTCGCCCATATGCCAGCCGGCGAAGATCGCTTCTTGGGGCGGCTGCTCTATCCGATGCACGTTCTGGCGGTGCTGCCGCCCGGCCACCGGCTGAGCCGTCGTGCGGTGCTCGACGTGACCGAGTTTGCTGACGAACCGTTGCTGCGTCTTGGCTCAAGCTTCGCGTCGCATGGCTGGTTCGAGGCCGCCTGCCAGGTCGCGCACATTCGGCCACGCGTGCTGCTGGAAAGCGTCGCGCCGCAGACGCTGATCGCTTTGGCCCGGACCGGCCACGGCGTTGCCGTGGTTCCCTCTCCCGTGCGGATTCCCAGGGGTGTCCGCGCTGCTGTGGTGGTGCATCGCGGAGCGTCGATCGGACGATGGGCTGTTGCCGCCTGGGACCCGCAGCGCTTCCTGCCACCTTATGCCGTACAATTTGTCGAACAACTGGTCGCCCATTGCCGACGCGGCTATCCCGGCCACGAATTCAGTCACCGCGCACCGCCGCTACCGCGGCCACGAGAGGCGATCAGCTAACGGAACTCGCTTTCCGTTACGCGACATCGGAGTAACGCTTCAATGCTTGCTCAGCCCTTGCGCGCGGCGAGCGCCATCCCGATCAGGGAAGCGCCGCCGAACAAGAGATTGATGCCGACCAGTAGACCGATCGCCCATTCCGCCGAGCCCGGAAGCCCGGTGATGATCATGGCGGCGATCAGGATGTCCAAGACGCCGGCAATCAGCAGCCATGACCACCGCTCCGACAGTTCGCGGCGATGCTCCAGCGCATACATGATGGTGGCGACACCTTCGGCGAGGAAATAGACGCCGACCACGATGGTGAGGGTCAACGTGCCCTGTACCGGCTGCGCCAGCAGGATAATGCCGACGGCAACCGCCAGCGCCGCCGAAACCAGCGACCACCAGAAGCCTGGCATCTCCCGCGCCCAGAATGTCAGCGCGAGGCCGGCGACGCCGCTGATCAGAAACATCCAGCCCAGAAAAATAGTGACCGCAAGGCTCGCAAGCGGCGGCAGGATCATCGCTGCGAGACCCAATACCGCGAGCAGGATACCTTCAAACAAAAACGCCTTCCAATGCTCGCGTACGGCGGCGCTCATTTCGGATTGCAACTTGGTGATGTCCTGGGGAAGGGTCATTGAAGTCTCCCGATGCTGGCAACGGAATGTGACGCGCTATTATACCGCGCGCCAACGCCGCACGGTCAAATTTGTTCATGCACGCGGTTTGAGCGAAGCGTCGCTGTCCTAGCTTCGGCCGGGCGCGGACGAAAAGCCCTGTGACGCCGTGCGCAGCCGATTGCGACCGAGAATATAGATCGTCGCCGTGACCACCAGCAGGGCCAGACCGATCACGATCGAGACAAGGCCCACCGGAACCAGAACGTGTGCGGTGTCGCGCTCGGGATTGACCCACCAGTGATGAATCGACGACAGCACAAAGGCCAAACCGGCGAATCCCGCGCCACCGCCCGCCACCAATAATGCCCACATTCGCCGCAACTGGCTGAGCCGTTCGCGGGCGATCTCGGTGCGCGGCGCCTGATGGCGCGCGACGCGGTGCACCAGCCGCGCGGCAAATCCGATCGAGCTGAACCCGATCACCACGCTCGTTACCCCCAGCAGCAGCCTGCTGGATGCATCGAGGTCGGGATTTTGCTGCAGCGTCAGCAGTGGAAAATCGAAACCTGCATGAAGTGCCATCGGGGCAAACAGCATCAGAATTCGGTTTGAGATACGGGCCCAGTCGCGGTTATGCCGGTGCGCGCCAAGTGCGGTGCCGGATCGCCCCAACGCAAGGTAGGCGCCGGCGATGATGCCGAGCGCGCCATGGAACGGCACGGTCAGCACGCTGCGCAACGCTGCCAGCGATCGCCACATCTCCGGATGCTGCACGAGATAAGCCAGGTTTTCATAGGCTGCAAAGCCGAGCCCCGCCGCCGCACCATAAACCACGGTGTCCATCGGGGCCGCGAACGCCCGCTGCCGTGTCGTCGACACCACGACAATGACGAGGATCTTGACGATTTCCTCGGGCGCGGCGACCCCAAATATCGAATGCAGCGCCTGCGCAACCCAGGGGTTCTCGGGAGCCGCCAGTATCTTGGCAAACGGCGCACGCGCAACGCCGAGCAGCGAAATGCTGGCAGCGCCGAGCAGAAATGCGGTCCAGACCTTGATGGGCGGACCGGGACGCTCGCCGGCGGCGATCACGAGCCACAATATCAGCAGGGCGGGTGCCACTGCCGCGGTGCCGATGACGGTGGGTAGGGATTCAAGGAGATTCATCAGGATGGCAAATATGCCATCTTTTTTCCGGTTTGTCGGCGCTTTGAAAGCCGGCCGCGCGACCGCAAGCCGCGGACAACAGGTTTTCTTGAACGCGCGCCAACGCGACGGCCATTCAGCAGCCGCGGCAGATATTCTTCAGCCGCGCATTCATCAGCGCATCCTCGGCGCTGATCGAATCCACACGGGCCGCGGTATCGGCTTGCGGAGGGGGTGCCAGCGCCGGCTTTGCGGCTGCGGATGATGCAGCCGTTGCTGCAATCCTGTCGTAGCAGGCCAGTCGAGTACCGGAATCCGTGATCGATTTGCATTCCGAGGTCTGGGCGATGGCGGTTTGGGACAGCGCGCAAATCGCGACGAGTACGGCCAAGAGTCTCATTTCAACCCCTTTTTCGGCCAATGGAATCAGGCCATGAAGCGTTCGCGCTCCCGTAGCGATATCGCACAAAATCAAGGGGTTTGCCAATTTGTCTCGCGCGAACTCTCGCGGCGCCTGGCAGGGGGCAATTCCCGCATTGCGCGGGAAACGGCTGAAAAGCCGCCCGGGCACGCTCATTAGTCGGTTCTGCCGAACTCACAGCCACTGCGGGCATAAACGAGCCTGACCATGCCCAACTCGTCACGCGTGCGGGTCGGTTTGCAGAAGGCTTCCCATTTCTTGATGCCCTCCTGTTTCATCTTGAGATCTTCCGCTTCCTGGGCGGTGTCACGCGTTTGGGGCTGATCTTCGATACCAACGGTTCTGCACGCCGTTGATCCGTAGTACCGACTATGGGCGCATGAGGTGCGGACTTCCCACGCTTGTGCCGCGCTCGACATCAGCGTGAGGGCGACGATGAAGTAGATGCTTTTCATGTTACTCGTCCGGGTTGGCCAATTTCTAGGGCGCCTTGACGATTATCGCCGGTGTGGCAGGGCCGCAACGGGTGGCGGCCTTTAATCACTTGTTAATCTTGATGTCCGCGCTGCGGGTTAAATCTGGAACCGGCAAGCGACAGCACGCGGCGGGCCTTTGGCAGACCCTGCAGGGTGCTCATTTCGCCAGCAAATGCCGGCAGGCCTCAACAAAGACCTGGGCACCGGTGACGATGTCGGCATCGCCGGTGTTTTCGGTCCAATGATGACTGATGCCGCCGATCGAGGGCACAAACAGCATGCCGGCAGGCATGATGGTGGCGAGAATCTGGGCG
>Ga0137415_10004756_pt1 | contig 13419 bp, 16 predicted proteins | sample CZODoug3_1_1_16f_FD_183082 | JGI IMG/M metagenome (GOLD analysis project Ga0137415, IMG submission 183082) | Vadose zone soil fungal communities from Angelo Coast Range Reserve, California, USA - CZODoug3_1_1_16fungal (Hybrid Assembly) | ecosystem: Environmental > Terrestrial > Soil > Vadose... | reverse complement strand
ATGTATTCCATTGTCTTTTCGCTCGGACTCAACTCGGTGAGCCGCTATCACGGCGCCCTGTCCGGCATCCTGTGCACCGGAATACTCGGAGGCGCCGTCGTGCCGCTGCTGGTCGGATTGCTGGGAGACCGGTTTGGCCTGCGAGTCGGCCTGCTGAGCGTATTTGCGACGCTCGGATACATATTGAGCGTTTGCTGGTGGGCTCGACCCCTCGTACGCAATGAGACGATCCTGACTGACCGTAAAAGAGCTAACTGGGAGTCACCATGAAGACACCACGAACCGGCGCGGCGGCGATACTGGCGAAGGCTCTCATTTTCGATTTTAGACGTAGGAACGACGGATTGCGTCGTACGCCATGCTTTGCTCGCTGAGCACTTGATCCAGACCGCCGCCGCGCGCCAGCCAGAACCGCGACGGCGCTCGGGGGCACCTTTTGCCTGGGTCGAACGCCTACTGCAGCCCCCGAGTGCGGACGGTGACTGCGGTTTGCAACCCCGTTGCGCCGCGCATTTCAGCCCCGCTCAGGTCCGCGTCAGTCAAATTCGCGTGATCAAGATCCGCGTCGATCAGTTGTGCTTCGCGGAGGTCGGCACCCGTCAAGTCTGCGCCGCGCAACTTGGCGCCGCTCAAATCTGCACGGACGAGCTTCGTGCCCACCAGCTTCGCGCTGCTGAAGTCGGAAAAGCTGAGGTCCGCCCTGGAGAAATCGGACCCCGAGAGATCCGCTCCTGTGGCGATTCCGCCCACGAACCGGGTTTGCATGAGCCCCATGGACTGATTCCTCATATCCGCGGCAGCGTCGACTCGAGTTATTTTTGCATTAGACAGGTCGGCTTTACGCAGATCGGCTACCAACCTTGCGCCCGACAAGTCGGCATCGCGCAGGTTCGCACGAGCCATCTGCGTGGAAAATAGCGTCGCGTTACGTAAAAGGGCGCCCGTGAGATCCGCGCCTTCCAGAAAGCTGACAGTCAGATTGCATCGATCGAGAGTTGCTTGGCGGAGCCTGGTATCGTTGAGCACGGCTGCCGACAAATTCGCACCCCTGAAATCGACACCGTTGAGGTCCAGCCCCGACAGATCCTTGGCGCTCAAATCCAACTTGCCACTGCGCGGCGTGCCACTGAGCGCCGCCGTCACCGCATCGCGGGTCATCCGCTCGAGCCCCTCCGCCTCGACTTTGGAGCAACCCACGAGTGCGAAGAGCGCGAAAGCTAAAGTTGTCATTGTCGGCATAGTCGTACTGGCACGCTACTTCAGCGCGGCGTCGTAGAGTCCAACGGCAGCACCGGTAAAGACCAACCGAGGCCGACCCGGCCAATCCCAGCCACATCAGTCCCGACCGATCAGTGGGCTCAGCTACGCGGATGCAGTCTTGCGGGGTTGACTGTACTCCGACCTGGCGGTTGGCAGACAGCGCTGGCGGGAGCATGGCTTGCATATTAGTGAGCAGCTCAATCGAATCACGGGAGGGTCATCGCACAAGGCACTGATCAGGCGCTCGATGCGGGTCGACGCGGTGACGCCGACATCCGAGCTTCTCGCACGCAGCGCAAGCGCCCGGCAACACTTTCCCGCAAGCCCGTGCGTCCAATGACGCGCACTAAACCCGCGCCACGCTCCGTGGCCCGCCCGGACAACACTGATGCCTTGAATGAAGTCTGCAGGCGCGATGCCCAGATAGTGAGCGTATCCTTTCACAGCAGTCTCTCCCAATTCAGTCTCCGGCATGATGCGCATCGGCACCAGGGCGGTGAAGTGGATCCCAAGCCCCAAGCGGACGGACTCTTTCTGACAATACGCGGCCATGAACATCTGCATGCGCTTTGATCCCGCGTAGCCACCGGAGATCGGCGAGCCCCTCAGACCCGCACCGCTGGAGATCAGAATGACCCTCGAGCCGGGTGCCAGTGGGGTACGCAGTACGTGGCCGCAGAATAGAAATGACATCCGGACATCGGCCTCCCAAGGAGCCGCAAACTCTGCCCAGGAAAGCTCCTGCAGAGGCGCTGTCGCCGGAATCGCGCCACCACAAATCACGAGTACGCCAAGGGCAACAGTCAGATCTCCATGGAAGACTACGCGGTGGCCGCCATGGATGAGGCCGAGAAACCGGCGCACGTAGGCAAGCGCTTCATAATAGGATATTGACCGCAGGGCCGTCCCACTGCCCGGCATCTAGCTTCGCGCTTCACCGCTTCCCGGAGCAGGCTTCGCGGGTCGGCACCGCAGGTGGGGCACCGAATCAGGATCCTAAGCCAGAGTTGATTAGCGCTGATATACCCCAGGTTGATGAGTCGTTCGATCTTATCGCGCAATGGGGTATCGACAGTGAGTCCGGAGCGCCCGGGGTGGCGCAGTGCGGCGATACGGGCACATTTGGTACTACTGATGGCAATCACGCGCACGTCGGAGGTGCTTGCCGTACGGGCGGTCGGGTGTGCCCCGCAACCAATGTTGCGGTTATGCCCGGAAAGGAGTCTGATACGACGCGCCTGAGGTCGGATGGAGGAGGGGGCTTCCATGAGATCTATTCATTGGGTTTGCGCCGTCGCCGCAATCTTTGGTTGGTGCGCATCGGTCTGGGCGGCAGATCCGCCGGCGGGTACACCCGCGATGCATCATGGCTCGGGAGGCAAATCGACCGCGACGGACGCGGAGTTGATTGCGAGTGCCATGAAGGCGGCGCCCAAGAAGGTCGCCGAGAACGCTACGGTTGTCGCTCCCGACTCAAAAGGAGAGATGCGCGTTCTGCGCAAGGGGACGAATGGCTTTACGTGTATGCCTGACAATCCCGAGACGCCAGGGCCTGATGCGATGTGCTGGGACAAGAATGCGGGCGAGTGGCTCGATGCTTATTTGAAGCACCAGGCGCCGCCGGGTGCTGGCAAGGTCGGGTTGATGTACATGTTGGCCGGTGGCACCGATGCCAGCAATACGGACCCGTACGCCAAGAAACCCAGCGCTTCCAATCATTGGATCAAGACTGGACCCCACATCATGATTGTTGGTGCCGATGCGGCTTTTTACGATGCGTATCCCAAGGGCGCGGATCCGGATACCGGCAGCCCGTATGTGATGTGGGCAGGTACACTCTATCAACACCTGATGGCGCCGATTCGCTAACCTCCCGCGGGTGATGCCGAGATCGACAGCGAGCCAGGCGCCGGGACGACGATGCGCCTGATTTTCCGGGTGGCGGCGACTGGCTTGGCATCAGTGGACTGAGCCGCGTGCCGCACTCGCACAGCTCACCGGCGCGCGAGCGCTGACCTCAGTGCAACAGCTGCCTCTCAATTGGCGCCGCCAACTGCACCTCGTACTCGACTTGCGTATCCGCTGACCTTCGTCTGCGCGCAAAGGTAGTGGCGTTGGGGAGCTGCGTTCGTTCCACGTGTCGAGGCAGTAAACGCTCAGCAAACGCTTGATGGCGATATTGAGCGCCGGCGCCGGTGCGAAATCGCGACGGCATGAGAAACTCGCCCCGATATAGGTCTGCCACGCTGGCCAGCTTTGCCAGCGCGCCCGGCGGTGCATCCTGGCTCAGGACTGTTTCCGCCTGGGTGAGGCCCGTTAAGAATTCCGAGACATCCAAGCGGTACCGGCTGGCCGGATTGAATCCTATCTGCGAAGCGGTCAGAAGAGGCAACTGGCGGTCTCCCAAAGCGGGGGGCTGTGGGGTCGGACCCGCGCGATCTCCCTTGCGGCCAATAGGACGCTCAGGCTGCTCAATGGCGCGGATCTTGAGATGGCCCCGGTCCGCTCGATAAATCCTGCCGAGGTCGACGCACTCCTGGCTTGGCGGGATGGGATGCTGTCCTTCAGCGGCGAAACATTGGCGACGGCTGTCCGCGCGTTCGACCGATATGGACCGATCCGCATCGTGATCGCAGACCCGCAACTTGCGGAGCAGGAGATCACTGGCCTCTTCAAGGCGAACGACCCCAAGGGATTCGCGACCGCGGTCGCCTCCAGTTTTGGCGCTGCCGTTGCCAGCGACGGCGACGTTCTTCGAATAGTCACAAAAAATTAACCGGACACATATCCGGAAAGACGAGCGCTCCCGCATCCCTCACTGGAAGCTGGCTGCCTTAAGCCGGCGCTAGATGGGAACTATCAAATGAGTCTATCGCTGCGTGGCGCACTTCTCGCGTCAATAGTGGCTTGCGTTGTGCAGCCGGCATTCGCGCAGGAGCGGAGCTTCGACCTTCCTGAACAACCGGCGGTGACCGGCATCCCCGCCTTTGCCAAACAGGCAGGTATCCAGATCATTGCGCCGGCGTCCGGGCTTGGCGACAAGAAGACCCGGGCCGTACATGGCACCTGGTCCATCGATGCGGCACTTGCAATGCTGCTCCAAGGAACGGGTCTGCAAGTAACTTCGCGCAGCGACTCCATGGTCAGCCTTGCGGTCGCCCCTCAAACAGTCCCCGCACCGACCAAGCCACGGCAAGACCCGGCTCCAGCGGCGCCTGGGGGCGCAAATGACAACGATGCACTGAGCACAGTCATCGTTACGGGCACCCACATTGCGCGGCCCGAGCTCGAATCGGCCATGCCGGTCGCGGTCATGAAGATGGACGACGCGAAGAACTTCGGCTACGAGACGGCCTATGACGCGCTGTTGCTCAATCCCGCCGTTGGGCCCGGCCTCGGCAACGCCAACTCGCAGGGCGATACGTGGGACGTCGGTGTCGCTAACATCAACCTGCGCAACATGGGGGTAAACCGCACCCTCGTGCTGGTGGACGGCGAGCGCTGGGTATCCGGCGGCGCCCGGACCTCGGCGGTCGATCTCAACACCATTCCGGACGCGATGATCGATCGGTTCGAGGTCGTCACTGGCGGGGCCGCGGCGATTTACGGCCCCGACGCGGTGACGGGCGCGGTCAATATCATCATGAAGAAAGATATAACCGGCTTGAATGTTTCTGCGATCAGCGGTCTTTCGCAGCACGGCGATGCCAATCAAATCTCCGTTTCGGCAACCACGGGCCTCAAATTCGGCGACGCCGACCGCGGCTCCTTTGTGATCGGCGGCACCTACACCCACACGGCGCCGCTCAGAGACTCGGCCCGCTACCCCGACCGTGTCTCTTACGTTGCGAATCCCGCGTACACTGGTCCGAACAGCGGTGTTCCGGCTACAATTACTCGGATGCGCCCGGTCCTTTGGGCACTGGCGATGGCGGCGTCGGCGGCAACGCTGACGAGAACCATTTCCTGCGCGACGCGTCGTCGGCTGGGTCGCTGTATTCTCACCTTAGCTATGAGCTGACTCCCTCGATCACCTGGAACGCCATGTTGAGTTACGCGAATACCCATACCCGCGCGGACACGGTGTTTCCCGAAGTCCGCGACGACTCTCGCCCGACCAACTGGTGGGGCGGAACCACGGGCGAAGTCGCCACGCTGACCAATCCCTTCCTGCCGGCCTCACTCGAACAGTTCATGATTGCCAACAATCTGACTTCGCTTCCTTTGGACCGCACCTATGCCAACCTCCCGGAAGCGTACGAAATACATAAACGCAATAACGTCACCATCGGCACGGACATCGGCGGAGGGCTGACCGATCGGCTGAAATGGACCGCCTATGTCCGATATGGCGAGGTGACTGATGACGTCACCACGACCAACATGATCAAGCACAACGAATGGCTCAATGCGCGTAACGTGAGCGCCGATCCGGTTACCGGCTAGCCGGAATGTGCCAGTGCCGCGGCGCAAGCGCCGGGCTGCGTGCCGTTCAACATTTTCACCACCGACGCTCCCGGCCAGGCGTTCCTCAGTCGCCGAGTCGGCCTGTCGACGGTGGCGGTTCGGGAACCGTTTGCCGCGGCAGGTGTAGGCGATCGCGAACCACTCGCGTGCAGCGCATTGTCACCACGTTATGGGGGCGCTTCCGAGTCTTGCTTTCCCTGGCTGAGTAGATGCGAGACGTATTCCGAACGCGCGGCCATGTCGATACGACATTTTCGCTCGGCGCACCAGGCAATAAGGGCTTCGATGTTGATCGGGACTTTCCGAATCCTCCGGCCGACGGCTTCGAGATCATGGATCATTTTGAGGGCTTGGCGCTCCCAGTCTTCGTAGGCGTCATCGAGGTTATCTCGATCGTCGGCGATCTCACGCAGCCGCTCCCAGTTCTGGCGGCTGTACCAGGCAAGTCCGAGCTCCATCATAGCGTTGGGGACCTGAGACCGCTTTCGCCGCCGGGACATAGCCGTTAGATCTCCTTGCTGCGATCGTGAATCTCGAGCTTGAACTGCCAGTCCCCGAAGCTCATCAACATGCGACCGAATTGTTCCCAGGTGATCTCATGCCCATCGATCACGAGCAGTGGTACGCGGCCGTCTTGCTCGTCATCCCAGGTAATGCGGCCGCGCGCCAGGAAATCGGCGATCGTCCGCCCGAACTGTTTGTCGTACTCGAGGTGACGCAATGCGAGCGCGCGGCGCATCCGCTCCACGAGTTGTCCCATCAGGGCGAATAGATCACCTTGCGGATCCCCAATGATCTGGAAGTGATAGCCGCGAGGCTCCTCATCGCGAAGCTCGAAGGCGTCCAGGGCAACCCGATCTCCGAGCAGATGCACGCGGAAATGAAATCTGTGGCGCTGGCCGGCCGCATCGAGCATCTCGAGCGGCTGGAATTCGACATGCTGAAAGTCGATGCCATCGCTGCGTGCGATTTCTTCGTTGAAGCAGCGGTTGCAGAGTTCGCGATAGCCGCTCTCAAGGGAGCCGTAGCTGACACCGCCACAGACTGGGATCGGTTGCCGGCAACTGTCGCAAGTGTACGGCGCAGATTGGACCTGACTCATTTTCTTCCTGTCCGAAAGACACTCTCGAGTTTGCTGCGCGCGAGAGTGACGAACGCTTCGCCATCCTTCGGGGCGGGTAGCATGAAGCCGCCCCGGGGCAATGCCTTGGTAATCTCCTGGCTGCCGTTCCCATCGCGCCAAAACAGTTTGAGTGTGTCTCGTTTCGTGTTGTAGAACAGAAAGAGCTCGTTGGTTTTGGGCTCGCGTCCGAGCTCCTGGCAACAGAGTTGCGTGAGTTTCCGCTCGCCGAACCGCATGCTGATCGGCTTCTGATAGAGCTGGATCCGGCCGAAGGGGATAGGAATGAGCGGAAAAATCATGCTGCACGCTCTCTTGAGGTAATTAAGTACGTGGCAGGCGCGTATTATATCCCGTCATGGCGATGGTCCGGGTTCACGCCGCGATTGACGACGGAATTGTCGCCGCCCGATTCTTCACCTACAAGGATGGCGGGGCAGAGTTTGCACCTACGCTCTCCTGCATTCTCAAAGCTATTGGGATTCCCGAGTGTCCTGCGATCTCGTACGATCGGCCGATGAAACCTGTCCGAGTTCCGCTATACGGATTTCCAGATGTCGTGCTTCACGCCGACGAGTCGTCCGTCAAACGACATCCGCAGTATAGGGCGGCTAAGTCTGGGGACATCACCGCGGCCGATCTGCTCGTCGCGGAGCTTGCTTGCGAAGACCGGGTAGGGGAGATCAGGGCCATTTCTTGAGGGACAGACCGTCGAGTTGGTGCCCATCCACGCGCTGGAATCCGCCGGCGTGAATGAAATTCCTGCTGCCTTAGCAAAACGCGTATCTGCTTGGTCAGGACTTCCGATAAATGACTCTATTGTCCAGACGAACACAGTTGCTCACACCGGCGCGAGTGGGTTCCAGCGCCTCGCAAACCAAGCGCTGTTCGCGGGTGAGGTTAAGCCCCAGCAGCGATATCTGGTCGTGGATGATTTCGTCGGTCAGGGCGGCACGTTGGCGAATCTTATTGGCTTTATTGCATCAGGCGGCGGCCACGTCGTTGCCGCCACGGTCTTGACCGGCAAGCCCTACTCAGCCAAGCTGGCTCCGGACGAGGCGGTGATCCAGGCGTTACGAGAGAAGCATGGACAGGACTTTGAAAACTGGTGGCGACAGACATTCGGGTTCGGCTACGACAGCCTTACCCGGTCGGAAGCTCGCTACCTCGAAAACTCCCCGGATGCTCACACCATCCGAGATCGCCTTATTGCGGCAGGACTTGAAAGTCGCCCTCTCCTATCCGATGCCGCAGGCGAGCCGTTAGGCAAATCCGAGTCGCCTGGGGATTCTGAACCCCCCGAGCGAACATAATCGGGCTTCGCACGCTCCCTGGGCCCCGCCGATGCGGCATCAGAAGGGGCCAGGAACGGCGGTATCGTTTCGTGGCCTGTCGCGCCGCCAAAGGGTCCTAATATTGGCTCGCGGAGTGCGATTCCCAGTGGCGAATCTGGTGGCAAATCCGGGGATTCCAGGGGATCCGAGGGGGCCAAAATTTGCGCGATATCAGCAAGTTGCTGAATCCACAGGGGTGGGTCGCGGGTTCGAGTCCCTCCCTTTCCACCAATAAATTCAAAGAGTTGGCGGACTCCCGTCGTAAGTATTCGGTGCAGGGGCCACTTGAAGTGGGGGCGGTTCTGAGGTAGAGGCCGGCCGTGGCTAGAGCGGGAGGGACTGTTGTCGAGGGCCGCTGTCGTGGGCAGCTACGGGGTGTTGCGGGCCCAGGCAGAGCCGTTGGCGGAACTGCCGATGCAGTGGATAGAGCCAAACATCTTTGATGGGTTGGTCGTGCCGATGGGTAACATCCAGCTTGCCGCGCCCCTGGGTCTGTCCGACGTGCACCCAGTTGGCGGCTTTATAACAGGTGCCGCGGAAGCGATCGGATTGTACGAAGGTCTCCAGCAACAGCGGGCGGTAGCCGTAGCACTGCTGCCAGTCGGTGGGCAGTTGACGGGCGATGCGGCCGAGGATTTTCGAGGCGAGCCCTTTGGACTGCACCCAAGGTAAGATCAGGAAGCGCGCATTGCCCACGATCAAGTGCAGATGAGCGGCGCGTTGCGCGCTGTTCCAACCGATGAACTGATCGCGCGGAGCGGTTTTCCAGGCGGCGGCACCAAAACCCAACAAGGCCAGTGGCTGCGCAGGCAGGCTGACGAAGTAGCGCAGCTGAGCGCCGGGCAAAGGGTTGTGGCCCAGATAGTGATAGCGTTGGATGTACTCATTCCACAAGCGCGAGTGGGCCCGGCCGTGTACGAGTTCGATCTGCAGCTCGGGTAATTCATGCACCGCTTGGGTGATCGGCCGCTGCGGATCACTCAGCGTGGTCGGCTGTGGGCGGCGCTGGAAGTTCGCTGGCTGCGGGGCGGATAACTGCGGTAGCTGGATCAGCCCGTCCCGATGCATGCGCAGCATCGCCACACGGCAACTCATGTCCTTGAGTTCTCCGTCGGGCTTGAACCAGCTCAACTCGCGACACACGCGACGCGACAGTTCCCGACGGCTGCCCTGCGGGCACTGCTGGATGAGAGCCCGGATGCAGGTTAAATCCGCCTCGCTGAAGAGTCGTCCGCAATAACGCTTCATGAGGTATTCAGTGGGGTGTTGAAGAGTGTTGGAGACAGGGGGGCACGCAACTGCTGCAAACGCGCTGGGGAGAGCTTCCAGGGCAGGAAGCTCGACAAGTGCGCCGGCGCCCGCCCGCCGTTATCCGCGCACGCTTGCAAATACTCCGTCAGCCAGCGCTGCGGATTGATCTGCCAACACTGCACCAGCGTCATGAACAACGTAAACAGATTCGCCGCCAACTCGGCAGACCAGATCGCCCCGGAGCCGTAAAAACCCTTACGCCCGCAGACCGCATTACGCAGCGCCCGCTCGGCGCGATTGTTATCCATACTCACGGCCGGATGATCCACAAACACCGTCAAGCCTTGCCAATGTCGCTGCAGACTTTCCAAACATTTACGCGCCGCCGGATGCAGCGTGGGCTGCACGAGCTGCGCAGCGCACTGCTCGCGCATCTGCGCAAGATGGGCGCGCAGCTTCGCATCACAGGCGGCAAATCCGCCGTCCCCTGCCTGGCCGCGCTGCTCATTCAGATGATACAGGGTCCCGATGCGCTTCACCCAACCCAGCGCAAAGCCCTGCAAAGGCGGATAACTGCATGCCAGCTGCAGGTAGTCACGGCGAACGTGCGCCCAGCAAAAGGCCAGTACGATTGAGAGCGTGCGGGGCAACTTCTTATAGGCGCTATAGCGATCCACCATCAAAATCGCATTCTGCAGCAGCTGCTCAAAATGCGCTAACGGCACTTTCGCCGAACGACTCGGGTCCAGGATGTAAAAGCAGACCGAGGGCGACAGGAAGCTCCACAGATACCAGCCGATACCCCACCTTGTCGGCCATCTGCTCGAACACTCGCCAGAAGGTCTCATCCGCATGGAATGACGACTCGCTCAGCTGTTGATTCTTGAACGGCTGCATCAACGGCGTGAACAGCAGCCGCAGTTGCTTCAATCCCCCGGCGATCGTGCCGGGGGAGACGCACGCTCCCAAGGTGGCCCACTTGTGCAACAGCCGATTCGTGGGGCGAGCATGATGGAACTTCTCCAACAGCACCTCAACCCAGATCGATACCCCAAAGGGGCTCTTGCGGATTAGGCGCTCGGGCACGGCAGCGGCCACGATCCCCGGCAGTCTCTGCGTGCCCGGCTCACCCGCTCGACACTGACAACGACGGTAAGTTTTTCGTCGTACCCGACGCCGATAAAAGACCGTGCACAACTCTACAATCTCACTCACCCGATCCGGCCCCGCCTGCAGCGGCCGCCGACACTGGGCGCAGCATTGTTCCTCTGCGCTCAAATCCCGATCCTGCTTCATGACCGGCAGATGATCCCAGCTCGTGCGCCCGTGACCCCGGCTGCCCCGCCGTTGGCCCCGCGGCTGCCGCACCGGTGAGCTCGCAGCCCTCGAGGGCTGCGGCGCAGACTCCTTCACGCGCGTGGATTTCTCCGAGCGGCGCCCGAAGAATCTCTGTCGCACATCGCGCAGTTGCCCCTGCAACTTCTCAACACGCCTTTGCAGGCTTTGGATCTTCTTCAGCGCCTGGGCGTGCTGGGCCTCGTAGTAGTTCGCGCGCCCCTTCAGGCCCACATACTCGCGCTTGCTGATCCTGACTTCTTCTTGGTCAAAGGGCGCAAGCATCCCCGGCGGCAACGGCCAGACACTCTGTTCCTCAACCGCCGCCGTGCTCGCCCCATCCATGTCCTGCACGGTAGCCCAAGAAAAAGCCGGTGTCCAGCGCCGAAGCCTCGGCCCGCCTTTCCCCCACCCCCTACCTCATGAGCCCTGAACGCGCAAGGGACCCCGGCACCGAATACTTACCTGTTCTGCGCCGTAAGTCACCGGAACGACTGACGATTTGGCAATCCCCGCGGATTCGCGCGACGCCGGGACGGCCTGACGGTTGACACTCTCGGGTGGGGCCTAGGACAATGCGCGCCCCTCGCAGACCGGGTGCCCTTCGGGTGATTCGGTGTCCGGCCAGCCCGGACGGCGCGGGGCCTGCCGGTCATGTGGAAAGGTAGCTCAGCTGGTTAGAGCACGGCACTCATAATGCCGGGGTCGAGGGTTCGAGTCCCTCCCTTTCCACCAATTAAATCAATCGGATAGAGCACATCGGCTGCGGGCCTTGCCACTGTAAGCGCAGGGTAAGCGCAAGAAGTGGCTGGTCGTTGAGCTTGGCCACGGCCTCGCGCCGCTGGTCGGGCGCCAAGTGCGCGTAGCGCAGGGACATCTGCACGGAGCTGTGGCCCAGCAGATCCCGTACGGTGTTCAGCGGGACGCCCTGCTGAACGAGGCGCGAGGCGAAGTGATGGCGCAGATCGTGCCAGCGGAATTTGCTGATCCGGGCACGCAAAAGAATGTTTCCCCAGGACTTCTTAAATCCGGTAGTGACGTCAAAGACGTGCCCGGTATTCCCGGATTGTTCGAGCCATCGCCGCAGGACACTGACAGCTTCCTCATTGAGCGGCACATGACGGGTCTGTCGATTCTTGGCAGTCCGGCCTTCAACGGTGAGCAGCCGACGATTGAAGTCCACGCAAACCCACCGCATCTTGAGCACCTCACCGCGCCGGAGTCCTGTATTCATGGAGAGCAGTACCGCAGGTGTTAGGTGATCGCCAAAGTGGGGGAGTACAGGTAGTAATTCCTCGTGCCGATGTTGCCGTCGTGTATTACCGGACGTGCGCAGATGCTGCATTTCCACATCACGGTCCATCAGGGCCTTCCGAAGTCGCGATTCCTCCGCCTGATCCAGAAAGCGCACCTTGCCTCGACGATCAATGCGTGGCTTATCAACGCGTCGCACCGGATTCTCCGTCAGTTCCCCTGCCTTCAGGGCGCGTCGGAGTACGCTGGAGAGCGTGAAGAGATCGCGCAGGACGGTTGCGGGGCTGCGACCCTCGTTCAGACGCCGCGCCTTCCACGACTCGAGGCGCTCAACAGTAATGGCAGTGAGCGGCTCCGGGTACCACGTTCTAAAAAGCCGATGTAGCTTCTCGAGCGTGTTGGCCGCTGTACGTGGGCGGCTCGCGTTGACCCAGGTCGTATACGTGTCAACGATGAACGTTCCAAGCGTAATACCCTCGGTTCCGCGGACACCATGCAACGGGTGGTAGCCGTGCGCTACGTTTCCCAAGACCATCTGACAGCGTTCGCGCGCTTCCTCTGGGGAAATCGTATCAACCTTACCCAGTACCACTCGACGATTGCGCCCGAAGCGAGCGTAGTACGTTCGCACGCCGCTTGGCTGTATTCTCAACATGAAGCCGGCGAGCCTGCAGTCGGAGATCTCAAACGGTTTGTCTTGAGGTTCAGCCTCCTTGCCGGCGAGTAGCGTTGCTCCGATGAAGGCTCGCATGTTGAATTCTCCTTGATGAGGATCAGAAGCGGGGTCTTGGCTGCAGGTGCTTATAAGCGCACGATTCGAAGTGTAATTCCGAATAAGAACGAACTTCCTATCCTTGGGGGGAGGCCGGAGTGTGCCAATGTCCTCCGAGGGCGTCCCTTGCCGTTCCCAATGTCTCCGAACGAGCTCTCGCTTGCGGAGCCCACGCGCGCGACCTGCGAATGCGTGTGCGCGTAAAACACATGCATAAGCAGCGGCCTCATTCCGTTGACCTCCCCAACGCGAAATTTCCAACTCCCACTTCGTTTGACGACCCCTCACGAAGGGCACGGTGGGTTCGGCCAAGGACGAAACCCGCTACCAGCGTCGCATCCAGCGACTCGATCCGAGGACCGCCGCACCCTGACTCAACACCTCAATCGAAGCGCTTCTGCCCCGCGAAGCGCGGGTCAGACTGCACTGCGCTTAAACGCTAGATAGAGATCCAGAAAGATCACGATGCACGATGGACTTCACCCTACACCCCTCACGATCCGTGACCGCAGGATCGCGAAAACCCATCAAGAAAGGTGGTCACACTCATTCAGCCAGATCAGCAAGAACTGGCAGGGAGTACCGCTGGAAACCTACGAAACCGCCCTCAACTATATCTCTACCAC
>Ga0137415_10004755_pt1 | contig 13420 bp, 18 predicted proteins | sample CZODoug3_1_1_16f_FD_183082 | JGI IMG/M metagenome (GOLD analysis project Ga0137415, IMG submission 183082) | Vadose zone soil fungal communities from Angelo Coast Range Reserve, California, USA - CZODoug3_1_1_16fungal (Hybrid Assembly) | ecosystem: Environmental > Terrestrial > Soil > Vadose... | reverse complement strand
GATGCCAGCGCGGTGTTCGTCAATGCGTCGTCCCGGCTCAATGCCGGTGATAGCTACGGTATGGGCGCCGATATCGGGCTCAGTGGTTCGCGTCTCCATGCCAAGGGTCCGATCGGCCTTGAGCAATTGACATGCGAAAAGTATGTCGCCTTCGGGTCGGGCCAGCTGCGCTACCCGCATCCGGTGCCGGAGACATATTTTGACGCGATCATGCTCAAGCGGCCGTAAGGCGTGAAACGTAAAACGTGAAGCGTATGCCGTCGAGAGGAACGTGTGCATCGTGATACGAGAGACGAGATACGAACGACGCTTCACGCGCTAGAAGCCCACTTGGCCGGCTGGGGCCTCCGGCACTTCACGTCGGATGAAACCTATTTTCAGTGGCAGCGGGAGACCCTCACACCGGCCGAGATCACAGCACTGCATCGACAGGTGGAGCAGAAGTGTGGTGGATCCTCTGCCGACGAGGTCTCGTTCTACGATACCACCGCCCATCCGAATATCCTGCCTGTCCTCTATAGCCAACGGTACGACTATTATTTGGCCATCGGATCGCGCGTGGCAGATCGCATCGGTGGAGCCCGGTCTATACTGGATGTGGGCTGCGGGGTCGGCATCCTCACGACATTTTATGCGAGGCAGCATCCCGACAAGACTTTTGTCGGAATCGATCGCTCGACTACCTCGATCGCGCGCGCGCAAGAACACGCGAAGGTTCTTGGCCTGACCAACGTGCGGTTCGATTGTCTCGATCTCGATCACACGGCTCCCACTCGCTCCTATGATCTGGTCCTTGCCACGCATGCCCTCGTGCAAGCTGAACAGGACCCTGGCATTCCCAGTCGCAGTTGGAACACCTTCGAGCGTGCCAGCGATCGTCAACAGCAAGCAGACTTTGAGCGGCGAACGGGGATCGGTCCCAGGCTGGATCGCTTGAGCGCCCTGCTCTCTGCAAAAGGGCGCATGATCCTGTTTGAGAAAACCCGTCAGTTGGCTAGACGAGTTCCGTTGCAGCGGGCCCTGGCTGCACGGGATCTTGGCCTGATCGAGCAGCCGGAATTGATTCGATACCGTCTCGTCAAAGAAATTTCCGACGATGGACCGTTCTATGTGTTGGGGAGGGGAACGTCGCGTCGGTTTCTCTGGGATGAATCGCCGGAGCCAGACGAAGGCCGTTTGTTCGATCGAGCCACGCTGAAAACCGGTTTAACCGATCCGGACGCGCCGCTCTATGAGAACCATTGGCCTTCCGCACAGCGCGCCTGGGAACAGCTGCATGATACGCATCTCCTCAAAGAGACCACGTCCCAGGAGCAAGACGGCCGCCAGCTGCATATCGAACTCGGTCAGGCAGAGGAGGGGGTCTATCTGTATTGCGCCAACACCTGGGATCAACGACAGTTGGTGATTGTCGAACCAGCCCGCACGGTCATGCTGGAGTCCTACTATCAGGAGATTGCCAGCGGCACATTCAGCTAGGAGCCGGTACGACGATCCATGTGAGCGCGATTCTTGATCGCCAGCACGATGAGGTCCTTTTCTCGAATCGCATAGACAATACGATAGACGCCCTCGCGAATCCGAAAGAGATGGTCCACGCCCGCGAGCTTCGTGACGCCGGGGGGATGAGGACTGGTGCAGAGTGAATGGAGCCGTTTCACGAGAAGCTTCCGAAGCGGTTTGGCGAATGTGCGGAGTTGCTGCTCAGCAGGAGGGGCCACAAAAATTGTCGAGATTGCCTGATGCAATCAGAGCCCCAATTCTTTCAAAATAACATTAAGTGATTGGGCGCCCTTCTTGTTTGCCTGGGCCAACGCTGCGCGGGCATCGACGAGATCGATACGATCTTCCAAGGCCTCCAGGAGTCGCAGGTCATCGATGGGCACCACCGCGGCGACCGCTCGGCCACGTCGGCGCAATAGAACTCGCTCGTTGCCGAATGCCGCACGGTTGATCGCATCGGCGAATCCCTCTCGCTCCTTATTGCCCTCTGGATTTCCCATAGCGCACCTCCACTGACAGCGTCCAGTCAGACGGACAGATCGTTCGACTGGTGCAAGCTGTACAGTGGGCAAGGGACGAAGTCAATCAACGGGAGCGCCTCACGTGTGTCAAAGCAGCAACGATGCAATCGGCGGCACGTACCTATTCCTTTTTTTTCGTAATTGGGGTATGAAATGGGGGCGGCGATTGCGTCGCGGTGCGATATTGCTCATCCACACATCAGAGGAGACACTCAATGGCTAAGGGTATGACACAGAAGAAAATGACCAAGAAGAAACCAGCCAAGACGATGATGGAAAAGCGCGCCGACAAGATTGCCAAAAAGAGGGGCTAATGCAGCCCGCGGTTGGGCCGTTCTGACCGGAGCATTGCTCACGGCGCCCATCCACGTGCGTCAGCAGCAAGCCGCGCACGTTGATGGTTGCGCTCTGGGGCCTTGACCTGCCCGTGCCCATTCGTCTGGTTGCGCGATGCTTCCATATGAAGCGAGCCGTCTGGTGTGAACGTCGTCCAATCTGCCGTTCTGATCTCTTGCGTGGCCGGCCGGCAATGATGCGTATCTGCACGAGAGTCCCTATCCGATGACTGGCGTGCGGGTGACCGCACGCTTTTCGGACGTCACGAGCGCGATGGGGTGGCGTGTCTCAGCTATGATCACGTTATGGCAATATTGCCTTCAGTGCTGAACCCTGTCTTTGAGACCATCACAGGTGAGGCTCCGGCCTCCTTCAGTTTATCTCCCAAACCGGATGATACGAGAACCTGTTGGAGGTCTTCGTCCGTCTGATCGCGGAGAAAATCGAGCCCGATGACGGCGTAATGGAGGGGGTGACCGTGCGGCCCATCGACACGGAAGACCTGTGCGCGACTGGTTCCTTCCTGGAAGTCGGCGATGTGGTGTTTGGGAAACTGCTGGCGCAGGTAGAGGCGGATCGCGTCGAACTTGGCTATATTGCTCACGTGCCTTTTGTGTACCTTTTCAGATATCTCTTGTTCAATGCGCCACCATGACTGGTTTCCCCTGCGGCGCCCACGATGAGGATCTGGCGACCCAGTATATGCGCTCGGCCCTTGCGAAGTCAGGAGGTCAGGCACAATTCCCGCCACCCGTCCCCGTTCAGAAGCAAAGACTCACGGCCCATGAACGTTTTCTATTCTCGTTTTCGAGGTGACGCCCCGGTCACTTCTTCCGGTACACGTTCAGCCCGACCTTCTCCTCGCGGTTTGGAATGGTCACATTTCCCTCCGTCGAGGCAATGATGGTGGTCTTCCCCGAAGCAGAGGGTCCGAACTCTTTGGACAGATCTACCTTGATCGTCAACGTTGTCCCTTCGACGGTCATCTCCACGTTCTTCATGATGGTGGCCTCTCAGTGATGGACGAAGCGTGTGGACGCCCTGTCCGAATAATGGTGCAACCTGTACCGCGAGAAGGGGAGGAAGTCAATCGACGGGAGAGTCTCAGCAGTGCCAAAGACCGTGGCGACATGCGAGAAAGGCGCAATCCGAAGCTCGAGTTCGGGGTGCGAAGTTCCACACACCTCGAACTTCCGACCTCGAACCCTAGCCCGTCCCGCCTGTCTCGCACGGCTATCCTGTGCGAGTGTTCCCTTGTTGTGCTGCTCCACCGAGCTCGTCGGAGGCACATATGCAGACCATCGAAGCTCTCACGTGCCGACATAGTTTTCCGTAGCCTGTTAGCCCGCATTATTCATGAGTGCTTCTACTGCAATCGGCGATCAGCTGCTACAACGAGCCTTTGGACAGCGGGCTCGCCCCTCGGCCCCTCACCGTACTGCACGAGTACGCCTCGGGTCCTCACGCCTCCGCGCGCCCGTCTCGCGTGGCGACTCCTCGATTTCGCGACGAACCGTCATGAATATTGTGGGCTTGGTATACCATGGCGTCCCCGCGTCACTGCCCAAACGGGGTTGAAGCGCCTTTCAAAATCATCAATTCAATGTGCGCGGTGTTCTCGCCATCCGCCACCCAAATCTGTCCTTCTTGAATGGTGCATTGCAGCTGCATGCTGGGCTGCGCGAGTGTGGCCAAGGCGCAGCTCCCGTCCAGGGGCAGATTCATCACGGCCAGATTATTCAACCGTTCGAGTGTGACCAGGTTTTTCTCCCACCACTGGTCGGCACCACGTCCGCCATAGGTATAGACGCAGACCTGTTTCGCGCGACCGCAGGCCCGGCGAATGGTTTTCTCATCTGGTTGGCCCACCTCGACCCAGAGGTCGATGGCGCCTGTCAAATCTTTGCGCCAGAGAGCGGGCTCCTCTTCGGTGCTCAGCCCCCGGCCAAACGACAAGGCCTCATGCGCGTGCAGTACAAAGGCCAGCAGACGCATCATCATGCGCTCGTCGGTTTCGGACGGATGGCGCGCCAGGGTGAGTGCATGCTCCTCGTAGTACTGGCGGTCCATATCGGCGATATGGATTGTTGCTTTAAAAATGGTGGCGTTCGAGGCCATAGAGTCGTGGCTCCTGGATTCCAGAAAGATTCAGGTGGATAATGCCGGCAGCCTTCGCTCACATGTCTTTATACGCGATATACCACCCTTCAACCCGCTCCCGCGCCCAGGGCGTTTTTCGGAGAAACGTAAGGCTGGATTTCACGCTGGGGTTGTGGAGGAAACAGCGGATCGGGACGCGACTCCCCATCTCGGCCCACCCAAATCGCTCGACCAGTTCCTTGATGATGGTTTCCAGCGTGATCCCGTGCAGCGGATCTCGGGGATGAGAAATACTCATGAGCGTATGGCAAATGACATGGCGCTGATAACCGACGCTGAAAGGCTCATAGCATATAGCATAGAGCACGAACGAGGAGCCACTGGTCTATAGCTTATGGCAAGAGCGAAAATCGCGAGACGTGCGGGAAGAGCGCGAAAAGCGAGATGTGGTGAGCGTGGATTCCCACGTTGTCACGCCCGTCTCGCTCGTCCCGTCAGAATCGCTGGCGACAAACGAGAAGACGGCTATGTTTTGCGCTTGAACAAGTCCGCGAGTTGGGCAAAGGGCGTGAAGGTCGAAGGTCGATCTTGCTCTCGGCCCTGCGGCGCCTCACTAGAGGAGTCAGCCACTTGATTCCGCTGGTGCTCATTGTCATGGCAGTAGAGACAGAGCAACTCCCAGTTACTCCCGTCGGGCGGATTGTTGTCGTGGTTATGGTCCTTGTGATGGACCGTGAGCTGGCTCAGCTTCTTGCCGTCAAATTCGCGTCCGCAATGCGCACAGATCCACGGAAACATTTTGAGCGCTTGCTCTCGATAGGTCTGCTGCAGCTGAGCCTGGGTGCGCCGTGTCATGTGAGCCTCGGAGAGGATGGCTACTCGTTACTGAGGAATTCTACAACAAGTCTTAGGCCAACCTGGACTATTTACGAATACCTGCTATGTCCTCCCATCCTCTCGCCCGGCAGCGTTTTTCTCGTTCGGCCTTCTCGACCACTGCAGGTACGCCTCCGTCGGCCTCACTTGCGAAAAGCTCCGGCGGGCTTCGGCCTTGCCACGGCATTCATGAATAATCCGGGCTAAAGCCCCCCACGCGCCGCGAAATGGTTTAGGGCATCTATTCATTTCCACCGGTCCGAGCCGAGGTGCAAGGTCAAGCAATGGTCCCACGTGGGATTCCGGAGGCCAGGGATTCAATAAGCCGTCTCGGGAGCAGGCTCGCTACTAAGTGAGCTGTGTGCAGGGCCAAGAGAATACCCGGATGGCTGGTTTGACCCATCCTGAGTGCTGCGCCTCAGCACACCAGGCCTTGACCGCGCCTGCGACCTTGTCACGTTGAGCTGGTTCGAGCGAGACCAGGATCACACTGTTCCCCCCTGCATAGAACGAAATCCCTTCCGTCGATCCCGATTGTCCCGTCCCAACCGTTTCGGGAAATTCGGTGTAGGCCATGACCCCGCACGCCCGCAGTAACTCATGTACGCGTTCTTTCAGTGAAGTACGAAACACGATCATCAACATATCCATGGGTGACCTCAAAAAAGGTGAGCGATTACTATAACAGGTCCCAATCGATCTCGGAAGGCATGGGTGAGAACCACGAGGGAGAAACGAGTGCGGGTCCTCAATCTTTTCCGGTGGCGGGGCGGGAGAAGAGGGACAAACCAGAGGCTGGCGAGGCCAGGTGAGTGTATCTGGTGCGAGGCTTTGTCTTGTTTCTCTTGTTGAGCGAAATCAAATAAACCAGAGAAACCAAATAGACCAGATGAACCAGATTTCCGCTACGCGCCACGAAGTGTGCGACGTGCCTCGCATTCTTTCTGCCTGTATGCTGAGGTGTCATTCCCACATGCCCATCGGAGCCGAAATGGGTGGAGGCCCCGGCGGTCATTGTTTCGGCGAACTAAGAAATGTCATTTTTCCTCCCAGGGGAGACCTCCAGCCCATTCCATTGCCAATCCGAGCTATCCCATCGCTGCCCAGATTTTCTGTGCGTTCTCACCTGTAAACGTCATGTCATCCTGTGTGGTGGAGCTGCGCTCGAAATAGAGGTGCAGCAGTCCTCCCCCAAAGTGCGCTTCTCGGACTAGGTCGAGATTGATCGCAACTTCACCTGTACGTTCTTCATCCTTCACTTTGACGAATCGCATTGCTCTTGCCTCCTTTTGTTGATGTGACGATTATCTTTTCGCATGGGACCAATGAGTCGGACTTCCGTGAAGAGGTCAGTTTAAATTATGTGGCCGAGAAGAATGAGTCAAAATGGGAAAGGGGTATATCACTTTTTCAGGTCGGCCTGGTCCATGCCTTCGTTGGGCATCAAAGGCATGGACCAGGGAGTCTATCTGGTGCGCGGGTGTGTCTTGTCTCTCTGGTTCGTCAAACCAAACAAACGAGACAGACCAAAGAAACCAGCTGAACCAGATCCCCGCCACGCACCGCGCGAGGGGTCCCGGTTCGACCAGGATACGGGTGTTGCACTAGAATCTTGAGCCTGGACTGACGCCGTTTTCTTGTCCACAATGGGTCACGAAGCATGTCGCTTCCGCAGCAGGGCTACGGTTCCACTTTCTTTTCCCAAGCCTTGAGGAAGGGCGCAATGGTGTCGATGGGGATCGGGAAGATGGTGGTCGAGTTCTTCTCGGCAGAAATTTCGACCAGGGTTTGCAGGTAACGGAGTTGCAAGGCAGCCGGGTTTCGGCTGATCACATCGGCGGCATCGGCTAGGCGTCGAGAGGCCTCAAATTCGCCTTCGGCGTGGATGACTTTCGCGCGACGTTCGCGCTCCGCTTCCGCCTGACGCGCGATGGCTCGTTGCATTTCCTGTGGCAGGTCCACGTTCTTGACTTCCACGGCGTTGACTTTGACGCCCCACGGCTCCGTCTGTTGGTCGATGATCCGTTGGAGATCGCCGTTAATCTGTTCCCGTTTCGACAGCAGGTCGTCGAGTTGACTCTGCCCCAGCACGCTACGCAGTGTCGTTTGCGACATCATGGATGTGGCATAGAGATAATCTTCGACTTGAATGATGGCTCGCTCCTGGTCCACGACCCGGAAGTAAATGACCGCGTTCACCTTGACGCTGACGTTGTCCTTGGTGATGACGTCCTGGGGCGGCACGTCCATGGTCACAGTCCGCAAGCTGACGCGAACCATTTTGTCGATGAACGGGATGATGACCACGACACCGGGCCCATTCCCCCCGATGAGCCCACGGGCCAGGCGACCCCATCTAAAGATCACGGCACGTTCGTATTCCCGGAGCACATTAAAGCCCATGAGAAAAAACACCACTCCGAGAATCAAGATTGCAAACTGAGTTGCGAGCAGATTCATCTCAGGCCTCTGTCTGTTTGGTGAGAGGTTTCACATACAGCCGTAAGCCGTCCACGCGTATGACTTCCGCTTTGTCACCAGGCTGGAGCGGCCGCTCACTGATGGCCTCCCAGAGTTCGCCATGGACCGCCAGTTGCCCATGGGGAGTCAGCGCCGTTTTGACAATCCCCACTAGACCGACCATTTCCTCGGGGCCGGTCACCGGCCGTCGTCGCATCGCTTTCACACCCATTCCGACAATAAAGAGCGAGAATGCAGCGGCCAGCGCGACAACCGGCAGGATGACCGACCAGGAAATCTGAAGGAACTCCACATCGGTCTTGATCAGCATCACCGATCCAAGGAGCATCGCGATGACCCCGCCGATGGCCAGCAAACCGTAACTCGTCACGCTGGCTTCCAAGATGAAGAAGACAATCCCGAGGATGAACAACAGCACGCCTGCATAGTTCACCGGCAGTGACTGCAAGGAGTAAAACGCGAGGATTAGGCTGATGGCGCCGACGATGCCCGGCAGAATCGCCCCAGGGCTATACAACTCGGCAATAATTCCAACGGTGCCGATTGTCATGAGCAGGTAGGCGATGTTCGGATCGCTGAGAGTCTTCAGGAGTTCGAGGCGAAGCCCCATCGGGAATTCGCGCACGGCCGTGTCCGCAGTGTGCAACACCGTCGGGCCGGATTGGAGAGGGATGGTGCGGCCGTCCAGTTGTTTCAGCAACACCGGCATATCCTCCGCAACCAGATCGATGATCTTCAGCTTCATGGCTTCTCGTTCCGTCACGGACACACTCTTACGGACGGCATCTTCCGCCCAGGCGACGTTCCGTCCCCGTTGCTCGGCGATCGATTTGATGTAGGCCACGGAATCGTTCTCGACCTTCTCCTTCATCGTCTTGTCCATCTCGCCCCCGCCCATAGCAACGGGATGGGCGGCACCGATATTCGTACCGGGAGCCATCGCCGCGACATGGGCCGCCAGGGTGATAAACACGCCGGCGGAAGCGGCACGTCCACTAGATGGCGACACGTAGACGACCACGGGAATGGTAGCGCCGGTGATGTCCTTGATAATGAGCCGCATCGAAGTGTCGAGCCCGCCGGGCGTATTGAGACGGATGATCAAGGCCTGCGCCCCGGTGTCCTGCGCAGAGGCAAGTGCATCATGTAGGTATTCGGCGGAGACCGGATTGATGACCCCATCATACGTGGCAACTAGGACAAACGGATCGGCTCTTACGGGAAGCGGCGCTGTAACCAAGGCGGTGAGGAGCGCAGCAGTCGAGACAATCGGAAGCAGCAGACGGGGTCGACATCTCGGAAAATGCATCGAAGTGTCCCTCCCACAAGACTGAGATATAGGGAGACAGAACGAGCATGTTGAGCATACGAGCCACCCGATACCCTGTCAAGGAAGGGGAGAGGTGGGGGGGAATGTCCAATGCTGAATGATCAATGGTGCATGGCGAAGGCGTGGTGAAGCGCGAGGGGAGGGTGATTCAGAGGCGGTCTATCTGGTGTGTGGGTTTGTCTGGTCTATCTCGTTCGTCTCGTCCGTTGAACCAACCAAACCACATAGACCGAACAAACGAGACAGACCAAACAGACCAGATCCACTAGATCCCCGCCACGCGAAATGTTGGATCGAAAGACAGAAACTCACTCGTCGATCTTCAGCTGGTAAAGGGTTAGTCCCATGACAGCAATCCCGCAAAACACGGCTCCTGCATAGAATGTAAATGATGCGCCAAACTGATCCCACAGGAATCCTGCTAGTACGCTGGCAATCAGCATTGCCAGACCGCTGGTGAGGTTGAAGAAGCCATACGCCGTCCCTCGAAGATCGGCTGGTGCTGTGTCGGCTACCATAGTGGCGAGCAAACCTTGCGTCATGCCCATATGAAGGCCCCACAACCCGACGCCCAATAGGACAGTGCCCCAGTGATCGTTCATAGCCAAGACCAAATCGGCGGCAATCAGAACCAGAAGCCCAAGTGCGAGCAGTTTCATGTGACTCATCTGATCGGAGAGCTTGCCGAAGGGATAGGCCGATAAGGCATAGATTAGATTCATCGCAACCATGACGAGGGGGACTAAGGCGACGGGAATCCCGCCGTGCTGAGCGCGGAGGACCAAAAAGGCCTCACTGAACCGAGCCAGCGCGAAGATGGCCCCGAACCCCACTACCCACCAGTAGGCCGACGCTAAGCGGGTAAGATTGTCCCATCGAAAGGGATTCCTGCCTGTGGATGTCTGCCGACGCTCAGGTTCATGGATGCCGAACAACAAGAGCGCCACGGCCATCAATCCCGGCAAGACGGCCACCCAGAAGACGGCCCGAAAATCATTGGCCCAGAGTAGCATCAACCCGACCGCGAGCAGGGGGCCGAAGAATGCCCCGACCGTATCGAGAGACTGCCGTAAGCCGAAAGCGGCACCCCGGAGCTGCGGTGGGGCGATGTCCGCGACCATGGCGTCTCGTGGCGCACCACGCACACCTTTCCCGACTCTGTCCAGCACGCGTGCGGTCAAGACGAGGCCGACGCCAGAGGCTACGGCAAAGAGAGGCTTGGTGAATGCGCTCAAGGCGTAGCCGAACAAGGCCAGCCCCTTCCGCTTGCCCAAGTAGTCGCTCAGCGTTCCTGAAAAGACTTTGACGACCAGCGCCAGCGACTCGGCGAGCCCTTCAACAAGGCCGACCGCCATGGTGCTGGCCCCCAGTATCGTGACCATGAACAATGGCAGCAGGCTATGGATCATTTCCGATGAGATGTCCATCAGCAAGCTGACAAAACCCAACACCCAGATTCCCGAGGGAATGTGACGCAGGGAGTGTTCCACCTGTGATTCAGCCTTCATCATTCAGACCCTTGATGAGGTTCTAGTACGACCCAACGATACAATACAGGACAGGCGAAGAAATCGGGATATTCTACTTTTTAAGGGTCGGTCTAGGCCATTCCTTCGTCGTGCAGCATTCTCACCCGCCCAACCCCAGGCGACGACTGCTGTGTTGTGGGAGCGTTGTGTGAGAGGTGGAGGGATTCAGAGGCAGTCTATTTGTTGCGCGGGTTGGCTTGTCTCTCTCGTTCGTCGAACCAAACAGCCGAGAAAGACCAGAAAGACCAGATGAACCAGCTCCCTGCCCCGCGCCGCGAAATGTTGGATTGCACGACCTGCCCTTCATACTTCGAATTTCGAGGTGGAGGGCCGGCGAATAGCGATCAGAACATGGATCTTCCCGCTCGACGCCCTAGCAAGCCAGAATTTCGGTCGTGGATGATTCCTTTAAGGGAAAGATCGAGCGTTTGAGGCGTCACTCGGCCTGTCCCTAACAACAATCGGCCCAGGATAACTGTGGTGGCGACGAATATACTACTATCCAACCAGGTTGTAACGGTTTGCGCCCCAACAAAAACGCTCGTCCCACTGACAAGCCAGAAACCAATTCCAATAGCTAAAAGGTATGACACACGAGTGGTATGGGCCACGCGAAGGGCGAGCGCAACTCCAACTGCCCCTGTTACCAGAGCCAGCAGCGGATACACATTCGGATTTGACTGTGGTGTGATGTCGTCGAAAGCAAGCACGAGCCCTGCCACGAAGGACACGCCATAGACAATGGCCACGCCTTTCAAAACCATTCGCCAATAAATAAACCGACTGGATCTTACCATGCGGGTAAAGGTACAAAGGGAAGAGACGACACGCAATTATACGTAGAGGGGGGAGCTTTAGAGCTTTAGTAGGGGGGTACGTATCGCTGTATCTTGCTGGCTCGGGGCAGAAGAAACAGGGATATTCTACTTTCTAAGGGTCGGCTTGGTCCATGCCTTCGTCGTGCAGTGAACGACGAAGGCTGTATTGAGGGAGCTTTGTGTGAGGGGAGGGGAGAGCGACTCAGAGTCAGTCTATCTGGTGCGCGGGTCTGTCTTGTCTCTCTGGTTCGTCGAACCAAACAAACGAGACAGACCGAAGAAACCAGACTGGGCTAGATCCCCCCACGCGCCACGAAATATTGGATTGCAAGCCCTGAGGTGACCCCCATTCTTGTTTCTGTGGCTTCTGGATAAGGCGTTGATTCAACGCCTTCCATCATACCAAATCGATAACTGCTTCTTGTCTTGCAATGTCCGACGTGGATGTAGAATGACTCGCAGGATCTGACCGGCAATCTCTCGCCCGGAGTAGAGTGCCACCTTGCGCGATGATGTCTCCAGCGGATGCTGTGTCAAGATGATGAATTGAAGGCCGCGTTGTCGCCCCCACTGCTTGAGATGCTCGCTTAAACTTATTTCGTCCGCAGCGTAGAGTTCCTGGTCGAAACCACCGACATCACGAAACGCATCGCTGCGACACACGACCAGCGCACCCGCCGCCCAGCGAAACAGAATCGACATGCCCGTCCACAGTTGCAATGTCCAGTTCGCCCACCATGGCAATCCTTGCATGTGTAGTGTGCTGCCACAACCCACGCTCTTACCGTCTTCAATCAACCGCAAGATATCAGCAAGCAATCCTGGATTTAACACACTGTCAGCATCCACAAACAGCAACCAATCTCCCGTCGCCTCGGCTGCGCCGGCATTGCGTGCCCGACCGATTTGATTGATGGGCTCAAAAATGACCTGAGCACCTGCCTGTCTTGCCAGATTGGCCGTGTTGTCGGTGGAATTATTGTCGACCACAATAATTTCCGATGTAAAACCGGGCATGAGATTTGCGACGAGTGATGCAGAAATGGACTGCAAACAGCGTTCAATCAGACGCTCTTCATTAAAAGCTGGAATGACAATTGAGAGGTGCATAGAAAAATGGATGCTGGTTTGTACCGTCGAAACCGCTAGTATCCTGGAAAATATGCTTGTGTGCGAAAAAGACATGTAAGGCGTTCATCGCAATGTGCCTCACAGACATTACGCATGCACTGCCTGTACCGGGGTGACGTTGAACCAGTACCTTAAAATTCCCGTACCTACTCAGGTGGCTATCACCAGGGCGATATTCTACCCCTTGCGCAAGACAAGCAAAGAAAATATTTTTCTGGTGAACTCGGTTTGTGGTCATACAAGGCCGGGAACTGAACGCCGAGGATATCGGACTGATCCAAGGGCTCTTGGCTGAACATCGGGACTGGGGCCGAACCCGACTCGGCGAAGAGCTGTGCTGCTTGTGGGACTGGCGCAACGCATAGCGGAGCAAAGAAAAGGCGCCGACCCCTTTTCTTCCCCTCCGCACCGCGCGAATTCTTGTTCGAACATTCTTGTCCTTTCCTCTTCCTCCGTATCGGAGAAATAGCCTGGCAGGCTCTCAACGTGCGTGCATCGAATGACGACTGCTGAGGTGTGGGACCATTATATGAGGGGAGGGCGACTCAGAGATGGTCGATCTAGTGCGCGGTCTGTCTTGTCTTTTTCTTTCGTCGAACCAACCAAACGAGACAGACCAAACAAACCAAATAAACCAGATGAACCCGAGTCCAGCCACGCGCCGCGAATGGGGCCTGACACCTTCCAATTTCTGAAAATTGCGGCTTTCCCAGGGGAAAGGAATACCTCGAATTACAGTGGAGTCTTCTTTGGCCGCACTTTATCTCGAGACACAGTGGATCGTGCGAGGAGGGA
>Ga0137415_10004754_pt1 | contig 13423 bp, 11 predicted proteins | sample CZODoug3_1_1_16f_FD_183082 | JGI IMG/M metagenome (GOLD analysis project Ga0137415, IMG submission 183082) | Vadose zone soil fungal communities from Angelo Coast Range Reserve, California, USA - CZODoug3_1_1_16fungal (Hybrid Assembly) | ecosystem: Environmental > Terrestrial > Soil > Vadose... | reverse complement strand
GAGGGCCCGCGAGGCGCCGAGCACCGAGCGCATCTCGATCCAGTGGCCGAGCAGCATGATGTCGATCAGCGTTGCCGTTTCCCAGAAGAACACGCTCCCGGGGAGCCCGAAAACGACGAGCGCGCTGTAGACGTAGGCTACCGTGATCGCGAGAGCGACGAGCGTCATCATCCCCGGCAGCCTCTGCCGGACCTCGTCCACGAGCCCGGTGAGGAACGGCCGGCCGCCGTAGAAGTAGACGCCCGAGGCGAAGGCGAACTCCACGTAGCGATCGCCCGGGAACGCCAATGCCGCCCGGAGACCGAGGAAATGCTGGATCATCTCGGACGTCGCGAGGACGGGAACGGTGAGCGCCAGCGACACCCAGAAGCGGCGGCGGAGGTCGTCCACCATGTGGGCGTGTTGGGTCTGAGTGTGGTCTACAGGCGGGCGCACTCCCGCGTCGTGAGCCGGAGACGTGTGATGGTCGTGATGGTGGTCGTGAGTCACCGTGGCCTACCTTGGACTCGGAATCGAGTCCTCGCTCACGAAACCTTCGCTCTTCGTGAAGGTGCCGTTCAGGACCCGATCTCATCTAGCGTGAATAGTATGCGCCGAGCCTTGCTGCCGCGACGCCGTGGCGGGATGTTCCCGCTCATGGTCCGGCTGACCCGACCACTACACGCGTTTGCGGCCATCGCCGTCGTCGGGAGCGACGTCGTGGCGCAGGGCGGCCCGGACGCCTGGCAACCCCAAACGGTACCGCTCTTCGGCGCGAGTTACTCCCCGGATTTCGGACTGCTGATCGGTGCGGGAGTTGTGCACGCCCGGTACGGATTCCGCGCGCTGCCTCCCAGCACGCGCCTGCTGGCGGAGGCCGCCTACGCGACCAGCGCCAGCACGTACCGCGTCGACGTGGCAGGTGAGTTCCGGCGGCCGCTCCTGCCGGCGATTCTCTACATCGAGCTGCGCACGTCTGGTCTCGAGCTGATTCGGTTCTACGGAGTAGGCAACGAAACCGACGGTTCGCAGGCCGACAGCGTGTATCGGGTGCGCCAGCAGCAGGTGCTCATCGCGCCGCGCGTGGCGATACCGCTCACGCCGCGACTGCGGTTCACCGTAGGATCGTCGTTCAAGTACGCTCACACGCCGAGCGATCCCGGCACGGTGCTCGCCACGACAAGTCCCTACGGCACAGGGGACTTCGCTCAGGTCGGGGCGAGCGCGGGGCTCGAGTTCGACACGCGCGACCACACGGTCGCGCCGGCGCGCGGCGTGCGTGTGAGCATCGTCGGACAGTGGCATCCCGCCGTCTGGGACGCCGTCCACCAGTTCGGGAGCGTCTCGGCGGAGGCGTCGACCTATGTCTCGGCAGGCGACCCGCCCTCCGCGACGCTGGCGCTCCGTGCGGGCGCCGGGGCGGTGAGCGGAACCGCCCCGTTCCAGGAGCTGATCTACGTGGGCGGTGGCACGACGGTCCGGGGCTACGCCGAGCAGCGGTTCGCCGGACGACGCGTTGCGTATGGGAACACCGAGCTGCGGATATTGGCCGGCCGGTTGCCGTTCGGCGACATCGGCATCCTGGGACTGGTCGACGCGGGACGTGTCTGGATTCCGGGGGAGTCGTCGGACCGCTGGCACGCCGCCGCGGGAGGTGGGCTCTGGCTCACCTGGCAACACCGTCGGGCCAATACCCTGTCGATCGCGGTCGCGAGGAGCCCTGAGCGCACTGCGGTCTACGTCCGCGTCGGCTTCATGTTTTAGGGCCGTTGCGGCGCGTAACGCCTGGCCAGGTCCCCCTAGCTGCGTTACCTGCCTCAGCCGTGCGGCCTCTTTAGCAGGAGGCGCCCCAGCCCCGGGGTGTCGGGCAGATCCCCTATCGTCCACAACCCTGAGCTCGAAACGGCGGACGCGATCTTGTCTTCTAGCGCAGCGCGCCTGAAGCACCGATGGAGCCGCGACCGCACCGCGCCCCTCGTCCGTCCGCTAGCGGGTGTCGACGTAACGGTGATCATTCCCGCGTACAACGAAGCCGCGAGCGTCGCCGACACGATCAAGAGCCTGCAAGGCCAGACCATGCCACCCGCCGCGATCATCGTCGTGGACGACTGCTCGACCGACGGGACGGGCGACGTAGCCCGCGGGCTCGGCGTCGTGGTGGTCCGACCGCCGACGAACACCGGCTCCAAGGCAGGCGCTCAAAATTTCGGACTCCGCTACGTCCGCACGCCGCTGACCGTTGCCGTCGACGCCGATACGATCCTCGCGCGGGACGCCCTGGCCTCTCTGCTGCCCGCGTTTCACGATCCGGGCGTCGCGGCGGCGTGCGGCTTCGTGCTGCCGCAGCGGGTGCGCAGCCTGTGGGAGCGGGGACGCTACATCGAGTATCTGTTCGCCTTCACCTACTACAAGCGGCTCCAGGAGTATTACGGAAAGCCGCTCATTTCCTCTGGCTGTTTCTCTATGTATCGCACCGACATCCTGCGAGCTCACCACGGCTGGTCGAACCGAACCCTCGCCGAGGATGTCGACCTGACCTGGAGCCTGTACCAAGCGGGCCATGCCGTGCGGTTCGTGCCGGAAGCCGTCTGCTATCCAATCGAGCCTCGCACCCTCACGCTGATGGGAACGCAGCTGCGGCGCTGGTCACACGGGTTCGTTCAGAACGTCAGGCTCCACTGGCGCGGCCTTCTCGCCGTGCCCTATCTGCGTTCGGCTGTGGCGGTCGCGTTCTGGGATGCGACGATCGCCGCCGCGGTTTACCTGGTGCTCCTGCCAGTCCTCGCGCTCCTCCTCGCGAGGCCCTGGATACTGATCGGGTACGTGATCGATGCCCCTGCGGTAATCGTGCCGGTCCTCGCCGGCGCCGCACGGCGAGGAGAGATCCGCCGCGCGATCGCGAGCATCCCCGCGTTCTTCGTGCTGCGAACCGTCAACGCGGTGTTCTTTCTGCGCGCGGTCTGCGCCGAGCTGCTGCTCGGGCGGTCGCTCCGCGTGTACGAGAAGGGGCACTGACAATGGCGGCCGGGCTGCCGGGGACCGGGATCGGTGGGATGTTCTACCTGATCAGCGCGCTCGCGACGCCCCTGCGGGAGGGCTACCTGCGGTTGCGAGGCCGCAAGTCCCGTGGGTGGAGGCTGGTGGTCGCGCTGACGGCGATCGCGGGCGCCATCCTCGCGGGCTTGTGGGCGACGAGCTGGCTCCTGGGCCTCGCGCTCAGCGCGTCACGTCGCCTCCTCCCGGCCGCTACCGCGCCGCATCCGGGCAACCTACTGCCCGCGCTGGCACTCCTCATCAGCGTCGGGACTCTGGCCGGCGTGCTCCTCGGCGTCGAGGTGTTACGCCTGTGGGTCCGCCGGCGGCCGCATCCCGAGGCCACCATCGACGAGTACAAAAGCCGGCGTGCTGTCGCGGCGGGCGAGCGCCGGAGCCGGATCCTACCCTTCGTCCTCGGAGCGGTCGTCGCGGCATACGCGCGCCCGGCGGCCGCGCAGGGCGCAACCCGTGCCACTGGTCATCTCGGCCGCGCGGACTCGGCGTACACCGCCGGGGATGCGCGCGCCGCCACACAGGAATACGCCTTGGTGCTCGCGGCCGACCCGTGGAATTCCCACGCCACGTATCGCCTCGCGCAGCTGCACCGCCATGATCCCCGGTTGGCGCTGCGGCTGTTCCGCCGCTATGTCGCGCTCGAGCCGTCGGACCCGTGGGGGTACATGGCGGTGGCGGAGGTGCTGGCGCGTACGGGGCGCTACGGCGAAGCCCTGCGCTACTATGACGATGCGTTGCGCATCGCCCCCGGCGAGCGGGACGCCGCAGTGGGTCGCGCGCGGACCCTGGCGCGCGCGCGCCGAACCGGTGCCGCCATCGTGGTCTATGAGCGGTGGCTCGCCAGCCATCCCACGGACGCCGAGGTCAAACGCGAGCTGGCGGCGGCACGGGTGGCGGCCGCCCCCGCAATAACGCCCCTGGTGGGCGGCAGTCACGACTCCGACGGGAACACCACGCTCCGGCTGGGCGGTGCAGCCGAACTCGGGGCTCCCGGGCCGGTCCGGGTCGGGGTGCGGGCGACTCGCGAGCAGGTCGGGGACGGGGTGACCCACGTCGGGCTCGACGAGCTCGCGCTCCGTACCGCGGCCCGGCCCAGCGGCGCGTTGCAGATCGAAGCGGAGGGGGGAGCGACCCGGGTCGACGCCGTGGGCGGTGCGGGGGCGACAATCACCCCGACGGGCCAGCTGCGTGCCCGATGGCGGGATCCGATGGGCGGACCGGCAGTCGATCTCCGCGCGCGGCGCAACGTGATCGATGCGAGCCCGCTCCTCGTGACGAACCGGGTTGTGCGAACCGAGATCGGCGCCATTATCGAGGTGCCCGTCGCCAGTGGACTCAAGCTCCGCGGGATCGGCCGCACCGCCGCGTTGAGTAGCGCCTTCGATGTGAACCACCGGACGACCTTCGCCGGGGTGGCGGCGCTAGCTGTGACGCCGAGCCTCGAGGTGTCGGGCCAGGTCCACGAGATCCGCTACTCCAGGCCCAGTAGCGCGGGATACTTCGCTCCCCGGCTCATCCAGATAGCGCAGCTGGGATCGTATATCGAGCTCGAGACCGCCCGGTCTTTCGTGCTCGCGTTCGATCTCGGCGCAGGCGTGCAGCGCGTGGCGCAACAGGGTGCCGCGCTCGGGCCCTGGCGTCGCGCTTTGCGACTCTATTCGCTGGTCGCGGTGCCGCTGGCGCCGGGGCGCGAGCTCCGATTCGAGCTGGACGGCGACGATTCAGGCGTTGCCACCGAGTCCGCCACGACCGCGCAGTGGCGCTACGTCTCGATGCAGCTGTCGCTGCGCGTAGCCCTGCCCTGACGCGTCACGGCCGGACCCCCTGAACTCCGCGCCCTCCCCGGCGTATACAGAATGGCGTAACTTCCCGACCCCCGACCCCCCGGACGCCTGAGGAGCATCGCATGCGCATCGCGTCGTACAGCATCGTCATCATCCCTCTGCTCGTCGCCTGCGTCGCTCCGACCCCGGGTGCGGTCCGCCAGGGGCCCGACCCCGTCTCCACGCGCTACATCAATCCCGGCACTCTCGCGGCGCTGCCCGGCTTCACGCACGCGGTGCGCATCGGGCCGACGTTGTACGTGTCGGGCGAGGTCGCGCTCGATTCGACGGGCCGGCTGGTGGGTCCCGGCGACCTGCGCGCCCAGGCCGGCCAGGCGTTCGCCAACCTGGCGACCGTGCTGCGGATCGGCGGGGCGACGCCGGCCGACGTCGCCAAGCTGACGATCTACGTGGTGAACTACTCGCCCAAGGACCTCGATGCCATCCGGCAGGCGGCGCCCGATTTCTTCCCCCAGCGGAACCCCCCCGCGGGGGTCGTGATTGGTGTGCAGTCGCTGCCGCAGGAGGGGTTGCTCATCGCGGTGGACGCGACGGCGGTGGTGCGAGCGATGATTCTGCCACGCGACCAGCGTACAGCGGAGCGCCCCTACTAGCTCACTTCCCGACCAGCCCCGAAAAGAACGGCAGCACGATGGACACGGCGATCAGCACGATGATGATCCATTCGAGCAGCTCCATGCGCTGCGTCGCCGCCCGGTCCGCCAGCTTTCCGTAGATGCCGTCGAGCGTCTGCAGCTTGCGCGTGATGCTCACGTCCCACTCGGCCAGGTGGAAGCGGCGCGACACGTGGCCGTACACCCGCGTGAGAAACTGCTCGCCGATCAGTTTCAGAGCGTTCGTCACCTGCTCGAACAGGACCGCGGCGTCGAGCTGCAGCCGTCCCAACCGCTGGAGCGGAAGCCGATAGGGACTCGGCAGGTACCGCCGCAGACCGGGTGAGCGGCCGAGCAGACTGTAGGCCTGCTCCAGCGCTTCATCGAGCTGCGCGTCCAGGTAGCGCATCTCCAGCAGCTGCGTGTTGGCGAATTCGATTACCGCCCGCACGTCCTCGCCCTCGGGGTCGAACAGCAGCGTCACGTCGGTGTCGATCAGGGTCGCGTCGTTCGGTGCGAACGAGAGGCGCGAGGCGAGGGCGTCGCTCATCTCCTGCTGCGACAGGGGGCGAGACTCGGCACGCAGCACCTGGGCCACCGTTTGCGCGTACTCCGTCCACAGCATGGACGCCTCGAGCGGCTCGGTGAAGGCTTCGATCTGGAACACCACGTAGTCTTCGACGAAGTCGGCGAGGCGAGACCGAAGAGCGGCATCGCCGAGTGCCTCGACCAGCTGCTGCACCCGCCGCCGGGAATCCGCCTGGAGCTGCTCGTTGCCGTACAGGATCGTGCTCAACCCAGGGAGCCCGCCGAGCGGGCCCTGGAGGGGGATGGCGTAGCTCACGGATACGGCGCCGAAGTCGTACAGCACGAACTCGACGTACGGCGCCGTCACGTGGTCACCGACGGTGCGGGACTCCGCCGGCTCCGTCACGCGCAGCGGAGCTGGGTCGTACTCGAAGAACGCCGGGGCGCGCCGCTTCTGCTTGACGGTCTGGCGCTGCGTCGCGCTCGCGAGCCGCCGCTCCGCCGCCGCGAGGTCGAACGCGTGCGCGACGTCGTAGGCGAACAGCACGTACCCGGTGCCTTGGGCGATGATCGGCGAAGCCATCCGTCAGTCCTCCTGCTCCAACGCTCACCCCACCGCCCGCCCTTGCGCTAGGCCGGCCCCTTGCCTTCTCGTGCCACGGTCGGTGTGGCGAACGCCGGCGCCGTCAGCAAGGGAAGTCCCAGGTGCTCCCGCGCCCGGTTCAACGCGTCGTCGATGTTTCCGTGAATATTTTCCTCGCCCAGCTCGTCGTACAGGCCGGAGCGCTCGAGGGCGACGACGGGTTGGGCGTGCACGTCGGAGAGGAGCACCAGCGAGCCGTCGCGGCGGCTGCGCTGGACCAGATCCCGCAACGCGTGCAGCCCGGTCGAGTCGATCGCGGGGACGTGTCGCATCCGCAGGATCAGCACCTTGGGCCGGACCGCGATACGCCCCAACCGCTCCCGGAACGTTTCCGCGGCCCCGAAAAAGAACGGCCCGGTGATCTCGTACACCTCCACCCCCGCCGGCACGGCCCTCCGCCGCACCGCGTTGGGATCGTTCTCGAAATCGTCTTTGGGATCCTGCAGCTCGTGCGTGAGCACGCTGATGTTCGTCACCTCCGCCATGCGGCGCATGAACAGGAACGCCGCCAGCACCATCCCCACCTCGATCGCTACCGTCAGGTCCCACAGCAGGGTCAGGAGAAACGTGGTGAGCAGCACGGCGACGTCGCTCTTCGGCGCCCGGAACTCGGCGAGAAACGTGCGCCACTCGCTCATGCTGTACGCAACCACCACCAGGATCCCCGCCAGCGTCGCCATCGGGATCAGCCCGGCCCAGCGGCCGAAGAACAAAGTGATCAGCAGGAGCGTGACCGCGTGCGTGATCCCAGCGACCGGCGTCCGGCCGCCGTTCCGGACGTTCGTCGCCGTACGGGCGATGGCACCTGTGGCCGGGATCCCGCCGAACAACGGCGAGGCGATGTTCGCGACCCCCTGCGCCACGAGCTCCATGTTCGAGCGATGGCGGCCCCCGATCATGCCGTCCGCCACGACCGCCGACAGCAACGACTCGACGGCGCCGAGCAGCGCGATCGTGAACGCCGCCCCCATGAGCCCGGGGATCTGCTGGAACGAGACCGCGGGAAGCGACGGAGCAGGCAGGCCCGCGTGGATGACGCCGAACCGGCTGCCGATCGTGTCGACCGGCAGGTGCAGCAGCTGCACGGCTGCCGTCGTGCCGATGAGCGCCACGAATGGACTGGGAATGCGCCGGTTAATTCGGGGCCAGAAGACGATGATGGCCAGCGTGGCGACCGAGACCGCCACCGCCCACGGGTTGAGAGAGCCGAAATGCGCCGCAACCGACCGCCAGCGCGCCAGGAACTCGGCGGGCACCGGACCTTCGAGCCCGAGGAAGTCTTTCACCTCCCCCGAGAAGATGATCAGGGCGATCCCGCTCGTGAACCCGATGGTGACGGGGTACGGGATGAACTTGATCGCCCCGCCCAGCCGCGCGAGGCCGAAGCCCACGAGGATGACGCCCGCCATGAGGGTCGCCATGGCGAGACCCTCCACCCCGTGTCGCTGCACGATGGCGTACACGATCACGACAAACGCGCCCGTCGGCCCGCCGATCTGCACGCGCGAGCCGCCCAGTGCGGAGATGAGAAATCCCGCGATGATCGCGGTGAACAGCCCGCGCTCGGGGCCCACCCCGCTCGCAATCGCAAAGGCGACGGCGAGCGGGAGCGCCACGATCCCGACGATGATCCCCGCGCTCAGATCGGCGAGGAATTGCTCACGGGTATAGCCCGCGAGGGTGGTGACGAGCTTCGGGACGAGCCTTTCCAGATCCCCCGGCCGCAAGGCGACGCAGAGAATCTAACGAGGCTTCTTCTGGTTACCGGGCGAGCCCGAGCACGTAGTCGAGCGAGAACCGCCCCGGTCCGATCGCCGCGACGGCGAGCGCCGTCACGATGAGCACCAGGTTGTACTCGTACCCGCCGTCCTGCACGAAAAAGCCCTTCGGGCCGTGCACCTTGGCGATCGCCACGGCCATCGTGGCCAATACCAATAGCCCCGCCAGGGGCGTCAGCAGTCCCAGCAGGAAGAGGAACCCTGCGGCCAGCTCACCCCCCACCGCCAGCGCGGTCCAGAAGCGGGCCGGCCGGAATCCCATGCTTCCGATGAATCCGGCGGCACCCTCGAACCCCGGACCGCCGAATGCTCCGAACGCCTTCTGCGCGCCGTGCGCCAGGAACACCGCCCCCAGCATCAGCCGCAGGGCCAGCAATCCCAGATCTGTAAACATTCGATCCTTCCCAGAAATTGTCTCGAAATCGAAATACTTGACATCGAACTATAGCGGGAACAACTTCCCGGGCCGAGAGGTTCCTGAGGGTGAAATGAAAGCTTCCTCGAAACCTGTGGACGTGCCACTCCGGCTGTGGGTGGTGCTGGCACGGGCGTTCGACTCCGTCGAGCGACATTCGCGCGCGAGCATCGCCCGCTTCGGGCTGGGCACTACCGAGTTCGGGGTGTTGGAAGTGCTGTACCACAAGGGCGAGCTGGCAGTGTGCGACGTGCAACGCCGCATCCTGGTCGAGTCGTCGAGCACCACGTACGTGGTGGACAAGCTCGTGAAACGCGGCCTGGTGCGACGACGTCATAGTAAGGCCGACCGCCGGGAGGTCCTGGTGGCGCTGACCCCCGCGGGACGGCGGTTGATCCAGGCGATCTTTCCGCCGCACGCCACCGCGATGCGGCAGGCGGTCGCCGCACTGGCGCCGGGCGATCAGGCCCGTGCCGTCAGGTTGCTACGGGCACTGGGTCTCGGCGCGGCCAGGCAGCTGAAGGCCGCCGAAGAGTCTTAGAGCCCCTGCCGGAAGCGCAGCCCCAGGGTACGGTACCGGAAGGTCTCGGTGCGTAACCCCGACGTGGTCGTCGCCGCAGCACTGTTGGTGATCGAGCCGACGAGCGCGATCTCGTTGTTCGCACCCCAGCCCCGTGACAGCGCGAAGCCGACGTGCCAGGCCGTCTGATGGGCGCTGGTATCCGACACCTGTTGCGATCCCAACCCGCCGTCGGCCCGCACGCCCCACCGACTCCGCTGCCACTGGTACACCACGCGCGCCTCGATCACGGTGAACTGATTGGGTGCGAAGTAGAGCCCCGGTGCCGATCGCCGGTAGCCGAGGATTCGGGCGTACGGGCCGAGCTGCAGCCCCGGCGCCACCCGACCGAGCACGGCGCCCACCGCAGACAGTCGGCGGTTGCCGTCAGAGAGCCATGCTCCCCCGCCACTCCCAGTGATGGACCAGCCCGGCGCCGGCGACAGGTCGAGGCTCAGATCCCCGGCGTCCACGGTCAGTCCCTGACGCATCAGCCCGACGGTCTCGTCGAATGCGCTCCGTGTATAGGCGAAGCTCACGGCTGTGTAGCGCCCCGGCCGGAGCCCGATGCCAAGCTCCGCCGTCAGAGGCGTGGACGACACCGTGTCCGGCGCAATGCGCCGCACGCCCAGCCCGGCGCGCAGCACCGCCCCTTTTCCGAGGGCCGCGATCACCGACCCTCCACCGCCATAACTCGTGCCGCGATGCCGGGGGTCGGTGGCACGCCGCCAGCCCACGCGCAGCGTGCCGCGGAGATCGTCGCCCAGCGAGCCCGTCACCGTGCCTTCCTGCGACACAAAGTCGTTGTTGTCCGAGTCGTTGGCACCGTCCAGGTTCGTCGCGATCTCGGGCCGGAGCGCGGCGCGCACCACGCGCTCGAGGTCGCGCACCGCGCGGTCCCCGGGAGCCACCGTGCGGGCGCGGGCCGCGTACGTCTCGGCCAACACGGGCTGCCCTTTCCAATAAAGGGTCTGGGCGAGCCCGATCAGCAGCTCGGCGGCATCGGGATACCGCTCGAGCGCCGCGCGCCACAGCTGCTCCGCGCGGTCCAGGTCCCCGCGCCACGCCACGGCGCGCGCGCGGCCCGCGAGCGCGTCGGCGCGATCGGGCGATCGCGCCAGCACCGAGTCGTAGAGCGCCTCGGCCGCCGCCAGCCGGCCCGACCACGCCTGCACCTGAGCCTGCGAGACCATGATATCGGCGTCGCTGGGCGCCAGCCGCCGCGCGCGCGCCAAGCGCTGGAGCGAGCGGGACAGTCTGCCGTCCCAGCCGTCGAGAATGGCGAGCCGGTACAAGGCTCGGATGTTGAGGGAGTCCGTCGCGAGGACCCGCTCGTAGGCAGTCCGGGCCGCGACGTAGTCGCCGCGGCGGAAAGCCGCCTCGGCATCGGGCAATTGCGCAATGAGGAGCCCAGGGGCGGCGAGCAGCGCGAGCGCGAGCGGCCCAGCTCTCATTGCATCAAGCGGATATTCTCAGTTGACCTGCACGATCTTAAGGCCGCCCAACCCCGCGGCGATGATGAGATACTTTTTGTCCGCACTGTAGGCAACATGATTGGCGGATTGCAAATTGGCAAATCGCAGCTTTCCGAGCATCGTGATCGTTTGCTGCGTTTCAGAGCCCGTCGCCGAGAAGGCCTGGCTCCCCTGGGCGACGTAGACACCCGCTTCGCCGTTCGAGATGAAGAGGAGGTCGGCGTCCATCGAAGCCGAGTTGGTGACGACCACCGACGGACTCAGTCCCAGCGACGCTGGATCAGGACGCGGCACCGAACCCACCACCAACCCCGTACTCGCGCTCAACACCTGCACGCCACTGTCGCCGGCGGCAATGAACGCCTTCCCGCCCGCGAGCTCGACGGTCGACTTGGATTCGGCAATGTCCGCGCCCTTGAACGGGAACGTCCCGACGGGGGCGAGCGTCGTCTCATCGTACACGGTGATCTGACCCGGCGTCCCCTGGACCACGACGACCTTCCCGCCCGATACCGCCACCCAGCGCGCATCGTGTAGGCTGAACGAGTTGAGCACCGTGAGGGCGACCGGATCGAGCACGTAGAGCCCGCCGGTGTTGCCCGTCGTGGCGTACGCCCTCGTCCCCGAGGCCGTGGCACTGGTAGCCGCGAAACTCGTCAAGCCAGTTCGACGATTGCCTGTCAAAACCAGGTTGTTCCCGACCAGCTGCAAGAGCTCGGCGACCGCTGGAGCCTGGAACCCGGTGTCGCCCGTCGCTTCGGCGAGGTACACGTTCGTACCAGAAGCGAAGACGGCGCTGACGTCGGTATTCTGAAACACGGCGCGCGACGTCAACGTGGGCTGGCCGCCGGGATTGATTGAGATGACGTCAACGGCTCCCAGATACGGGTTCCCGATCATGTTGTAACTCACCACCGCCAGCGATCCCACCATAGAGACCGATGTCGCCTGCAGCGTCTGGCCGCCCACGATCGGCGATGCCACTTCGGTCTTAAGCCTCAAGTTGATGGACCCACCACTGGCGGCTGGGCTGACCAGGCTGGCCGACATACCCGGCGAGCGCGCCGGCGCCGAAGGGTACCCCACGCCGCTGGCGTCGACCGGGATCGAGTCATTGAAGTAGGTGACCTGGGATCCCAACGTGGCGGGGTCGTTGACGATCGTGATACGCCCGTTCGCCTGGTTGCCCGGGTTCACCGGGCCCGTCGAATCGACGCAAGCGAACAGAAGAAACGCGAGCACGCTCGCAACCGGTAATGCCGACCTGGTACGCCTCATACCACCTGCCCTCCCGCTGACCCTCAGGGATGACCACCCGCCGCCTACTACTGGGGGTCTGTTCGCAAAAATCAAGCTCATCTTGGGCTGTGTGATCCACGTCACAGGGATTGCAGGGGAGCTGAGCACAAATCGTGGTGGGACAAGCGGGTATGCGATCGTCTTCGCCATCGCGCCAGGGCCGGCAGGCGACCGCGCGGGTCGCAACTCGCAGGCGGCAGCCGCATTACGCGACCTCCTGGGGGCGTCAGTGGAACGTCACACCCAGGCCGAACTCTACGACGTTCTGCTTCCACCGCGTAAAGGCTGCTCCGAAACCCTGCTCATTTACATCTCCCACTCCGGCATACACGTAGTTCACCACCGGCGTGAGAGAGATGTCTCGGCCGACCCGGATGTCGTATCCCACGCCGCCGGTGAACCCCCAACCCGTGCCGTCGAAGGAGGGACTCGTATTGACGTGATAGTTGGAAAACCCGAGGCCGCCCGTGACGAATAAACCGCTCTTCGCCTGGGGGTAGAGGTAAACCGACGCTGTGAGGTTGGTCATGGTCTCGGTGGCCGAGCCGTCATAGTGCGACCAGCTGTTGATCGCCCCGCCGAGCCGCAGGTTGCGGCTAGGCGTGCCGCCGAGCTTTACGAATCCGGTGATGCCGTCCTTGCGCGGCCCACTGCCACAGTTGTCGCAAGTGACGTTGGACGAGCCGTAGCCCAACCCGAAGCCGATCCAGAAGCCGTCACGGCGCTGCGGGTACTGCGCCTGTGCCGCGGCCGCCGCGCAGGAAAGCGCGGCAAGCAGCCCGATGAGCCTTGGTGCGTACATGGAGGCCTCCCTCCCGGGTGACGGGCGGGGGTGAGGGCGACTTCCATGCCGGGGGAGGCGAGCACGGGGGCCAGGCGGCAGTGTCCTCGTCCACGGTCAACCGATCGTCCTTGTGCTCAGTGAAAGCTGATACCCAGCCCCTGAATTGAAGACGCGCCGGTCGCGCATGCGTGGGTGTTGCGCCAGCCCCCCGAAGCGGCTAGCCCGACTGGATGGGGTGCTCCAGCCTGATTGCACAATTTGCATGGGGTCCTTGACGGCACACAGTATGCTGTGGGTGGGATGTGGGAAGAGTGATGTCTAATCCGTGCATCTGATGCATGATTCCGTTGACAGTGTGGTGCTACGGGGGATACGTTCTCACCATGAACCTCATCACTACCATCGTTCGGCCCGAACGCCTGCCCGAGGTCAAGGCGGCGCTGTTCCAGGCCGGCGTCACCGGGATCACCCTCAG
>Ga0137415_10004752_pt1 | contig 13425 bp, 10 predicted proteins | sample CZODoug3_1_1_16f_FD_183082 | JGI IMG/M metagenome (GOLD analysis project Ga0137415, IMG submission 183082) | Vadose zone soil fungal communities from Angelo Coast Range Reserve, California, USA - CZODoug3_1_1_16fungal (Hybrid Assembly) | ecosystem: Environmental > Terrestrial > Soil > Vadose... | reverse complement strand
GGTCGAACACGTTGCGCGTCGCGGTGTCGAAGCCACGGATGCCGCGCTCGCACAGGATCACGTCGTGGTTTCCCTCCGCGAGCACGTATTCCGCCGAGAGGAGCAGCTCTTCGATGGTCGCGGCCATGCCGCGCTTCAGGAGCACGGCCTTCTTCGCTCGCCCGGCGGCCTTGAGCAGCGAAGAGTTCTGCATGTTGCGGGCGCCGATCTGGATGATGTCCGCGACCTCGGCTACGTAGCCGACGCCTTCGGGATCCATGGCCTCGGTGCAGATGAGGAGGCCGGTTTCCTCACGCGCCTTGGCGAGCAGCTTGAGCCCCGGCCGGCCCAGTCCCTGGAAAGCGTAGGGGGAGGTGCGCGGCTTCCAGGCGCCGCCGCGCAGGATCACGGCCCCCGCCTCCTTCACCAGCCGCGCCGCATCGATGATCTGTCGCTCGTTTTCCACGGAGCAGGGACCCGCGATGGTCACGACCTCGGGGCCGCCGACCGTTACGCCGCCGGGGAGCCGCACCACCGTGTTCTCGGCCTTCCACTCCCGGCTCACCTGCTTGTACGGCTTGGAGACGTGGATGACGTCCTGGACGCCGGGGAGACCCTCCAGTCGCGAAGCGTCGACCCGTCCGTCGTTCCCCACCAGACCGACGGCCGTGCGCTGCGCCCCCGGCATGGGCTGAGCCTTGTAGCCCATCTCCTCGATCACCGCGATGACGCGCCGGACCTCTGCTTCCGTCGCGCCGTGGCGCATCACGATCAGCACCGCTACTTCCCTCCGATGGTGAACCGGTCGCCGTCGCGGGCCGCCGTTACCCGCCCGGTGAACCGCGTCCCGGCCGCACGCGCCGGGTCCGAAGTTTCGACCGGCGGATAGAAGTGCGTCAAGACGAGCTGCCGCGCCTTGGAGTCCCGGGCCAGCTCACCCGCCTGCTCCGGGGTGAGATGGATGTCCATGGCCATCTCCTTGGGGAGCGAGCACTCTGCGAGCAGCAGGTCGGCGCCGGTGGCCCACCGGGCCAGCTCGCTCGACGGCCCCGTGTCACCCGTGTAGACCAGCCGGCCCTCGGGCGCGGTCAAGGACAGCGCCACGCTCTCGGAGGTGTGGGGCACCGGGAAGGTTTCCAGGCTCATCTCGGCGTCGAGCGGGAACGGCTCGCCGTTCTGCACGTCCAGGATGCCGATCGGGAACCCGGGATCGAGCAGCCACGGCCCGTATCCCTCGGCGAGCTGCTTCACGAGCCGCACCACGCCGCGGGGGCCGAGGATCACAAGGGACTCCTGACGCGGCGGCACCGCGGTGTACTTGAGGGCGTACACCAGCATCGGCAGCTCGCCCCAATGGTCCGGGTGGAAGTGCGACAGGATCACATGGGTGACCTGGTGCCACGGCAGTCCGAACTGCGCCAGGCGGTGGAGCGCGCCCGCGCCGCAGTCGAGCAGGATCTTCAAGTTCCCGCGACTCACCCAGTGGCACGCCGACGTCCGGGTGGCCGAGGGCGCAACCGTCCCGGTGCCGACGGTGACCAGGTCCAATTAGGCCGGCTCCATCTGACCGAGTCGCACGCCGACGATGGTCGACACGCCGGGTTCCTGCATGGTGACGCCATACACGGCGTCGGCGGCCTGCATGGTGCGGGGGTTGTGGGTGATGACGATGAACTGCGTCAGGTCCTTGAACTCCGCGAGCAGGAGCACGTAGCGGCCCACGTTGGCGTCGTCGAGGGGGGCGTCCACCTCGTCCAGCAGGCAGAAGGGACTCGGCTTCGTGAGGAAAATCGCGAACAGGAGCGACACGGCGACCAGCGTGCGCTCGCCGGACGAGAGCAGGTGAATCCGCTGCGTGCGCTTGCCGCGCGGCGCCGCGTGGATCTCGATCTCGCTCTCGAGCGGCTCGTCTTCGTTGGCGAGCCGCACGTCGCATTCGCCGCCGCCGAACAGCGTCTGGAACACGGTCCGGAAGTTCTCCCGCACCTTGCCGAACGACTCGAGGAACATCCCCTTCGCGGTCTGGTCGATCTCGCGTGCCGCCTGCTGCAACGACTGGCGTGCGGCCACCAGGTCGTCCCGCTGCGTCATCAGGAACTCGAGGCGCTTCGTCTCCTCTCCATGCTCGTCCACCGCGAGGGCGTTGACGGGTCCGACGGCGTCGATCGCCGCCCGCAACCGCTCGTCCTCCTGGCGCAGCCACTCGAGGTCGCCGGCGACTTCGGGCGCCTCGGCGAGCAGCTGATCCAGCGGTTTCCGCCATTCGGCCTCGATCCGCGCGACGAGGCCGCGACGGCGGCCCAGGATCTCCGTGCGCTCGAGCTCGAGCTTGTGCTCGTCCGCACCGAGGGCGTCCAACGCCTTGCGCGTGTCCTCGACCGCCGCTTCCGTCTGAGCGACGCGGGCGTCCGCCGCCTCAACCTGGACCTCCGCCTCCCGGGCGGCGGCCTCCAGCGCCACGAGGGCGAGGCGGCGCTCCTTGAGCTGGTCCTCCCACTGGGTCCGCTGCGCCGTGAGGGTCGCGGTCTCCTGATCGAGCGCGCTCATCTCTTCGGCGAGCGTCGCCGACTGGCGGCGGGCTTCCTCGGCCTCGGTGGCCGCCCGGCCGGCCCGCTCGCGTGCGGCTCCGAGCCGCGCCTCGACCTGGGCGGCATCCACCTGCCACCGCACGCGCTGCTCCCGCGCCGCCTCCTGCTGCGCCTCGAGGTCGACCAGCTGAGCGCGCTCGCGGCCCAGCCGCTCGTCGAGGCGGACGCGCTCCACTTCGTGGCGCTCGAGGTCCGCGTGCAGCGCCTCGAGCCGGGCTTCGACTTCCGACAGGCGCGTGGACAACCGCTCCACCTGCACGGTCGCGTCGGCCGCCTCGCGCTGGGCGTGGGCGGCGGCGCGCTCCGCGTCGTCCTTCACGGCGCCGGCTTCAAGCTCCTGCTGGCGGGCCCGCTCCGCCGCCTCACCGGCCGCGGCGAACGCCGCCTCGGCGGCGGCAAGCTCGGCGAGCGTTCGCTCCAGCGTCGTGGCGGCGTCGCTCCGGCGGACCTCTGCCTCTCGCACGTCCTGCTCGAGCCCTTCGAGCTCGGCGCGGCGCTCGAGCGGTCCACCGCCTTTCACCGTGGGTCCCGCTAGAAACACCGCGCCGTTGGCCCGTCGCAAGGCGCGGCCCCGCGCCGCTCCGCCGTCCAGGACCTCGTGGCCCGCGAGCAGCGCGCGCACCCACGCGGCCGCCGGGCCGTCCACGCGCAGGTCGTCGGTTAGGGGATGGCCGTCCGCCGCGAGCCGCGGTCCGGGCACGCTCGGCAGGAGCACCAGCGGCCCGGGCTGTACCTCGTCGTGCCAGTGGCGGATCGTCTCGACGGCGCTGGCGTCGCGCACCAATACGGCGTGCAGCCACTCGCCCAACAGCTGCTCGGCGAGCACCGCGTCGCGCCGACTGGTGCGCACGAAGTCCGACAGCGGCCCGATCACCCCATCGCCGAAGCGCGCCCGTTCCTTGAGCAGCGCCTGGGCCGCGGGCGCGAGCCCCACGCGCTCGCGCTCGAGCTCGGCGAGGGCGTCGCGTCGTGCCGTTACCTGCGCCAGCGCGCCCTCGGCTTGGCGCCGTGCGGCTCGACCGTGGGTCTCCTGCTCCTTGAGCTCGGCCACGTGGCGGCGCGCCTGCTCCAACCCGGCCGCCGCCTGGGCCGCGGCGTGCGCGAGCGCCGCCGCCTCCTGCGCCCGCGTGCCCACCTGGGCGGTCGCCGCCCACTCGCTCTCCGCGCGGCGGGCACGCTCCTGGGACGCATGCGCCATCTGTTGCCCCAGCTCAGCCCGCTCCCGCTCGAGCGCCGCCCGCTCACCTTCGAGTGCGCGAAACGCTTCCGCCCGCCGCTGCAGGTCCTCCTCGAGTTCGCGCACCGTCCCGCGCTGCGCCTGGAGCCGGTCGCGCCCCTCCTGCTCGAGGGTGGTGCGGCCCGCCAGCTCCTGCCCGACCGACCCGAGGTCGCGCTCCGCCGCCTCGCACTCGGCGGCGGCCGCCACCCGCTCCCGCTCCGCCTGGAACGCGCGCGCCTCCTCCTGCTCCCGCCGCCGCCCGGCAGTGGCACGCCGCTGGCCGGCGTTGCGCAGTCGCTCGGCTGCGAGGGCCAGATCGCCTTCCAGCCGACCCGTCTCGAGTTTGGCGTCGGCCAGTCGGCGCTCCACCTCCGTACGACGCGCCTCGGCCGTGTGGCGCGCCTGGACCCCGGCCTCCCGCTCCGCCTCCGCCGCTTCCAGTCGGGTCCGCTCGCCGGGCAGCGCCGCGGCCAGCTGCTCGGCGCGTTGCCCCAGGCCGCCGAGCGTGAGATCGAAGTCTTCGAGCTCACGACGCACCAACGTCAACGCGACGCCGAAGCGCTCGTCGATCATCTTGCCGTAACGCTCAGCCTTGCCGCGCTGGCGCGCCAGGCTCCGCACCTGTGTCTGCACTTCGCTGACCAGGTCTTCGAGCCGGGCGAGGTCCGCCGCGGTCTCCTCGAGCCGGCGCTCAGTGCTCGTCTTGCGATCGCGGTACAGCCCGATTCCGGCCGCCTCTTCGAACAGGGCGCGGCGCTCCTCGGCCTTCTCCGACAGGAGCGCCTCGATCATCTTCGCTTCCATCACTACGGCGGCGTCCGCGCCCAGACCCGTGCCACGCAGCAGATCCTGGATGTCACGCAGCCGCACCGCCGAGCGATTGAGCAGGTACTCGCTCTGTCCGGAGCGCGATAGCCGGCGTGTGACGACGACTTCCTGATACGCGATCGGGAGCGTGCCGTCCGAGTTGTCGAACACCAGGGAGACCTCGGCCACGTTCACCGGCCGGCGCCCGGTCGAACCCTGGAAGATGACGTCTTCCATTTTGCCGCCGCGCAACAGGCGCGGCGACTGCTCGCCCAGGACCCACCGCACGGCGTCGGAGATGTTCGACTTGCCGCAGCCGTTCGGGCCCACGATCGCGGTGACGCCCGCCTCGAACGGCAGCTCGACCCCGCCCGCGAACGACTTGAAGCCCGACAGCTCGAGCCGGGTCAGCTTCATGGAGTGGTTCCCCCTCCCGTCCGGGTGACGAGCGTGGCATGAACGCCGGCTCGCTTGAGCCGTGCTTCGAGGAGGCTGGCCTGCTCGGGCGTCTCGAACGCACCCGCCAACAACCGCGTTCCCGATCCCCACGGCACGACCGGAATGCCGCGCGCCCGCAGGCGACTGACCGTGGGCGCCCCATCGCTCAGTGCGAAGGAATACGGAGCGCGCAGCACATCACCCTGTCCCCGTGCGGCGAGACCGTGCTTCCACATCCCGGCGCGGGCGCCGACGGCGGAGTCGCGCGTCGGGAACGCGCCGGCGAGCACGCGATACCACACCGACCTGCCTCCTCCCCGGTCGTCCAGCGCGATGGGCGTCACGAAGGGGGTGACGCCGTCCGCCGCCAGACGGTCCGCGAGCCCGAGCGCCTTGTCGAGTCTCGCGTACGCCGCGAGCTGCACCGTCCAGGCGAGCGAATCGGCGCGGGGAGGAGCTGGGGGGGCCGGCGCGGCGGCGATGGGTCGTGCCCGCACGGGCGCTGCAGGCGGGGGAGCGGGTGCCCGGCGGTGCTCGGCCCCGCGCGCCAGTAGCGCCCAGCTGCCGGCTGCGCTCGCCGCCAGCGTCGCGGCTACGACCGCCGGGCGGGCCAGCCGATGCGTGGAACGACGTACCGCGGCCGTGACACGCCCCGGTGGGGGCGCGACCGATCGCGGGTCCGGCGCCGGCGCTGCCGCCGGCGTCCAGCGCTCGCGCACCACGCCGAGCAGCGGGACGCCACGCTCCATTACCGCGCTGATCCCCTGGCCGATCGACGACTCGGGCTCGTAGCCGTCGGGCGAGAGGACGATGAGTCCGTCCGGGACGGTCGAGAGCCGCGCGAGCGCGCCTGCGGAGAGATAGAGGAGCAGCAGGGCATCCTCGACCCGGAACCCGCCGTGCAGCTTCTTCCAGCGCGGGTTCGCGAACAGGTCGCCGGCGTGGGCCGTCACCGTGCCCGCGGCGATGAAGAACACGCGGTCGACCTCGTGCGCCGCCTTGGTGAGCGACACGTCGTACTCGAACGCGTCCACGATCCCCTCGGTGGGCGTCAGGCCCACCGTCTCATGCAGTGTGGGGTGCTCGAGCCACAGGTCTACGAGGGCGATCCGCCGGTCGGTGAGCGCCGCAGCGCGGGCCACGTCCCACGCGGCACCCGCGGCCCACTTCAGGTCCCCCGTCGCCGGCACCAGCGCCACCAGTGCCTGTCCGGTGACCAGTGACGGCACCAGCGCATCGAGGCGGGAGCGCGGCAGGGGGCGAACGGTCACGGCGTCGGTTGGTAGATCCAGAAGGGGCGGCCGAGCTTGCGGCCGATGCCCTCGGCCTGGGCCCGGGTGGGGTAGGGGCCGAGCACCACACGGTAGCCGTCATCGGGGTTCTTGGGCTGGAGCACGTGCGCCACGAGCCCCGCGCGGGTGAGCTGCTGCGCCATCTCCGACGACCAGGCCTCGTTCTGCGACGTGGACACCTGGACGTACATCGGTCCCTCGGGTCCTGCCGTGTCGGAGGCGACGCTGGCGTCGGCCTGCGCGCCGGCGTCTCCAAACGCGCCGCGATACGCGCCACGAGGCCGCCACCCGGTGAGCATCCACAGGTCTACCCCGCCTCCCTTCACACGTCCCGTGGGCGCCAGCGAGTCCGGGCGGTAGGCGACCACGTCGTCGCCCTGGCGCACGAGCAGCGCGCCGTCCGGCGCGATGGCCGGCAGGTCGGTGCGCCACGCGCTCGCCAGCGTCCCGACCAGCCGCTTCACCGGGAGGTCCACGACGAACACGGAGTCTCCCATGGCCGGCTTGGCCAGCAACCAGCGGCCGAGCGGGTCGAGCCGGATGGTCGCCGCGGGGAGTGGGAGCGCGATGCCGTCGATCTCTTCGCGGTCGTAGCGGTCGATCGCTGCCAAGCCGGGCTCGGTGCGTCGCGCCACGTAAATACGATGGCCGGAAGGCGAGAACACCAGCGCGCGCGGATGATCGGAAAGCGGGACGAAGGCGGCCTCGCGCCGGCCGAGCGGGTCCATGAGGACGATCCCCGAGTCGGCCGCGACGCCGACCAGGTCGCCCCACCGCGTCGCCGCCACGTCGCTGCCCGCGGGGAGTGGTCGACTGGTGGGGGGTTGGTCGGCGGCGGCGGTGATGAGCGCCGGAGGGTCGGCCACGACGAGGCGCTGGTCGGCGGCGCCGAACAGCTGCAGCGGCAGACCGGGCAGGGGCTGCGGCCACGCGACCCGCAGCCGCCGCGCGAGCGTCACCACCCGGCGCTTCGCGTCGACGGTATAGAGGGTGCCGTCCGGCCCGAGCGTCGTTTGCTCGATGCCGCTGGCGACGGTGTCGACGCGGGCACTGCCGAGGTCGAGCCCGAGGACGTCGCTCTTCGGGGTCGCCGCGGTCGTGTCCTTCTTGGCGCCCTTCTTCTTCGGGTTCGCGCTCGTGTCCTTGGTAGCCGTCGTTACGTAGAGGAACTCGGCTTCGACGTCGAGGCCGATCACGCGGGTGACGGGAGGGAGCTTGCCGCGAATCGCGGCGGGGATCTCCACCATGGTGGGGAGGCGATACACTCTGGGGGCCCCCCCCTTGGTCGGGATCCGGATGGCGACCCCGGCGGTGCGGGCGGCTCCCGCTGCGGCCCGGCTAACCGCTTGCTTTGCAGGCGGTTGGGGCGATGAAGCGGCGGGCGCCCTGGACCGGCAGCCCCAGAGTGCCAGGCTGGTGAGGAGGAGGTAGCGAGTGCGCAAATGGCCTCGCCGGACAAGATAGGCAACCGGCGAGGCCAGGACAAGTGGTTTAGCGATGCGGAGTTAGAACGTTGGGCCGAGGCTGACCGTCCAGTACGGGTTGTTATGAGGCCGACTCAGGGGCTTGGTGTAGTCGAACCGCAGTATCACGAAGCCCAGGAGGTTCATCCGGATAGAGCCGCCCCAGCTGCGGAGGGGTGCCCGCACGACCTCGGCGTCGTCGGTGCTGGCTCGGCTCCACACGAGCTTGGAGCGCGAGTCCCAGGCGAGCCCGGCGTCGTAGAAGATGGCGCCTTCGACGGGAGGGAGCCCAACCGGCAGGAAGCCGAGCACCAGGCTGCGGGTCAGCGGGAACCGCAGCTCGGCGTTCGCCACGGCGAAACGGGACCCAATGAGCTGGTCGAGCTCGGGGCAACCGACAGTCGTTGCCGTGAGACACTCGTTGTTGAGGATCGAGCCGGCGGTGTAGCCGCGCATCAAGTTGGTGTTGCCGATGAACAGGGGGAACAGGTCGCCATCTCGCCCGAAACGGCCGAAGAACAGGCCGCGCAGGGCGAGGGTGAAGGGTCGGGCGAAAAAGTAGCGGCGCCAGTCGACCATGCCGGCGGTGAACTTCCACGCGCCGAAGCTGGGAGAGACCTCCAGGCGCCAGCGCGAGCCCGTGAACGGTCCCACGAACCCGAAGATTGAGTTGTCGTGGACCAGGGCGAGCTGCGGCCCGTAGTAGCTGACGGAGGGACCGCTCCCCGTCACAGGGTCATTCACGCCCACCACGCCGTTGGTGCTGCGATCGACGAAGAAGTCCTGCCGCAGCGTATCCTGGGTGATGTTCGAAAAGTGCCCGCCGACCTCGACCCGGGTAAAGCGGCTGAACGGATAGACTCCTTGCGCGAACACGTCGCGGATCACGAATCGCTCGAGCCGCTGGGTGTACATCAACACGTTCGGGTCCGAAGTGGATTGGACCTGCGTCGGCAGATAGAAGTACAGCGGATCCTGCGTGCCGCCGAACGCCCAGTTGAGGCGATGCGCCTGGTTGACGTAGGCCGCGAGGACCTGAGCTTCGCTCAGACGACCGTTTACCGCCCCCGAGAACACCATGGTGTGGTTGCCGAGGATGTCCGACAGCGAGATGGCTGAGCCACCAAAGAAGCCGCGGCCGAAGTTATCCCGCTCGTAGCCGATGGTCGGCCGCGCCACATAGTCCGGGGTGTACCGGGTGTGGTAGGGCCGGAGCGTGAACTCACTCGTGTCCGGCAGGGCGGGCGACGAGTCGATGAGGCTCTTCACCGAGACCGGCGCCGGCCCCGCTGCGGTATCGGACTGCGACGTGGCGCCGGAAGCGCGGAACCCGGCGGGCGAGCGGTACACGGATGTGCCGGTACGCGGTCCCGAGTCCGGGGGTGCCGCCGCGGCGGCCACGACCGCCGTCGGCCCGCCGAGCGCCCGGCGCTGGGCGGCGAGGAGCGATGTCACGGGCGGTACAGCCGGTGCCTGGTAGGGCTGCCGCTTGAGGGAGCGGGGGTTGTCGACCGCGTAGACGTTGTATTCGCCGTCTTCATAATATGCGAACGCGAGGCGATCGGCTTCGTGCGCCCAGGAGAGGCACGGCGAGAGCGCGGTGATCCCGGAGACGCCCGTGAACACGTCGGTGAGCTCGTAGATATTCCCGTCGGCCAGCTCGTACAGGAAGATGTTGCTGATGCCGTTGCGGTCGGAGACGAACGCCAGTGACCGGCCGTCCGGGGCCCAGGTGGGATTGATGTTCTTCCCCTGGTCCATGTGCCGGAGGATCTCGATCGAGCCGTTGTCGAGATGGAGCAGGGCGATCCGCAGGCTGCCGAACTTGAGCGCGTCGAAGTCGGTCGCCGGGCTCCGGTCGGTGGCGAACGCGATGGTCTTCCCATCGGGGGACCACGACGGCTCGAGATCGGCGAATTTGTCGTTCGTCACGCGGTGGAGATTCGAGCCGTCGGCGTTCACAATGAAGAGGTCCGAGAGGCCCCCGTCGTACCCGGTGAACACCAGTTGCTTGCCGTCGGGCGACCACGATGGGGTGGTGAGCCCGTTCAGCGGGACGCGGATACGGCGGACCTCTTCGTCCTTTTTCACATCGAGAATCACCAGGTCGTCGCGGTCCCTACGCTTCGCGGCAATCGCGAAGTAGCGCCCGTCGGGCGAGAACGAGCCGGCCGAGTTGATGAATCGGAGGCTCTCGTAGTTCGAGTTCAGGGTGGACTTGACGAGCCGCCGCTTGACCCGACCGGTCTCCGCGTCGGCGAGGTAGAGATCCACGAAGAAGGAATTCTTCTCGCTGAAGTACGCGATGTCGTGCCCGTCGGGCGACAGGGCGGGCGCGAGATGCAGCGTGCCCTCGGAGCGCTTCCGGGTGAGGAGCGGCTGGGCGATGCGACGCGCCCGGTAGTGGTCGGCGAGCTGGGGCAGGTAGGTCGTCTGCACCGCGTCGCGCCACTCGCTCGACAGGTCGTCGAGCGTGACGCCGAGCGCGCGCTTGAAGCCGCCCTCGACACCGCTCGACACGGATGCCTGGAGGATCTGCCCGATCGCCTCGTCACCCCACTTCTCTCCGACGTAGGCCAGCAGCGCGTGGCCGAAGCGGTACGGAAAGATCCGCGGGTCGTACGTCATCTCCTCGATGGTCGGCAGGTGGCCTTCCAGCGAGGCGTCCCGCAGCCACATCGAGGTGTGCGGGTCGATCGGGCCGATCGAGAGGTATTCCGCCATTCCCTCCATGAACCAGCCGGGGAGGTTGGCGTTGACCAGCGTCTGGACGCCCGCGCCGATGCGGCCGCGGCTGATCTCGTCGTACTGGAACTGGTGCACCATCTCGTGGCCCAACACGTGCTCCAGATCCGCGTAGGAGCCGGTGAAGGGCAGCACCATCCGGTGCTTAAAGAACTCCGTGAAGCCGCCGGTGCCCTCGCCCAGGTCTTCGTTGGTCGTGTTGGTCTGCTGGAAGTCGGACTGCGACGCGTACAAGATGATCGGCTTCCGGCCCTGGAACTGGTGGTGCAGGATCCGGGACAGGCGGGCGTACCACCGCTCGGCCATGCGCGCGGCGTCCAAGGCGGCCGTGCGCTCGGCCGGATAGTAGTAGATCTCGAAGTGCTCGGTCTGGATGATCCGGAAATCGAAGGCCTGGTACTGGACTTTGTTCTGCCCGAACTGCGCCGCGAGCGGCACCGCGCCGAACAGCGCCAGTGCCGCCGCGATCCCGCCGATACGTCGCATGAGGCTCATCCTTTCGACCCGCTGTCCGGGGCGCCGGCCGCGAGCACGGGTGCGTCCCCCCACAGGCGCTCGAGCTGGTAGAACTCCCGCAATTCCGGATGAAAGACGTGCACCACGAAATCCACGTAGTCCAACAGCACCCATCGACCTTGTGTGAGCCCCTCGACATGATGCGGCACGACACCGCGCGGCGCCAGCGCGTCCATCAGGTGCTCCGCCATGCCCCGCACGTGGGCGTCGGACGTGCCCGACACGATGACGAAGTAGTCCGCCGCGGCGGTCAGGCCCCGCAGATCGAGCACCATGGGGTCGATCGCCTTCCGGTCGGCGAGCGCGGCCGTCACCAGTTGCAGAGCCGCCAACGCCTCCCCCCCCGCAGGCCCCGCCGGGCGCCCGCTTCGTCTGCTAGTCATAGCGCGCCTGTCACTCGTTTGTTCCGTCCAGCGGCGGCTATTCCTTCACCACAGTCACACTGATCTCAGGGCGCACGTCCGGATGCAGCTTGATCCCGACACGGAACTCCCCCAGCTCCCGGATCGGCTCGGGGAGGTCCACCCGGCGCTTGTCGACGCGGATGCCGAGCTCTTCCAGCTTGCGTTGCACGTCGCTCGCGGTGACCGAGCCGTACAGTTTGTCCTCTTCACCGACCTTCACCGGGAAGGTGAGACGGACTTCTGCGATACGCGTCGCCTCGGCTTCGGCGGCGCCCTTCTCCGCCGCGCGCTGTTTGGCGATGCGCGTCGCTTCGAAGGCGATTTTCCTCTTGTTGGCGTCGGTCGCCGCGTAGGCGAGGCCCCTGGGCAGGAGGTAATTGCGTGCGTAGCCGTCCTTTACCTTGACCACGTCGCCGGCCGCGCCAAGATGTTGCACGTCTTCTCGCAGGATGACTTCCATAGTGCGTCGTTCCTCTCAATGGTTCACACCGGCCGCCGAGATCGGCCTACGCGCGATCAGGGCATGGCCGCGCCAGGCCAGCGCCATTCCGGCCAGGCTCTCCACCACGAGCCAGAGCGGCCAGGCGGAGAGCAGCCGCACGGCGGGCTCGAACGCCGGATACAGCCCGGGCGCGACCTCGACCACGTATCGCATGGACCGGCTCGCGTCCCGCGTCGCCTCCCACTGCACTTGCGTCCAGAGCGCCGGCCCCGCCTTGGTGCGCGCCACCAGCACCGTGACGCCGGCCGCGGCGTAGAGGCAGGCGCGGAGGGCGAGCGGCCAGAAACCCGCGGGCGAGAGCCTCGCGCCCGCGGCGAACGCCACCGTCACCAGCACGATCCAGGCACGACTCAGCGCGTCGAACGAGCCGTGCCCCGGAGCGGCCAGGAGCGCCGCGCCGGCGCCTCCGGCGAGCGCCGCCGCCAGCCACTCACCGCGCGTCCCGGGCTGCGCCGCGACCAGCAGGGCCGCGAAGGGCAGCGCCACGAGACTCAGCGGCGCCAGGGCGGCGAACAGCAGCGCCCAGGCCGCCAAGCGCCAGCGCTTCAGCCGACGTACCCCTTGATGTATGGCAACAGCGCGAGCTGGCGCGCCCGCTTGATGGCGGTGGCGAGCTGGCGCTGATGTCGCGCGCACATCCCCGACAACCGGCTCGGGAGAATCTTGCCGCGCTCGGTGAGAAAACGGCCGAGCGTGCGATCGTCCTTGTAGTCCAGCACGCGCACCCCGGACTCGCACACGGGGCACGTCTTCGCCGGCCGCCTCATGCTTCATCCTCCTCGATCTCGTCCACCACCACGTCGGCGGCGATCACGGCCGGCGCGGGTTCGGGCTTCGCCGGCAGGCCTTCCGACACTACCACGAGGAATCGCACCACCCCCTCTTCGAGCTTCACGGCGCGCTCGTACTCCGGCAGGAGCTCGGCCGCGGTCTCGAATTGCGCGACCACGTAGTAGCCCGTGTCCTTCTTCTTGATGGGATACGAGAGGGTGCGTTTGCCCCAATGGGCGACATTCGTGATCGAGCCCTTGGCGTCCTTGGTCAGGAGCGCGTGAAACCGCTCCAGCCGCTCGGTGATCGCCGGCTCTTCCAACGCGGGATCGAAGATGTAGACGGTCTCGTAGCGACGAGCCATGCCACCTCCCTTTGGTCATAGGCGACCCGGCGCAGGTGCGGCGCCGAGTAGGGGAATTGTGAGGCGCGAAAGATAGATGAACCCCGGGGGAGGGGGAAGGCCGTGGACGCACGCCGCGTGACCCTCCTCACATCGGGTTGATGCTGCCTTGACGACGACGTGACGGGCATCACGCAACGTCGCGTCCCGGCCAATCATCCTTTGGAGCAGGCGGGAAGGAAGGTCGTATGCAGGCTCGACGTACTTGGCTGTTCGCAACGCGCGGCGTGGTGGCGGCGACGGGACTGGTGGTCCTGCTGGCGCTCCAGCCGGAGCCTGCCGGTCTCATCGAAGCGGC
>Ga0137415_10004751_pt1 | contig 13426 bp, 9 predicted proteins | sample CZODoug3_1_1_16f_FD_183082 | JGI IMG/M metagenome (GOLD analysis project Ga0137415, IMG submission 183082) | Vadose zone soil fungal communities from Angelo Coast Range Reserve, California, USA - CZODoug3_1_1_16fungal (Hybrid Assembly) | ecosystem: Environmental > Terrestrial > Soil > Vadose... | reverse complement strand
CGGGAGCGACGGGAGTAATGGTGGTTTCAGGCATGGGATACGGAGTAGTTGGCTGTAATCGGGTGGTTTCGGTGGAAAGGATCTTAGAAGCAAAAGCCGGAGTTTCAATCGAAGACTGTACGGTCTCATGGGCTGCGATTGGAGCGGCCACTGTCTCTTCCGGCTCGATCAGAACGAGATTGGATTCCGGTTCGGGCTGAGCGAGTTCGGAGATGACCGGTTCCGCGGAAAACGCAGTCGTCAGTTCGGGGACCGGCTGGCCCTGGCCGACCCCCTCCTCTCCACCTTCGGTGCCCTCACCCTGCTCCTGAGCCTTCGGCTGGTGGAGGCCCCGACTGTCCGGCGGGGCCTGCTCCTCGTCGCCTCGACTATCCGAGCTCGGATCTGGATCCGCGCCGTCTGTGAGCTGAAAACGCGCGAGCGTCTCCTCCTGCAGATTGGGCTCACCCCTGATGGCCAGGTCGAACCAGAGGTCCATGTACTGCATTTCAATTGCCTCCGGGCGCCTTGCACCCATGTCGGTCCTTTGTATCTGCGCAGAGAGGTAGCAGGAGCCGTGCCCATCTCGGAGATTCGTGGAATCAGTGACTTAGAGAACGGCCGTGTCGACGGGCAGGGCACAATTCCGGAACCCATCCGGAAATCTGCCCGATCGGGTCCGCGGGCGCGGCCTCAGCGTGGACGCGTGAGATCGTTGAACGGCCCGGAGACGCGGAGCACTTCGTTGACGAGCCACGTGCCGTTCTTGATCGTGACCACGAAGAGGTCACCCGCGACCCCCGCGCGTCGCGCCTCGGGGCTGACCGGCGCGAACCCGAGGCTCCGCGGTACGTCGCCGTCGGTAAAGCTCGCGAACTCGGCGCGCTTGCCGTCCTGGGTGAGGATGAAGATCTGCTTTTCGTGGCGATCGGCCACGAACAGGCTGTTGCCCGGGCCGACTCCGAGTGCGGCGACCACCGGGCCTCGGTAGACGACCTCGGAGGTGCCTTGCGGCGAGACACGAACGATCTCGCCGGGGCCTTGCTGGTAGGGCGCCTCGGCGCTGCCGTCGCTGCCGATCCACAGATGATCCCGTTCGTCGACCGCGAGAAGCCGCGGCCGCGCGATCGTGACGTACGCGGGGTCGAGGACGCGACCTTCCGGGTTGAGCCGAACGATCACTCCCTGAGCGCGATCGGTGACGTAGACGTTCCCGGCCGAGTCCACCGCGGAGGCTTCCGGTTGTCTCAGGACGGCACGAACGCCGCGCTCGGGTGTTCCCCCGGCGAACAGCTCGGCCCGGCCATCGACCATGCGATAGACCGCGCCCACCTTTCGCTCGCGGTCGAAGGTGGTCACGAAGAGCTCGTGCCCGCGGCGCATCGCGCCCACCTGCGGGTTGGGCAACGGCGGCCCATAGAAATAGCGCGACTCGCCGTCGGGGGTCAGCCGCGCGCCGCCGGCGGGGATCCGAAAGACCGGCCAGAGGTCGTAGGTCTCGCCGCCGACGTAGCGCCGTCCAGTGCGCGCGAGGTAGAGAAACCCGGACTGATCGAAGGCGAGCGTCGAGGTGGCCGGGATACCGCGGATGCCGCGCGAGGTGTCGGCGTCGAAGCCCTCGCCGGTCACGTAGACCTGGGCGGTGAAGCCGGCTGGTAGCCGCATCTCGGCCGCCACCGGCAGCGGGATCAGCAACAGCGTCAGGACGAGAAGCCGGGCGATCATCGCGCGGGCCGCTTCCAGATGTCGCGATCGTGCATGAGCCGGATCTGCCGGCGGATGACCTTCTCGCGATACTCCGCGTGCTTCATGGGCGCGCGCTTGAGGTAGAGGTTCTTCGGGTAGATCGGCTTCTCGTAGAGGATCTGGTAGAGCTCGGTCCTCAGGTCCTTGATCCAGTTGTCCCACTGCGCCCGCGCCCGATGGTCGCGGAGCGCTTCGATATCGATCACGCCGCCGACGTAGGTCGAGCCGCCGCCATAGTCCTGCCGGCCGACGATCCGTCCCTTGTAGTCGATGATAAAGGACCGGCCGCCGAACGTGTCGATCGGCGTCGTCTCCTCCGCAAACAGATAGTAGGTCCCCATGTTCGGCGCCACGATGTACATGTTGTTGTCGAGGGCCCGGGCGCGGCTCTGGATCTCGAAGATCTCGTTGCCGGTCGCCGGGTGCGGGTACGAGGCGCGATAGACGACCTCGGCGCCGTTGAGCGCGAGGGCCCGCGCGTTCTCCGGATAGGAGCCCTCGTTGGCCATCATGATGCCCATGCGCCCGATCTCGGTGTCGACGACCGGCCAGAAGGCGTCGAGCGTCTTACCATACTTCTCGACCCACCAGTCGTAGACGTCGTGCGGGCACACCGAGTGCTCGACCGGGAAGAGCGGAGAGACCTTGTAGTGCTTGAGGATCACCCGGCCCCGGGGATTGATGATGAAGCCCACGTTGAAGTAGCGGTCCTTGAGATCCGGGTGCTTCGCCTTGGCCTGCGCCATGATGAACGCGTTGTACTCCTTGGCGATCTTGCCGAGGGCCTCGGTCTCCTCGCCCGGGATATCGATCGCGCACTCGCGCGCGAAGGTCGCGTGATCGAGGTCGAGCACCTCGTCATTGAACGCCTGGAGGGCGCCCTCGGGGAACGCGATCAGCCGCACCGGAATATCGAGGCTCGAGAGCCAGGATGCCGCCTTCACCATGTGCGTGAGGTGCTCGAGGTTGATCTTGATGTCGCCGCGCTTGCGAATGCCGCGCACGGTGGGGATCAGGCCGACGGCGGTGTACGGTTTGATCATTCGCTCGCTCCTTCAGCGGCTGGTGATGCACGTGACCTCTCGGACGCGGTCGTCGTAGAGCTCGATCGCGACTTCGTGATGGACGGCGCCGTTGTTGGCGCGGTAGAGCACCGTGCGCCGTCCGGGCGGTGTCACGCGCTCGTGTTCCTCGTCGGGCCGGCCGAACCGCGAGACGACCTCGTCGTAGCGTGTGCCCACCGGGATCAGCGTGACGAGCGACTCGCGCGAGGGCACGCCGTTTGTCGAGGCGGCCGCCGCCTGGAATCGGCGCCGGGCGCGGCGCCGGCGCCGGATCCGTCGGTGCACGTCCGTGCTCAGCATGAGCACCCCCGCGAAATTCGTCACCAGCAGGATCACGGCCGAGATCACGATCGGGCGCCAGTTGATGCGCCCGGTGAAGTAGTGGTACTGCACACGCAGGCTCTGTGTGGTGGCGTCCTGCGAGGGCAGGAGCGTCAGCGCCACGACCTCGCCGCCCGTGCGCACGCGGCTCTGGCGGCGCACGGCCGCGGCCGGCGAGATCTCCTCGATCTTCAGGTGGTCCGAGTCGCCGAAATTCGCGATGAGCAGCGAGTAGTCGCGCGCCAGGTGCACGATCCGGTCGCGCCGCTCGTAATAGAGCGCGAACAGACCGAGCACCGGCGGCCCCAGATCGCCGAAGCCGGTGGTGAGAACCTGACGACGGCCCCAGAAGAGATCCTCGAGCCACGTTCCGGCCTTCGGCACGATGAGCCCCCGTAGTGGCAGGACGAGCGTGACGATCGAGAGCGGGTCGGCCAGGCTCGGAGTCCACGGGATCTTGATGTACGTCACCACGCCCGTCTGGCCACCCGGCCGGGTGAAGTTGACGAACGAGGGGATGACCGCGATCGGATCGCCGAGCGCGGGGGTGCCGAGCTGCAAGCGGTCGCGCCTCCTCAGGACGAGACGGCCGCTGCTCACGACGGTGAGGCCCCGACCTTCGACCTCGCGAACCAGCTGAGGCTCGGCCGGTCCGGGCACCGTGCCCTCCACGATCTCCGACGGCCAGAGAAGGTAGAGATCCTGCTCGATGGCGGCCTTTCGTGTGATCGGTCCGGTCGTGAGGCTCCACGAGAGGTTCACGGTGACATCCGGGACGCCCGGGCTCACGCTGACGACCACGAAGAGGGGTCCGATCATGAAATCGGGGTGCGGCCGAGAAGCGAGAAAGACCTGGCCGTGGCCCGGCACGGGCGTGACCAGCGCCGCGCAGACGACGGCGGCAACGGCCACGCACGATTTGATCATGTGGCGCTCCTCTGCTAAGGTCCGGCTGCCACGCCCGGCCAGTTCGCGACAGTGACAGTTAGCACACTTTTTTCCGACGCGTACAAGGAGCCCCCGGAGACATCATGAGTGCCATGCCCATCGGCGTCAGCGTGATGCCCCTCGAGAATCGCCATGACACGCTCATCGGCGTCGCCACGACGGCCGAGCGCCTGGGCTACGATTCGTACTTTTTGCCGGAGACCTGGGCCTATGACGTCACGGTTCTCATGGCCGAGGCGGCATTCAGAACTCGACGCCTTCTGCTGGGTACGGGCATCCTGGGCGTCTGGGGGCGAAGCGCCGGTACGCTCGCCATGGGCGCCGCGAGCCTCGCGGAAGCGTCGACCGGCCGGTTCGTGCTCGGCCTCGGCGCCAGCACGGCGCAGCTGGCCGAAGGTCTTCACGACGTGCCGTTCGTCGCGCCGCTCGCGAGGATGCGCCGGACCATGATACAGGTGCGAGCGCTCCTTCGCGGCGAGCGCGTCCCGCTCGGCGTGGCGACCGGGGCCCGACCGCTCAAGCTCAACCTGGCCCTGAAGCGCGACGTCCCCATCTTTCTGGCCGCGCTCACCGACGAGTCGGTGCGGCTCGCTGGCGAGCTGGCGGACGGCTGGCTTCCGTTTCTCTATCCGCGTCGGTGTCTGCCTCAGGGCCTGGCGCTCCTGCGCGAAGGCGCCGCGCGCTCGGGCGACGCCGACCGGCGCGTGTCGGTTTACCCGTCAGTCCCCACGGTCGTGGCCGACGACCCGGCGCAGGCGCGGGCGGGGGCGGCGTGGTTCGTGTCGTTCTACCTGACGACGATGGGGCCGCTCTATCGGCGTTCACTCGCTCGTCAGGGATTCGGCCGGGAGATCGACCTGGTGCTGGGCGCCAATACGCCGCGCTTCACCGCCACGGTTCCGGCCGAAGCCGAGGTCTTGCTGGATGAGCTGACCGTGTTCGGCACGCCGGCCCAGGCGCGTGAGCGCCTCGCCCAATGGCACGCCGCCGGCGCGGACATGCCGCTGGTGTTCATCCGCCCGAGCCTCGCGCAGGAAGAGATCGAGCGCACGCTGAGCGCGTTCGCCCCGATGCTAGAATCGCGACAGTAGACGGAGGACGGCATGGAGCTCGGCGACAAGGCGGTGACGGGGCGCGAGCGCGTCGTGGCCGCGTACAAAGGCGGCTATGCGGATCGCGTGCCGGCCTATCCGATCGCCGGATCGTTCGCCGGGTGTCTCGACGGGCTGTCGATCGAGGAGTACTGCACGAATCCCGCCAAGGCCGTCCGGGCGATGCTCAACTACTACGAGCGATACCAGCCGGACATCATGGTCGCCTTCAACGACCTGGCCAAGGAGGCGGAGGCCGTCGGCTGCCACGTGAAATACTCGGACTACGTCGTGCCGTCCATCGACAAGCACGTGCTGCAGGACGACAAGGGACGGCTCGCGCGCCTGGAGATCCCTGATCCGATGAAGGCCGGCCGGCTCCCGGCGTTCCTCGAGCAATGCGAGGCGCTCTCGGCGGCGCGGCTTCCGAGCGGGCTCGGCGCCGTGCTGGTCGGGCCGTGGACGATCGCGATGCTCCTGCGCAATCCCGAGATCATGTGTCTGGACACGATCGACGACCCGCCGTTCGTCCACGACCTGATGCGCTTCAGCACCGAGTACGCCAAGAAGGTCGGCGACGCCGTGCTCGGCACCAAGATCGGCCTCAGCTACTCGGATCCGACCGCCTCGTGCTCACTGGTCGGGCCCGACACCTATCGGGAGTTCATCAGGCCCTATCATCAAGATCTGGTCGACTACTTCCGGGCCAAGAAGGTCGGGACGACCGTTCACATCTGCGGAACCACACACCAGATCCATCAGGACCTGGTCGACGTCGGCTTCGTCGCGATCACGATCGACCTCGATCAGCAGGGCGATCCCGCGCTCCAGGTCGACCAGCTCGACCGCCTGATCACGCTCGGCAACCAGCGGGGCGTGGTGGCGATCGGCAACGTCGACGTGACGATCTTCGAGCGGGCGACGAAGGCTCAGATCGAGGCCGAGGTGAAGCGCTGCATCGACACGGCCGGCAAGCGCTCGCGCTTCGTCCTGTCGACTTCGTGCGAGCTGCCGCCGCGGGCCGATCCCGACTGCGTCAAGTGGATGATGGACGCCGCCCGCGAATACGGCCGCTACGACCGGATTCTCGCTTCCTGACGTCCTAGTCCCGTCGAGCGAGGGGCGGGGGTTGGGGGTGAGGTCGACCGGACCACGCGGCACGCGTTCGCTTCCCCTGCGGCTGGGCTCCATCTGGGCTCTCGACTCCCGCTTTGCGCTGTGGAGGCGGCGTTAGAGGGTTGGGAGGTTGGCGGCGCGGTCTATGACGCGGATGGCGATTTTGCCGGCGCGGTTGCGGACGGATAGGTCGTGGGCGGGGAAGTGGGAGAGGTCGAGCGCGGCGTGCCGGGCGACGTCTTCGGAGACGACGAGCTCGGCGGCGTAGTCTTTGGTCGCCTGCTCGAGGCGCGCGGCGACGTGGACCGTGTCGCCCACCGCCGTGAGATAGAAGCTTTCGCCCCAGCCCATCCGACCGACAACCGCGGGGCCGGCGTGGATGCCGATGCCGATCCGGAGCGGTGTCGGTAGGTCGCCGGCCAGCTCGGCGCTGAGCGCGTTGACGCGCTCGACCATGGCGCGCGCCGCGGCGAGCGCCTGGCGCGAGCCGGTGGCCGGTCCCGAGTCGATCCCGAACAGCGCCATCACGCCGTCGCCGGTGAACTGATTCGTGACGCCCCCGGCCCAGGTGATCGCCGTGCCGACCGCTTCGAAGTATCGATTCAGGAAGAAGACCACGTCGTATGGCAACTTGTTCTCGGCCATCCGCGTGAAGCCGCGCAGGTCGGCGAACAGGACCGCCAGCTCCTGCTCGCGGCCCTGGCGCACGTCGGTGCCAAACGCTTCCGCCGGCACCACGGACGGCGCCAGAAGGGGCTCGACCGCCACGTCGCCAGCGGGTCGCGTCTGGCAGGCGAGCCTCACGTCGGGGGCCGCGCTGACCCGCGCCAGCACGCGTCGCTCGGCCTCCCTCGGCGGCGATAGCCCTTGGAGCCCGCCCACGATGCGCACCCTACACGTCGAGCAGCGGCCTCGGCCGCCGCACACCGACGCGTGGGGAATGCCGGCCAGGCGGCTCGCTTCGAGAATCGTGAAGCCGCCGGGTGTGATCACCACGCGGCCGTTCGGGTAGGCGATCCGGATCGAGCGACGGCGCTCCAGCAGACGGCGGCCACCGCGCGCGATGAAGACGACGACCAGCGCGATCAGGTATGTGTCGAGGAAGCCGCGTCGGATCGCCAGGAGCCGCGCCGCCTCGGCCGGGCCGGGGGCATGCACCGCTCGCAGCATCGCCTCGGTCCAACCTGGTGTTCGGGCCAAAGCGGCCACCTCGCGGCCTGCCGCGACGAAGCCGAGCAGGGCGAGCGTCGGCAAGAGCAGCGCGACGGCGAACAGCCACGACCGTGCGCGCGGGTACCAGGACCGGAAGCGGAGCCAGTAGTGCACGCCGATGCAGGCGTGGAGCCATGCGAGCACGACGGTGAGTGTCTGCCGAGCTCCAAACTCCGGGGACTGCAGCGACAGCCCGAGCACGATGCGGTGATACGGATCGTCGACACCGAAGCGCCACCACGCGATCCGCGTGCTCACGACGTGGACCACGAGGAGCGCGGGCAGCGCCAGCCCGATCGCGTACTGGGTGGCTTCCCACGGCGGCATCCGGAGGGTCCGCCGGTCGTACAGGAGCCACAGCGCCAGCAGCCCGTGCACGGTGATCGCCCCGTACAGCGCGAGCGTGCCGGGGGCACTCCGCCACAACGCCAGGAACCACCAGCGGCCGACCGCCATCGCCTCCAGCGAGACGATTCCGAGGGCGTGGTTCGCGAAGTGGAGGATCAGATAGGTGAGCAGAACGAACGCCGCCCCGAGCCGCAGGCGACGGACGAAGACCTGGGTCATCCGATGGTCGACGCGGCGACCCGCCGCGTCGTCCGCCTACACCTTCGGCACGCTTTTGAGCGCTTCGTCGACCTTCGCGGCCGGGTACTCGTAGTCCTGGAGCTTGCCGGCCAGATACGCCTCGTAGGCGCCGAGGTCGAAATGCCCGTGGCCCGAGAGATTGAAGAGGATCGTCCGGCGCTTGCCGTCGCGCTTGGCGCGCTGAGCCTCGTCGATCGCCACGCGGATCGCGTGGGCCGACTCCGGCGCCGGGATGATGCCCTCGGTGCGCGCGAACTGCATGGCCGCCTCGAACGTCGCGAGCTGCGGCACCGCCATCGCCTCGATGACGCCCTCGTCGTAGAGCTTGCAGACCAGCGGCGCCATGCCGTGGTAGCGGAGCCCCCCGGCGTGCAGCGGCGCCGGGATGAACGTGTGGCCGAGCGTGTGCATCTTCACCAGCGGTGTGAGGCCGACGGTGTCGCCGAAGTCGTAGACGTACTTGCCCTTCGTCAGGCTCGGGCAGGCGGCCGGCTCGACGGCGATGATCCGCACCTTCTTGTTCTTGCCGGTGAGCTTATCGGCCGCGAACGGGAACGAGAGGCCGGCGAAGTTCGATCCGCCGCCGGCGCAGCCGATGACGATGTCGGCGGCATCGTCGGCCTTCTCCAGCTGCTTCTTCGCCTCTTGCCCGATGATCGTCTGGTGCATGAGGACGTGGTTCAGCACACTGCCGAGCGCGTACTTCGTGTCGTCGCGCGTCGCCGCGTCCTCGACCGCTTCGCTGATCGCGATGCCGAGCGAGCCGGGTGAATTCGGATCCTGCTCGAGCACCTTCTTGCCAGACTGCGTGTCCGTGCTCGGGCTCGCGACCACCTGCGCACCCCAGGTCTCCATCATGATGCGGCGGTACGGCTTCTGCTGGTACGACACCTTCACCATGTAGACCTTGCACTGCAGGCCGAACATCTGGCAGGCGAGCGAGAGCGCGGAGCCCCACTGGCCGGCGCCGGTCTCGGTGCTGAGACGAGTGACCTTTTCCTTCTTGTTGTAGTACGCCTGCGCCACCGCCGTGTTCGGCTTGTGGCTGCCGGCCGGGCTCACGCCCTCGTACTTGTAGTAGATGTGCGCCGGCGTCCCGAGCGCCTTCTCGAGGCGGCGCGCGCGATAGAGCGGAGAGGGCCGCCACAGACGATACACGTCACGGATCTCGTCGGGGATCTCGATCCAGCGCTGCTGGCTGACCTCCTGCTTGATCAGCTCCATCGGGAAGAGCGGCGCGAGATCCTGGGGCCCGATCGGGTTCTTCGTCGCGGGGTGGAGCACCGGCGGCGCGGGCGTCTTGAAGTCGGCCTGGATGTTGTACCACTTCGTCGGGATGTCCTTCTCGTCGAGCAGGAACTTCGTACGATTCCGATCGTTCGCCTTGGATGCCATGCCGACCTCCTTCGAGGGACCCCGGTGAAAGGTGCGCTAACCATACAGAAGCGGCAGCGAGCCTGTCAATGCGGCGGCCGTGGAGTAAACTGTCGAGGCCATGCCCCCCACCCTCAAGCTTAAGCTTCCCCGTCGCGACGGATTGCTCGCACCGTACACGCTCACGGGCCGCGCGCCGATCACGGGGCCGCCCGGACCCATCAAGAGCCGCATTGGCATGGCGGCCGTCCATGTCGTCGCCGATCCGCTCGCCTCGGTCGATCCGACGCTCGAGGTGGCGCTCGACTGGGACGCCACCCTGCGTTACCGGCACCACATCTGGTCGCTCGGTCTGGCGGTGGCCGAGGCGATGGACACCTCGCAGCGGGGAATGGGCTTCGACTGGCGGACCGCGAAGGAGCTGATCCGACGCACGGTGGCCGAGGCGAAGACGGTACCCGGCGCCGTGCTCGCCTCCGGCGCGGGCACCGATCACCTCGAGCCTGGGCCGCGCGTGACGCTCGCCGACGTCGAGGCCGCCTACGAGGAGCAGTGCGCGTGGATCGAGGGCTGCGGCGGCCGGATCATCCTGATGGCCAGCCGGGCGCTGGCGGCCTGCGCGAAGGGGCCGGGCGACTACCTCAAGGTGTACGGCCGCATCCTCGCCCAGGTGCGTGAGCCGGTGATCATCCACTGGCTCGGCGACATGTTCGACCCGGCGCTCGAGGGTTACTGGGGCTCGCGCGATCTCGACCAGGCGACCGAAACCCTGCTGACGATCGTGCAGGAGCACGCGGCGAGAATCGACGGGGTGAAGATCTCGCTCCTGGATCAGGCGCGCGAGGTCTCGATGCGCAAGCGGTTCCCGACGAACGTCCGGATGTACACCGGCGACGACTTCGACTATCCGACCACGATTCGCGGCGCCGGCGATCGCCATTCCGACGCGCTGCTCGGCATCTTCGACGTCATCGCGCCGGCCGCCTCCGCCGCGCTCAAGGCGCTCGACGGGGGCGACCTCGCCCGCTACGCGGACATCCTGGCGCCCACCCTGACGCTTTCACGGTGGATCTTCGGCGCGCCCACGCGCTTCTACAAGACGGGCGTGGTCTTCGCCGCGTACCTGAACGGCCACCAGTCTCACTTCCGGATGGTCGGCGGTCAGGAGAGCGCGCGCTCGGTCGTCCACCTCGCCGAGCAGTTCGTGCTGATGGATCGCGCGGGACTCCTGCGCGATCCGGATCTCGCCGCCGGCCGCATGCGTCGCGTCCTCGCGGTCGCCGGAGTGGAATAACATGGGGGGCCTCGAAGGGCCCCCCATGCCCCCCGCGCTCGGAGACGCCCCGGCCGAGCCGGGGCGGCCCCTCGATATCGCGATGTAGTCAGGCGATCTCGCCTACCACCCGTACGCGGACGCGCAGAGAGTTCCCGGGCAGGTAGGCCAGCGGCAAATCCTCGATCTCGACCGTCGTCAAGGTCCGGGGATCGGCGCCCGCGTTCGTGGCCTGAGCCTCGGCGAGATGCCGGGCGCGCGCGATCGCCTCCTCGCGCGGGAGGTCCTGGAAGACCCGATCGACCTCGCCGCTGACCTGGGCGATCGCGGCGCCGACGGCGTTGGCGACCGCTTGATGCGCGACGTGAACCACCTCCGAGATGCCCGCGATCCGCTCGGGGACGAGGAAACATGCGCCGCCGACGGCGATCAGGGGCTCGTCACCCGCGTCGGTCTTCATCCGGTCCACAGCCTCCGCGATCATCGCGTGGATGCGCGAGACGGCGCTCCGCACGACCTCGGCCGGGAGCGCCGCGACCCTCCGGCGATCGCCGAGGTCGACGAGACCGGCCGCGACCGCGATGTCCGTGGCGGTGAGCTCGCGGCCGCCGAAGACGAGTCCTTGCTCGACGAGGCGGTAGCCGACGCTTCGAGGGCCGACGGCGAGGGGAGCAGGCGCCACCAGCGAGCCGCCGCCGAGGCCGATCGAGAGCAGATCCGGCATGCGGAAGAGCGTCCGCACCCCGCCGATCTCGACGACGTTGTTGGCCTCGCGCGGAAAGCCGTGGCGGAGGCTTCCGATGTCGGTGGTGGTGCCGCCGACGTCGATGACCAGCGCGTCGGTGAGCTTCGAGAGGAACGCGGCGCCGCGCATGCTGTTGGTCGGACCCGACGCGAAGCCGTAGACGGGAAACGCCTCGGCGACCGAGGCCAGCATCACCGTGCCGTCGTTCTGCGTGAGATAGAGGGGCGCGGCGATTCCGCTCGTGGCGAGCGCGTCGGTGAAGGCTCGCGTCGTCGTTCCGGCCAGGCCGACGAGCGCGGCGTTGAGCAGGGTTGCATTCTCCCGCTCGAGGAGGCCGATGCGCCCGAGCTGATGGGACATCGTCACGGCCACGGCCGGGCACTCGTCGCGCAAGATTGCCGCCGCCTCGAGCTCGCAGGCCGCGTTCAGCGGCGAGAAGACCGAGGCGACGCCGACCGAGGTGAGGCCGGCCGCGCGGATCCGTCGCGCGGCGGCGCGCATCCCGGCCGAATCGAACGGCACGATGGGTCGGCCGTCGAACTCGTGGCCGCCCTCGAGCATCACCACCTCACCGCGCACGAGCTGCGCGAGGTCTTCCGGCCAGTCGATGAGCGGCTCGAGCGAAGCGCCGGAGGGCAGGCCGATCCTGATCGCGCCCACCCGGGTGAGGTCGCGCCGCTGGACGACGGCGTTGGTGAAGTGCGTGGTCCCGATCATCACCGCGTCGATGGCGCGCGCGGCGCTCGACGAGCCGGCCGAGGCGCCTGGGTGCGCTGCCGACTGAAGCAGCCGGCGCAGTGCCTCGGCGACCCCGGACGTGACGTCCGCGGTGGTCGGCGTCTTGACGGCGTGGACCACGCGCGCGTCCTCGAGGAGGACGGCGTCGGTGTTCGTGCCGCCGACGTCGATGCCGATTCGCCGCTTCACGCGAAGAGGCTCTTGAACTCGAGGTCGTAGCCGAAGGCGCGCGGACCGACGTGCTCGAGGCCCTTGGGCGTCAGCAGCACGGGCGGGGCCGGCAGGGCGATCACGCTGACGCGCTGACCGTAGCGCAGGGTCTCCGTGCCGATCGCGTCACCCGAGACGCTATCGAGCACGCAGATCAGGTCGGGCGTCATCACGCGGGGCCGGCCGTCGAGCCACCCGACCGCGAACTCGTTCTGGAAGGCGAGCTCGAAGCCGGCGCCGCGGAAGTCGTCGAGGCCGTCGAGCTTGGCGGTACCGCGCAGGAAGCCTTCGGTCGTGCGCCGGGCGACGTCGCGGATCTTGCCCCGGAAGACCAGCTGGCCGCGCTCGGCCTCGATCACCGCCAGGACCGGATCGCGATGCCCGCGCCGCGCCGACTGCACGGTCTCGCCCAGCCTGATCGCCTTGGTGGTCGAGTACAGGATGCCGCACTCCTTGACTTCCTTGCCGGTGCGGGGCGCCTTGCACGTGGACGCGATCGAGCCGACCTCGACGCACGCCGTGCGCGACAGGCGCTCCATCCACTTCCAGGTGGCGGCGCGCGCCACGATGAGCGCGTTGTCCCGCACGTCGGCGAGCGTGAGCGGGTACATCGTCAGGTCGTGGATCGCGAAGCTCGTCATCTGCGCCTCGGGAAAGGCGCGGCCCATGCAGTCAGCGTCCACGACGGGAAGTCCGAGCACCGCCGCGGCCATGAACGGTTGCAGCGCGTTGCCGCCGCCGATCTCGAGCGACATGATGGCGTCGAAGCGGCAGCCACGATACTCCTCCATCATCTGCACCGCGCGCGCGATCGTCCGAGGGTCGGTCAGGCGCTCCTGGCCCACGAGCGGCGCGCCCATGTTCGAGACGACGGCGACCCGCGCGTCGTCGGCGAGATCCATCGGATCGAGCAACGACACCGCGGCGCCCTCGCGGTAGAGCTTGCGCATGTTGAGGAGTGCCAGGTAGGGGCTGCCACCGCCGCCGGTGCCGAGTATCCAGGCGCCGATCGCCAGCGACT
>Ga0137415_10004750_pt1 | contig 13427 bp, 8 predicted proteins | sample CZODoug3_1_1_16f_FD_183082 | JGI IMG/M metagenome (GOLD analysis project Ga0137415, IMG submission 183082) | Vadose zone soil fungal communities from Angelo Coast Range Reserve, California, USA - CZODoug3_1_1_16fungal (Hybrid Assembly) | ecosystem: Environmental > Terrestrial > Soil > Vadose... | reverse complement strand
GCGTTCCGCGACAACAAGGTGCAGCTCTGCTCCTTGCTGTCGATCAAGACGGGCGGCTGTCCCGAGGACTGCGCCTACTGCCCTCAGGCGGCGCGCTACCACACAGGGGTCGACGCCGAGCCTCTGATGGAGACCTCCGAGGTCCTCGCCGCGGCGCGCAGCGCCCGGGAGGCGGGAGCCACGCGCTTCTGCATGGGCGCCGCCTGGCGCGAAGTGAAGGAGGGCGCGCAGTTCGAGAGGGTGCTGGAGATGGTGCGCGGCGTGCGCGCGCAGGGGCTCGAGGCGTGCTGCACGTTGGGGATGCTCACTTCCGACCAGGCGCGCCGGTTGAAGGCGGCCGGCTGCACCGCCTACAACCACAACCTGGACACCAGCCGCGCGGCCTACTCGAGCATCGTCACCACCCGCGAGTACGACGACCGGCTGCGGACGCTCCGGCACGTGCGGGAGGCCGGCATCACCATCTGCTCGGGCGGGATCATCGGGATGGGCGAGTCGATCGACGACCGTTGCGAGATGCTGCGCACGCTCGCCGCGCAGGATCCCCATCCCGAGTCGGTGCCGATCAACATGCTGGTTCGCGTCGCCGGAACCCCGCTCGCCGACCGGCCGCCGGTCTCCACCCTGGAGATGGTGCGCATGATCGCGGTTGCCCGGCTGCTCATGCCGCGGGCCATGGTCCGTCTCTCCGCCGGGCGGATGCAGATGAATGCCGAGGCCCAGCTCTTGTGCATGATCGCCGGAGCGAACTCGATCTTCTTCGGCGAGAAGCTGCTCACCACCGGCAACCCCGAGCTGGCCCAGGACATGGCGCTCCTGGCCGCGGCCGGGATCGAGCCGCTCACGCCGGAAGCGTGAGCGGCCCGTCCTGTGCTCAGAAGTGCCCGCCGAAGGCGAGGGCGGGCCCGCCCGGTGAGCGCGCGCCGTCGTGCCGGATCTGGTCGGCCACCGCCCGGGTGCGCGGCGTATCGTTCGACTCGATCACGGCCTGGACGATACCGACGCCGACGCCGGCGAGGATCCCCGCGCCCGCGCCGATCATCAGATCGCGCTGCCAGTGATCGCCGTTGTCGAGCAGCGCGATGCCTCCCCCCACCAGCACTCCGGCGATACCGCCGTAGAGCGCGTCGGTCGCCACGATCGCCATCGGCGCGCGGTGGTGCTCCTCGACGACGACGGCTGGTTCGTACGCGCTGACGCGCGTCGTGGTGGCCGGTGCCCGAGGCGGCTCTCCCGGCGGCGGGTTTACCACCACTTGGGTCCCGGGCGCGGGCGGCGGTGGTGGCGGCGGCGGCTGCGTCTGCACGGTGGTCGAGCCGGGCGACGACTGCACGGTCGTGGTGGTGCCGGGCTGCGGCTGGACGGTGGTGGTTTGCGCCAGCGCGGGCAGCGACAGCAGCGCGGCGAGAACGGGGATGCAGGTCCTTGCGGTCACTGGTGCCTCCTCGCGATGAGAACTGCGTACTCCGGCGTAGACAGATCGGCGATGCGCGATGGCCACCACGATTCGTGCAGAGCGGCCGGGCAGCGCGCCGCTGGGCTTCTGGGGGGGGACCAGCGCGGCGCGTCCCCGCCCGGCCGCTAGAACTTCATGCCGTAGCCGAGCCCCGCCGAGCGGCTCGCCTGTGACTTGACGTCGCGGATCCTCGGCGCCGAATCGGCGACCGCCATGTAGCGATCGGCGCTCGCGGCATCGACCGCCCCGAACACGGCGCCCACCAGGAGGCCTGCGCCCGCGCCGATGGCCAGGTCGCGTTGCCAGTTGTCGCCGTTATTGAGAAGGGCGATGCCGCCGCCGATGGCCAGGCCCGCGAGGCCGCCGTACAGCGCGTCGCGCGCGATCACCGCGGCGGGATTGCGGGTCGTCTGCACCTCGACGAGCTCCCGGAACGCGTCCGGCGAGGATTCGGTCATCCGCGTCGCGCTTCCAGCCCAGGCCGGCGCCGCGATCAGCGCGGCGAGCAGCGGGGTGAACAGCAGCTTCTTCATCGATGCCTCCGAGTGGTTTGCTCTCACGCCAGCAAGTTGGGGGCTGGAAAGTCTCACTGGCAACGGAGCGAGGGACCGCGCAGTGGCACGGCCGGACGCACGCCCGGCGGAACCGGGCGCCGCCGGTCCACGGCTCCGCGACGCACATCCCACCCGTGACTAACTTGGCGCAGATGGGCCCGGTGGACGTCGCGATCGTGGGGGGCGGCGCGAGCGGCACGCTGGTGGCCGTGCAGCTCTTGCGGCGAGCGCGCGGACCCTTTGGCATCGCGCTGATCGAGCGCAGCGGCGCGCTTGCTCGCGGGCTCGCCTATGGACCGGCGGAACCTTGCCACGTGCTCAACGTGCCCGCCGGGGGCATGAGCGCGTTCCCGGACGACCCGGGCCACTTCGTCGGCTGGAGCGGGGCCGCCCCGGACGCCTTCGTCCCGCGCGCGCTCTACGGCGAGTACCTGGAGGCCGCTCTGACCGCCGCGCACGCGCGCGCCGCTCCGGGCGTCACGCTCCACCTGGTGCGCGGCGAAGTCGTCTCGGCCGGCGCCGGGCGCGGCGCGGTGCACCTCGCCCTGCGCGCAGGCGGGGCGATCGAGGCGCGGGCGGCGGTGCTCGCGCTGGGGAACCTGGCCAGCGCGGACCTCCCGGTGCCGGACGGCGGGCTCTACTCGACCTTGCTCTACCGCCGCTCACCCTGGGACCCAGGCGCGCTGGACGGAGTCGCCCCGGACGGGAGCGTCCTGTTGGTCGGCAGCGGCCTCACCATGGTCGATGCCGCTCTCGCGCTCCGGCAGCGCGGGCACCGCGGGACGATTCATGCGCTCTCGCGGCACGGCCTGCTGCCGCAGGTGCACGAAGAAGCGACCGGGTCGGCTCAGCCGCGCATCGGGGCGAGCGGCGTGCGGGGCCTCTTGCGGGCCTTGCGGACGGCGGCCCGGCGCGCCGGCGACTGGCGCGCCGCCTTCGATGCGCTGCGGCCGGTCACACAGCGCATCTGGTCGCGGCTCTCGCACGAGGAGCGCTGCCGGTTCCTTCGCCACCTGCGCCCTCACTGGGACGTGCACCGGCACCGGATGGCACCGGACGTGGGGGCTGCGATCGCCGGGTTGCTCGAGCGCGGCCAGCTGCGCGTGCATGCCGGACGGGTGCAGTCGTTCGCGGCGGACGGCGCGTCCGCGGCGGCGCTGTACCGGCCCCGTGGCGAGCGGCAGACGCGCGAGCTGCGCGTCGCGCGGGTGATCAACTGCACCGGTCCCGCCGCGCAGCTGCGGGACGCGCGGCATCCCCTCCTGAAGTCGATCCTCGCGCAAGGGCTCGCGCGGCCCGACGCGCTGGGCATGGGCCTTTCGACCGACCAGCACGGCGCGCTGCTGGGCGGCGCCGGCGGACTCCTCTTCACGCTGGGGACGCTGAGGCGCGGCGAGCTCTGGGAGACGACCGCCATCCCCGAGCTTCGCTCCCAGGCCGTCGCGGTGGCGCAGCGCCTGCTCGACGACCTTGCCCTCCCGCTCGCCGCGGAAGCGATCCTCTAGCCGCACAAAGGCCCCGCCGCAGTTCCGCGGAGGGCGGGGGCCGGTTATGGTCCGGGGCGATGAGCCTCAACCGGAGCCCGGCGGCCGACTCGCCCCAGGTCGCCCCGAGCGGAGCCGTGCTGGGACTCTTGCGCGCGGGACCCAAGTGCCTCGTCGCGCAGGGAGCCGTGATCCGGACGCCCGGCGGCGCGGTGGAGCTGGGCGCGCATTCGGTCCTGCTGGAGAACGGAGTGGCGATCGGCACCGCCGAGCAGCCCGTCTCCATCGGGCAGAAGGTCGTCTTCGGCCACCGCTGCGTGGTGATCGGCGCGGCGGTGGGCGACCTCTGCGAGATCGGCAACGGCTCGATCCTGCTCGCGGGCGCGCGCCTCGGCCGCGGTTGCATCCTGGGAGAGGGCACGCTGCTGCCCCCCGGGACCATGGTCCCCGACGAGGCGGTGGTGGTGGGCCGGCCCGGCCGCACCGTCCGGCGCGTGAGCCAGTCCGATCGCGAGCGCCTCCTGCGACTGCGCGGCGGCGACCTCTCGCTCCCGCCGTACCTCTTGCAACCCCTCTCGGGCAGCATGCCCGCCGGAGCCGCCATGGGCCGCGTCTACGCCTACCTGGACAAGGAGCCGCGCATCGATCAGAGCGCGGTGCTGTTCGACAGCGCCGAGATCACCGGCGACGTGACCATCGGCCCGGGCGCGATCATCGGCGCGGGCGTGAAGATCATCGGCGACTCCCACGGCCCGGTGCGCATCGGCGCGCGGGTGCAGATCCTGGAGAACGCCGTGCTGCACCTCCTTCCCGACAACGAGCTGGTGCTCGAGGACGAGGTGGTGATCGGCCCTGCGGCGATGATCCATGGGTGCCGCATCGGGCGAGGAGCCGTGGTGGAGCCGGCGGCGATCGTCTGCGACTACAGCGTGGTCGGCGAGGAGAGCGTCGTGCGCGCCGGCGCGCTGGTGAAGCAGCGGGCCCGGTTCCCGGCGCGCGCCGTGCTGGAGGGCCATCCTGCGGCACAGGTCGCGACGCTCGATGCTCCGCCCGCCTGTCCGTCCTGGGCGCTGCGGCGGGCGGATCTCGCCACCCTTTCGCGCCGCAGGTAATCCCTTTCATGTAGGGAACTTACGCACCACCGGGCGAGCGCTGCCGGAGAAAAGAAGCGCCACAGTCCCTTGATTTCACTTGGGGTCTGTTCAGATGGCCTGTAACTGTGCGATCTTTGGGGTGTTCAAAAAAACTCCACCTGGAATTTGCTTGTGCGACGTCGAAACAAGGACACTGTAGGGCATGCTGGATGAAGGACTGCGAGCGCTCGTCGCCCAGTACGGGGTCGACGGCCCGCGCAAGAGCGGCGTCCTGCTGGTGGACGACGAGCGTCCCAATCTCTTGGTCCTGCGCGGGTTCCTCGAGAGCGGCTACACGGTCTACGAGGCGGACTCCGGCAAGCAGGCGCTGGAGATCGCCGACAAGACGGACATCGACGTAGTCATCGCCGACCAGCGCATGCCGGAGATGACCGGCGTCGAGATGCTCGAGGAGCTGCGCTCCCGCAAGCCCGACGTGGCCGGGATCGTGCTCACCGGCTTCACCGATCCACCCGCGCTGATCAGCGCGATCAACCGCGCCCGCGTCTTCCGCTTCCTCAAGAAGCCGTGGCAGCCGGAGGACATCCTCGAGGCGGTCCGCCAGGCGTGCGAGCACGTCTACCAGTCGCGGACCATCCAGCGGCTGGTGGCCCTGCTGGCCCGGCGCACCGAAGAGCTGACCGCCTCGCTGGAGGTGATCGAGTCCACCCACCGGCACGTGCTCCACCTCGAGCGGCTGGGCACCATGGGCCGCCTCGCCGCCGGCATCACGCACGACCTGCGCAACGTGATGATCAGCGTCAACTTCATCGAGCGCGAGCTTCAGCAGCAGAACGCCTCGCCCGATCTGCTGGAGAGCGTCCACGTCGGCACCCAGGGAATCCACAACCTGCTCGAGACGCTCGAGGCGATGCACCAGTTCGCCTCCGCGGGGACCATCCACCTGGCGATGGACAAGGTGGCGCCGGCGCAGGTGGTCCAGGGCGCGATCGCCATCTCGCGGATGGACCTGAACTACCGTGCGCGCAAGGTCGACGTACAGGTCCAGGACGATCTGCCGTGCGTGAACGGCGACCGGCAGAAGCTGATCCAGGTGCTGGTGAACCTGGTCCGCAACGCGCTCCAGGCCACCGAGCGCTCGCGGCGGATTTCGATTCAAGCTTCCCGCGACGCGGACGATGTAGTCCTCGCAGTGGAAGATGAAGGCCCGGGCGTACCCCGGGAAATGCAGGAGAAGATTTTCGAGCCGTTCGTATCAACCAAGGGCGACCGCGGCATGGGCATGGGCCTGTACATGGCCAAGCTCATCGTCGAGTCCCATCGCGGGCGTATCCGCGTCTCGAATCGACCGTCCGGGGGGGCGAGATTCGAGGTGCGGCTCGCTCCAGCATCCGCCTGAGAGGAAAGCGCGTCCCATGGCCTCCCCGAAGCTGATCGCCCCGATTCGAACGTACGAGGAGCTCGACGGAGCGCAAGGCCGCGAAGTCTTCTTCCGGCCGCAACGGTACCGGGCGATCGATTTACTCCCCGTGTACGGAGAGGTGCTGATCTCCCCGAGGGGCGTGCCCACCGTGTGCATGGTGCACGACGTCTCGCAGAACGGCGTCGCCTTCGAATGGCCTGCCGGGCGTGTGGCGCTGGTGGTCGGCGACCACCTCACCGACCTGACGGTGCGATTCGACGGACACGAGGTCTATCGGGGCGAAGGCCGCGTCGGATCGGTGCGCGACGTGGGCGGCGCGATGCTGGTCGGCGTCTCCTTCGAGGGGCTGTTGCTGCAAGTCGACGAGATCCTGCACCTGCGCTCGATCAAGCAGTTCGCCGACAACCGCGCCGCGTCGCAAGCGACCTGGTACTCCCCGGGCCATGAGCGCTTCAAGGTGCTCGTCTCCGAGTTGCAGCTCTTCATGCTGGACGCCGAAGAGCACTTCGGCCGGCTAGAGGAGACCCTGCCCTGGCACGTCCTGCACGGCGACGCGAGCCCTGCGTCGCCGGCCCGCATGGCGCTGATCGAGAGGCTCCGCGCCGGCTTCGCCACTGACGTGGTGCGCATGACCGAGGAGATCGACGCCGCGGTCCGCTCCGCCCCGCCCGCCCACGGCGCTTCGCTGATCGACTGGTCGCGTCGCCACCTGCATCGATTCTTCATGCAGGCCCCGTCGATGTGCCGCGCGTACCAGAAGCCCTTCGGCTACCCCGGCGACTACGAGGTGATGCGCTTCATCTACGAGCGACCGTTCGAAGGCCAGACGCTGTTCGCCAAGGCCATCAGCCTGGCATTCGATGAGACGCGCGCCGCGCGCGCAGTGCGGCATCGCAAAGACTTGGTCAAGCGCAGGATGCGCGAGATGATCGAGTCGCGCCGGCGCCCGCTGCGGATCCTCTCCATCGCCGCCGGACCCGCGCAGGAGCTCTACGAGCTGCTGCAGGAAGCCCAGGACCTGCCCGAGGGGCTGGAGATCGTCCTCTTCGAGCAGGACAAGGGCGCCCTGGCGTACGCTTACAGGCGTCTCAAGCCCATCGTCGACGCGCGCTGGTCGCGGCAGGTGAAGCTCGTGTACCTGCACGAGTCGATCAAGCGCCTGCTGCGCGACTCGCAGCTGTTCACGCCCCTCGGTCCCTTCGACCTCATCTATTCGGTCGGACTCTTCGATTACCTGCGCCCCGCCACGGCGGTGCAGCTCTCCCGCACCTTCGAAGCGCAGCTGGCCCCGGGCGGCGAGGCGCTGATCGCCAACATGGTGCCGGAGAACCCGAGCCGCTGGTACATGGAGCACCACTTGGAATGGAACCTGATCTACCGCACGCACGCGGACCTGCTGGAGATGGGCGCTCGCGCGGCACCTCACGCAAAGCTGCAGATCCGGGAAGAGGAGAGCGGCATCAATCCCTTCCTCGAGATCGCCCGGGAATGATGCGCAGGCGGCCGGCTGCGTTCGAGGACCGCTGGGGACAGTGGCTCCTCGAACGCAACCGCCACCGCTTCCGTACCGCGCTGTGGATCGCACTGGCGCTGATCCCCTGCTTCGGCGTCCTCGACGCCCTGGTCGGCGCCAGCGCGCTGCGCTTCCTCTGGACCACGCGGGGGATCGTCATCGCCTGCAACCTGGCGATGTTCCGCGTCCGGCGGACGCGGTTCTTCGACTGGCACCCGGAGCTGGTGACCGCGACCTACTGCATCATCGTCGCGGGCGGCATCAGCGCCATGACCATCGTGATGGGCGGCCTGGCTTCCGAATATTACGCGGGGCTGAGCCTGGTGATCGTCGGCGCCGGCCTTCTCTTCGTCTGGCGTCCTTTGACGGCGGCATCGACCCACTCGCTCATCATCGCCTCTTTCGTCGCTCCGAACCTGATCGTGCACGGTTGGCCGACCGAAGGCCCCGCCTTCTCGAACCTGGCCTTTCTCGTCTCGATTGCCGTGATCGGGGCAATCGGACAGATGGTGCTCTATCGCTCGCAGCGCGAGCAGGTCTTCAACCAGGTGGCGCTCGAGGAGACCAAGGCAAATCTGGAGACCGCGCACGAGCAGCTCAAGCAGCTCGATCGGTTCAAGTCGCAGTTCTTCGCCAACATCACCCACGAGTTCAAGACGCCGCTGGCGATGATCCTCTCCCCGCTCGAGCTCTTGCTGCACGGCGAGGTGGGCGAGATCGGCCCCACCCAGCGCGCGACCTTCGAGATGATGTTCCGCAGCGGGATGAAGCTGCTCAAGATGATCGGCGACCTCCTCGACCTCTCCAAGCTGGAGGAGTCGCGCCTGCGCCTCAAGGTCGCCGAGCAGGACCTCGCCGAGCACCTGCACGGCCTCTGCGAGCAGGTCCAGCCGCTCGCGCTGCGCAAGCGGATCGACCTGAAGCTGCTCGCCTCGCCCACCTGCATGGTGAACTGCGACCTCGAACGGATGGAGCGCGTCTTCGTCAACCTGCTCTCCAACGCGCTCAAGTTCACTCCCGAGGGCGGGCACGTGACCGTGTCCTTGCACGACCTGGGGGACACCGTCTGGATCGTGGTGAAGGACGACGGGCCCGGCTTCCCGCCGGAGATGGCGGAGCGGCTCTTCGAGCGCTTCTTCCAGGTCGACATGGGCGAGACACGCCGCTACGGCGGCACCGGCATCGGGCTGGCCCTGGCCCGCGAGATCGTCGAGCTGCACGGCGGGCGCATCCGCGCCGAGAACGACCACGGCGCCCGCTTCACCGTCGAGCTGATCAAGGACAAGGAGCATTTCCGCCCCGAGGTGCTCGACCGCCGCAGCCTGCGCCGCGACGTGCTCAGCGGCGCCCGCGCGGGCGACCGCGGCCTGATGGACTTCGCCGCGCAGATGCAGGCGCGCGAGGAGTTCCGCCTGCTCGACATCCACGAGGCGACCGAGCGCCGCGCGCTCGCCCGCGACCCCGACGAGGACTCGCGCCGCCACACCTGCCTGGTGGTGGAGGACACGCCCGACGTCATCCGCCTGGTCGGCATGGCCCTGCAGCAGCACTTCAAGATGCTCTCCGCGCCGGACGGCACGCAGGGCCTCGCCCTCGCGCGCACCGAGCTGCCCAGCCTGATCGTCACGGACCTCATGATGCCCGGCATGGACGGACTCGAGCTGACGCGCAGGCTGCGCGACGACCCGACCACCCGGCACATCCCCATCGTGATGCTCACCGCGCGCGGCGAGCTGGAGGACCGCGTGGCCGGGATGGAGACCGGCGTGAACACGTACCTCGCCAAGCCGTTCTCCCCCCGCGAGCTGCTCTCCGCTGCGCGCAGCCTGGTCAAGACGCAGGCCGCGCAAGCCGACATCCTGCTCACGCAGCGGATGGATTCGCTGGAGTCGATCGCAGGCGGGCTGGCGCACGAGATCAACAACCCGCTGAACTACGTGAAGAACGCGCTGGCCCGCGTGCGGATGGACACCAACGCGGTCCTGGAGCTGTCGCGCAGGCCACAGGACGCCGCCTCGGTCGAGCAGGTGCAGCGGCTGCAAGACCGCATGCGCGAGCTGTTCGAGGTGGCCGAGTCGGGCATCCGCCGCATCACCCGCACCGTCGAGCTGATGGGCAACTACAGCCGGGCCGGCTACGCGCGCCAGCTGCGCTCCCACGACGCGTTCGAGGCCGTCCGCGACGTGGTCGGCATCGTGCTGCCCGCCACGGGCCGCAAGGTCAAGGTCGAGCTGCGCTTCGAAGGCGACGGCCGGGTGGAATGCGTTCCGGAGGAGTTCAACCAGGTGCTCACCAACCTGGTGCAGAACGCGATCGAGGCCTCGCCGGACGACGGCACCGGTCGTGTGGAGGTGCACGGGCGCGTGGTGGAGGGCCGGCTGCTCCTCAGCGTGAAGGACAACGGCCACGGCATCAAGCCGGAAGACCGCGCGCGGCTGTTCACCCCGTTCTTCACCACCAAGGGCCCGGGCCGCGGGATGGGGATGGGGCTGACCATCGCCTGGCGCGTGGTGCAGAGCCTCGGAGGGACGCTGGACATCGACAGCGTGCCGGGCCAAGGGGCCTGCTTCACCGTGCGCGTGCCGCGCGCGCAGCCCGCGCGCGGGGTGGCGTAGAGGCCGCGGGGACCACCGTGTAGGGAGAGGTGGCGCGACGCCACTCAAGTCCGCGCGCAAACTGTCGATCCCTGACCCGATGGGTTCTCCTAGCCGTCGGGGCCGCTCGGGTTCGCCCGTCCCGGTCGCTTCCGCCCCGGGCCCTGGCTCCATGCAGAGCGAGTTGGAAACCCGCGTGCGGCAGCAGGCGGCCGTAGCGCGGATCGGCCTAAGGGCGCTGTCCGGCATCGATCCCGGCGCGCTAGCCGAGGAGGTGCTGGCGGAAGCGTGCGGCGGCTTGCTCACGCCGATGGCCGCGGCGCTGGAGATCCGCGACCAGGAGACGCTCCCCCTGGCACAGCGAGGCATCGAGCTGCCGGCGCGGATGCACGCGAGCCCGGGCAGCCCGTCGGAGCTGCTCCTGAGCACGCGCGCGCCGTTGGTCATCGAGGACATTGCCTCCGACCGCCGGTTCTCGCGCTCGCCGGTGCTCGAGGCCGCCGGAGCGCGGAGCTGCATCACGGTGCTGGTCCACTGGAGCTCGACCAGCCTGGCGGCGCTCAGCGTGCTGGATCCCGAGCCGCGCCGGTTCAGCGGCGAGGACGTCGACTTCCTCCAATCGCTCGCGAACGTGCTCGCGGCGGCGATGCAGCGCGCCCGCCAGGAGGAATCCGTGCGGGCAAACGCGCGGGCAATGGTCGCCGACGTCGCCGAAAAGACCCGGCTGCAAGAAGCGCTCGCAAAGAGCGAGCGGTTCTACCGCACGCTCCTCAGCAACGCGTCCGACCTGGTCGCCATCACCGACCCCGACGGCAAGGTCCGGTACCTCAGCCCTTCCATCAGCCACGTCCTCGGGTGGGAACCGTCGGACCTGGTTGGCCAGACCCCGTTCCATCTCGTCCATCACGACGACGTGCCGGTCGCGCGCGACGCGCTGCGGGCGATCATGGACACGCCCGGGAGCTCGGGCTGCTGGACGGTCCGCTTCAGGCGCAAGGACGGCGCGTACCGCTGGGTCGAGGCGACTCCCCGCAACCTGCTTCAGGACGAGGCGGTGCGCGGCATCCTGCTCAACTGCCGCGACGTCACCGAGCGGCAAGAGGCGGAGCAGGCGCTGCGCAAGAGCGAGGAGAAGCTGCGCCAGTCACACAAGATCGAGGCGGTGGGCCGGCTGGCAGGCGGCATCGCGCACGACTTCAACAACCTGCTGACCGCGATCCTCACCACCGTGCAGCTCTCGCTCTCCGCGCTGCCGGAGGACCACCCGCTGCGCGGCGACCTCGCCGACATCCGCGAGGCGGGCGAGAAGGCCGCGAACCTCACCCGCCAGCTCCTCGCCTTCAGCCGCAGGCAGGTGCTGCGCCCCCGGTCGCTCGACCTGTCTTCCGCAGTCGCCGAGATGCAGAAGATGCTGGGTCGCCTCATCGGCGAGGACATCCGGCTGGTCGCCGAGCTGGGCGAAGGATGCACCGTCTGCGCCGACCCCGGGCAGATCGAGCAGGTGATCCTGAACCTGGCGCTGAACGCCCGCGACGCCATGCCTGCCGGCGGCACGCTGTCCTTGCACACCCGCACCGTGGAGCTGACCCAGGACGACGGGTTGCGCATGTTCGGCTGCCCCATCCAGCGAGGGCCGTTCGTGCAGATGCGCGTTACGGACACGGGCGCGGGGATGGATGCGCACACGATGGAACGCATCTTCGAGCCGTTCTTCACCACCAAGGAGCTGGGAAAGGGCACCGGGCTCGGGCTGGCGACCGTCTACGGCATCGTGAAGCAGAGCGGCGGGTACATCCGCGCCACCTCCACCGTCGGCCAGGGCTCGACGTTCGAGGTGTACCTTCCGTTCGCGGAAGGCGCGCCCTCGTACGCCGAGAAGACGCCCGTCCAGGAGAAGGTCCCCGGCCGCGGCGAGACGGTGCTCCTGGTGGAGGACGAGGACGCGGTCCGGATCGCGGCGCGCAAGGCGCTTTCGCGGGGCGGCTTCAAGGTCGTCGAGGCGCGCAACGGCGAGGAGGCTTTGCAGCGCTGGCGCGAGCGCAGCGGCGTCGACCTGGTGGTGTCCGATCTGGTGATGCCCGAGATGGGCGGGCGCGAGCTGGCCACGCGGCTGCGCGCCGAAGCGCCGCGGCTCAAGGTGCTGTTCACCTCGGGCTACACGGACGACGCCGGCATCCGGCAGGGCGCGCTGGAGAACGGGATGGGGTTCCTCGGCAAGCCGTTCACCCCCGAGGAGCTCTTGCGCAAGGCGCGCGAGATGCTCGATCAGCCCTCGTAGCGGCGGAGCTGCGGGACCAGCACGGCGGCGGCCGCAGCGGCGAGGATGCAGAGAAGGCCGCCCGAGGCCACCGAGACGCGCGCTCCGAACAGACGCGCCACTGCGCCCGCCTCTACTTCGCCGAGCTGCGGGCCGCCCATGAAGAAGATCATCACCACCGAGCTCATCCGGCCGCGCAGCTCGTCCGGGGTCAGCGTCTGCCGCACGATGTTGCGGATCACCGCGCTGACCATGTCGGCTGCTCCCGAGACCGCCAGCATGAGGAAGCTGAGCCAGAACCACGGCGACAGGCCGAACAGCGCGATGGAGGCCCCGTACAGGGCCACCGACCAGAGCACCGCGGGGCCTTGCCGCCGCAGCGGGCGCATGGTGGAGAGCGCCGCGCCGGTGAGCGCCGCGCCGAAGGGCTGCGCGGCGTAGAGCAGGCCCAGCCCGCGCGGTCCGACGTGAAGGAGCTGGTCGGCGAAGATGGGCAGCAAGAGCAGCGAGCCGGCGAAGAAGGTCGCCACGAAGTCGAGCAGCATCGTCGACCAGATGATGGGAGCGCGGCGCAGGAAGCGCAGCGCCTCCACCACCGCCCGTGCGCTGATGGGCGCGCCGCCGCGCCCGGTGTGCCTGTGCTCCATGGCCAGCAGCGCGCCGATCACCACGCCGTAGGAGAGCACGTCGGCCAGGTAGATGAAGGTGGGACCGGCGGTGGCCAGGAGGAGGCCGCCCAGCGCGGGTCCGGCGACGGTCGCGACCTGGAAGACCGTCACGTACAGGCTGAGCGCATTGGGCAGCTGCCGTGCGTCGACCAACCGCGGGACCAGCGCCTGGCGGGCGGGGTTGTCGAAGGCCGTGGCGGCGCCGGCCACGAAGGCCAGGCCGTAGATGGCCGCGGGGGAGGTCCTGTGGGCGTGGGACAGCGCGGCCAGCGCCAGCGAGACCAGCGCGAGCGCCGACTGGGTGAAGAGCATCAGCTTGCGGCGGTCGAACGCGTCCGCCAGGACGCCGCCGCCCAGCGCGAAGACGACGATGGGCGCCACGCG
>Ga0137415_10004749_pt1 | contig 13432 bp, 10 predicted proteins | sample CZODoug3_1_1_16f_FD_183082 | JGI IMG/M metagenome (GOLD analysis project Ga0137415, IMG submission 183082) | Vadose zone soil fungal communities from Angelo Coast Range Reserve, California, USA - CZODoug3_1_1_16fungal (Hybrid Assembly) | ecosystem: Environmental > Terrestrial > Soil > Vadose... | reverse complement strand
GGTGCCGGGGGTGAATTTGCCCTGCTTGTATGGGTTGAGGTCCACGGTGTAGGCGAGCAGGTCGGGGCGAATCCCGCAGTAGTTGAGCAACGTGTTGCCCTTGCCCGGCGCGCCGTACCCGACGACGGTCTTGCCCTCGGCCTGCGCATCGAGCAGAAACCGCAACAGCTCGGACCGCACCCGGGAGACCGAGTGGGCGAACCCGTCGTGGCCCTCGGGGGTGGTGAGCCCGGCGGCCGCCTCGGCGGCAAGCACCTCGGCTACCCGAGCGGACGGCGGACCCGCGATCTCCTCGGGTCGGGCCCAGAGCCGGATTGATCCACCGTGGGTCGGCAAGAGCTCCACGTCGACCAGGGCGAGCCCACCGGTCGCGAGCGCCCGCTGCGCGGTGAGCACCGTGTAGTACTGGAAGTGCTCGTGGTAGATCGTGTCGAACTCGGTGTGCTGGACCAGGGTCAGCAGGTGCTGGACTTCGATGGAAACCCAGCCGTCGTCGGCAACCAGTTTACGAAGCCCCTGGGTGAAGCCGACCACGTCGGGGATGTGCGCATAGACGTTGTTGGCCACCACCAGGTCGGCCGGACCGTATTCGGCCCGGACGGCGGCGCCGGATTCCGGGGTGAGGAACGCGGTCAGGGTCGGCACGCCCTTGTCCCTGGCCGCCTTGCCGACGTTCACCGACGGCTCGACCCCCAGACAAGGGATCCGGCGGCCGACCACGTGCTGCAGCAGGTAACCGTCGTTGCTGGCCACCTCGACCACGAACGACTCGGCGTCGAGCCCGACCCGGTCCACGGCGTCGTCGACGAACCGCTCGGCGTGGCTGACCCACGAACTGGAGTAGGAGGAGAAGTAGGCGTAGTCGGTGAAAATGTCCTCTGGTGCTACCAGCGGTGGCACCTGGGCCAGCAGACAGCGCTCGCAGACCCGTACGTGCAGGGGGAACGTCGGTTCAGGCTCGTCGAGCTGCTCCACGGTCAGCAGCCGTTGGCACGGCGGAGAGGCGCCGAGGTCAAGAAAGCTGCGAAGCGCGCTGGATCCGCAGATTCGGCAGCCCACCGAATAGCCCTCATGGGGGCCTTCGGCCACAGCGGCCGAGTCAGTCAGCACCGTCACCAGAGTTCACCGCCTTGTCGTTTTCCCGAGATGAGAGCGTTCAGCATGAGAGGCGAATTACGGCATAGCGGTCATTGAGGAACGAAGACTTTGACCCCCTGAGCGTCGGCACCCTGGGTGTCGTATGGCGCAACGTCTTCCTCATTCAGGCTGGCGAGGTCGGTCAACCGGCGGAAGTCGCGCAACGAGGTGCCGGCACACCACTCGACAGTTCGGGGAGCACCGATCTTCTCGCGGACATCATTCAGGTGCACGGTCCGGAAATCGATGCTGTAGCGGGTGCTCGAGCTCGTATTGGGAATCGTCGCATGCAATTGGTCGCCCGAAAAGAGCATCACACCGCCGACCGGCGGGACCAGGCACAGCCGCGGTTCCGCCCCATCCAGCGAGGACTTGGGCGCGGGGTGGACTCGGGCGTCCTTGCCCCCACTAAAATCTTTGATACGCCCCCGCCACTGGTTAGCGACGTAGTAGTTGTACTCGTCGCTGCTGTTGTCCCGGACCTGGCCGAACCAACGCGGGTAGAACTCCATGACGTTGTCAGAGTCTGCCGGCCAGATAGGCATCCACCAGTTGATCTGCTGTGGCGGGGCCCCATACCAGGTGTCCCGATGGGCCTGAAACGCGTAAGCGATACCTGTACTTAATCCGCCGACTGGGAAGGCCGTGCGCAGCTTCGGCACATCGGCATAGGTGAGATCCGCCGCCGCGCCGAGCGCAGTCGTGATCCGCCGTACGTGGGCGATGGACTCCGGGTGGTGGATGAATGCCGGTTTGAACTTAATGAGTAGGTCGGCCAGCTCCTCGGGACTCCGCTGGGCGTGCACTGCCCTGGGTTCGTGCGGAGCCAGAGCGGCGGTCACCAGATCGCGGGTAAACCGAGCGAACTCGGCGATCTCGGGGACAGCGGAGTACGTGATGACGTCGCCCGCGTAGATGCGTTGCCTGCGTTCCTCGTCGCCGAAGGCGGGGTCGATGTGGACGTTGACCATGATTCCTCCAGGTGGGACGAGCATCAATCGGCCAGAGTTGAAGTTGGTAGGGCTTATCCCGCGGCGTCATTCAGCTCAGGCTCGCGGCGGCGGACTCGCGCGGCAATTCGGTCCGGAAGCGCACTGTGCCGACGAGCAAGGGCAGGGCGCTCGACCGCGAACCAGGACGCGGCCGCGAGGGCGCCGATCAGCAGAACTCCGGCCAGCACGAACAGCGGCGGACTGGCGATGGCCAGCCCGGCCAAGGCAAGGACCTGCAGGACAGGCCAATGATAAATGTAGACACCGTAGGAGAAGTCGTTGCGCACCCGGACGCGCAGCGGCGAGCAGGCGCCAAACCACAGCAACAGGTACGCGAACGCCGGTGCCCCGGCCGCCTGGTAGTCCGTGAGGGTGAACGTACATAGCAGGAAAACGCCTAAGCTGGCCAGTGCGATCAAACCGCTGGCCGGAATCCAGTTGCGATATAGATAACCGATCATCCCGAGCACGAAGAGGTTCACCAGACTGAGCGGGAGAGCTATTGCATGGGGCAGCGGGCTGGTTATCTCCTGAAAGATCGTGGTCGCCCACAGGACAGCGCCCAGCGCCAGCACGATCCAACGCCGCTTCCGGAGCACGGCCAGCACACCAAGCAACGCGACCATCGAGTAGCAGACAGCCTCGAAGGCGAGGCTCCACAGCGCGACGTCGACGTCCTCGGGGATGGGCGTCGTCGATAGCAGGCCCGCGATCCCGGACTGGAAGACGACCAGGAAGGCGTTGCTCAGCACGTAGGTGAGCGAGGAGTTCGCCCCCCAGAAAATGGGTCCGACAGCGCGCCCCTCGATCGCGGCCATGATCGGCGCCACGGCGAACGCCGTCACCAGCAGACATACCCAGAAGGCGGGCATGATCCGTAGGAAGCGGTGCCAGGCGAACCGTGGGAACGAGTCAAGCGTCAGGTAGCTGCGGGTTACCAAGAAACCGCTCAGCACGAAGAATCCGTGTACCCCCAGGCCGCTGAGGGTCAGTCCACTAGCCCACGTCGGTTGCCAGCCATAGCCAATGGCGACGAGATGGCAGCAGGCCACGGTCAGCGCAAGGGCGAGTCGCAGTACGTCGAACGCGTTTCGACGTGGTGAGAATCGTTGGGCGAACGTGACCATGTAGATAGCATCCGTTCCATAGGGACCGGCGAAGATTGCTAGAATCCACTTAGCCGCCCTGCCTCGTAACTCGCCACATCGCGCTGGCTGAGATCGACCGTCGCAGTAATCCCGAGCTGCGCTCGCTTCGCCAACTATAGTAGTTGCTCATACCCGCCGGCATCCCTATAACTGGGTATGGCCATCGAGAACCCGCATACCCATAACTGGGTATGGCCGGGATAAGCTGGTGCAACACGCGATCTACTCCTTAGGGGGAGCAGGTTAGGACACGCGTTTACCCGTTTATGGTGATGCGGACCATTGGCGCCGAGGCTCACACTCATCGGACAGTCCAGCCGTGGGTCGACGGGCCGCGCGCCAGGGCTCGGAAGCCGCATGCATTGCCGCATGCCTCGGCCGTGGAAGCCGCATGCGCTGTCGCGTGCGCACGCCTCGGAAGCCGCATGTATTGCGAGTAGACAATCATTAGCCCGGAGGAACGATGTCGTACGAGAAGAATGTCATCCTTGTCGCCGGAGCAGGTGGATTTATTGGTGGCCACCTTGTCCAGTCTCTGCTGGCAGAGGGCCGCGATGTCCGTGCTGTCGACCGGAAGCCCTTCGCGGAGTGGTACCAACTCTGGCCCGAGGCGGACAACCGGCAGGCCGATCTGGCACTGCTACCCAACTGCGTAGAGGCGGTGGCCGGAGGAGTTTCTCACGTCTACAACCTCGCCGCCGATATGGGCGGCATGGGGTTCATCGAGGCCAACAAGGCGCTGTGCATGCTCTCCGTCCTGGTCAACACCCACATGCTGCAGGCAAGCCGTGACGCGGGTATCGAGCGATTCTTCTACTCCTCATCGGCGTGTGTATATGCCGCCGACAAGCAAACGGTGGCGGACGTGGTCCCGCTGGTGGAAGCGGATGCATATCCGGCGATGGCCGAGGACGGCTACGGCTGGGAGAAGCTGTTCAGCGAACGCATGTGTCGGCACTTCTCCGAGGACTTTGGCCTGGAGACCAGGGTGGCTCGCTACCACAATGTGTACGGACCCGAGGGCACTTACGATGGCGGCCGCGAGAAGGCGCCGGCCGCGATCTGCCGAAAGGTCGCCCAGGCCGTTCTGTCCGGGTCGGGGGAGATCGAGATCTGGGGAGACGGCGAGCAGGCTCGCAGTTTCATGTATATCGACGACTGTGTGACCGGGACCAGGATGATTATGGACGGCCGACCGGGCGAACCAATCAATCTCGGGAGCGCTGAGCTCGTGACAATCAATCAGATGGTTGACATTGTCGAGTCGATCGCCGGTGTGCAGCTCCGCCGTCGGTATCTCCTAGATGCCCCCCAAGGCGTGCGCGGACGGTCCAGCGACAACACGCTGATCAGGCGCCGGTTCGGGTGGGAACCATCGATCATCCTGAAGGATGGCCTGGAGCGCACCTATTCCTGGGTGTTCGACCAGGTTGCGAACACGACTCCCGCTATCGCGGCGTCCTGACAGTGGTCGACATGACAGCTGTGGTTACCGGCGTCGGTGGTGGGTCTTGAAGATCCATATCCAGGACTTCTCGGGGCATCCTTTTCAGGCCCAACTCTCCCGTGCGCTCGCGGCTCGCGGGCACACGGTTGAACATTCCTACGCGAGCCAATACGTCTCGGGAAAGGGTGCGCTCGAGCGCCGAGCGGGCGATCCCGCTGCACTCTCCTTCCTACCCCTCACAGCCAGTCAACCGATGATCAAGTACTCTATTCCCGCGCGGTTGCGCTTCGAGCGCTCATACGTGAAATCCTTAGCGGGCGCAGTCGTCCGAAGTCGGCCGGACGTCGTTGTACTCACGAACGTGCCGCTGATGACCCTGTCGGCCGTGCGGAAGATCCTTGCCCGGCACGGTATCCCGGTGATTCTCTGGCATCAGGACTTGTTCTCGGTGGCGATGGCCAAGGAGCTGCACAAGCAACTGCCGAAGCCGGTGGCTCGACTGCTCGCCGCCGTGCTCCGTCGCAGGGAGAAGACAATCGTCGAACGTGTGGCCGCTGTTGTACCCATCGACCGGACTTTCGTCACTGAGTACCAGCGTTGGGGCATCCACCGGCCCGGGATCCACGTCGTGCCGAACTGGGCACCACTCGATGAGATCAAACCGGTACAGCGGGACAACATCTGGTCACGGCGCAACGGACTACGGCCCGGCGCGTTCCAGCTCGTCTACAGCGGCACGCTCGGCCGCAAGCACAACCCGCTCCTGCTGCTGGATCTCCTCGACGCGACCAAGGCCAGGGGCCTCGATGTCGAACTCACCGTGGTATCCCAGGGTGAGGGCGCCGATATGGTCGCTGAGGCGGCCACCGGCCGTTCCGACGTGCGCGTGCTGCCGTTCCAGCCGGCGGCGGATCTGCCGGCGGTACTCGGCTCAGCAGACGCCCTGGTCGCTATTCTTGAGCCGCTGGCCGGGACGTTCTCGGTTCCGAGCAAGGTGCTCAGCTATCTCGCCGCGGGCCGGCCGGTGCTTGGCTTGATGCCTGAGGGCAACGCCGCGTCCCGAGACCTCGTCGAGGCAGGTGGATTCGTCGGGTCGCCGGACGAGGTTGGCGTCGAGCTGGCCGCGGATTGGGTGAAGTCGCTTGCCGGCGACCCGTCCGAGCTTGATCGGTTATCGGAGCAATCTCGAAACCTTGCGGAGGCCCGGTTCGATATCGGCCCGATCGCGGCGGAGTTTGAGCACATCGCTTTCCTTGCCGCGGAACGTCAGAGTAGCGACGCAGGGGAGTTCGCTGCTAAGAGTGTTCGGTAGAACGGGGAGCCCTATGCGGCTGAGCGGTCCATTTTCACCCGGCATGGCCACCACGGACACGACGGACGTGCGGACTTCTCGGGATCGCAAGGTGGAGGTCGCCGTTCTGGAGACCAACCCGAGCGGTCATCGGTTGCACTACGTCAAATACCTGGTAGATGCGGTGGGGCCGGAGAGCTCCGTCGTGCTGACCAGCGCTCGGGCGACCGGCTCGGAAGAATACGCCGTGCACATGTCCTCGGCCGCCGACATCACCGTGGCGCTGCCCGAGGTCGATAATCCTCGCGCGGCACTCGCGGCTGCGGTGTCCAAGAGCCTGGCGCTCGGCGCACGTACCCTGATCGTCCCTGATGGCGACCGCTACCTGATCCCGCTGTGCCGCCTGTTGCTCCGCCATCCACGCCTTTCCCTTGAGATCCGTTTGCTGTTGATGCGCACTACGACGATCAGCGGCCCGGAGCGCCCTCGGCCCGCCACGCTGGTCAAGCCTCTGCTGGCTCAGCTGGTGCGGAAGTCCTCCCAGGCGCGGATCATGTTCCTGACCGACGCGTTCGGGGTGGTGAGCACGCGCCCCGGGTACCGGGGCATACCGGCCGTCCGGGATCCGGTGGTACCCGACACCGAGACAGCCCGTGACCGACCCGCCTGGCTGCCACGCAGCAAACCCGGGAGCCCACTGGTCGGCGTGTTCGGTGTGATCACTCCCCGGAAGAACCTGCCGCTGCTGGTCGAGGCACTAGACCTGTGCCCATCGGCCGTGCTGGTGGTCGGGGGCGCATTGGAAATGGGGATGCGCGAATACGTCGACACCGACGAGGGCGTCCGACGGCACGTCGCCTCGGGGCGAATGGTAATCGTCGACCGTCTGCTGAGCGCTGATGAGTTTTCCGCCGGGTTGGCCAAGGTCGACCTCGTTGCGGTGTTGTACGACAACGACGCGCCGAGCGGCATCCTCGCCGAGGCCTGCATGCGTCACACCCCAGTCCTGGTTCCCGCTGGGGGATGGCTGGCGCGGGTGGCACAGTCCACGGGGGTCGGAGCAACGACGCCGCTGACCGCCGAGGGCGTCGCGCAGGCGATCCAGCGGGTCACCCGGGATCGCCAGCGCTACGTTGACGCCACGCGGGTGCACGCACCGCGGCTGAACATTGTGGACTTCGTCGAGCATCTACTCGGGCGATAACAAACGATAACAAACTAGCCTTCGAACTTGTTGCGCGGGCGCCGTAGCTAGAACGGCGACCCGCGCAGCTTGGCGTTCGCCTGAAGGCTGGCACCTGGACACGGAGCTCAATAAGCTCCAGCGCCACTAATCACCGCGCGGAGGGTCTTCCACAGGATAAGTAGGTCGGTCGCAAGCGTCCAGTTCTCAACATAACGCAGGTCCAGTCGGACCGACTGCTCCCAGGACAAGTCGCTTCTTCCGCTCACCTGCCACAAACCTGTGAGCCCAGGACGTACGAGCAGCTTGCGGTAGGCGTCACGCGTGTAGTTCCCGAGTTCCTCTGGCAACGGGGGGCGTGGTCCGACCAGCGACATCGCTCCAGTGAGGACATTGAACAGCTGAGGCAGCTCGTCGAGCGAGTATCGCCTGAGTATCGCGCCAAACCGGGTGATCCGCGGGTCGTCGCGCAGTTTGAAGAGCGGACCATCTGAGTTGTTCCGGCCCATCAGCTCGGCCTTTCGGGTCTCTGCGTCTACCACCATAGACCGAAACTTGATCATCCGGAACTCCCGCCCATGCCGACCCACCCGAGTCTGGCCGAAGAATACCGGGCCACCGTCGCTTTTCACCGCGATCGCAATAGCGATGAGTAGAGGCGCGAGAACGATGAGCAGCAGGACCGCACCGATACCGTCGAGAGCGCGTTTGATCAGGAACGAGGTGCTGGTGAAGTCTGGTGCGGTCAGCCGCAGTAATGGAAAGCCATCCACCGGGGCAACATGCAGGCGCGGGCCGGTTACATCCATTAGTCCGGGGTCGACGACGAGCTCCGCGCCGGTACCCTCCAGGTCCCAGGAGAGTTGGTGGAGACGCTTGGGAGTCCAGCCGGGGGCGGCCGCAACCGCCACCGCTCGAAAACCTCCATCCCGCTGGGCCGCCGCCGCGGAATCCAGGTCACCGACGACCGGTACGCCGAGCACATTATCCTCGCCGTTGGTGCCTGAGCCGGTCGGAGTACAGGCAGCCGCCACGGTCCATCCGGTGTAGGGATCGCGGCGGGTTCGGCTTATGAGATCCGCGATAGCGTCTTCGGTGCCGATGGCGAGTACTTGGTGAAGGCACTCACCTTTCTCACGGCGACCGTGGAGTCGTTGCCGCAAGATATACCGCCCGATGACCGTGAGCAGGCACGCAATCGGAAGCACGCCGAATACCCAGGGCCTGAGTTCCGCCAGCTGCAGCCCCAGCGCGACAAGCGCCAGGACCACGGTACTGAAGCCGAGTGCCCGGAAGAGCCGGTTGAACTCCTGCGAGCCCTGTCCGAGCACCCGGGAATCCCAAGCACGGTTCATGACCAGAGCTGAGATCCACAGCAGGGTGGCTGCCACGGCAAGAATCGGTGTGAGCGCGGCGATACCGGGTGTCGATCCCCACCATTGACGCAGGCCGATGGAGACGAGGATGGCGCTGATGTCGACACCCACTACGGCGTTCCGGTAGGCGGTCTCCCACCAGCTCCGCTGTAACTGCGGGCTAGATCGATTGAGCCCGTAGGTGGCAAGCAAGGAGCCGGACTGTGCACGGCGATGATCCCTGTGCGATCCAAGCATACTTAAAGAGTACATAAGGAATGGCGGCTAGTGCGTGTCCGATACGTACTCAGTTTTGGCTAAATTCCGTGCGCCAGTCTAGCTAAATTTCGCGTAGCGTGGCCAACGCGGTGTTTCGGGCACTTTTGGCGTTGTCTGGACCACCGCTACTGGCTCCATTACCAAATATTAGGGATGCACTTGCGGCGATCCACTGCAATGATTTCTAAAAATCCCTAGGCTGAAGGCTCCGGCCAACGGCAGCGGTTGCACGGCCTGCTACTCCATCGAAAACGTTGCCGGAGAACGTCATGTTTGGAATTTCGCTGTTGGCCAGCCCTCCTCACCTGTGGGCATCGCACCAGAATGATGCAAGCCTAGATGCTGGAGGCACATCGGCCCTGAGAGTCCGGGCGATAATCTCGGCTCTCGGAGTGCCTGGTTGCCTACTGATGTTCGCCATGGTGTTTCTTCGTCCGAATCTTTTCGGCCAGGTGCTTGCACCGGTGGGTCTGGCACTTGCGGTTGCCGCCGCTGGTATCGAACTCTGGCGTCGACGCGCGAAGCCGGTCTCTGGACCACCCTTGAGAATTCTCTACCTGGTTCCGATTTGCCTTGGGTTAGCAGACGCATGGAGGCTGGTGCGGTACTTTGTGACAGAGCCGGAGCTGATCCGCACCGCGGTGCAGAATTTGGCGATCACCGGCGGGACTCTCATAGCCGTCATTGTGGTCTGTCGCAATGTGCACATTCGGCTGGCCCTTGGCCGCGCATTCGTGCTCATCATCTTCTTGTTGTCCGCATCGTACGTGGTAACCGCACTCATGTGGGCAGTCGGAGGCATCGGGTCAGGCGCATACGGCGCGTTTACGGTTCCGGGCGGGCTCGGTCCGCAGACGGTCTATTTTCCGCTTACCATCACGTCATCAAGTCATGGGTTCCTCGGAGTGGAGCTTCCACGGTTGTGCGGTATTGGCCGTGAACCAGGCTGGATGGGCATGTACGGCGCCGCGGCGTATTTCATGTCTGGGCAGGTCGGCATACGGAGTAAGCCGCTGAAGGCTATTATGTTCGCCGGAGTGGTGGGTAGTCTGTCCACCGCTGGTTTCGTTGTCTTTGTTGTCGTATTGGTCTATGATGTGTTCTTTCGTACACGGCCGCATGCCACTGCCTCGAGCTCCCTGGTGCGTCGGGCCACGGGCGTGGCATCCTTAGCCGTAGCAGGCTGGGCCGCTATCTACGCTCCATTCCTTGGTCTAGCCGAGAAGGGGGCTCGGGACGTATCGTCGGTTTATGACCGGCAGGCCCAAACCGAGACCGGGCTTCAAGCGTTATACGAGAATCCGTTTTGGGGCCTGGGTTCCTCAGCGCGCTTAACCGGTATCAATCTCGTCTCGGAAATTTCTAACGGATTGGCGTTTCCTGTTCTCATGGCGCTCGCGCTGCTGCTGCCCGCGGTCATGCAAGGGCGTGCAAGGCAAGGCCATGCTGTCATTTTTGTCCTATTTCTTACCGTACTCACGTCTCAACCGCCTTGGGCGTCAACTTGTGTATATGTTTTAGCGGTCATAAGCTATGCCTGCCGCGATCTTACTCGAGTGCGCATCGACCAGGTCAATGTCGGGCCGATGCGGCGCCCGCTGGTGTCCACAACTAGCGACCGAGGCGGAAGGGAGTGAGAAGCTTGTGGGACCGTCACGGACGTACTGGCCGCTTAAGAATCTGGCACTCTTTATCGGGCTCTTGCCGATATCGCTCGCGCTGATGGGATGCGGCATCTTGCCAGCAGCAGCACCGCCGTCACCAAACAATGAAAATACGGTTCTCCTCACTGCCTACGGTGCTACCTGCGACGGGCAGCACAACGATCAGCTCGCACTTCAGGCCGCACTGAACGAAGTTTCTTCCAAAGGTGGCGGCGTCGTTGTCGTCCCTCCCGCGACTTGCCGAATCCTGCAGACGGAATCCGCTCCGTGGACGAACTTGACGGGCCCGGTCACTATACGTGGGGCGTCCAGCTTATCTACATTGAGCCTTGACAGTGATCAGCCCAGCGCCTATAGAGAGCTCTTTAGAATTTCCGGCACGGATCCTTCCTTGCAGGGTGTCAGGCTCGTCCGGGCGGGGGACACCTACGGCGTCATGGTTAACATCGGGGCGTCGACCAATCTGTCGTTTGACAGTGTGGTGATCGACGGCAAGAAAGATGTTTATGGGGCACGCGTGTTTCATGGTATTTCCCTGGGAGGAAGCTCAGGCGAGCTTATCAAGGACGTTTCCATGGTCAATAGTACAATCGAAAATGTGGATTTCGGGCTATTTCAGGCAAGCAATATCCGGTCGACTATGGATGGCTTCAGAGTGGACTCATCCACTTTCATTCGGAACCATGCTGATGATTTGGAACTAAACGCGCCAGAGGGTGCAATTACTCATATTTCGGTGACGCGGTCTCGGTTTTTGGACAACAAGAAGCCCGCCGACTCGTTCGGATCTGGATTCGGAGTGGGGTTGGCAAATGTGCAGCACGTTCTGATTGAAAAGAATACATTCAAGGGCTACCGTTACGAGCCAATTCATATCGAAGATCGGTCTGGCTTCGTGACCATTCGAGACAACAGCTTCTCTGATTCGTTTACGGTGCCCGTGAACTGGGCCTCCCACGTCTTGGTCATAGGCTCGTCCCACGACATCACAATCACGAGCAACGCATTCGATACCACGGCGAACAAAAATTCGATCGACTGTGTCTACCTCGGGGCCGGTGGTGGACTGACGGCACCTGACCGGGTCTGGGTTACTGGAAATACGTTCAAGCTGCGCCCGTCAGCTGAAGTGATCGCGGTCTATGGAGCCACAAATGTGACAACCTCCTCGAACGTGACAACGCCCGCATCCTAGAATGTGTATTAGGCACTTACTCCGTCTCGGCTGCGGGCGGACACGCTACGGTGCAACACGTCGAGATGACGCTCCGCGCACGCGGCTAGCGAGAACTCTTCAGCTAGCGCTGGTGCACGATTGATCGCCGCGCGCGCAAGTGCCGGGTAGTTGTCAGCGGCCTCGCGGAGCGCGGCGGCGAGACCGTCGGAGTCGCCGGTGGGGAAGGTCACGGCGGCGAGGTCGCGCGGAAGGTCGGCTGCCACAGCCGCACTGACGACAACGGGGATGCCCGCGCAGGCGGCCTCGATCGGGACGAGACCTCCATGCGCCTCGCTGTCCGCTGCGTGCACGAGTAGGTCGCTCTGCGCAAGCAAAGTGGGTATGTCGTCGACTCGGCCGAGCAGCCTGGCGCCCGCCGCCTCGGCGGCCCATGCCTCGACCTGGCGTTGGGTCGCGCCGTCGGAAGCTACTCCAGCGACGCGGAGCTCGGCATCGAGACCTGCGTGGCGCCAGCCCGCGAAAAGGACGTCCATCCGCTTCTGGGGGACCAGCCGGGAAATAGCCACCAGTCTTGATAGCCGCGGCGCGGGTGCGGTCCGGCACACGATGCCGGCACGCACGCCATTAGGAACAAGGCTGATAGGTACCCGATCTCCAATTGCGTCGCGATACTCCTGAACCTGGCTAGGACTTACCGCGATCACATGTGAGGTCCAGCGCGGGAGAGCCCGCTCAGCGGCGCGCAAGGTCGAGTCGTCGAAGTCTCGAACTGCACTGTGCAAAACAGTGACAACCGGCCAACGGCCCCTCGAAGCCAGACGCGCGTAGCAGTTGGGAAGCGCCGAGTGAGCATGTACAACGTCTGGATCGGCTTCCCGGAATGCACGGGCAAGGTTCGCTAGTCGGGAGAGCCTGCCACCGGCTCGGCCGCTAGGATCCACGTACACGGTGTGCACGCTGTGGCCCGCCCTACGCCAATACGTGCTCAACTCTTCGACCAAGGTCTCGGCACCGCCGATCGCGGGCCGCAGCAGTACCTCGACGATCCTCATGCGCGCTTCTCCTCAGCCCGCTTTCGCAAGCGCCGGGTGGTGAGACCGAGATGGGTCAGTATGTAGAGCTGGCTAACCATGAATCCGCCGGCGGCCCAGGTAGCGCCACCCAGGAGAGCGAGGACGTACGTCGCGGCCAAACCGATACCCAACCCAGTCGCCACAGCGACAGCGACAATGGTCTGGTGCCCGCGGTTTTGCACGACCATCGCCAAGGGCTGGTTGATCGTGGAGAACACCGAGCCGACGGCGAGAATCGCAAAGACTGTTCCCGACGCACGGTAGGTGTCGCCGAGCAGGAGCGGGATGATGAATGGGCCAGCGGCCGCCGCGATCAGCGGGGCGAGAGCCGCGCACGCGGTTACCCGGAGGAGGCGGCGCTCCTCGACGTGGAGCAGGTTCGGATCGTGATTGACCCGGGCGAGGGCAGGCGCCCCCACGAGCCCGAGGGACGTGGCGAGGAAACCGAGCGGGTTCAGCAGACGGCCGGCGGCCGCGTACAGACCCGCGCTCGCCATCCCACCGCCAGCCGCGACCAACGGGGTGTCGAGCTGCTGTGCGGATGCGGCGAGCGACGCCAGCCCGTACCCGAGTCCCTCCCGGTAATAGACCCCCGCCTCGCGCTGTGGGCGAGCCCGGGCACCGGGCGGACCGAGGAACGCCCGGTCGATCACGGCTTCCACCACGAACGCGCTGAGCAGGCCTGC
>Ga0137415_10004746_pt1 | contig 13444 bp, 16 predicted proteins | sample CZODoug3_1_1_16f_FD_183082 | JGI IMG/M metagenome (GOLD analysis project Ga0137415, IMG submission 183082) | Vadose zone soil fungal communities from Angelo Coast Range Reserve, California, USA - CZODoug3_1_1_16fungal (Hybrid Assembly) | ecosystem: Environmental > Terrestrial > Soil > Vadose... | reverse complement strand
TGAGCGTTGCATCGCGGTCAGGTGCTCAGCGGACTCCCATTGAAGGTAGTTGATGACGCGGGTGCCGTCGGTGCTGCGGTGCACCGCGGCCGAGATGAACCCCAGAGAGCTCGACGCGACCTGGTCGACGATGTCGATGTTGATCCGCACGACCTCGTCCTGGTTGGACGGGTCGCAGCGGAACGTGTTGATGAAGGTGGCGTGCCCGGCCCCGGTCATGATCTCAGCCATCGGTGGTCGGCTCCTTGTCGTCGTCGCCGGGCCAGGTCCAGTGGGGCACCGCGCGCAGTGGGTGCAGCTCGTCGTCGCCCTCGGCGTGGGAGTTCTGCATCGCGACCTTGGACCCGAACTCGACGTGCTCGCGGACGGCCCGGCGAAAGGCCGTGTCGGAGGGCATCGCGGTGGCGTCGAGCGCGGCCAGGTAGAGCTCGACGAACCGCTCGCGCTGCTCCTCTGTGATCCGCAGTCCGCGGTGCACCGCGATGAGGTGGGCGAAACCCAGCTCGCGGGAGAAGCGGTCCGGGCCACCGAAAGACTCGGCCGTGAACGCGGTCAGGTGATCGACATGCTCGGGCCGGCCGGCCCCGAACAGCGGCTGCAGCAGCGGGTCGGCGAGCACGCTGTCGTAGAAGACCTGCTCAAGGCGGTGCAACGCCACCTCACCGCCAGCGTGCTCGAACAACGTGGACACGGCCCCGAACCTATCGCAGGCACCCCGGTGTCGGAGGGCGAAACCGACCACGGGACCGCGCACTAAGCCCAACCGCCTTGGTGCCGCAGCAGGAACCCTCACCGGCACTCTGCCTGAATAGCCGAGGAGCGCGAGGAGCGGCAGGCCGAGGAGTGCGGTAAGGGTGGCTCGATGAATAGTTCCGATGACGGGGGCTAACCGGCACACTATGGCGGTGACGCTCAAGATCGGGTACGCCCGGGTCTCCACCGACGATCAAGACCTCACCGCGCAACGTGACACCCTCACCGCGCTCAACGTCGCACCCGACCGGATCTACGTCGACCACGGCCTGACCGGAACCAACCGGGACCGGCCCGGGCTGCGCGAGGCGATGGCGGCGGCGGTGATCGAGCTACGTTCGAAAACGAACCTGTGCCGATTCACGCTCTATCCAATGATCCATCTGGCCGATTCATCATTCTACGATGCTGTTGCCGCACGACTGGCGGAGCACGATCTCGTCGTTGCCGAAGGGATCCGAGGCAAGAGCCGAGCTGTTCAGCTATTGACCCGCACCTACCGCCTTGCCGCGCTTAACCGAAAACTCGGACCACAACTGCAGCCCATGGACCTCCACGATGTGGGCGTGCCGACACTTCTTCCGGACATAACCGCTCCGGAGTTCAGTCTCGCATGGCGTCACATCAGCCTTATAGAGCGGGCGGCGATCAATGTGATCGCATTGTTGGCCGTACTGTTCTTGCGACTGTTCGGGTCACGCGAATTCATCGCCGGGAGGCTCGCACTCGATGACGACATCCTCAACGCCAAACAGCCAAGTGGTCTGGAAGTCGATCGGCTGATCAGAGACCGCCGAGACGCACTTCTCTGCGCAGCGCTGACGAACATTCTCGACACACACCCCATCGACGGTGCCAATGTGGCTGTGGTCTACGGCGCCGGGCATGTACGCCCCGTTGTCGACTACCTACGCAGCCGTCACGGTTATGTCGTCAGCCGAGGTGATTGGCTGACGATTTTCACGTTGCCCCACTGACAGCTGCCGTACGGGACTCTTCCACCCGGTGGGCGTGACAGCGCCGCGCCCGAGTTTGCCCTCGTGGCAATACGAGGGTGACTCGCAGAACCGCGGCGTAGACCGCGAGTGAGACGGCGCCGCCCAGGACGAGGACGATCAGGATCTGGGGTTGAGGGCGTGCTGGATCCACCAGGTGGCGGCGCTTGCTGGCGCCATGGCGGCTGCCGCGAGCAGCCCTCGATGGCCCTGGTGGCGACTGCTGGCAGTCCTGGAGGTCACGTGGGAGCGGGCGACCACCGGCGAGGTGACGGTGCTGGTGGGGTGGCTGCGCACGGCCCGCAACCCACAGCGGCGACGCTCCTCGGGAGTACGGCCGGGCACGGTCAACCTGCGCACCGGCAAGGCGGCGTTGCCGGAGGGGTACTCACCCTCGACGATCAACCACATAATGTCGGCGCTGTCGGGGTTCTACGCCTTCCACGCCCATTACGGACGAGGCCCAGCGGTCAACCCGGTGCCGGACCAGCCGGGACGGCGTGCGTTGCTCGGCCACCGCAGCCCGCTGGAGCCGCACCAGCTGGCTCGCCGGGCCCGACTGCGCCAAAAGGTCGCCGACCGGTGTCCAGCGGGGCCAGGGCAGGCAAGCTCCTCGATCTGCGCTTGGAGCACGTCGACTGGGCGGGCAAGCGGATTTGGGTGGTCTCGAAGGGCTCGCGGGTGCTGCAGGAGGCCCCGGCCTCGCCGGAGTCCTTCGGCTACTTGGCCGCCTACCTCGACGAGCACGGGCTACCAGAGCCGGAGCAGCCGGTCTGGCGGGCCCTGCACGGGCGGCCGCGGCCGTTGACCTACTCGGCGATGCGGGCGGTGCTGAACAGGGCCAACGCCAAGCTGGGCACGAACTGGACTTTGCACGACGCCCGGCACACTGCCGCCGCGAGGATGGCCGGCGACCCGGAGCTGAGCATCGTGGAGGTCCAGGACGTGTTGCGGCACCGACATCTCTCCACTTGAGCGTTGCATCGCGGTCAGGTGCTCAGCGGACTCCCATTGAAGGTAGTTGATGACGCGGGTGCCGTCGGTGCTGCGGTGCACCGCGGCCGAGATGAACCCCAGAGAGCTCGACGCGACCTGGTCGACGATGTCGATGTTGATCCGCACGACCTCGTCCTGGTTGGACGGGTCGCAGCGGAACGTGTTGATGAAGGTGGCGTGCCCGGCCCCGGTCATGATCTCAGCCATCGGTGGTCGGCTCCTTGTCGTCGTCGCCGGGCCAGGTCCAGTGGGGCACCGCGCGCAGTGGGTGCAGCTCGTCGTCGCCCTCGGCGTGGGAGTTCTGCATCGCGACCTTGGACCCGAACTCGACGTGCTCGCGGACGGCCCGGCGAAAGGCCGTGTCGGAGGGCATCGCGGTGGCGTCGAGCGCGGCCAGGTAGAGCTCGACGAACCGCTCGCGCTGCTCCTCTGTGATCCGCAGTCCGCGGTGCACCGCGATGAGGTGGGCGAAACCCAGCTCGCGGGAGAAGCGGTCCGGGCCACCGAAAGACTCGGCCGTGAACGCGGTCAGGTGATCGACATGCTCGGGCCGGCCGGCCCCGAACAGCGGCTGCAGCAGCGGGTCGGCGAGCACGCTGTCGTAGAAGACCTGCTCAAGGCGGTGCAACGCCACCTCACCGCCAGCGTGCTCGAACAACGTGGACACGGCCCCGAACCTATCGCAGGCACCCCGGTGTCGGAGGGCGAAACCGACCACGGGACCGCGCACTAAGCCCAACCGCCTTGGTGCCGCAGCAGGAACCCTCACCGGCACTCTGCCTGAATAGCCGAGGAGCGCGAGGAGCGGCAGGCCGAGGAGTGCGGTAAGGGTGGCTCGATGAATAGTTCCGATGACGGGGGCTAACCGGCACACTATGGCGGTGACGCTCAAGATCGGGTACGCCCGGGTCTCCACCGACGATCAAGACCTCACCGCGCAACGTGACACCCTCACCGCGCTCAACGTCGCACCCGACCGGATCTACGTCGACCACGGCCTGACCGGAACCAACCGGGACCGGCCCGGGCTGCGCGAGGCGATGGCTGCCTGCCGCGCCGGCGACGTCCTGGTCGTGACCAAACTCGACCGGCTCGCCCGCTCGCTCCCGGATGCCCGCGACATCGTCGCTGAGCTCACCGCCCGCGACGTCGCACTCAGCCTCGAAGGGTCGGTCCACGACCCCACCGACCCCGTCGGGCGGCTGATGTTCAACGTGTTGGCCATGGTCGCAAAGCTCAAATCAGACCTGATCAAGATGAGGACTCGGGAGGGTATGAAGGTCGCCCGCGCCAAGGGCCGGCCACGCGGCAAACAACCCAAGCTCTCCGCCCGGCAGGAAGCACACCTGGTGGCGCTGCACGCCGCTGGTAAGCACACCATCAGCGAGCTCGAGGAGCTGTTCTCCATCACGCGGTCGACGGTGTACCGGGCACTGGTCCGCGACCGAGCCCGCGCGACGACCTGATCGGTACCTTGCCCCTCGGGTCAGCTTCGGGAGTCCCGGGCCGTCAGGGCAAGCTCCGCGGCAAACAACCCAAGCTGCCGCCCTCAGCCGCCCGCGCCATCCGACGCCGCTACGCTGACGGCGAGGTTTCCCTGGCCGACCTCGCCGAGGAAGACAGCGTCGGCCGATCCACCATCCACCGCATCATCCACCGACCCGAGCCAGACGGCCCTGCTCCGCAGGTCGACAGCCGATTGACGCAGCGGTCCCCGAGTTGGCGGCCGGCCGCCGTAGCTTCGGGAGTCCCGGGCCGATTACGTCGAACCGGAAACCGCCGAACTCTCCCGACAGAAGACTCGCAGAACCGCGGCGTAGATCGCGAGTGAGACGGCGCCGCCCAGGACGAGGACGATCAGGACGCTGGGGTTGAGGGCGTGCTGGATCCACCAGGTGGCGGCGCTTGCTGGCGCCATGGCGGCTGCCGCGAGCAGCGCTCGATGAACCCCATGACCGCCTGCCGATACCTCCACGACTCGTTCCACCCGTGGAGGAATACGATCGGCTTGCCGGCCGGGGTCGCCCGCCTCGACGACATGTATCGACGAGGAGCCGACTGCGACCTGGGTGTGACGGAATTTCAAGATCGGAGACTCATCGCCGTCGGTTGTCCCCATTACACGATCATGACGGCCAACGGGCCGCCGCCCGCGCTGTGACCCCGCCGGTATGTGGCGCGAGTATTTCAGCGGTAGGTGGCGCGTTGCCAAAGCTGCGCGGGTGGCTTGCGGTCCAGCGTGGCGTGGAAAACGCGGTGCCGCGGCGCAGGGTCTGGTGGATCATGCAGGTCGTGATTCGATCCTCAGGCGAGCGCATCGGGTGGGCCGACCTCCCGGATGCCGTCCGTGTCGCGGCGGAGGCGATCATCGGCGACCGGGTGATTGAGGCTGTATCCCAGGTCGGCGGATTCTCTCCCGGGACAGCGGATCGGGTTCGCACTACCTCGGGGCGTCGGGCATTTGTGAAAGCAGTGAGCCCGAGACTCAACGAGCGTTCCGCTGAGCTGCACCGGCGGGAGGCCCGTGTCACGGCGTCCCTGCCGGCGGGTGTTCCCGCGCCGCGCCTGCTCGGAGTCCATGACGACGGTGACTGGGTTGCGCTGGTACTCGAGGACGTTGAGGGGTGTCACCCGGTGACTCCGTGGCGAACTCAGCAGCTCACCGCGGTGCTGGCCGCGTTGGGCACGCTCGCGGAGCACGACGTCGCGCCAGCGCTGAAGGATCTGCCAGAGACCGGCTCCGACCTTGCCGAGGATCTGCGGGGTTGGCAGCGGATCGCTATCGATCCCCCCGAAGCGCTTGATCCTTGGACGCAGGCTCACCTGCCAACGCTGGTCGCCCTGGCGGAGCGAGCACCAGCGATCCTGACCGGGGACAGCCTCGTGCACACCGACATTCGCGCGGACAACCTGCTCGTGCGCCCCGACGGCACAGTGGTCGTCGTCGACTGGCCCTGGGCAAGCCGAGGCCCCGCGTGGTTCGACACGCTGACCGTGTTGGTCGACGTAAACCTGTATGGCGGCCACGACGTCGACGCACTGCTGAGCGCTCACACGCCTGCAGGGGTAGACCCTGATGACCTGACCGCGGTGTTGGTCGGACTCGCTGGCTATTTCCTCGACTCCGCCCGCCAACCCGCTCCGGCCGGTCTCCCCACCGTGCGGGCCTTCCAAGCCGCAGAAGGCGCCGCCGTTCTGAGTTGGATTCGACACCGCCTCAACACCTTCTGAGGCCCAGGTAATCACGGTGTCCCACTTCCTTAGAAGTGGCATACCGCCGGACAGGCGGCGAGGCACTCCAGGCGGCGCAGCTCGTTGTGTCCATATGTCCCGAAACCGCATGTCGGGGATGAGCGCTACCCCATCCGTTGGTGGTGATGAGGGATCAATAGTAGGTCTCCGAGCAGGAGTCTGGAGCTTATCTAAAGAAACCAAAAGCTTCGCCCCCACGTATCGTGCTCGGCGTTGCGGACCTCGTCATCACTTCGACGAGCCTTCGGGGGTCATCAGGACTCGCGGGAGGCGATCGAGTCCAATGATAGCGTGTTGCCGGACGCTCGAGCGGCAGCGTGCCGCCACCACCTCGTGCGTTAAGTCTTCCTCAAGCCTTATGTAAAGGGCACGGGCACACCTCTAGCGTCTGTACAGTGTCGCTCTGCGTACGTGAATAGGATCGAGGGGCCCGCCTCCTTGAGGTAACCGATGCCCGTTCAGTCGTGACCTCGTATTTCTCACGCATGAGAAAGTGTTCAGGTCTCAATTCAGTCGCGCGGTTAACGAGGTGGCTTACCGTGACAAGGGAGGGGTCGAGCGAATCCACGGCCAGCGCCGCACCGGCTTGCAGCCACCGGTGAGGAGCACCGAGCATCGGACACGGCAGTGCTCGCAGTCCTCGACGCGCGCGAGAGGTGGGGGCGAAGGACATGGAAGACCCGACCCAATACGGCGGCCTACCCTCGGGCGAGCGAGGGGGTACAGGCCGGGGGAGCAAGCGAACACCACCGCGCATCATCTCCGGCCAAACTGTGTCGTTCGTCGACTCCCGGAGCGTCACCTGGTTCGGTGTGGCGGCCAGCGGTGTGCAGTGCACCGATGGATGGCCAACAGTGGCCGTACGAATCGGCGGCCGCACGGTGCAGGCACCCGCTCGAGACTTCGCCACCTGGCCCGCTCCCCGCCCTCGCGGTACACCGACACCACCCGAGCGGGGCGGACATTCGGCGGTCGGCTCCACCAGTGACTCGGCCCCGGGGCGCAGGGCCACGCTGCCCCAAGCCCGGGCGCACGTGTCCTCTCCCGCGCGCGACGAGGGTGTGGATTCGGGCGGACTGCGGGTAGGTGTCGCGGTGGTGCTGACCGAGGCGGTGCGGGACATGTGGAGGCGCCGAGTGAAACGCGGAGTTCGAGGTGTGCTCGCCGGGCGGACCAAAGACGGACGGTGGATCGTGCGTCTGACCAAGGCCCGCAGTGTGGTCGCCCGCGGCAACCAGCTCGCCCTGTACCAACCCTCGTGATCCGTTCCTGCTGGCGGTTGGCCAACGGCCGGATGCGTGCGGGCCGGCTCTGCTTTGAGGTGCTGGTGGTGGAGCGAGAGGACCGACACGCAGGAGCATTGAGGTCGGCTCAGCTCTACTTTTCGATATGTGCGCCCACGACATCCTGTGGCGGCACCCGTGGCCTTCGGGGCAGCTGCACAAGATCGCGGCCACCGATGGCACGGTCTGCGGACTGGCCGACGGCACGATCGTCGCGTGGGACGCCCGCACGGGCGCCGAGCTCTGGCGGCAACCCACCTTCCCCGCCAGCAGGTTCGGCGAGAACCTGGTCGTCTCGGACCGGACGGTGTACTGGACCGACGCGTACGCCAAGCTCACGGCGCGTGACCTGGCCACCGGCCACCTCAGGTGGCAGCTCGATCAGGACAGGCTGCGCCGCTTCAACTCCGAGCCCGCGATCCAGGGCGACACGCTCTACGTCGTCCAGTCCGATCTCGAGCTGGCCGACCCGCCGATCGGATACAAGATCTTCATGGCCGCCCGCTCCACCGATACCGGCGAGCTGAGATGGACCGTACCGTTGGACCGGCTGCTCGACTTCAACGAGATCCTCACCCCTCTCGCGAGCGGCGACCGCGCAGTGTACTTCAGCATGTGGGCCCTGTTCGGCGACGACGACACCAACGGCAGCCGCAGGAACGGCGAGATCTACGTAGTAGGCCCGGCTTGATGCGTCACGTTGTGAGTCCGTGCCCCGACCCGGTCAGCCGGTCTCCGACAACTGTGCCGCCGCGGGCCGCAGTGAGCGCGCGGGCAACCCGCCCTCGAGCAGCAGCTGACGCTCGGCGTGATCGACCTCGACGACCCGCATCCCAATGCCTCCGGCAAGGGCTGGTTGCCTGGGCGGTACCAGCCCTTGCCGGAGGACAGTGGATGCAGTGCTGCAGTTGATCAGACAGCCCGCGCCGCGGAATACAGTTCAGTTACCTGACATGTGGAGGTGCCGGGAATCGAACCCGGGTCCTCTGTCGTGTTGTCAGGGCTTCTCCGTGCGCAGTCCGCTAGGTCTTTACTTGGCTCCACCGCTCGCGCGGACACGTCCGGTGTGACGAGCCCAGTCGCTGTTTGGTGTCCCGACAGGCCCCGCGACCGGGCCTGATGGTGAGCCTTCTAGCTGATGCCACCGACCGGGCCGAAGGCAACCCCGGGGTGACAGCGTCGCTACTCGCCTCAGGCGGCGAGAGCAACGCGCTCTGGTTAGAACCGGCGCTTATTTTGGTTGCGATGACACTTGAGGTGGTCTCTCACCTGCACCTGCACCTCCACGCTTCCCCTGACTCAACGTCCAGAGTCGAAACCGTTCACCCCCGTGGGTTAGGTCATCAACTACACCAGGTTATACGCTCGGGCACCGAGCTGACGATGCCGCTCTGTGTCTAACTAGCTACCTAAGAGTCTCTTAACATTTTGCATACAACTGCCGTCTCGTTATATATACTTTGCGAGCGTTCGATCTGAGCCGGTTTCGATCGGTCGTGACGGAAGGAACAACAGCTCTCAACATGCGAAGGTACCCGCGGGGACGGCGGTAATTGGGTATCTGTTCGTTCCGGAGTGGTATGACAAAAAGGAGTGCGTGGCGATTTTCGACCATCATTACGCCGACATCGGGCCGATACGGATGCATTGGGTCGCCGCCGGCGCGGGAGACCCGGTCGTTCTCCTGCACGGCTGGCCGCAAACGTGGTACGAATGGCGGCATCTGATCCCGGTGCTCGCCGAGGATCACCTGGTGATCGCGCCTGACCTGCGGGGTTGGGGCGAGACCGAGCGTCCCGCCGACGGCTACGACGTTGCCACCGTGGCGGCCGACATACGCCGGCTGCTTGACCACCTCGGCATCACCACGGCGCACGTCATCGGGCACGACTGGGGAACCCCCATCGGATACCACCTGGCCGCCACCCAACGCGACCGGGTCCTCTCCTTCATCGCCCTAGAAGCGAGCATCCCGGGGGCCGGAGGCGAGGACCTACTCAACTTCTCCCGATCGTGGACCCCACTGTGGTTCTTCCCGTTCCTGGCCACCCCCGATCTGCCACAACAACTCATCGGCGGCGGCCGCCAGGAGGTCTTTTTCACCTGGGTGCTGCGCCAGATGGTCCGAGACACCCCGGACGCGTTCGGCGCCGAGGACCTCGCCGTCTACCTGAAGGCCTACAGCGACGACGACGCCGTACGATCCAGCTGCGCCTACTACGCCAACACCTGGATGAGCGCACAGCAGATCCGCGACGCCGCGCAGACTCCGCTCGACATACCGGTGCTGGCCGTCGCGGGGGAGAAAGCTCTGGGACAGAGGATGATCGAGTTCGTTCGCCGACTCGCGCCAGATGCCGACGGAGTGATCCTGCCCGGTTGCGGCCATCTGATCCCCGACGAACGGCCCGCCGAACTTGCCCGGCTGGTCACTGAGTTCCTGCACAATCAAGATCGCTAGTCACCCCTTTGCGCGCCAGGCGATGCGGATTAGCGCGTCACGATCGGCCGGCGGCCATCACCCACAACGGCGCCGGAGTTGCCGCCGTTCACTGTGCTCAGAGGTAGCCAACCGATAGCCGAGGCCGCGAACCGTCTCGATGAGTTCCGGGCGCTCGAGTTTAGCGCGCAGAGTCGCGACGTGAACGTTCAACGTCTCTTGCGCCCCCGGCCAAGGCCGTCCCCATACCTCAGCAACGATTCGTTCCCGCACGCACACCGCGCCATCTTCCACCGCGATCAGCGCGAGGATTTGAAGTTCCTTTCTCGACAGGCTGATCGGGACGCCAGCGATCGTCACGGATTGGCGCTCCTGCTCGGAGCGGGCATCGCGGCGGGTCTGTCGGGATCAATCGCCGGCTTGGCCTCATTGTTCTCCTACCCGGCGCTGCTGGTGGCCGGCTTGCCCGCGACGGTGGCGAACGTGACGAATACCGTCTCGATCGCGGTCAGTTGCCTGGGCTCGCTGGCCAGTTCTGGGCCCGAGTTGACCGGGCAAGCCACCGTCGTGCGCCGCCTCGGCGTTTTCTCAACACTCGGTGGGGCGACCGGGGCTGGCCTGCTCCTCGTGACACCCAGCGGCGTGTTCGAGCGCATCGTTCCGTTCCTGGTGGGCGCGGGATCCATCGTTCTGCTGGTATACCACCGGTCCGCTAGGGACTGCCCGAGCCCGCACCCCGCGGCGGGCCCGGGCGAGTCGCGCCGCCTTCCGCTCCTCGCCGGAGTGCTCGCGGTCTCCGTCTACGGTGGCTATTTCGGCGCCGCCGCGGGGGTGCTCATGCTCGCGCTGCTGCGGGTCGCGCTTCCGGATGCATTGCTGCGGGCCAACGCCCTGAAGAACATGTTGCTCGGCCTGGCGAGCATGACGGCTGGAACGCCTGGTGAACCGGCGACCTAGACCGGCCGAGTCCGACGCCGCACCGGCCGCAAACGGGGAGCGCCAGGGAAGGTGACGCAACGTAAAGAGCTTCAAACCTTAAGAATCCACAAGCTGTGCACGCTCCGCTGGGATGACTCCTACAATTGATGGAGATGGGAATCTATGCGCGGAGATGACCGCGCGTTTGGGCGAGCGGCTTGGTCCGCGCACTCTGCGTCAGCGATGAAACATCGCGGGAGAAACCGTCATGGTCGCGTCAAACCGCAAGAAAGATCAAATCCCACCCGCTGTTGTCGACGTGGCAGGCTTGGTCCCAAGACAGCGCGGACCGCTCTCCAACGTGCTGCGGCGGTTCCTGCCCAGCCTTGACAGCTCGGGAGAAGTCGATCTCGATGTCGTGTGCGCCGACCTCGTCGAGGTAGCGGTCTGGACCAGCCAGGACGGCGGCTGGCAAGAACACGCTTCCTTCTTGCTAGGTACCTCGGAAGGTCGCTGGCATGTCATTGGCTTCAGCGAACCTGTCGTCTCAGAACTGATCCCGCGGCTTCAGGAATTGCCCGGCTTCGACTCTCGCCTGCTTCTCGATCTCATCGGCTCCCGCACCGAGATGGTTACCGTGGTCTGGAAGAAACCGGCGGACTCCACGGAATCACCATAGCCGTGAGATCGGTCGGTCCCGTCAACTCCGCAGCTCCGCGCACCTCACGGAGCTCGACGTCAAGGTCGGCGATACCATCAAACCCCGAGCAGGACCTCGTCCGGGTGATCCGTCTACTTCCGGTTCGGACCGGCGCCAACCCTGGACGCGCGGGATTTTCGGACAGACCCCACCAAAACCGAGCTTTCCTGGGTCGATGCCAGCGACCTACCTAACTCGGGAGAGCGCCATGGCCGACTCGTCACAACTTCCTCAGCCCCATACTCCTGACTGCCCTGGCTGCGCGGTCGACCGGACGCTCACCGCGGCGGACAAGGCGTTCCTGGCCACCAACGGTTGGGAGCACCCGGGCCACACCCTAGTGCCCCCTCCGGAGCTGGGACCGCCGCCGAACCCGACGTTGACCCCCGGCAGGAGTGTCCTGGTCGCGGTCGTGATCATTATGTTCGCGGTCGGTGTAGTGGACGCGCCGACACCGACTCTGGTCTGCGGGTTCGTGGTTGGGATGGGCGTGTTGGCCGCACGCGTGCTTCATCTGCGCCACCGCGAGCCGGGGTCGGACCGTTGCCGGTGGTGCAAAGGCCAACGTAGGCGGGCGGCGGCGCGAGCCTGGGCGCACTACCGGCAGCTGGCTGTCCAGGAGAAAGAAACCCAGGAACGCCGGGCGCATGCGGCGAACTACGCCCGCTTGCTCGAGCAGGAACGAAAGCGCCGCGAGCGCGGCGAGGGCGACCAGCCGTGAGGGGAGCGGGGTTGTCACCGCGGCGCTTCTCTCATAGGCACAGGGTCTGCCACGCGGGAAGGAACGCGTCGCGGTGCCGAGCGCGGAAATCCTTGGAGACCATTTCGAGTCAGCCGAAGCTGAATAACGCGCCGTCCGCTCGGTCGCTCACGGGCCGAACGCCGGTGTTTGTCGTTGAGCCCGCGAGCTCGAATCGTCGAACATAAAGATTCTCAAACATTCTTGACGATTGCCCGATCGTCCGGCCCAACCGCGGGTCAGTCGCCGGGGTCTACCTCAGTACCCGGCGGCGCGATGTCGGGGCTGAGTCGAGGAGTGGTGTCATGGAGCGGTTGCGCATCGGGGATCCGGTTGAGATGGGTCCGTACCGATTGCTCGGTTGGCTCGGCGCCGGTGGCTTCGGTGAGGTGTTTCTGGGGTGCGGCGGCGATGAGGAACTGGCCGCGGTGACGGTGGTGCGGGCCGATTACGCGGCCAACCCACGGTTCCGGGCTCGGCTGGCTCGTGAGGTAGCCCGTGTGTGCACGGTACGAACGCCGTGGGTCGCCGCGGTGTTGGGCGCCGATACCGATACGTCGACGCCGTGGCTGGCCAGGGAGTACGTCGCCGGCCCTTCATTGGGGCAGGTGGTGTCGACAAGTGGGCCGCTGCCCGAGACAGTGGTCGGCGTGCTCGGTGCCCGGCTGGGCGGTGCACTGGCCCAGCTGCACACCCTGGGCGTGACGCACGGTGACTTGAAGCCGTCGAACGTGCTGCTCGCCGCCGACGGGCCGCGTCTGATCGATTTCGCCATTGTCCGTGCGCTCGACTCGGATTCGGTGACCCTGGTCGGCGGGGCGTTCAACTCCCCGGCCTTTATGTCGCCGGAACAGGCGAATGGCGAGGACGGCGGCAGGGCTTCCGATGTGTTCTCTCTGGCCTCGGTGCTGGTCTATGCCGCCACCGCACAGGGCCCATTCGGTGAGACCGCCAATCCGGTAGCGATGCTGCGCTGAATCACTGACCAGCACCCGGACCTGTCCCGGGTGCCGCACGCGCTGGGCCGCGTGCTGCAGGCGTGCCTGGTCAAGCGACCAGACGTGCGGCCCACCGCGGCCGAGTTGGTCGAGCGTCTCGCACTGTGGGCCGACGTGCCGCTGGCCGAGGCGTGGCCGAGCAGCTATCAGGATCTGTGGATCAAGAGTTTCTAGTGTGAACGTCCCCAACCTGACCGAGGCGCAGTGGGTCTCTGCAGGTATCGGCCACCTCGGGCCGAGCGAATCCGGTGCGGTGCCGGGTGCTGTGGAGGCGGGTCATGGCGCCATTGCGTGACGATGATCCGGCGGGCGTAGGTCCGTGCGGGCGGCCCGGCGGGTGGGGGGCAGGGGGCAGGGGGGGGGTGCTTCG
>Ga0137415_10004745_pt1 | contig 13445 bp, 15 predicted proteins | sample CZODoug3_1_1_16f_FD_183082 | JGI IMG/M metagenome (GOLD analysis project Ga0137415, IMG submission 183082) | Vadose zone soil fungal communities from Angelo Coast Range Reserve, California, USA - CZODoug3_1_1_16fungal (Hybrid Assembly) | ecosystem: Environmental > Terrestrial > Soil > Vadose... | reverse complement strand
ATCGCGATCGCCGGGGCCTGACCAGATTTTCGGCTCGAACAACGCGGCAATCGCCGCAGCCGTTGCGGCCTGGGGCGGCGAGCCTATAGATCTCGGCATCGCGCCGGACCGGATCGAAGCCATTGCTGAAGCCGTGAATGGCGCAATCGGCGCCGATCTACTCGTGACAACTGGCGGCGCCTCTGTCGGGGAGCACGACCTGGTGCGGAATGCCCTTGCGACTCGGGGCTTCACGCCCGGCTTCTGGAAGGTAGCCATGCGGCCAGGCAAGCCGGTCATTTTCGGAACAATAGGGGAGATGCCCGTTCTCGGCCTGTCCGGCAACCCAGTCTCGGCGCTCGTGTCCGCGCTCATGTTCCTGCGTCCTGCCATAAGGGCCATGCTGGGCCTGCCCCCAAAGCAAGCGATCTTCGAGCAGGCGGTGCTGGGTGCGGCTATGCCGGACAATCAGCTCCGGGAAGACTATGTTCGGGCGCGTCTCGAGCGCGATCCGGATGGTAAGCTTATTGCCATTCCGTTTCCGACCCAGGACAGTGCGATGCTCTTAACGCTCGCAAATGCCGATGGGCTGATTCGCCGTCGGCCCCGCGCTCCGCCGGCGCCGAAGGGCACATGGATTGACGTGATCGTATTCGACCACTTGGGTAGTCCTTTCTGATAGTACGTGCGCGCGCGCCGGCAGCTCGGCTATTCACGGAGCCCCGGAATGGCGCCGAGAGGACAGAATGCGCTCTACCGCCCGACAATCTCCGCCAGGAGATAATCTGCAAGCGCCTCGACCTCGTTCGCGCTGAGAACCGGCGTGAGGGTCGTTCCGTCCGGCGCCGGGCCCGGGGGAAACCCGTAACACGAGCGTTGGGTGTAGGCGCCATCGAGCCAGCCTGGCATCTGCGTGCCCGGAAGCCCGCAACTGACGGCATCGATAAGGGCCGCGCGGTCGAGCCGCGTCTTGCGCAGGCTTGGACCGGCCGGAAATTCGCCGCCGCCGCCACCTTCGCCCGCAGAGCCGTGGCATTGGAGGCATCCGGCCTTGTCCCACGCTGCCTCACCGGCCGCGAGCCGCGCGGCATCCTGCGCGAAGGCGGACGTGCAAAGCGTCATCCCGACGGTCAAACCGAGGATCGTTGCACCCATAGCGAACTGCGTTCGCACATTTGCCTCCCTGCAGCTGGCGCCACGTTACGCGATGGCGCCGGCCCGCGGAACCCCCTCCCAACCCTTCCGTGCAGCGGAATGTAGGATGGGTTGAGCGAAGCGAAACCCATCAACTGCCGTGCACCAGGCTCAAGGATGGGTTTCGCTCCGCTCATCCTACGCATTCGCTGGACGGGAGGGAAACCATCGGCTCGGTCAGGGGCGAGCGGCGTCATCCGCCCGCGCTTGGGTGCGCTCCATGTCAAGCCCGGCCTTGAGCCGTTCGATCTCGGCGAAAAACGTGCTTTGGTCGCGCACGGGTGCGAGGCGAAGCATGGGCGGCATCAACTGACGGAAGGTGTTCTGCCGGCCGGAATCCGAGAGCGCCTCGGATCGCAGCACGGTCTGTACCGCGATGGCAAGCGCCAACAGCGTTACGACGAAAGCGCCTTTGAGCACCAGGCGCGACCGGCCGGTCTCGCGCAAATGGAAGAAGCACACGGCGGCGAGGATGGACCACAGCACGGCATATTCGTAGTTGGTGGCGGCTGGCCAGGCGAGCGCAAAGGCGGAAAATTGCGCAAACTCGCGGTAGAGCGAGATGACGAGGATGCCGGACAGGGCAATGAGCAGATTTTGCACGAAGCGGGCCCGGCCCGAAAAGATACGCGACAGAACCGCCCAGACCGAGACCCAGGCTAAGACCGACGCGGCGACGATGAGGAGCGGAGTGAGGTAGGTCGAAGCCCTGGGCTCGGCTGTCTGCGCCAACCACACGAAGAGCGCTTCGATGCCCAAGGTCACCACGCTAAGCCCCACAGCGATCGTGATCGGCCAGGTCTGCGTCCGCGCTCGCGCCAGGCGTTCGCCCGGCACGGCATAACTCGCCTCCCGGATACGTAGGTAAGTATGCCCGATGCGAATAGGGCGCTCCGCGTCGAGGACGATGCGCGCCTCTCGGGCGATGCCGTGATCGAGGAACATGCCGTTCTTGCTGCCAGCATCTTCGGCGATCAACCGCCCGGCCTCGTCGCGACAGACGCGCACATGTCGCGCCGCGACGTAAGGGTCGTCGACGATCACGTCATTGTCGTAGCCGCGGCCGATGCACGCCTCGTCGCCAGCGATGCGCAAGCGCGCCGCGACCTCGCGGTGACGTGACAGGATTTCGACCCAGATCATTTTTGCACCGCTTCGAGAAAGCGTTTGCTGAGCGCGACGGCGTCTGCGTAGGCCACTGCCTGAAGGCCCAGTCGCGACACCAGCGCCTCGGTGCCGTGGTCCTCGGTGACGGCTGTCAATGCCACGTCATAAAGCCCGTCGAACTCTCGATAGGCCTGGGCGCACCAGACGACGCGGAGCGGCGGATGATTTGGCGCGGCCGCGGCTGCGACGAAGTCCTCGTGGCAGCGCTGCGTTGTATGCCACTTGAGGGATGGGCCCCCGCCGATCAAGATCGGTTGGCCCAAGAACGGCTGGCTCTGCCGCGTCAGGAAAGTCGCAAATTGGAATTGATTGAGGTCGGCGGTCGTGACGTAGGAATGGCTAAGCTGAATCGATCCGGTCGTGAGATCGTTGGCGATGAACAGGTTGGTGTCGCTCCGGCAATTCATCGAATTGATGCTGGCGCGCGGCTTCGGCGTGGCGCCGGCATTGGTCTGCGCCGAGCAATTGAACCACGGCGCCGTCGTCTCCGGCGCCTGATAGGGCCCAAACGCGATCGAGCGAAATCCCCTGTCGCCGAATGACTTGTAGAGGCCCGCCTGGCGGGCCGCAAGCTGGCGGCCGATTTCGGCGCGGAAGTCTTGCGGCGGCGCTGCTTCATTGTCGCGCACACGCTGGAGCAGCGCTGCTGCGAATCGTGCCGGCACCAGGAAGCTCACCAGCTCGGCGCCGGTCCTCTTGGCGACGTTGACGCCGACAACCAATCCCTCGGCCGTCACCGCCGGGCCGCCGCTCATGCCCGGGTTGAGTGCGCCGGTGAAGTGCATGCGTTCGTTGTAGCTGCGCTCCACCAGGCCGTTGTAGATGCCCTCATTGATGGTGAAGCCGAGATCAAGCGGATTGCCCATGGAATAGAGGCGCTCGCCTTTCGGCAAACCGCGCGCCATCGCTGCCTCATCGAAGGCGAAGAACGGCGCATCGCGCCTGTCGAGGTGGACGACGGCGAGATCGTTCGCAAGATCGATGGCCAGCAGCTTGGCCTCGCCGCGGTTGCCGTCGGCCGCCGCGTATTCGAGCCTGTACGTCTTCGGATCGAGCGCGACCTGCGAGACGACGTGATAGTTGGTGATGGCGAGCCCGTCGGCGGTAACGAGAAAACCCGAGCCCGTCGAGGATTGCCGCTCGGCGCCGGCAACGAGCGTGCGAAATTGCAGCAACCGCGCCGGTGCAGCGGCATAGATGCGCTCGGCAGCGGAAACAGCGGAAGCCGGCGGATCGCCGGGCGCGGCCCATGCCGAACCGCCGCCGACAGCGATCGCGACAAGCCCCAAAACCCGTCCAGCACCGCGAAAGCCTTGGATGGTCGTGATCACGAAATGCTGCCCCCCAGCCAAACCATGATCACGACACGATAAGCCAACCAGCGGTGGAAGAAAAGGCGGTCCATCGCGCCGGCCAGCTGCGCGCCGGTGGCGATGATTGACCACGAGAGGCCGCGTCCGTAAGCTGCAGCGAAGACATCAAATTCCAAGATGGTTGGAAGCCGATCGAGGGGAGCCGCCCCAATGTTAAAATCACCCAGACCAACCGGTGCTGAGAACACCGACGATCGTCCCAATGCGGCGATCGACCGGCGCAGCTTTCTCGCCTCCGGCGCTGCCGTCGTCGCTATCGCCGAGGCGCCGGCAGCGCAGGCCGCCGAAGCCATCGCCTGGGACCGCGAGGTCGATGTCGTCGTGATCGGCGCCGGCGCCGGCGGGCTCGTGGCCGCGATCGCGGCGCGCGAAAAGGGCGCATCGGTCCTGATTGTCGAGAAGAATTTCGACATCGGCGGCCGCGCCATGATGAGCTTTGGCGGCCTCTATATCGGCGGCGGCAACCGCCTGCAGAAGGCGAAAGGCGTCGAGGACTCAGCCGATCGGGCGTTCGCCGACTGGTCGCGTCCGGAAAAGCCGATGGGCCGCTTCAGCGATCGGGCGCTGGTGCGCACCTGGGCCGACAACAATCTCGAATTGTTCGATTGGCTGGAGAAGAACGGGATCCAATGGGAGGCGTACCGGGGTGCTCCCGATCGCCTCGATCGCAACCGCACACGGTTGAACGTGGTGCGCTGGCCCAATGAGCCGACCACGCCGGCGCGGGGCTCCGGTTTCGTCAGGCCGCTGGAGAAGACGGCCCGGCGGATGGGCATCGAGATCCTGCTGCAGCAGCAGATGACGAAAATTCACCGGGAGAGCCCGCTCAACGGCCGCGTCACCGGCATCGCCACCATCGAAGTCGATGACTCCTACCGGCCCAAGACCCGCACCATGAACATCAGGGCGCGCAAGGGCATCATCATCGCCACCGGCGGCAGCGCCGGCAATCCGGTGTTCCGCACCATGTTCGACGTCCGGCTCACCGAAGAGTACCAGGCGGAGAACAGCGAGTGGACAGAGCGCACCGGCGACGGCGAAATCGCCGCCATGGAAATCGGGGCGGCGCTCGGAGCAACGGCGTGTCAGACCACCCAGGACGACAACCTGATCACCAAGGGACGGATGGGCAAGAAGAGCAACGGCACCATCACCGAGCTTTATCCCACCAGTCCGCATTTCTTTCGCGCCCGCGCGCTCGGCCTTGTGGTGAAGGACTACCAGGATGTGATCCTGGTGAAGGAGAACGGCCTTCGCTTCTATGACGAGACCGTTCCCACCCGGGACTACGAATATTATGCGGCGGCGCTGGCGTGGACCGGCGATCCGAAGAAGTTCAATGGCGGTGGCCCGATCTGGGCGATCTTCGACGCCGATGCCGTTACCCGCGAGGAGTGGGACGTGAAACCGCCCCATGTCGATCCCGCTGGTTATTTCTTCAGCGCCGACACGATCGAGGAACTGGCGGGGAGGATCGTCAACGAATACCAGTGGCGGCCAATGCCCGGCGCGGCCCTGCGCAAAACGGTGGAACGGTACAATTCCTTCGTCGACTCCGGCGTCGATGCCGATTTCAAGAAGCCGCGGCCGATGCACAAGGTCGCCAAACCGCCATTCTATGCGGCGTGGCACACGCCGGCGCTTCATGACTCCTATACGGGCATCCGCATCAACACCGGCGCGGAGGTCATCGACTTGCACGGCAAGGGCATTCCCGGCCTCTACGCGTGCGGCGACTCCGCGGGCGGCTTCGGTCAGCACGGCATCTGCCGGGCCGCAACGTTCGGCCGCATCGCGGGCTTCCATGCTGCTGCGCAACCGTCATGAGCGCAGCTCCTCTGGCGGAGGGTCGCCCCGTATTGCATCTGGAACTCGCTGAGCCCGTTCCCCCGCAGGTACCGGTGGGCGCGGACGTCCTGCTGCAGGTCAGGGTGTCGGGCGCGGCCCGCGATTTGAGCGGCGGTCGCATCGAGGTCGTGGCCGGCGAGGAAATCGTGGCGACGGCGGAGCTGATCGCGTTTCGCGACAATTTTAATGAAACCGCCGCACTTGCGGTCAGGGCGCCTGTTGGTGTCGAAGCATTCAGCTGGACCATTCGTTTTCCACCGCAGGAGATCGGCGGCATCGCCTATGAGGGATGCGCGCTGCCGGTCTCTTCGCAAACGAGACCGCACCGCACCAGCCTCGCGGTGTGGTCGGTCCCCTCGCCGGTGCGCGCGGCGGACCGCTTTGCCGTCACGGTCGGCGCGAAGAGTTCCGGCGCCTGCGCACTCAGCGGTGCGAGGATCGAGGTCCGCGACGAAACAGGCGCACCTCTCGGGCAAGCCATTCTCGGCGACACGCCGTGGCCGGGGACCGATGCGCTTTATTGGACCGAAATCGCTCTTGCCGGTCCATCCCGAGAAGGGCAGCAGTGCTGGAGCGTCGCATTCGCGGCGACGGACTTGGAGCTGCCGCATCTGGGCTCGTCGGCCGAATTCAGCTTTACCGCCGTCAAGCCGCCCGAACACCGCGTGGCGGTCGCGGTTACCGAGAGCGAGGCGGCGGCCCCGGTGGAGGCAAGCGAGATCGCGCTCGGCCCCTATCGGGCTGCGACCGACAAAGCCGGAGTGGCGCACATCGAAGTGCCGGGCGGAGTCTACGATCTCGCAGTGTGGAAGTCAGGGTTCGAGCCGGCCTCCAGAACCGTCGAGATTGCGGCGGACGTAAGCGTGCAGCTTGAGTTGATCCGGCGTCCGAAAGAATTGACCGTCTGGGATTGAGGGACGCGAAACGTAACGTAGGGTCGGCAAAGCGAAGCGTGCCCACCGCGGGCCTTTCCAGGTGGGCACGGCGCGCAATAGTGCGCCTTTGCCCACCCTACGCGCGCGGACGGGCGCTCCTATCCGGCAGCGGGCCGACCGGCCGTCTCCGCGTTGCCTGCTTCACCAAGGTGGCGGGCGCCCCATTTCCGAATTGCCGAAATGACGGGAATAAAACTCCGACCCTTGCGGGTCAGGCGATACTCCACCTTGGGGGGAACGACGCCGAAATCTTTTCGGTCGATGAGCCCGCTTTGCGTGAGCGCCTTCAATTCGCGGCTGAGGACGCGGGGAGCGATTTCCTGCGTCCCCTCCGTGCCTCGCAACAGGCCGGTCCGGATCTCGCCATAGCGGAGCGGACCATCCTTGAGGTCCCACACGATTCGCAGCTTGTATTTGCCGCTGATCATTTTCTGAAATGCCGCGACCGGGCAGCCGCATGCTGCTGTTGCTTTTCTGTTCGACATCGTCGCCAGCACTCCGGGCCAACACGTCTTCAATACATCTTAAAAATATACATCAAGAACTAAATAGCCATACTATCATTTTTGTCCGTACTTGTCTGGACGCTCGTATCGAGCCAAATCAATTCGCAGTCAAAGCATACGCATCATGGCATCATGGCGTGACGGCGAGCCGCGCGGCTGCGAGGAGGCGAACGATGATTCTCGTGACGGGGGCGACCGGCCTGAACGGCCGCGAATTGGTACATCGATTGTCCGCCAGAGGCGTGCCGGTACGTGCCCTGGTGCGCAATGCCGCCAAGGCCGGTGGGCTGCGCCCATCCGACCCTCCCGGGCAAGCGGGGGAGGGCAGGGTGGAGATCGTGGAAGGCGACATGGCGCGCCCTGAGACGCTGATCCCGGCCTTGCGGGGCGTAGAGCGCGCCATGCTGATCTCCTCCTCAGACCCGATGATGCTCGACGTGCAGTCGAATTTCATCGAAGCCGCCCGCACAGCCGGGGTAAAGCATGTCGTCAAGCTGTCCGGCATCATGCCGGAGCTCGATTCTCCATTTCGATTTGCCCGGATGCATGGCGAGATCGAGCGCAGGCTGGAGGCATCGGGAATGGCTTTCACGCACCTGCGCGCCGGCGAATTCATGCCGGTATACTTCCGGCAGGTGCCGTCGATCATCGCCAGGGGCGCATTATTCCTTCCTATGGAAAATGCAAAAATCGCCTCGATTGACATCGGCGACATCGCCGATGTGGCCGCCGTCGCTCTGACGAACTCCGGACACGAGGGCAAAACCTACCCCCTCACCGGTCCCGAGGCTCTCACCATGGCGCAGGTCGCGGAGAAGCTCTCCGCTGTCACTGGAAAACACATCCGTTACATGAACGTCGCCCCAGAGGATGCCAAAAAAGCTCAGCTTGCGGCCGGAGTATCCCCGTACATCGCCGATGCGCTGGCCGAACTGTTTGCCGAACGGCGCAAGGGCAAGGAGGCGAATGTATCACCCGCGGTGCAGATGATTCTCGGCCGGCCGCCGGTCAGTTTCGACGCGTTTGCCAAACGCAATGCCGCAATCTTCCGCGGCGAACAACCGCCTCCAAAAATCTAAGGATAGCCGCATGAAAAGCTTTCTGATCAAGTATCGGCTCGCGAACGGGACGGAGACGGAGTGGCATCAGGCTATCGCCCGGTTTATTTCGGCGTTGGATGACGATCCCGATCTGAAGGGGAAAATCTCCTATCGCTGCATGAAAATCCGGGACGACCAGGCCTACTATCATCTCGCGACGGCCGCGGACGATCAGGCCATCAAGGTCCTTGCGCAGCGGGAATACTTCAAACGCTACACGGAAGCGACAAAGCACGTTGCCGGCGGAGACGTTGTGGTTTCCCCGCTTGAGATCATCGCGGAAACCGCGCATCTGCCGGCCTTGCTGGCTCCCTCCTAAGGATGATGTAGGGGCGACCCTTGTGGTCGCCCCGTTGCCCGCGGACGGTCATTCCATTCGGAGGCACGCGGTGCGCAGAGGGGCGACCACAAGGGTCGCCCCTACAACGGGCGACCTTGGAGGACGCGGCTTGTGCGCGCCCCTCCAACATTGTGACTTTGGTCGATCCTCCAATCCCTTCAGATTGGCTGCAGAGATCGACTATCGCGCCGCCACCTTCATCTTGTCGTAGGAATAGACGAAATCGTTGCTCGCCTGGGGCTTGTGACAATTGAAGCAGCTGTCCAGGTTGGCGTTCGGGTTGGCCGTCTTGTCGGCGCGGAAGGCCTGGTACTCCCATTCGCCATTGCGCTTCGCCTCGGGGTATTCGCCGCCCCACCCGGCCTGCTTCTCCATCACAGTGTAGCCCTGGATCGTGTTCGTCTTGATGAAGCGGCCGCCCGGGTCCTTCGCCGGATTGCCCTGGGCATCGACCTGGGCGGCATATTGCACGACGGTGATCACCGTGCCGGTCGGCAGCGGCGCCCCCTTCTTGGCGGCGTCGATAGCCGTCTGACTGGTGTAATATTCACGGACCTGCTTGTTTTCCGGCCGGTCGAGGGTCAGGTAGACGGCCCCTTTGGCATATTCCGCCGGAAACATGATCTTGTCGCCGCCGGCTCGCACCGAGACCGCGGCGGTCAGCCCCGTGACAGTGGCAACGACCGTGGCGATGGTGAATTTCCTGTCTATGGTCATGACTTCCTCCCACATGAAGCGTGAAGCTGCACGATGTAGTTTAGCAAATTGAGCGCCGGCAGCCCACGCCAGCGGCACACAATACCATTAAAAGCGCGTCGTAAGATCGGTCAGCCATTGGGGCGAGGCTTCGACGAGCATCGTCTCGATCGACTTGTCGAGGCTGGTCAGCACCAGCACACCGATCGCAACGAAGAGAGCGCCGAGCCCCGCTTTGGCGCCCTTGCTGGCCGATGCAAGCCGATGACGCCAGCGCACCATGGCTTCGCGCGACAACAGGCCGAGCGCGAGCAGCGGCAGCGCTGCGCCCAGTCCGAATGCGAACATGGTGATGCCAACTTGACCGAGGTCACGGCCCTGCGCTGCCAGCAGGGAAGCCGCACCCAGCGTCGGGCCGACACAGGGGCTCCAGACGGCGCCGAGCAGCACGCCGACCCAGAACTGGCCCGACGCTCCGCTGCGGACGCCGCTAAAGCGCGCGTCGGCCCAATTCGCAATCGGACCGCTCGCAACAGCAAGTTGGGCTTGGAATCCCGGAAGCATCAGGACCAGCCCAATAGCGAGCATCAACACGGCTGCCACGTAGCGAAACACGTCGGCGTCGAGGCCGACCGCAAAGCCGACAGTTGCCACGAACAGGCCGATGGCAACGAACGATATGGAAAGCCCAATGGCAAGCGCCACTGGCCCCCATTTCCGCTCCGATGCAGCCGCGCCGAGGACGATCGGGAGAATGGGCAGCACGCAGGGGGACAACACCGACAGCATGCCGGCCGCGAGTGCAAGCGCAAGGCTCGCGAGCGTCATTGGCCCAGGCTCGTCACAGGACTTTGTTCAGCAGAGCGGCGATCGACTGACGGTTGGTGTCTCCGACCGACCGGCCTTGCTCGGTCGCGCCTTTGAAGGAGATGAGTGTGGACTGCATCCGGGCGCCGAAACGCCGGACCAGATCCTTCTGGCTGTCGAAATCGATCGTGAAATAGACGAGATCCTTGAACTTCGAATCGGCCATCAGCTGGGCGAGGATCGGCTCCTGCGCCTTGCAGATCGGGCACCATGAGGCATGAATGGCGACGAAGATCGGCTTGCCCGCCTTCTGGGCCTCCGCGAAGGCCGCGTCGTTGAAGGGCTGCGGACCTGCGGCGGATGTTGGCGTTGCGATGGCGGCGCTTGCCGCGACTGCGGCGAAGAGAAGCGAACGACGTGACAGCATGGGGAATTGCCTCCTTGGTTCCGTTGGTGGACGAAGCGTGATACACGCGGATCGCGTGCGATCACATTCACAAAGCTGTCGGCAAAATCAAATCTCGTTGATTCGATCCTCCTTGGCAGCAGGAGCAGCTTCGCCGCCCAGGCGGCGTACGCGCTGCCACGCGACGTGGTCGAGCGACAGCGTTCCGGCGCCGCGGCAGAGCAGCACCAGCAACATGGCGGCCCATTGGACGTGCGTCGGCCATGCTTGCGGATAGACGAATATCTCGATCACCGTCGTCATGCCGAGAAGCACGAGCGCTGCGGCTCTGGTCAACACGCCGAGCACGAGCAGCACCGGCGTCGTCAATTCGATGGAGAGCGCCAGATTGGCCGCCAACTCCGGCGGCAGCAGTGGCACTCTGTATTCATCGGTGAAAAGCTCGATGGTCGTGTCCCAATTCGCGAGCTTCGTCATGGCGGAATTCCAGAACACGGTGGCGGCGCCGACGCGAAGCGGCAATGCGAGCAGCGCGTACGGCACGCGATCGAGCAATCCAATCGCGCTGCCGATAACGGCGAGCAGCGGCCAACGCCGAGACACTGAAGCGGCGACGTCCGTCATGGCACTGTCTCCAATGATGCGGTGAGAGCTGCGTCGCAAGGCGCCAAGCGGAAATCGATAAACCGGCCGGCGGCAAGATGTTCAGCGAGTTGGACCTCCACGCTGGTGTCCCCGGCTTCGGCGAATGCCTCCGCAAGCGGCCGGCCCTCGCACAGTGCAGCCGCGAAATGCCATGCGGCAGTGTCGAGGCGCGACACCTCGACGCCCGTGGCGCGGCGCTCGACCAGCAGATAGACCGGGCCGGTCTTGAGATCGACGCCAGCAAGCGCTGCATCGTCACCGCCAAGCACGCCCCGCCAGATGACATCGACCGGATAGTCGGCGCACAAAAGGGTAATCGAGGGATGCGGCACAAAGCAGACGCGAACTTGATCTTCGGGCGGGAGGGCGTCGAGCCGCTTGAAGTCGAACGGCTCTACGTCCGCCGCATGGATCGCCCGCTTGACCGCCCATTCCAGGCGCGCGACATCTGCCAGATATTCCAGCGATGCTGCGGGCTGAAAACCGCGCAAGAACTGCGGAAAGTCAGCGCCATATTCGTCAAGATAGGCGGCGCATGGCGGATGCTGCGCGATGAACAAGCCGGCGGCGCCCTCGAAGAAATCGTTGCCGACCAGCCGATGGATGGCCGGATAGGACAGCCGAAGCGCCTTGGTGACCCCGGTGACAAACGTGTTGCGATAGACGTTCAGCCTGTCGGCCGGCACGTTCTCAGCCAGCATCGTGGCCGCCGGGCCGTCATTGCGGTCGACGAGGCTTGCGCGCATGGCGCGCTGCAATTCAAGCAGCGTCGGCACGGCGTGCCTCCTGTCCGGCCGACGCGAGAAGCGCACCGGCGTAGTCGGCCTCGCCGAGCAGCACATCGAGGGGCGGCACGTCGGTGTCCCACTCGATCAGGGTTGGAACCGGACCGAACCGTGCGAGCGCTTGGCCGTACAGCGCCCAGACCTCGGCGATGACGTGCGAGCCGTGATCGTCGATACGCAAGGTGCTGCCATCGGGGAGCGACCGCACACTGTGACCTGCAAGGTGGATTTCCCCGATTGCCGCCGGTGGCAGCGCGGCCAGATAGGTGGATGCGTCCCAGCCATGGTTATGGGCGCTGACATAGATATTGTTCACGTCGCATAAGATTCCGCACCCGGTGCGTTCCGCGACGGCCGTCATGAACTCCCACTCCGGGATGGTCGAGTGCCGGAAGCGCAGATAGGTGGAGGGATTCTCCACAAGGATCCGGCGCTTCATGTAATTCTGCACCTGGTCGACATGCCGGCACACCACCGCGAGCGCCTCCTCGGTCATGGGCAGCGGCAACAGATCGGCGAGATAGGTGCCGTTTGCCATGCTCCAGGCGATATGCTCCGACATCATGGCGGGCTCGACCCGCTCCGCCACGCGGCGAATCCGTTCGAGGTGCGCCGGGTCCAATCCTTCAGCGCTGCCGAGCGACAGGCCGACGCCGTGCAGCGAGATCGGATAGTCGCGGCGAATGGCATCGAGATAACGCAGCGGCGTGCCGCCGCCCATGTAGTTCTCGGTGTGGATCTCCATCCACGCCACGTCGGGATCGGTGTCGAGCACTGCCTGGTGGTGCTGGAAGCGCAGCCCTATTCCGGCTTTCGCCGGAATAGGGCTTTGCTGCTTGGCGGCCGGGGGGAACATCAGCCGGCTCGCCGCTACGCCGATGTCAGCTTGCCGCCTTGAATCTTCGCGCAATCGCCGGCCGGAAGCAGCACGAACGACTTCGGATCGCGCGCTTGCGTCGCCTGACCGGCGCAGGAATGTGCGCCTTCTGCGCAATCGTTCTTTGCCGCGGCGTTGATGCCGTAGCACTTTTCGAGCTTGTTCTTGCCCATGCGTTCCATGTTGTCCTTCACGACCTGCGGCGGATTGGCCATGCCTTGGGCCTGGACGGTCGGAGCCTGCATCGCAAGCGCGAGTCCAACGGCAGTCGTCAATGTGGATATGGCAAACAGACGGCGGTTCATGATGTCTTCCTCTCCTGTTAGGCCCATAATGAGGCCACACGGGAGAGGTTCGACGCGATCCGCAAAAAGGTTAGCGGCGCGACAAAAAATTGTTTGCTACCGCAGCCAGGTTTCCCGGTATATCCGGAACTTTGAACGCGCCGACTAATGCCGCGGTACCGGTCGAAGGCAGGAAAACGGATAGTACGCGAATGCCGGAGAGTCGTCAGCCTAGCCCACACCTGTCGCTGGTGAAGGCGAACAATCCGCCCCGACCCGGCGAACAGGTCGATTGGTCGAAACGGATGGCGCTGGCGCAAGGCGGCGACCGCGAGCAGTACCGCGCGTTGTTGCTGGAGATTGAGCCCTATGTCAGGTCGATCGCCAGACGATGCTTCAAACATCCCGCGGACGTGGAAGACGCTGTGCAGGATGTGCTGTTGACTGTTCATTCGATCCGCCACGCCTACGATCCACAGCGGCCGTTTGCGCCCTGGCTCGCG
>Ga0137415_10004744_pt1 | contig 13445 bp, 11 predicted proteins | sample CZODoug3_1_1_16f_FD_183082 | JGI IMG/M metagenome (GOLD analysis project Ga0137415, IMG submission 183082) | Vadose zone soil fungal communities from Angelo Coast Range Reserve, California, USA - CZODoug3_1_1_16fungal (Hybrid Assembly) | ecosystem: Environmental > Terrestrial > Soil > Vadose... | reverse complement strand
GGAAAGCCTTCTCCCGCAGATCGCGCTGCTGCGAGAATTGCAGGAACGGCTCGACGCTCGAGCGCGCCAGGGTGACCGCACCCTGGCTCGCCAAGCCGCGTTCCTGTGCGGCCGTGCGGGCCGCCGCGACGACGTGCTCGGGCAGGCCCGCGAGCTCATCCCCGGCGTTGAGCGGCAGCACGTAGCCCTGCTCGTCGGCCAGCACGCGCTGGCTGAATTGGGTGCCGAGGACGGCCAGGCGCTCGCCGATCTCGGCGAGCCGCCCGCGGGCCGCGGCGTCGAGCCCGGCGCCGGCACGGCGGAACGTCACGAAGTAGCGGTCCAGCACCCGCGCCTCCTCGGCGTCGAGCCCGCCCTGGTCGCGCCGGAGCGCCTCGATCCGCCGAAACAGCGCCTGGTTCATGTAGATGGCGTCCCAATGCGCGGCGAGGCGCGGGACGATGTCGCGCTCGATCCCGAGCAGGGCGTCGTTGCTATGGGCGGCGACGAGCGCGAAGAAGGCCGCCGACACCCGGGACAATGCCCGGCCCGAGCGTTCGAGCGCCCCTATCGTGTTGGCGAAAGTCGGCGTGGCCGCCTCGGCGGCGATCGCCGCGACCTCGGCCCGATGGCGGGCGAGCGCCGTGTCGAAGGCGGGGGCGAAATGCTCGGCACGGATGGCACCGAAGGGCGGCGCCCGGAATGGCGTCGTCCAGTCGGCGAGGAGCGGATTGTCGCCGGGCGCCGGCGACGGGGAGGCATCGGTCATGGGTGATCCGGGCGTTGGGCCGCACCTGCGCCCGCTTGCCGGGCTTGCTTGCAGGGCCTATTTCGTGGAGATTGCCGCCGCGAAACAGGACTTAAGCCATGCTTGACGCCGCTTCAACCACGCCCCGCCGACGAATCTTGTGGCAGAACGTGTCGACCGTCATGAGCGCCGCCGTGCTGATCAGCGCCGAGGTCTTCGGCGCGGCCTTCGCGGGCGGCTGGGCGCTCGCCAACGTGCTCGGGCTCGGCGACGTCGGCGTCTATGCGGTCCAGATCGCGCTCTTCATCGTCGGCCTCGTCGTGATGGCGAGCTTCGTGCGCAACGCCATGCGGATCGAGCCGTTCGTGGCGCGCGACTGATCCTCGAACGAGGCCTCGCGCCAGCCTGTTTGCACGCGGCATTAATCATCTCGAAACCGTTTTGTTCGATTGGTGAAAAAACTTTTGGACGCGGCGCGATTTTTTCTTGCGCGCGAGACAAAATCCACTTATTTCATGATCGCCCTATTTCGCACGTGCCTGTGGCCGTGTGTCGGTCGGTGGGCATCCGGACAAGAGGCCGGACAGCCGCCCGGAGTGAGATCGCCAAGACGGTCACGTCTGCGGTCGTTTGCAGCTCCGAACACTTGACTGGCAGCCGGAGGCGAAACCGGCGCACCTCGTTCTCCACGAGGGACGCGGCTTAAAGCAACGACGGAGCGGGCTTTTTTGGTCTCTGCCGGTTCTCCACCCACCGGCTCGGGCTACCGAAGAGGCTTGTTCATCATTGCCGCGCGTGCGGATCGGGGATCTCCCCAATCCAATCCAAGGCAGCATGGTCGGGTTCTAGAGACTCGGCTCCGGCGCGTCCCCATCGCGGGTCGGAGCGACCTCGAAAACCCGCATCACATCGGGCGGTTTCCGCCCCCTTGAGCCGTGGGGAGAGCGCCATGACTGAGCGCATCCGCGAGTTCCTCCGCAACCGTCGCGCGGAGGGCCAAGACGACGCACCTTGTCTGGTCGTCGATCTCGACGTTGTTCGTGACAACTACCAGGCCTTCGCCAAGGCGCTGCCGGACACGCGGGTGTTCTATGCCGTGAAGGCAAACCCGGCGCCGGAAGTCCTGACCCTGCTGGCCAAGCTGGGCTCCTGCTTCGACACCGCCTCGATCCCCGAGATCGAGATGGCGCTCGCCGCGGGCGCGCCGGCCGAGCGCATCTCCTACGGCAATACGATCAAGAAGGAGCGCGACGTCGCGCGGGCCTATGCGCTCGGCGTCCGGCTCTTTGCGGTCGACTGCAAGGCCGAGGTCGACAAGGTCGCGCGCGCGGCGCCCGGCTCGCGGGTGTTCTGCCGCTTCCTGCACGACTGCGCGGGCGCCGAATGGCCGCTGTCGCGCAAGTTCGGCTGCGATCCGGCCATGGCGGTCGACGTGCTGGAGCACGCCCACCGCCTCGGTCTGGTGGCCCATGGGGTCTCGTTCCATGTCGGCTCGCAGCAGCGCCGTACCCAGTCCTGGGATGGGGCGCTCAAATCGGCGGCGACGATCTTCCGCGCCTGCGCGGAGCGCGGCATCAACCTGTCGATGGTCAATCTCGGCGGCGGCTTCCCGACCCGGTATCTCAAGGACGTTCCCGCCGTGAAAAGCTACGGGACGTCGATCTTCCGGGCGCTGCGCAAGCATTTCGGCAATGCGATCCCGGAGACCATCATCGAGCCGGGCCGCGGCATGGTCGGCAATGCCGGCGTGATCGAGGCCGAGGTCGTGCTGGTCGCCAAGAAGAGCGAAACCGACGAGGTGCGCTGGGTCTATCTCGACATCGGCAAGTTCGGCGGCCTCGCCGAGACCATGGACGAGTCGATCCGCTACCCGATTCGCACGCCGCGCGACGGCGACGATGTCGCCGGCTGCGTGCTCGCGGGCCCGACCTGCGACTCGATGGACGTCCTGTACGAGAAGGAGCCCTATCCGCTGCCCATCAGCCTCGAGATCGGCGACAAGGTGCTGATCGAGGGCACGGGCGCCTATACGGCCACCTACTCGGCGATCGCCTTCAATGGTTTCCCGCCGCTGAAGACGTATCACATCTGAGGCACGCGGCGCGTGGTGCGACACGCACTGCCACAGGATGAGGTCCCGTGCCGGATGGCCGGCCCGGGACCCGGTTCTCCCCATTCCCAGGTCGACCCCGAGGCAGCGCGCCCTTGCGCGTTGCGCCGCCTGCGGGGTGCGAGGTCAGCCATGATCGCCATCCGTCCGGAAAAACCAGCCGACATCGCGGCGCGCGAGGCGCTGCTCGACGTCGCCTACGGGGCTTCCCGCTTCGCCAAGCCATCCGAGCGCCTGCGCGAGGGGCGGGAGCCCGCGCTCTCCTTGGTGGCCTCCGAGCACGGCCGCCTGGTCGGCACGATCCGCCTGTGGCCCGTGTCGGCGGGCGCGGGCCGGCCGGCGCTGCTGCTCGGCCCGCTCGCGGTCCACCCCGATTGCCGCCAGCGCGGGATCGGCTCCGCGCTGATGCGGCGGGCGATCCGCGCGGCGCGCATGGCGGGCCACCGCGCGCTCGTCCTGGTCGGCGACGCCGCCTATTACGGCCGCTTCGGCTTCACGGCGGCTGGCACCGCGGCGCTGTCGATGCCGGGCCAGGTTGAACGCGACCGGCTGCTGGCGCTGGAGCTCGCCCCAGCCGCCTTGGCCGGCGCGCGCGGGCGCATCCTGGCGGGCGATGTCCGCCGGCCGGCCCGCCGCGTGGCGGCCCATGTCGGCGTGCCGCAAGCCGCATAATTGCAAGGGACGTCTTCCCTCGGCGCCGCACGAGCGATAAGCGTGCGGCGCCTTCCTGTTTCGGCCCCGCCGTCCCGGCCCCCTCAATCCCGGCCCCTGGAGATCGACCCATGACCACATGGCCCGTGCACGGCCGCATCGACGGCCCCATTGTGATGATCGGCTTCGGCTCGATCGGCAAAGGGACGCTGCCGCTGATCGAGCGCCATTTCGCTTTCGACAAGGCGCGGCTGGTCGTCATCGATCCCGAGGACAAGGACCGCAAGCTGCTCGACGAGCGCGGCATCCGCTTCATCCACAAGGCCGTGACGCGGGACAATTATCGCGAGTTGCTGACGCCGCTCCTGACGGCGGGCGGCGGGCAGGGGTTTTGCGTCAACCTGTCGGTCGACACCTCCTCGCTCGCCATCATGGAGCTCGCCCGCGAGGTCGGCGCGCTCTACATCGATACCGTGGTCGAGCCGTGGCCGGGCTTCTACTTCGACCCCAAGCTCGGGCCGGAGGCGCGCTCGAATTATGCGCTGCGCGAGACCGTGCTGGCGGCGCGCCGCCGCAAGCCCGGCGGCCCGACGGCGGTCTCCTGCTGCGGCGCCAATCCGGGCTTCGTGTCGTGGCTCGCCAAGCAGGCGCTGCTCAACGTCGCGGGCGATCTCAAGATCAAGTTCAACGAGCCGAAGACCCGCGAGGACTGGGGCCGGCTCGCCAAAAAGGTCGGCCTGAAGGGCATCCACATCGCCGAGCGCGACACCCAGCGCGCCAAGAGCCCGAAGCCCATGGAGGTCTTCGTCAACACCTGGTCGGTCGAGGGGTTCCTGTCGGAGGGCATGCAGCCGGCCGAGCTCGGCTGGGGCACGCACGAGAAATGGATGCCGTCCAACGGCCGCAAGCACAAGACCGGCTGCGGCGCCGCGATCTATCTGCTGCAGCCGGGCGCCAATACGCGGGTGCGTTCGTGGACGCCGACCGCGCGCGGGCAGTACGGCTTCCTGGTCACCCACAACGAGTCGATCTCGATCGCCGACTATTTCACGCTGCGCGCCGGCCGCAAGGTCGTCTACCGGCCGACCTGCCATTACGCCTATCACCCCTGCAACGACGCCGTGTTGTCGCTGCACGAGCTGTTCGGCCGCGCCGGCGTGGTCCAGGACGAGCACATCATTCTCGACGAGCACCAGATCGCCGACGGCATCGACGAGCTCGGCGTGCTGCTCTATGGCCACAAGAAGAACGCCTATTGGTACGGCTCGCAGCTCTCGATCGAGGAGACTCGCCAGATCGCGCCCTATCAGAACGCCACCGGCCTGCAGGTGACGTCGGCGGTGCTCGCCGGCATGGTATGGGCGCTGGAAAATCCCGAGGCCGGGATCGTCGAGGCCGACGAGATGGACTTCCGCCGCTGCCTGGAGGTGCAGACGCCCTATCTCGGCCCGGTCGTCGGCCAATATACCGACTGGACGCCGCTCGCCGACCGGCCGGGCTTTTTCCCCGAAGATATCGACCGCAGGAATCCCTGGCAGTTCAGAAACGTGCTGGTGCGGTGATCGCAGGCCCGAAACACCGATACGGGCAGCACGAAGCCGCCCGTATCGGGCTCAAGCAGTCTCGCTATTTTCGTTCCTCAGGCGGCCCGCCGCGCGGCGCCGCGCCGGTCGTTGACGGCGCCGCACGAGGCGCTTGCGCCGCGGGCGCAGGCGGAGCTGGCGTACGGGCAACCGGCGCTTGCGGTGGAGGAGCGGGAGCCCGTGCGGCGGGCGCTTGCGGCGGAGGAGCAGGCGCACGGGCGGCTTGCGGCGGTGCCGGCCGTGCCGCCGGAGCCGGCGCTTCGCGCGCCGACGGAACCGGCGGTTGCGGCCGCGCAGCCGCGGGAGGTGTGGCACGCTCATGCGAAGCCTGCGGCGGCGTCGCGCGGTTCTGCGGCAAACCGGACCCGCGGCGCTGCTCGGTGCCGGAATTCGGCTCGCGCGGTGGTGAAGGCGGCGCTGCTCCGGTCGTGGCCGGCGGCTGTCCTCGCTCGACCGGTGAGGTTTGCGGCGCACCGCGCGCACGCTGTTTCGCGTCCCGCCCGCGCTGTTCGGCGCCGAGGTTGGGCTGGGTTGGCGCCTGACCGGTGGTGGCGGCAGGCGGTTGGCCAGGCCGCTGTGCGGCCGGCGGCTGGTCGGACGGAGCCGCACCGCGGCGACGCTGTTCGACTTCGAGGTTGGGCTGCGCTGGCGCCTGACCGGTGGTGGCGGCAGGCGGCTGGCCGGGCCGCTGCGCGGCCGGCGGCTGATTGGATGGAGCCGCACCGCGGCGACGCTGGTCGGTGCCGAGGTTGGGCTGCGACGGCGCCTGACCGGAGGTGGCGGCCGGCGGTTGGCCCGGTTGCTGCGCTGCGCCCGGCGGCTGAGTCGACGGCGCCGCACCCGGCGGGCGCTGCTGACCCTGACCGGCAGGCGGGACCGCTTGCGACGGCGCCGTGCCCGTGGTGCCGGTAACGCCGGTCGCCGCGCGGGGCGGATTGTCGCCGAGACGGCCGTTCTCATTGCGCGCCAGCGGCTGCGGCGGCGGAACGTTGCGCGCCGGTTGCACCACGTTGGCGGTCTGCTGGACGGTGGTGGCTTGCCGGACGATCACGTCGCGGCGCTGACGAAGTTCGTCGGCGCGCACCAGGGTCGCACCCGGAAGCTCGGCCGTGCCGGCGAGCACGACCGGACGCACCTGGTAGGTGGGAATCGTACGGCCGACCGCGGCCGCCACGATGGCGGGCGGAATGCCGGGGTTCACCGCGAAATTGCGCTCGCGAATGATGACCGTGCGGTTCTCGACGACCGTCTGCTGGATCAATATCCGCGCTTCCGTCGGCGGCACCAGGACGGTGACGATCCTGGGCGTGACGAAGTCGCGGATACGCACGAAGTTCCAATAGTCCGGCTGCTCGACCACTTCGGCGATGATTTCTTCCGTCGGCATCGGCGCCCAGCCGATATGCTCGCGGCCGCGACGCCAATTGACGAAGCCCGGCCCCCATTCTTTGCCGGCAACCCAGACCCAGCCGCTGTCGCGCTCGAATACCCAGCGCCCATAGTGGAAGACGACCCAGCCCCATTGCGCTTCCGACTCGTCGGACACCCAGTACCAGCCGTAGTCATCGGAATAGACCCAATGACCCACGGTGTAGGGCCGCCAGTCGCGTGCCAGATGGGCCGGCACCCAAACCTCGCCCCAGCGCGAGTGCTGACGGAACTCGCCATAGGGTTCGAGCGCCGAGCGGAACTCGGCGGATATTTCGACGCGGGCTTGCGCGGCGGCAGGTGTCGTGAAGATGACGATGGGTGCCGCGATCCATAAGGCGGCCGCGGTCAGCAGCACCGCGATAGGGCGCATGATAGCGGACATGGTCCTACTCCAACGTAGATGGGTCTCACCATCAACCGGTGGTGCTGCCGGGGGTTCCGACCAAGCCTTCAAATAGCTGGTACCGTGGCGCACACGGCAAGACTCGGCGGCCAGAGGAAACGAGGGCAGAGTTGCGAGAAAGAGCGTAGGGCTGCGAGCCGACGCCTCACAGGCTGATCACGCCCGCCGCTCCATCCTCCGTCCCGAATCCGAGCCGCGTGCCGGCCGCGTTCCAGGCGAGGGCCGAGATCGGCGACGGCCCGGGCGCGCGCGCCAGGATTTCGGCGCCGTCCTCGACCCGGGTGAGCAGCATCATGCCGTCCTCATAGCCGATCGCGCATACCTCCTGCTTGGGATGGGCGGCGACGGCGGAGATGCGGTGCTCGGACGGACTGACCACTTTCGGCGATTTGCCCATCGGTCCGTCCTTGCCCCCGAATGGCCACACCACGAGCTGCGTCGCGCCCGAGGTCGCGAGCCACTTGGCGCCCGGCCCCCAGGTCATCGAGCGCACCTTGGTGGCGTATCCCGACATGCGCATGTGCTTGCCGTCGACCAGCCGCCAGCCGTGCAATTGCGGCTCCTGCATCGCGGTGACCAGGAAGCGGCCGTCGGGCGAGAACGCCACGTCGAGATGAGAGCCCTTCCATTCGAGCTTTTCCGGCTTGGCGTCGGGCGCATTGGGAAACCACAGCGTCGCACCGTTGTAGTGCGCGACCGCGAGGCGGAACCCTTTCGGTGCGAAGGCCAGTCCGCCCGGGCTGGACGGCAGGTCGAGCACGCGCTCGCCTTTCGGGATGCGCACGTAAGCCTGCTTGCCGGACGACCACGCCATGCCGTCGGGGCTGAGCGCCACGTGGTCGATCCAGCGCCGTTTGTCATCGGTCGCCACGGTTTCGCTCCGGGCGTCCGGACCGGTCGCCACCACCTTGCCGTCGTCGCCGCCTGTCAGGATGCGCTTTCCGTCGGACGCCGATCCGAGGATCGCGCCGCCATGGACCGGCACGCGCCGCTCCTCGCTGTCGCGCCAGAACACGAGCGCCTCCTCGCCGAGCACGAAGACGGGATCATCGCCGAGAAAATGCACCGCCACCACGGCCGCGCCGACCGATAGCGGGCGAATGCGATCGGCGATCGAGGTGGTCTCGCTGCGGGTGTCGGTCATATTCCTCCGTCATCGTCCGCGAGCGCAGACGATCCAGCATCAGGGGCTACTGGACGCTCCGCTTTCGCGCAGCATGACGCATGCGGGATTCACGCCACGCACTCCGAAAAGCCCTTGCGGATCATCTCTTCCGGCATCTCACGGCCGATGAAGACGGCGCGGCTCGCGCGCTCTTCGCCGTCCTTCCAGGGACGCTGATGGTCGCCGTCGAGGATCATGTGGACGCCCTGGAATACGAAGCGCTCGGGATCGTCCTTGAACGACAGGATGCCCTTGCAGCGCAGGATCTTCTGGCCCTCCTGGGCGACCAGGTTCTGGATCCAGGGAAAGAATTTGTCGGGATCGAGCGGCTGCTCGGTCTTGAGCGAGAAAGACTGCATATCCTCGTCGTGATAGTGCTTGAGCCCGCCATGGTCGTGATCGTGGTGATGGTCGTGGCCATGCTCATGATCATGCTGGTGATCATGGTCGTGGTGGTGATCGTGCCCGTCCTCGCGCTCCAGGAAAGCCGGCTCGATGTCCAGGATGCGGTCGAGATCGAAGGCGTTGCGGCCGAGCACCTCGGACAGCGGGATGGCGCAACGTTCGGTGCGGTGGACCTTCGCATAAGGATTGATGCCGCGGATGCGCGCCTCGACCTCGCGCAGGTCGGCCTCGCTGACCAGGTCGGTCTTGTTGATCAGGATCACGTCCGCGAAGGCGATCTGGTTCTTGGCCTCGGGCGCGTCGCGCAGCCGGTCCTTGAGCCATTTGGCGTCGGCGACCGTGACCACGGCGTCGAGCTTCGCCCGCTTGCCGACATTCTCGTCGACGAAAAAGGTCTGCGCCACCGGGGCCGGGTCGGCCAAGCCGGTGGTCTCGACGATGATGGCGTCGAATTTGCCTTTGCGGCGCATCAGCCCGTCGATGATGCGGATGAGATCGCCGCGCACGGTGCAGCAGATGCAGCCGTTGTTCATCTCAAAGACTTCCTCGTCGGCGCCCACGACCAACTCGTTGTCGATGCCGATCTCGCCGAACTCGTTGACGATGACGGCGTATTTCTGACCGTGCGGCTCGGACAGGATGCGGTTGAGAAGCGTCGTCTTGCCGGCGCCGAGATAGCCGGTGAGCACGGTGACGGGAATTTTGTCGGTCATGGGTTACTCCGTTGGGGGCTCTATATAGGGGATCACCGGGCGGCTAGAAATCCCTCCGGGGCGCCTCTGTTGCGCTCACGCAGGCCGTTAACCAAGGGTCCCGCCCGGCGGGACGGACCAAAATGCCGCCCAATCGTCGGCTCGCCGAGATCGCGGACCGTATCGACCGCCTGACCGCGGCGATCGGACGGACCGTCATGTGGTGCGGGCTCGCCATGGTGGTGCTTCAGGTCATGGTGGTGCTGATGCGCTACGTGCTGGGCGTCGGCTCGATCTGGCTCTCCGAGGCGATCGTCTATGCGCATGCCACGCTGTTCATGGGGGCGTCAGCCTGGACGCTGCAGCAGGGCGGCCATGTGCGGGTCGATATCTTCTATGCAGACGCCGCGCCGCGCAGCCGGGCCGTCGTCGACCTCCTCGGCGCGGTCGTGCTGCTGCTGCCCTTCTGCTGCGTGCTGGCCTGGTTCGCGCTGCCCTATGTGGGGCGCTCCTGGGCGATCCTCGAACGGTCGCGCGAGGCGAGCGGTCTGCCGCTGGTCTTTTTGCTCAAGACCTTGATCCCCGTTTTTGCAGTCCTGCTCGGCCTGCAGGGGATCGCGCAGGCGATCCGCGCCGCGCTGGTGCTCACGGGGGGCGCGACGGCCGAGGCGGACCACTGAGATGGGCCTGCCCGAAGTCCTCGCCATTCTGCTGGTGGCTTGCGTCTGCGTGCTGCTGCTGGCCGGCTATCCGGTCGCGCTGACGCTCGGCGGGGTGGCGTTGATCTTCGCGGTCCTGGGCGACGTCCTCGGGGTGATGCGCTTCTCGCTCCTCGGCGCGCTGCCGCCGCGGGTGTTCGGCGTGATGACCAATGAGGTCCTGCTCGCGATCCCGCTGTTCGTGTTCATGGGCGTCATGCTCGAGCGCTCCCGTATCGCCGAGGATCTGCTCGAGACCATGGGCCGGCTGTTCGGCAGCCTCACCGGCGGGCTCGCGATCTCGGTGACCATCGTGGGCTTGCTGCTCGCGGCCGCCAAGGGCGTGGTCGGCGCGACCGTGGTGACGATGGGGCTCATCACGCTGCCCGCGATGCTCCGCTACGGCTACGATCCGCGGCTCGCGGCCGGAACCGTGGCGGCGACCGCGACGCTCGCGCAGATCATGCCGCCCGCGACCGTGCTGGTGTTGCTCGGCGACCAGCTCAACACCGCCTATCAGGCGGCGCAGCTCCAGCAAGGCAAGTTCGCGCCCGATCAGGTCTCGGTCGGCGATCTGTTCGCCGGCGCGATCCTGCCGGCCTTGGGGCTGGTCGCGCTCTATCTGTTGTTTCAGGTCGCGGTCGCGCTGCTGCGGCCGCAGGCCTGCCCGGCGATTCCGCCGCAGGCCGATGCGCCGGAAGGCGCCGCGATGATCCGCCGCCTGCTCGAGGTGCTGGTCGCGCCGGTCGGGCTGATCGTGGTGGTGCTCGGCTCGATCCTGGGCGGCCTCGCGACCCCGACCGAGGCGGCCGCCGTCGGGGCCTTCGGGGCGATGCTGCTCACCGCCCGCAAGGTCGATCCCGCCGCCTCCGGGCCGGCCATGATCGCGGTGGTGGCGATCGCCGCCCTGCTGGCGCTGCGCTCGCTGGTCGATCTGCGGCTCGGCCGCACCGACGGCGGCGCGATGGGTCCGGTCGCCATCGCGGCAGCCTTCGTGCTGCTCGCCGCTGTCGCCCATGGGACCTTCGCCGCCGTCGTGACGATCGGGCGCGCCAAGATCCTGGGTCCCGTGCTGGCGTCCACCACTCACATCACCACGATGATCTTCACGATCCTGATCGGCGCCACCCTGTTCAGCCTGGTGTTCCGCGGACTCGGCGGCGACGACATGGTGCATCGCGCCCTCGCCGATCTGCCCGGCGGAACGGGCGGCGCGATCCTCACCGTGATGGTGGCGATGTTCGCGCTCGGCTTCGTGATGGACGCCTTCGAGATCATCTTCGTGGTGGTGCCGATCGTGGCGCCCGCGCTGCTGCGGATGCCGGGCGTCGATCCGGTCTGGCTCGGCATCATGATGGCGGTGAACCTGCAGACGTCCTATCTGCACCCGCCGCTCGGGGCCACGCTATTCTACCTGCGCGGCGTGGCGCCGCCGCAGATCACCACGCTGCACATCTATGTCGGGGTCATCCCGTTCGTGCTGATCCAGCTTTTCATGCTGGTGGTGCTGTGGTTCTGGCCGGGGCTCGTGAGCTGGCTCCCGCATCTCCTGTCGGGGCGGTGAGGCGCCGTCAGTATCTGGCGGCGATCGGCGCCGTCCAGTACGGGCCGGTCTGCGGCAAGCCACACCGCGTGTACCAGGCCCGGTTCTGAAAATTCCACTTCAGGCAGCCGGCGTCATAGAGCCGCCATCCGCTGCCGTATTCCAGCTGCGAATAGGCATAGTGGCCGGGGCGGATGCCGCGGGCTTCGGCGGATGACCACGGCAAGGCGCCAAGGATCGCCGCGCCCGTCACCAGGAAAATCGCTTTTCGCATCGGGTTCACGGATTGCCCCCTTCAGTAGATCGACCGCATGATCTAATGCCATTGCGCCCTGCGGTTCAAGAGCCGCGCCGTGACAGGACACCCTTGCGATGAAAGCAGCCGAACTGTTCGACCTCAGCGGCCGGGTCGCCATGGTGACGGGCGCGTCAAGCGGCCTCGGCGCCCGCTTTGCCATGGTGCTGGCCGAGAATGGCGCCGCGGTCGCCCTGGTGGCGCGGCGCGCCGAGCGGCTCGCCGCGCTCAAACACAAGATCGTGGCGGCGGGCGGGCGCGCGGTCACCATCACGGCCGACGTGCTCGACCGCGCCGCGATGACGCGCGCCTTCGACGAGGCCGAGAAGGCGTTCGGCACCGTCACGATCCTGGTGAACAACGCGGGAGTCGCCCACGCGGGCCGCGCGGTCGATCTGCCCGAGACGGAATGGCGGCGCGTGCTGTCGACCAATCTCGACGCCGTGTTCTATTGGGCGCAGGAGGGCGCGAGGCGCATGCTCGCCGCCGGCCAAAAAGGCGCGATCGTCAATATCGCATCGGTGCTCGGCTTCGGGGTCGCCAAGGGCGTGGTCGCCTATACGACCGCCAAGGCCGGGGTGATCCAGCTCACCAAGGCGCTCGGCCTCGAGCTCGCCTTCAAGGGCGTGCGGGTCAATGCGATCGCGCCCGGCTGGTTCGTCACCGAGCTCAACCACGCCTATCTCACCAGCCCGGAGGGCAAGGCGCTCACGCGCGACATTCCGGTCGGCCGGTTCGGTCGGGACGGCGACCTCGACGGGGCGCTGCTGCTGCTGGTCTCGGACGCGGGAAGCTATATGGCGGGTGCGACGATCGTGGTGGACGGCGGCCAGATGGTCGCGTTGCGCGGCTAACGAGGGACAAGGACCATGATCGACTTCACGCTGCCGCCCGAGACCGAGGATCTCCGCCTGCGCGTGCGCGCTTTCGTCGAGGCGCACGTGCTGCCGCTCGAGAGCGATCCGGAGAACTTCTCCGAGCACGAGAATATCCCGCTCGCGCGCCTGGCGCCGGTGCGGGCCAAGGCGCGCGCGGCCGGCCTGTGGGCTCCGCAGGCGCCCAAGGAATTCGGCGGCATGGCGCTGCCGATCGTCTCCTGGGCGGTGATGTATGAGGAGGCGGCGCGCTCGGTGTTCGGCGCGCTCGCCTTCAACTGCATGGCGCCCGACGACGGCAACATGAATCTGCTCGCCAAGGTCGGCACGCCGGCCCAGAAGGAAAAATGGCTGCGTCCGATCGTGGACGGCAAGGTCATTTCCGCCTTCGCGATGACCGAGCCGGCGCCCGGCGGCGGTTCCGATCCCGGCATGATCCAGACGCGGGCCACGCGGCGCGGCGACAAATGGGTCATCAGCGGCCGCAAGTGGTTCATCACCGGGGCGGGCGCGGCCGAGCATTTCATCGTGGTGGCGCGCACCTCCGACGATCCGCGCCATGGCCTCACCGCCTTCCTGTTCCACCGCGACCAGCCCGGCTGGCGGATCGTGCGTCGCATCGAGATCATGGGGCCGGAAGAGCACGGCGGCCATTGCGAGCTCGCGTTCGACGGGCTCGAGGTCCCCGACGAGAATGTCGTGCTCAAGGTCGGCGACGGGCTGCGGGTGACGCAGATCCGCCTGGGGCCCGCGCGGCTCACCCATTGCATGCGCTGGCTCGGCCTGTCGAAGCGCTGCCTGGAAATCGCGCAGGAATATGTCGGCCGGCGCGAGGGTTTCGGCGTCAAGCTGGCGGACCGCGAAAGC
>Ga0137415_10004743_pt1 | contig 13447 bp, 12 predicted proteins | sample CZODoug3_1_1_16f_FD_183082 | JGI IMG/M metagenome (GOLD analysis project Ga0137415, IMG submission 183082) | Vadose zone soil fungal communities from Angelo Coast Range Reserve, California, USA - CZODoug3_1_1_16fungal (Hybrid Assembly) | ecosystem: Environmental > Terrestrial > Soil > Vadose... | reverse complement strand
GCCGCCTTCCTGCGCAGCCGCTGCGCGATGAAGCCGACGAAGCCGTCGGGCATGGTGAGGATGACGATGATCACCAGCACGCCGTACACCAGGAGGTGCGCCGAGCTGAGCGATGCCCGCAGCGCCTCGGAGAGAAGGACCACCACCACCGCGCCGATCACCGGACCGGCCACCGTGCCGATGCCTCCGATGATGCAGGTGAGCACCATCTGGATCGACACCTCGATCCCGAACACGCCTTGCGGCTCGATGAACCCGATGTAGAAGGCGGCGAAGCTTCCCGCCAGCGCGGTGCAGGCCGCGGAGATGGCGAGCCCGGTATTCTTGGAGAGGGTGAGGGGGATTCCGAGCGAGTGCGCCGCGTCCTGGTCCTCGCGGATGGCCTGCAGGTAGTACCCGAGCTTGCTCCGCTTCACCAGGAAGTTCACCGCGATGCAGAAGAGCGCCATCGCGAGGCCCATGTAGAAGTAAGGGATCTTGCTGTTCCAGTCGGTGATCACCGTCCCGCCCAGGCGCAGCGGCGGCACGTCCGCCGCGAGGATGCCCTCGGCGCCGTTGGTCAACTCCTTCCAGTTCAGGGCGGCCAGCCGGATGATCTCCGCGACCGCGATGCTGGCGAGCACGAAGTAAGGGCCTCGCAGGCGGAAGGTGATCCACCCGACCGCCACCGCGATGATCACCGCGACGGCGACGGCCACCCACACGCCGAACCAAGGCGCGATCGCCTTGCGCTGCAGCAGGATGAACGCTCCATACGCGCCGAGCCCGTACCAGGCGGCGTGGCCGACCGAGTACTGCCCGGCGAAGCCGCCGATGATGTTCCAGCTCTCCCCGAGAGCGATGGCGATGAAGAGCAGGATGAAGATGTGCAGCGCGTAGGGGCTTTGCACCCAGAGGGGGACGAGGGCGAGCGCGACTGCGGCGATGGTCCAGGGGAGGAGCGTCCTCACATGCGGCTCTTTCCGAGGAGGCCCGAAGGCTTGAGCAGCAGGACGAGCAGGAAGATGACGTAGACGCAGAGGTCCTTCATGTCGGCAGCGATGTAGACCGCGGCGAGGCTCTCGCTCATCCCGATGAGGATGCCTCCCAGTGCCGCCCCGATGATGCTGCCCATCCCGCCCAGCACCACCACCACGAAGGCCTTGAGGGTGAAGGCGCCGCCGACTTGCGGATAGATGTAGTAGATGGGCGCGACCAGCGCCCCGGCGGCCCCCGCCAGCGCGGATCCCAGCCCGAAAGCGAGCACGCCCATGAACCGGACGTTCACGCCCATCAGCTGCGCCGCATCGCGATCCTGCGCGGTGGCGCGGATGGCGTGGCCCGTATCCGTCTTCACCAGGAACCAGTAGAGCGCGGCGGTGATGACGCCCGTGATCAGGAAGCAGAAGAGCAGTGGCGTGGAGAGCCGGATGACGCCCAGCGCTACGCTCGACGATGAGTAGCTGGTGGAGAGGATCCGGTAGTCGCTGGTGAAGACCAGCATCGCCGTGTTGGACAGCACCAGCCCGATGCCGATGGTGAGCAGGATCTGGTTCTGCGGCAGCGCATCGAGGACCCGGTTGATCAGCGTCCGCTGCAGCAGCGCCCCGAGGAGGAACAGCGCCGGCATGGTCAACACCACCGAGAGGAACGGATCGATTCCCGCCAGCACGAAGAGCCAGAACGTGCAGTACATCCCCACCATCACCAGCTCGCCCTGCGCGAAGTTGATCACGCGCATGACGCCGAAGATCAGCGTCAGCCCGATGCCGATCAGCGAGTAGACGCCGCCGATGAGGATGCCGCTTAGGGCGGACTGGAGGAACACCGCCATTCAGGGCTCCGCTCGCAGGCCGGCGATGACGGCTTCGGCCTCTTGAACGATCTGCGCGACGAGCTCGCGGGCCGGCATCTCGCGCGCGAGCAGGGCCGCCTGTCCGGCCCAGAGCGAGAGGAAGCCGGGATCGCCGAGCTTCGCCGCTGCGGCGCGGATCTCGCGGGTGAGCGGGTTCTGGGCCGGGTAGGGCGCGATCGGCGCGCCCGACATCTCACGCGTGAACCGGTTCGAGAGGCCCCGGGCGGCGCGGCCCGAGAACGCCCGCGTGATCACGGTCGCGTCGTCGCGGGCTTCCCGCAGCGCCGCGCGGTAGGGAGCGCTGGTTCCCGCTTCCGGGCAGCGGAGGAAAGCGGTCCCGAGCGACACCGCGCTGGCGCCGAGCGCGAGGGCGGCGGCGAATCCGCGGCCGTCCATGATCCCGCCGGCGGCGATCACGGGGGCTCGCACGGCATCGACGACCTGGGGCACGAGGGCGAGGGTGCCGATCAGCGGGGGCTCCGCATCTCGATCGAAGGTGCCGCGATGGCCGCCCGCTTCCGCTCCCTGGGCGCAGACGAAGTCGACGCCGGATTGCTCGAGGGCGCGCGCCTCGGCGACCGTCGTGGCGGTGCCCATCGTGGCGATCCCGGCCTTGCGGCAGGCGTCGAGCATCTCCCGCGGCGGGATGCCGAAGGTGAAGCTGAACACGGGCACACGTTCTTCGAGGATCACCGGGAATGCTTCGCGCAGCGTGACCAGGGGAGCGGGCGGGGAAGGCGGCGGAAGGCCGAGCTGCGCCCTGTACGCGGCGACCGCCTCCTGGGCGGTGCGCAAGGTCTGCTCGTCTACAGCCGCGCCGTCGTCGGCGAAGAGGTTGATCGCGAACGGGCGCGACGTCGCCGCCCGGATGGCCCGGATGTCATCGCGCAGCTTTGCCGGGGGGAGATAGGCCCCGCCGTGGGAGCCGAGCCCGCCTGCCTCGCTCACCGCGGCGCAGAGGGCAGGCGTGGAAGGACCGCCTGCCATGGGCGCGAGCACGAGCGGATGCTGAACGCCCATGCGCCCCGTGAAAGCCGTGGGTCGCATCGCGCGGAGCCTAGCACTTCCCGCTTACGCGGGACGTGATGCTGCTTCGCGTGCCACCCGCGCCTCCTCGGCCTTCCTCTCCGAGACGTGGATCGGCTCCCAGATGCTGATCTTGTTCGTCTCCGGCATCAGGAACAGCGCGAGCACGAAACAGACGGCGGGGAGCGCAATGGGATAGATCAGCGCCGCGCCCACGCTCCCGGTCGAGAGATACGCGGAGGTCGTGATGATGGGCACGAGGCCCCCTCCCCAGCCGTTGCCGATGTGGTACGGCACCGAGACCGAGGTGTAGCGGATGCGCCCGGGGAAGAATTCCGCGAGAAACGCCGCGATGGGGCCGTAGGTCATCCCCACGTAATTGACCAGGATCGCGACGATGAAAATCGCCATCGCGTAGTTGACCGCCCCGGGATTGGTGAACCGGCCGAGCAAGGAGTAGAGCGGGTAGTACGTGAGCGAGGCGAGGGCCATCCCGCTGAGGATGATCGGCTTGCGGCCGATCTTGTCGGAGAGCCAGCCCCAGAAAATCAGCGTCGGCGTGGCGATGAGGAGGGCAGCGCCGACGATATAGCTGGAGGTCAGGACGTCCAGCTTCTTCACCGTCTGCAGGAAGTAGAGCGCCCAGAACTGTCCGCTGTACCAGACGCAGCCCTGTCCCAGGACGACGATGGTCGCGATGCCGACGTATTTGATGTTGCTGCTGAGGAACGCCTGACGCCATGGATTGGTCGCGGTCTGCCCCCTCGCCTTGATGTCCTGGAAGATGGGCGTCTCCTGCAGCGAGAGCCGGATGTAGACGGCGATCATGACCAGCAGGAGCGAGATGATGAATGGGATGCGCCAGCCCCAATCCTGGAATTTCTCGGTACCGAGCGCCGTGCGGGTACCGATGATCACCGCGAGCGAGACGACGATCCCCAGCGTGGGCGAAGTCTGGAGCCATCCGGTGTAGTAACCGCGCTTCGCGTCCGAGATGTGCTCGGCGACGTAGGTGATGGCGCCGCCGTATTCGCCGCCGAGGCAGAGGCCCTGGATGAGGCGCAGGGCGAAGAGCAGGATCGCCGCCAAGATCCCGATCTTGGCGTACGTGGGAATCACGCCGATGAGCGCCGTGGAGAGACCCATGCCGCTCAGCGTGACGAGGAACGTGTACTTGCGGCCGACCTTGTCGCCCACCCAGCCGAACACGAACGCGCCGAGCGGTCGGATGAGGAAACCGATGGAGAAGAGGGCCACCGTGCTGAGGAAGGCGGCTACCGGGTGGCTCTTTTCGAAGAACTTGACCGAGAGGATCGCGGCCAGGCTTCCGAAGATGTAGAAGTCGTACCACTCGATGACGTTGCCGACCGCTGCGGCGATGACGACGCGGCGGAGCTCTTTCGCTGCAATGTTCGGTGCCGGCATCCGTCCTCCGGGCGCGCCCGAAAGCGAGGCGGGTTTGCGTTGAGCGACTATGGTCTGCGGCAGGCGGAACGAACAATTACTACAACACGCGACAGTACGAGTTGCGACGATCGTCTGTCAAGCAACGCCACGACAGGCTCTTTCGAGCGCACGGTTTTGGAATGTTTGATTTTCGCAAATGAGGCGAGAGCCGTTTTCGGGCTCAGGCCTGTTGATCGCGTTCGTGGCGGAGCTGCTCTTCCCGGACGAGCCGGGTGACTGACCGCAGGGCGTCGGCGAACCCGGGCGTCGCTTCGTCGCGCGGACGGGGAAGCGCGACGGGCACGATTTTCTTCACCGTTCCGGGACGATACGTCATGACGACGACGCGGTCCGCGAGCAGCAGCGACTCTTCGATGCCATGCGTCACGAACACGATGGTCTGCTTCAACTCCGTCCAGATGCGGAGCAATTCGTCCTGCATCGACCGGCGCGTCAGGGCGTCGAGAGCGCCGAAAGGCTCGTCCATCAACAGCATTGGCGCGTCGAGCGCCAGCGCGCGGGCGAGGGCGACCCTCTGCCGCATGCCTCCGGAGAGGTCCTTCGGATAGCGGTCGCCGAATCCGCGTAGCGCCAGCTTGTCGAGCAGTGCGTCGGCCTTCTGGTACGCGCCGCGGTCCCCGCGGATCTGCAGGCCGAAGGAGACGTTCTCGCGCACGGTCATCCAGGGAAATAGTGCGTATTCCTGGAAGACCATCGCCCGCGCCGGCTCGGGCTGGAGCACCCGCTTGCCGAAGGCGAGGATCTCCCCCGAGCTCGGCCGCGTGAACCCGGCGATGGCGTTCAGCAGCGTGGACTTGCCGCAGCCGGACGGCCCGAGCAGGCAGACGAACTCGCCCGCGGCGACGTCCAGATCGATGCGATCGAGCGCGACGATGCCGCCGAACTCCTTGCGCACGCCCCGGACCTGGATGGCGGCCTCAGGCATGCTCGAGCCCGCGGTGCCAGCGCAGCAGGCGATGGTTGATCCGGGCCATCACCGTGTCGATGGCGAGGCCGATCACGCCGATGGAGATCATGCCCGCGAGGATCTTGTCGCTCCAGAAGTATTCGCGCGCCTCGAGAATCCGGTACCCGAGGCCGCTGTTGACGGCGATCATCTCCGCCACGATCACCACGATGAACGCCACCCCGATGCCGACCCGCATCCCGGAGAGGATCGACGGCATCGCTGCGGGAAAAAGCACGCGCCAGAAGAGGGTCCGTGCCGGAGCGCCGAGGTTCTGCGCCGCGCGGACGTAGATGGCGTCCACCGTGCGCACGCCCGCGATGGTGTTCATCAGCACCGGGAAGAAGGCGCCCAGCGAGATGAGGAAGAAGGCGGGCGGGTTCCCCAGGCCGAACCAGAGGATGGCGAGGGGGATGAAAGCGATGGGCGGGATCGGACGCAGCAGTTGCACGATCGGGTTGAGCAGCTCGTAGACGCGGTCGCGCGCGCCCATCCAGAGGCCGAGCGGAAGCGCGAGGCCCGCGCCGATGGCAAATCCGACGAAGACACGCAAGAGCGTCGCCACCGCGTCGCGCGGCAGCTCGCCGGTGACCAGGTACTCCCACCACTTGCGCGCCACCTGCGAGGGAGGAGGGAGGATCGCCGGGCTCACGTGCGCGGCGCGGCAGACGATTTCCCAGACGGCGAGCGCGGCGGCGATCACCGCGATGGAGCGCAACGCTCTCATTTGACCCCGGCGGCGCGCTTGGCTTCCTGCAGCAGATCGAGCTTGACGAACTCCTCCGCCTTGGGTGTGCGGGACATCTTCCCGACGCCGTACTTCGTCATCAGGTCGGCGGTGATCTGCACCTGCTCCGGCGTGATGTCGTACGTGAAGGCCGCGTTGCCCATCGCGTCCTTGTATTCATCGGCGGTGAGCGCCCCGCGGAACATCTTCTCCCGGACGTATTTCTCCGCCTCGTCCGGCTTGTCGATGAACTCTTTCGTCGCTTCGACGAAGCACCTCATCGTCCGCAGCGCGACGTCGCGGTTGCCGTAGAGCTTCTCGGTCATCACCAGCGCGCGCACCGGCTCGCCGATCGGCGTGTCGTACGGCTTCACCAGCTCGACGGCGTACCCTTGGCGGATGGCCTGCGAGGATTGCGGCTCGCTCTGGCTGATGGCGTCGAGCTGTCCCGACTGGAGCGCCTGGTTCAGATCGGCGTAGGCGAGGAACATGATGCGCACGTCCTTGCCGGACTGGTCGCTCCAGGTCAGGCCCGTCTTGGCCAGCTCGGCATAGAGCAGGAGCTCCTGGGCGCCGCCGCGCGCGGTTCCCACCTTCTTGCCCTTCAGATCGGCGAGCCTGGTCACTCCGCCGTCCTTGCGGGCGAGGATGCGCGCGCCGCCTTTGGCGAAACCCGCGACCACGAGCACGGGGGCGCCGGAGGCCCGCCCGGCGATCGCTCCGTCGAGCGCACTGGCGGCCAGATCGATCTCCCCGGCGAGGATGCCGGGCACGATGTCCAGGCCCTTTGCGAACATGCGCTCTTCCAGGCGGATGCCGTGCTTGGGGCAGATCTCTTTCATGTGCGAGACGGCGCCATAGTGCGCGAACTTGAGGTTGCCGAGGCGGACCACATCTTCGCCGCGGGCTGCCAAGGCCACGCTCAGCGCGAGGATGAAGGGGCGCATGGCGGCGCAGTCTAACACTTGCGGGGACACCATCTTCAGACTCCGATACCGCCAACAATTGCGGAGACCCGGCTTGAAGAACGCAAAGAGAAGTGGTTTGGGTATCGCGCCATGCGAACTCCGAACCGCGCTCTGGTCCTCTGCGCGCTGGCGCTCGGCGCGTGCAAGCAGCCGTCCACCGACCAGGCGCAGCAGCCGTCAGGTGGTTCGACCGCCGCCACGGCACCGTCCGGTTCGGAGATCCTCATCGGAGCGACGCTCCCGCTCACCGGCTCGGAGGCGCGCATCGGAGGGTTCTACAAGGAGGGATACGATCTCGCGTTCGAGGAGGCGAACCAGAACGGCGGTGTCTCCGTCGGCGGGAAGAAGATGCAGGTCCGGCTGACGCTGCTCGACGACACCAGCACGCAGGCCACCGCGGCGTCGCTGGCGGATCGGCTGATCAACAGCGACAAGGTGCAGTTCCTGCTCGGCACGTACTCGAGCCACCTCGTCGAAGCGCAGAGCGTCGTCGCCGAACAGAACCACGTGCCGTACGTGAACGGCGGGGGCGGGGCGAAGGAGATCTACAAGCGCGGCTTCAAGTACCTGTTCGGCCTGCTCGCTCCGGTGCAACTGCTCTCCACCGCGCTGATGGAGTGGATCGACTCGCAACAGCAGGCGGGCAAGGTGCCGAAGCCGGCGAAGATCGCGGTGCTCTGGGAGAACACGGCGCACGGCAAGGACTTCCGCTCCGGCGTGAGCGACTTCGGCGACAAGCACAAGGACGCATACCAGGTCGCCGTCGACGAGTCGTTCGAGCTGAACGGCAAGGACTTCTCCGCGCTGCTCGGCAAGGTGAAGAGCGCGGGCGTCGACTTGTTCCTCGCCGACGCGCACCTGCCCGACTACATCACCATGCAACGCCAGTACGTGACGCTCGGCCTCTGCCACAAGGTGCAGAGCTACGGCGCGCGCGGCAGCGAGAAGCAGGCGGCCGAGGCGCTCGGCGCCGAGCACGTGCGGTACATCCTCTCCGCAGTCTGGTGGAACGCCCAGCTCGGCACCCAGGGCATCACCAAGAAGTTCGTCGACGCGTTCAAGGCGAAGCAGAAGCGCGATCCGGAGTGGTACCAGGCCGTGGCTTACGAGACGGCGCGCGCCCTCTTCCTCGGGATCGAGAAGGCGGCAACGCTGGATCGCGACAATGTGCGCGACGCGCTCGCGGCGCTGGACGTCGAATCGATCCTTCCCGGCGGCAAGCTGCAGTTCAAGCAGCAGGACGGCCAGCAGGCGATCTATCCGTTCGTGGTGCAGCAGAACCAGCCCGACGGCAGCTCGCCGATCGTCTGGCCGAAGGAGTCGGCGAAGAGCAGCGGCTCGCCCAACCCAGGCTGCAAATGATGGGTCAGGTCACGGACCTGGCGGTCTCCGCGATCCTGCTCGCGGGACTGTACGCCACCATGGCGTACGGCCTCGGCTTGATCTACGGCGTGCTCAGGATCGTCAACCTGAACCACGGCGGCATGATCATGGCAGGCGCGTACGCCGGCTGGTGGCTGCACGCGCAGTTCGGGATCGACCCGTACCTCTCGCTGATCCCCGTCTCCGCGCTGGCGTTCGTCGTCGGCGTGGTGATCTATCGTCTGCTCGTCCGGCGGCTTCCCCGCGGCGCGGCCGGAGGCGTTCAGTCCCTGCTGCTGCTCTTCGGCGTCTGGCTGGTGCTTCGCAACGCCGCATATCTGCTCTTCTCCGGCAACGATCAGACCATTCGCACTTCGTACTCGACGCGAGCGGTTTCGCTCGCCGGCGCGTTTCTCTCGGTGAACCGGCTGGCGGTCTTTGCGCTCGCGCTGCTGGTCCTGCTGGCGCTTCACCTGCTGCTCACGCGCACGTATCTCGGCAAGGCGATCCGGGCCGTGGCGCAGAACCCGGACAGTTGCACGCTGGTGGGAGTGCCGGTGGAGCGGATCTACGCGCTCACCTTCGGGCTGGGAACGGCGCTCGCCGCTCTCGCCGGGCTCCTCGCCGCCACCCTGTTCTCGTTCAACCCGGACTTCGGCGCGACGGAGCTGCTCAAGTCGTTCGTGGTGGTCGTGCTCGGCGGGCTCGGAAGCGTGGCTGGAACCGCGGTCGCGGCGCTGATCCTCGCGGCCGTGGAAGTCTTCGCCATCCTGGCGCTGCCCGCGTACCTCACCGCCGCCGTCGGGTTCGTGCTGCTGGTCCTGGTGCTCGTCGTCCGTCCCGGCGGTCTGTTCGGCCAGCGTGTGCTCGGATGAAACGCATCCTGCCGCCATGGGTCCGGCCGCGGGCCCTCATCGCAGTGGCGGCCGCAGCCGCGATCCTCGCTGTCCTGCCGCTCTTCCACGGGCACCGTTACTGGCACAACCAGCTCACCGAGACCTTGCTGGCGATCGCGACTGCCCTCGCCTGGAACTGGCTCGGCGGATACCTGGGGCAGGTGAGCTTCGGCCATGCCGCGATGTTTGGCGTGGGCGGATTCCTCGCTGCGCGTCTCCAGATTACGCTCGGCGTGCCGATGATCGCTGCCTGGATCGGCGCGGGCGTCATCGCCGGCCTCTATGCCCTGGTCTGGGGACACCCGACGCTCCGTCTTCGCGGTCCGTACTTCTCCATCGCCACCATCGGCGTGGGAGAAGCGACGCGCCTCATCTGCACGTATTGGGTCTGGCTGACGGGCGGCTCGTCCGGGATGTCGCTGCCCGTCCAGGTGCAGCTCAAGTACCAGCTCTACTGGTACGCGCTCGCCCTGGCGCTGATCGCGCTCGCAGCCTCGTACGCGCTGAGGCGTTCGCCGCTCGGCCTTGCGCTGCTCGCGATCAAGAGCGACGTGGACGCCGCGGGCGACGTGGGCGTGTCGTCGGTCCGGCTGCAGGACCTGGTGCTCTTCCTCTCCGGGATGACGATGGGCGTCTGCGGCGGGTTCTACGCCTCGTACTACAGCTTCATCGAACCCGGAGACATGTTCGGATTCGCGCGGAGCATCTCGTTCGTCCTGATGGGCGTGATCGGCGGGATCGGCACCATCGCCGGACCGGCCATCGGCGCCGTGATCTTCGTGCTGCTGCGGAATTCCCTGATCGCCACCTATCCGCAGCTCTATCTCGGGCTCTACGGCCTCCTGCTGATCTTCGTCATCCTCTTCGAGCCGCTCGGCCTCACGGGGCTGTACATGCGCGTCCTGCGCCGCGCCCGCCCGGACCTCGGCGTCACCGGCATGTCGGCTCCGGAGCCGGCGGCCCCGGCCACCGGCGTCACGCCCGCGCCGGTGGAGCAGCGGGAGGCGAAATGACGGCCGTCCTGCGGGCGGAAGGGCTCAGCAAGCGGTTCGGCGGCCTGAAAGCGAACGACAACGTCACCCTGTCGCTGGAGAAGGGACAGATCCTCGGGCTGATCGGCCCGAACGGAGCGGGAAAGAGCACCTGCTTCGCCATGCTCGCCGGCTCCATCCCTCCGACCTCGGGGCGCGTGTTCCTCGGCGACCAGGAGATCACCGGCAAGCCTGCGTTTCGCGTCGCCCGCGCCGGGGTGGTCCGCACGCACCAGATCGTCCGCCCATTCGCGAATCTCACCGTGATCGAGAACTGCACGGTGGCGGCGGCGCAGTGCTCCGGCCGCGACGATGTCGGCTCGCGCGAGCTCGCGCGCGAGATGCTGCGGTTCGTCGGCTTGGAGAAGCGGCGCAACGACTACCCCCCGGGGCTGACGCTGGCGCACCGGAAGAAGCTGGAGATGGCGCGCGCGCTCTCCTGCGCGCCGAAGGCGCTGCTGCTCGACGAGGTGATCGCCGGAGTGAATCCCGTCGAAGCGCGGGAGATGGTGGCGCTGATCCGGCGGATTCGCGACGACAAAGGCATCTCGATCCTGATGATCGAGCACGTGATGGCCGCCGTGATGAGCGTCTGCGAGCACGTGGTGGTGCTCGACGCCGGCAAGCTGATCGCCGCCGGCGCGCCGAAGGAAGTGGTGCAGAACGCGGCGGTGATCGAAGCGTACCTGGGGAAGAAGCATGCTTGAGGTGCGCAAGATCGACGCCGGGTACGGCGACGTGCAGGTGCTCTTCTCGCTGTCGCTCGAGGTGAAGGAGAAGGAGATCGTCACGCTGCTCGGCAGCAACGGCGCGGGAAAGACCACCACCCTGCGCTGCATCTGCGGCGTCGTGCGGCCGCGCCAGGGCGAGGTCCTCTTCAAGGGACGGCCGGTGTCGAAGGAGCCCGCCGCCGAGCGCGCCGGGATGGGGATCGCGCTCGTGCCGGAAGGACGCGAGCTGTGGCCGCAGCTCACCGTGCGGGAGAACCTCGAGCTCGGCGCCTATCACGGCCGCGCCCGCGCCCGCGCCAGGGAGAACCTCGATCGCGTGCAGTCGCTTTTTCCCCGGCTGCTCGAGCGCAAGTCGCAGATGGCGGGAAGCCTCTCGGGCGGCGAGCAGCAGATGTGCGCCATCGGCCGCGCGCTCATGTCGGAGCCTTCGGTGCTCCTGCTCGACGAGCCCTCGCTGGGGCTGGCGCCGATCGTGGTCGATCAGATGTTCGAGGTGATCCGCCAGCTCCATGCATCGGGCATGACCATCCTCCTGGTCGAGCAGAACCTGGCGGCGGCGCTGGAGGTCGCCACCCGCGGGTACGTGATCGAGACCGGGGAAGTGAAGCTACAGGGGAGCGCGGAGGAGCTGCGCAGCGACCCGAAGATCCGCAGCGCGTATCTGGGGCTCTGAAAACGAGAAGGGCCGCCAGCGCGCGGCTGGCGGCCCTGAGCTTCAACAGCGGCGGACGGTTCTAGAACAGCACGTTCCAGTGCGCCAGGAACGACTTCTGCGTCGCTACGCGCAGGCTGGAGCGCAAGTCCGTCGGCGTGACCGGTACCAAAGTTCCGTTCGGATACTTGAGCGCGGGGAAGTATCCCGCGTTGGTGGCCGCGCCCGTCATGGCCTGCGGACCGAAGGCGGAGACGCCGTGGTTCAGCTGGAACTCGAAGTTCAGGTGGTTCAGGTTCTTGTTGAAGAAGAAATTGAGACCGAACTTGAAGTTGCGGCTGTTTCCGAGGTCGACCGCGGTGTTGCAGGTGGTGAGCTGGGCGGCCGTCAGCGTCAGGCCGCTGCAGTCGTCCGTCGCGAAGTAGCTGAACGAAGCATAGGGCGCCACGAATTCAAAGCGGTACCCGGCGTCGACGAAGAATCCCTTGCCCGTGTTGGTCGAGCCCGACCCGTTCCCGTTCAGGTATCCGGTCGCCTCGATCACCAGCTCCGCTGCTTCGGTCTGCGGGAAGTTGATGTAGACGTCTGCGGAGGCGATCCTGTTGTTTGCCAGGTTGCCGAGCGACGTCTTCACGGCCTGTGCCTGGTAGATCCCGGATACGCCGACGCTGACGATGGGGTCCTTGCCCCACTTGTAAGCGCCGTACAGCCATCCGCCTTCCTCGGAGCCGATGATGTCGAAGTTCACGAAGCCTGCAAACTGCGGATAGCGCTTGGGCGTGATGCAGCCGTTTCCGTTCGTGGAGCAGGTATTTGCCGGCGCCGCCGGCGTGTCGACCGGCGTGTACCCTTCGTAGACGCCGCCGCGGAAGCCGACCTTCTTGTCCAGCCACCATCCGCGGAGCTGGATGCCTGTCTCACGCAGGCCCTGGAACGGGTTGCTGGGGAAGCGGAACTCGTCCGTGTGCACGTCGGCGGTGATGAAGTTCGTAGTGCTCTCGAGCAGGTGGTGGGAGATCGGGATCAGCAGCAGACCTGCGTCGATGTAGAGCACGTTGCCGCCGGTGATCCCGGTGGGCGCCCATCCGATCCAGGCGTCCTGGACGATGGCGCGGCCGCTGAAGTTGCCGAACTTCCCGAAGTTCGCGTTGTCGATCTGCAGCAGGTAGCTGAAGTTCTGGTTGATGTCGCCGTTGGCGAGAAGCCGGGTGCGGCGAGCGAAGATGTCGTAGCTCGCATCATTGCCGTTCGGAGCGCCGCTTTCGTTGATGAGCGCCTCGGTCTGCACCTGCACGCTGAGGTTGAGGGTCGCACCCTCGATGGGGATCGGGATCTTGGTCGCGAAGGCAGCAGGCGCGAGCAGGAGGGAGGTTGCAAGAACGGCTCTCAGGGTGGCCTTCATCGGCGATCCTTTCCGTCAATGTCGCTGCTGCAACGAAGAGGCGGGCGCGCTTGGTGAAGAAGCTGCAAGTTGCGGCGGGCACTCTACGAAAAACCGGTGCACGTTTGCAAATGGATTGCCCGCGACGATCGCGTGACACCGCCGGGCCTACTGCATGTGCCAGCCGTGGGTGACGATCACGGACTGGCCCGTCAGCGCGTTCGAGGGGAAAGCAGCGAAGAACAGCGCGACCTCGGCTACGTCCGCGAGCGTGGTGAACTCGCCGTCCACCGTCGCCTTCAGCATCACGTTCTTGATCACCTCCTCTTCGCTGATCCCCAATTCCTTCGCTTGTTCAGGGATTTGCTTTTCCACCAGCGGCGTGCGCACGAAGCCCGGGCAGATCGTGTTCGAGCGCACGCCGAA
>Ga0137415_10004742_pt1 | contig 13448 bp, 12 predicted proteins | sample CZODoug3_1_1_16f_FD_183082 | JGI IMG/M metagenome (GOLD analysis project Ga0137415, IMG submission 183082) | Vadose zone soil fungal communities from Angelo Coast Range Reserve, California, USA - CZODoug3_1_1_16fungal (Hybrid Assembly) | ecosystem: Environmental > Terrestrial > Soil > Vadose... | reverse complement strand
CTGCTGGGCTGGTTCGCCAGCTGCTGCCATTCACCGGACATCGGCGGGCGCATCCTGTCCGCCGCCGCCACCGAGGTGTTCGAGGAGGGGTTGCGGCTGCCGATCCTGAAGCTGCGCACCGCCGCCGGCCCCAACGAGACGCTCGAAGAGCTGATCAGGGTCAACGTGCGCACCCCCGACGAGACCATGGGAGACATCTACGCCCAGGTGTCGGCCAACCAGGTGGGCGCGGCCGGCCTGGCCCGGATGATGGACGAGTTCGGGCTGGACAGCGTCGACCCGGTGGCCGAAGAGATCATGCGCCGCTCCGAGCACGCCGTCCGGGTGGCGCTGCGCGAGCTGCCCGACGGCCGGTACGGGGCCGGCATGACCTCGGACGGCTTCGACGGGGAGCCGATCACCCTGCAGGTCGCCGTCACCATCCACGGGGACACCGTGACCGTCGACTATGCCGGGTCCTCGCCGCAGTCCCGCTACGGCGTCAACGTGGTGCTCAACTACACCCGGGCCTACACCTCGTTCGCGGTCAAGGCGGCGCTCGCCCCGGACGTACCGCACAACGCCGGCTCCTTCCGGCCGGTCACGGTGACCGCACCGAGGGGCTCGGTACTCAACTGCGTCGACCCCGCGCCGGTCGCCTCCCGGCACCTGGTCGGGCACTTCCTGCCCAGCCTGCTGTTCGAGGCGCTACGCGACGCGGTGCCCGGCGGCCTGCCCGCGCCCAGTGCCGACGCACTGTGGATGACCGTCTGGCGCGGCGCCGATATCGACGAGCCCCGCCCGTTCACCCTCACCGCGTTCGGCGCCGGCGGGACCGGCGCGCGCCCGGACAAGGACGGGCTGAGCACCACCGGCTTCCCGACCGGGGTCCGGGCGGTCCCCACCGAGGTGCTGGAGACGCTCACCCCGCTGGTGCAGCGCCGCCGCGAGCTGCGCCCGGACTCGGGTGGCCCAGGCAGGTACCGGGGCGGTCTCGGCCAGGTGCTGGAGGTCGGCCGGCTGGGCGAGCACGGCTGGACGGTCAATGCGAACGTGGACCGGGTGCACTACCCGGCGGGCGGTGCGCTGGGTGGGCGGCCCGGGGCAACCGGTGAGATCGTCGAGCTGGCCACCGGGGAGGAGCTGCCCCGCAAGCAGCTCGCCCGGCTCGCCCCGGACTCCCAGGTCCGGCTCTGCTTCCCCGGTGGCGGTGGCTACGGGGCCCCCGCCGAGCGGCCGGTGGAGCGGGTGCTGGACGACGTGGTCAACGGCTACGTCAGCATCGCCTCGGCCAAGGCGGAGTACGGCGTGGAGATCGAGTACGTCGGCGACCCCGATGCGCTGGTCCGCCCGCCGCAGAGCTACCGGATCCGGGCCGCCGACCCCCGCTGAGCTGTGACGCCATCGGACGCCGACCACAGCGCGAAAGTCGAGTCCGCCCGGCTACGGCGTAAGGGTGGTGTGTCAATCATGACAGGGGCGAGGGTCTGGCACCCGCCTGTAACGGAAGCTAGATTCACTCGATCGTGCGATCCGAGCCGCAGGTCCGAACGATGCCCGCGGACCTCGGCACCGGCTGGGTGGTCCGACCCACCCGTTCCCGCGGCGGCAGAACGATGAGGCAGGCGATGACACGATCAGCCCGGATGCGGTTCACCGCGATTGCTGCGCTCGCCGCTGCCGCGCTTGCCGCTTGTGGCGGTGGGGGTGCCGACAGCACCGAGGCGGGCTCCGGGCCGGTGAACGGCGGCGACCTCACCATCGCCCGCGCGCAGGACATCATCTCCATGAACAAGACGACGACGTTCGACAATGACTCGATCTACGTCATGGAACAGATCATGGAGCCGTTGTTCACTGTCAGCGCCGACGGCACCAAGGTCGAGCCCTGGCTGGCCACCGGCTACCAGGTCTCCGACGACAAGCTCACCTACACGATCAACCTGCGCCAGGGAGTCACGTTCTCCACCGGCCAGCCCATGACGGCCGCGGATGTGAAGTTCGCCCTCGACGAGGACACCAAGACCGGCGCGGACGGCTGGGGTTACATCAACGCGGCGATCGCCTCGGTGAACGTCGTCGACGGCAACACGGTCGCGATCAAACTGAAGTACGCGTGGGCGCCGCTGCTGGCCGACCTGTCACTGTTCAGCAACGGGATCATCCCGAACAACTACGGCGGCAAGACCGCCGACGAGTTCTACCAGGCTCCCGTCGGCACCGGGCCCTTCGTCTGGGACAGCTGGCAAAAGGGCCAGTACGTCAAGGTCACCGCCAACAAGACCTACTGGGGCTCCAAGCCCCACCTCGACAGCGTCACCTGGAACGTCGTTCCGGACGCCAACACGCGCAAGCTGCAGGTGCAGAGTGGTCAGGTGGACATCGACGACACCCCGGACTGGTCGAGCTTCACGTCGTTGAAGAACGCGCCCGGCGTCAACGCCCAGACCTTCAAGTCGACCTACGAGGAGTACGTCACCTTCAACGAGCAGCGGACGCCGTTCGCCGACGCGCACGTCCGGCGGGCAATCTCCTACGCGCTGGACCGGGACGCAATCGTCAAGACGGTGCTGTTCGGCAACGGCACGCCGGCGAACTCGCTGTTCTCACCCGGCACGCCCTACTACGACCAGAACAACGGCGCCCCCACCTTCGACATGGCGCAGGCCAAGAAGGAGCTGGCCCAATCCTCGATGCCCAACGGGTTCACGACCACGATTCTGATCAACTCGGGCAACCCGAACGAGGCCTCCATCGCGCAGATCATGCAGGCCGAACTCCAGCAGCTCGGCATCACTCTGACCATCCGGCAGCTCGATCCGACGGCCAACAAGCAGTCGCGACTCAAGTCCGACTTCGACCTGACGATCCAGTCCTGGACGATGGACATCCCCGACCCCGACGAGTGGACGACTTTCGTGGTCGACCCGAGCGGGGGTTCACACTCGGCGTTCTCCTACTACGCCAACCCGGCCGTCATTGCGTTGAACAAGCAGGCGCAGGCGGAGACCGACGACGCGAAGCGCGGGCAGCTGTATGCACAGCTGCAGAAGCAGACCAGCCAGGACTCGTTCCTGGCCTACCTGTACTACGCGCCGTACGTCTTCGCGATGACCGACAAGGTCAAGGGCTTCGCGGTGACGCCGCTCGGCAACTACCACCTCGAGAACGTCTACAAGACGAACTGACCGCGGCTGTGCGCTAGAGAGGCGGTGGGGAGACGTGCCCGACCGGTTCCGATTCATCCCGGCCCGACTGCTGCAGTCGATACCGGTGCTCTTCGGCGTCACCGTGTTGGTCTTCTTCATGGTCCACCTGTTGCCCGGCGATCCCGCGGTCGCGATCCTCGGTCAGACCGCTACGCCGGACCGGGTGGCTGCGCTGAGCCATCAGTTGGGGCTGGACCAGGCGCTCTGGCGCCAGTACCTGCTCTTCCTCGGGCACTTGTGCCAGGGCAACCTCGGGCAGAGCATCACCTACCAGCGTCCGGTGTCCGGCTTGGTGCTGCAGGCCATCCCGGTCACGCTGTCGCTGCTGTTGTTCGCTCTCGTCCTGTCCCTGCTGATCAGTGTGCCGCTCGCCGGGCTCGCTGCCTCCGCCCCAGGCCGGGCCCGCGACCTCGGTGTCCGGTTCTTCACCCTGCTCGGGCAGGGCATGCCCCAGTTCTGGATCGGGATCATGCTGATCCTGCTGCTCGCGGTGAATCTGCGGGCCTTCCCGGTCGGTGGCTACGGCAAGACCTGGCCGCAGCACTGGTACTACCTGTTCCTCCCGGCGCTGACACTGGCGATCGCGATGTGTCCCACGACGATCCGCAGCTTGCGCGCCTCGACGATCGACGTTCTGGCATCCGACTACGTGGGCACCGCGCGCTCGAAGGGCGCTGCCGGGATCTCGCTGTTCCGGCTGCACGTCCTGCGCAACGCCGCCATTCCGACCGTTTCGATCATCGGTGTGAACCTTGGCTACCTCGTCGGCGGAGCGCTCGTGATCGAGAAGGTCTTCGCCGTTCCCGGCCTCGGATCACTGATGATCAATGCGATCTTCGCCAGGGACTTCCCGACGATCCAGGCCGTCTCGCTGTTCGTCGCCGTGTTCGTGATCGTGGTGGGCATCCTCACCGACGTCGTCTACACCGCCGTCGACCCGAGGGTCGACATCAGCAAGGAACGATCATGACCACCGCGGCGGTCCGCGCCTCCCGGGTCACGAACCGGCCGATGTCGTCGCGGGCGCTCAAGCCCTGGTATCGCAACGCCACCCTCATCGCCGGCATCGTGATCGTCGGATTCCTGGCACTGATCGCGGTCCTCGCGCCCCTGCTCACGCCATACGCCCCGATCGTCCAGGACCTCGAGCACGCGCTGGAATCGCCCAACGCACAGCATTGGCTAGGCACCGACAAGTACGGGCGGGACGTCCTCACCCGGCTGCTCTACGGCGCCCGGGTGGACCTGCGGGTGGGCTTCCTCGCCGTCCTCATCCCGTTCGTGGTCGGGTCGGTGCTCGGAGCGCTGGCCGGATACTTCGGTGGTTGGTTCGACGCGGTCGTCATGCGGATCGTCGACATCTTCTTTGCCTTTCCGTTCTACGTGCTCGTCATCGTGTTCGTGTTCCTGCTCGGCGCGGGGGAGAGCAGCATCTACCTGGCGATCGCCGCGGTCTCCTGGGTCTCCTACGCCAAGATCATGCGCGGCGAGCTGCTGGTGGCGAAGCAACAGGACTACGTGGCCGCCGCCCGGCTCGGCGGTCTGTCGCACGGCCGCATCCTGATCCGGCACATCGGGCCGAACGTGCTGTCGCAGGCGTTGATCTACGCGACGAGTGACGTCGTCATGGACATCATGGCGATCGTCACCCTCGGCTACCTGGGGCTCGGCATCGCCCCGCCGACCCCCGAGTGGGGCAGCATGATTCTCGACGGCCAGGAGTTCATCACCACCCAGTGGGAGCAGGCCACCATTCCCGGCATCGCCGTCGTCGTCACCAGCCTCGGGCTGTCCTTGCTCGGTGACGGGCTCGCCGACCTGCTCGCGCCGGAACGGCGCACATGAGCGCGGCAGGCATTGTCGCGGCGCCGCTGCTCAGCGTCCGGGACCTCACGATCGGACTCCCGCGCTCGGGCGGCCGCCCGGTCTCGATCGTCGAGGGGATCTCCTTCGACGTCGGCCCCGGCGAACGGATGGGCATCGTGGGAGAGTCGGGCTCCGGCAAGTCCCTCACCCTGCGCGCGATCGCCGGACTGCTGCCCCGCGGGGTCGAGATCCTGTCCGGCCGGGTCGAGTACGACGGCGCTGATCTGCTCACGATGGCGCCCCCGGCGCGGCGGGCACTGATGGGCCCAGAGATCGCGATGATCTTCCAGGAGCCCATGACCGCGCTCAACCCGGTCATGCGGGTCGGGAACCAGATCGCCGAGGGACCCCGCCGACACCTCGGCCTGACTGCCGAGGAGGCCGCGGCCCGGGCGGTCTCGATGATGGCCAGTACCGGAATCCCGGATCCGGCGCGGCGGGCGAAGGCCTACCCGCACGAGCTCTCCGGCGGCCTCCGGCAGCGCATCATGATCGCGATGGCGGTGTCCTGCCGCCCCCGGCTGCTGCTCTGCGACGAGCCGACCACCGCACTGGACGTCACGGTCCAACTGCAGGTGCTCAAGCTGCTCGAGCGGCTCTGCGTCGACACCGGTACAGCGCTGGTCTTTGTCACCCACGACCTCGCAGTGGTCAACCAGACCTGTACCGAACTGTCGGTGATGTACGCCGGACACATCGTGGAGGCAGGCCGGGCCAAGGAGGCCTTCCGGCAGCCCCGGCACCCCTACACGGAGGGGCTGTTGAACTCTGCGCCGGACTTCGACCGTCCCGAACGGGAACTGGTGGCGATACCCGGATTCCCGGCGGACGTCACCGACCGGCCGCCGGGCTGCTCGTTCGCCCCGCGCTGCGGATACGTGCGCGAGCGCTGCATGCACAGCGTCCCGCCATTGCGGGAGGTCGCCCCCGGCCGGTTGGCGGCCTGCTTCGAGAGTGACCGCATGGTAGAGGCGCCAGCGTGACCGCCGGGAACGCCCGCCCCGCGCTGTCGGTGCGCAACCTGACCAAGGCCTACAGCCGCGGCACGTCCTGGCTGTCGCGGCACACCACGAGTGGCCCGGCCACGCTCATCGCGCTGGACGGTGTGGATCTTGAGCTGCGTGCGGGCGAGATCCTCGCCTTGGTCGGGGAGTCCGGCTCCGGCAAGTCCACCTTGGCCAAGATCCTCGTCGGTGGCCTTGCTCCCAGCAGCGGCACGGTCACCTATCGGGACGACAATGCACCCGCGCGGTGGAGCCGGGAGTCCTCCCGCCGGGTTCAGATGATCTTCCAGGACCCGTACGCCTCGCTCAACCCCCGCATGCCGGTGGGACGGATGCTGGCCGAGCTGCTGCTCGTGCACCGCGTCGTTGCGCGGACGCAGGTACGTGCCGAGAGCATCCGGTTGCTCAACCTGGTCGGCCTGGAGGAGAACGTGCTCGACGCGTACCCGAGCCAGTTCTCCGGTGGGCAGCGTCAGCGGCTGGCCATCGCCCGCGCGCTGGCCGTGCGGCCGGACGTGCTCATCGCCGACGAGCCGGTGTCGGCGCTCGACGTCTCGGTCCAGGCCACGATCCTCGAGCTGTTCGCCAGGCTGCGGGTCGAGCTCGGGCTGAGCATCCTGTTCATCGCGCACAACCTGGCTGTCGTCCGGCACCTATCCGACCGCGTGGCCGTCATGTACCTCGGCCGGATCGTGGAGGTCGCCGAGACCGGGGACCTGTTTGCCCATCCGCGACACCCCTATACCCGGGCGCTGATCGATTCAATTCCGCGGCTGACCGAGGCGAGCGTGAACGACGCCTTCCAGCTCGACGGCGAGCCGCCGAGTCCCTTCGACATCCCGACCGGTTGCCGGTTCCACCCTCGCTGCCCACTGGCCGGCGAGCTCTGCCGCACCGTCGACCCGCCCCTGATCCAGGTCGGGCCCGGGTCCAGCAGCGCCTGCCTGAAGGCCGACCAGCTCGATGTGATCCCCCAGGCCCCGACATCTCGTCCCGACACCTCCCTGGAGCGTGCATGAAGATCTGGATCTCCCTCGACATGGAGGGCGTCGCCGGGATCGTCGACTGGGAACAATGCCGGCCCAGTGGCGGTGCGCGCTACGAGATCGGCTGCCAGCTGATGCTGGACGAGCTGAACGCGGCCATCGAGGGCGCGATCGACGGTGGTGCCACCGAGGTCGTGGTCAACGACTCGCACGGCACGATGGCCAACCTGGACCCGCGCCGGATCGCCGGATCAGCCACCTACATCTCGGGCCGACACAAGCTGCGCTACATGATGGAGGGACTCGATGAGACGTTCGCCGCGGCCTTCTTCGTCGGCTACCACGGCTCGATATCGGGCCGACCCTCCACGCTCTCGCACACCTACAACCCCGAGGTCATCTCCGCCGCCCGGGTCAACGGGGAACTGGTCGGGGAAAGCGGGATCAACGCACTCGTCGCCGACCACTTCGGCGTCCCGATCGCCTTCGTCTCCGGGGACGCGGTGACCTGGGCGGAGACGGAACCATTCGCGAAAGGCGCCATACCCGTGATCACCAAGGAGTCGATCACCCGCTTCGGTGCCGCCAATCTGCATCCGACGCAGTCGTGTCAGCGGATCCGTGAGGGCGCGCAACAGGCGGTGCGGCGGGTGACCGATGGCGGTTCGCCGACCCCAGGGATCGCCCGGCCGGTCTCGTTGGGGCTGGAGTTCCAGACCGGGGACATGGCCGAGGTCGCCACGTGGGCCAAGGGGGTCGAGCGGGTTGCCGAGCGCGCGGTCCGCATAGCGGGCGATGACCTGCTGGCAGTGTTCACCTCGTTCGTAGCGGTCACCTACATCACCCGTCAGGCGGGCGGTCGCTGAGCCGGCACGAACCACACCTGACCTCGCACGGAACGGAAGTCCACATCATGGAGTGGATCAGAGACGCCGTGTTTGCTCGGATGGACGAGCTCACCCGGGCCGAGAAGAAGGTCGCCCGCACGCTGCTGGCCAACTACCCGAGCGCCGGGCTGTCCAGCGCGGCGGCGCTGGCCAAAGCAGCCGGCACGAGCACCCCGACGGTGCTGCGGCTGGCCTCCCGAATCGGAATCGGCAACTATCCCGATTTCCAGGAGCAGCTGCGCCGGGAGATCACGCAGCGGATGAACAGCCCGGTCAGTCGAGCCGCCAACCGCCTGCACGGCGACGGGAGCTCGACCCTGTTGCAGCGCTCGGTCGCTCAGCGGCTCGAGCTGGTGGAGCGACTGACCGCGGATGTCCCACCCAGTGAGTTCGACGCCGCCGTGCGGCTGCTCGCCACACCATGTCGGCACGTCGTCGTCTCCGGCGGCTATTTCTCCCGACACGTTGCCGAAATCCTGGCGATGCAGCTGGATCAGCTGGTGCCCGGCGTCAGCTACGCGGCTGAGCCGCTGGGCTCCGACATCGGTGCCTACCTGGCCCTGGCCAAGGACTCCGCGGCCATCGTGTTCGACCTGCGTCGCTACGAGCTACCCGCCAAGCAGGTGGCCGCGCTCGCCCGGCAACGGGCGGCGAAGGTTGTCGTGATCACCGACCAGGGATTGTCCCCGGCGGCCGACGACGCCGACATCGTGCTACCGATCGCGGTCGAGGGCACCCCGTTCGACTCGTTCGCCGCGCTTCTCGTGCTGGTGGAGAGCCTTGTGGAAGCGGTGTTCCAGCTGGTCGGCAACGCCGGCCTGGAACGGATGCGGCAGTGGGAGGAGTCGGTGCACATCCATCGCGCGTTCCGGGCCGGCCCGGAGCCCACCGCGGCTAAACCGTCTTCTTGACAGACCCTCCATCGGACCAGCCAATCGCCAGATCGTCGGTGTGTCCTTGTGCTGCATGGCGTGGCGCATGGAGTACTGCATGTAAACTTCGGTAAATTCTGCGGTTCGTCGAAAGGGGTGCTGGTCCGTGACGCAACCCTCATCGTTGACGCTCGAGTCTCGGGATCTGCTTCGCCGTCAGATCATCGAAGGGGCGCTGCGGCCCAGGGAGCGGCTGATCGCCGCGGATCTTGCGGACATGCTTCAGGTCTCCCGCACCCCGGTCCGGGAAGCCCTGTACCTGCTGGCCTCCGAGGGCCTGGTCGTACCGACCAAACGCGGGTTCATGGTGCGCGAGTTCACCCCTTCGGAGATCGTCGAGATCTACGAGGTTCGCGCGGCGCTGGAGGGCATGGCGGCCCGCCTCGCCGCGGAGCGGGGAGGCGGCAGAGCCATCGAGGCCGTGCTCGAGGTGGAGGCCGGCACGGTGACGCTGGCAAAGTCGGCGCGGCAGGTCCTGGTGGACAAGAACACCCTGTTCCACCGGGCGATCTTCGCCGCCGCGGGCAACGAGCGGCTCGGCCGCCTCAACGGCCAGCACACCGAGCACTTCTTCAACTACCGGATCGCCGACCTCTACACCGACGAGGAGGCGGCAGCCTCGATCGAGGGGCACCGGCAGATCGAGGTGGCGCTGCGGAAGCGCGACGGTGACGCGGCGGAGAAGGCCGCGCGGGACCACATCCTCGAAGCGCTCTCGGTGACCCTGCGCAAGCTGCGCTGAGCAGCGCCCTCGGCGGCGGATCCAGGGCCGACGGTTGTGGCGGCCGATTTTTGCCTCTACTCTGCATGCACGGACGAATGCAGTAGGAGGTGGCGGGTGGCGCTCTATACCGCTCGAGCGGGGCAGACGGCCTACGGCTATCCGGTCGGAATTATCTGTGCGCGGTGGCACATTCCGTTCATTCCCGGGGATGTCAACCACGCGGCGAGCTTCGACTACCCGGTCCGGTACCTGCCGGTGGACGTGCCCGGGGCCGACATCCTCCGCGGTGCCGTGCGGCCCGAGCGGTACACCGAGGACATCGTGGCGGCCGCCCGGCAGTTGGAGGCCGAGGGCGTGCGCGCCATCACCAGCAATTGTGGGTTCTTCGGGCTCTGGCAGCGCGCGGTAGCCGACGCCGTGTCGGTTCCGGTGTTCATGAGCAGCCTGCTCCTGGTCCCGTTCATCCGGTCCCTGATCGGTTCGGACCGGAAGGTCGGCGTGGTCGTGGCCAACTCCGAGGGTGTGACCGGTGAGCTGCTGGCGGCCGTGGGCATCGGCGGCGACGATTCGGCGGCGTTCGCCGGCTTGGAGTCGTTCCCGCATTTCGCCTCGGTGGTATTGCAGGAGTCGGGAAAGCTCGACACCGACGCGATGTGCGACGAGGTGACGCGGGCCTGCTGCGAGCTGCTGATCGACCATCCCGACATCGGCGCCCTGCTGCTGGAGTGCAGTGATCTACCCGTGTACGCCCACGCGGTGCACGAGGCGACCGGGGTCCCGGTCTTCGACTGGGTGGCGCTGATCGACTTCGTCGAGCGAACGGTCGTCCCGAAGCGATACGCCGGAATGTACTGAGGAGCCGCCGGACATGCGAAACGTCGTCACGATCAACCCGGCCGGCCTTGGCGAGGCATTGTTCCCGTACTCGCAGGCGACCCGCGCCGGCGGATTCGTCTTCCTCGCCGGCCAGGTCGCGCTCGACGCGCAGAACAACGTGATCGCGCCCGGAGACGCCTATCAGCAGACCGAGGCGATCATCGAGCGCATCCGGGTCATCCTGGCCGAGTCGGGCCTCGATCTCGAGAACGTCGTGAGCGCAACGGTTTTCGTCACCTCGCTCGACGTGCTGCCGGACTTCAACCGGGCATGGGCGGAGTGCTTCGGCGCGCACCGCCCCGCACGGGCCACCGTCGTCGCCGGCCTGCTGCTCGACGGGCTGGTCGTCGAAGTCCAGTCGATCGCCGCGGCCTGAGGAGGACCTACGCATGAGGAGGACCGAGACATGAGGACGGTCGTCATCGGCGGCGGGGTCATCGGAGTGACCACGGCGTACTACCTCGCGTCGCGGGGGCACGACGTGACAGTGGTCGAGCAGCGCTCGGAGCTGGGCCGCGACGCCACCGGTGGCAATGCCGGCCTGATCGCCCCGAGCCACTCCTTCGCATGGGCGTCCCCGAGGGCACCGGGCATGCTCCTTCGGTCGCTGCGCGGTGAGCGCACCGCGATCCGGGTGAAACCGCGGCTCGATCCGCGGTTCGTCAACTGGGGCGTCCAGTTTCTGCGGGAATGCACGCCCCACCGGGCGCGGGTGAACACCCTGGCCAAGCTCGCGCTGTGCCAGTACAGCCAGCGTGAGCTGTACCGGCTGGTGGACGAGGAAGGCATCGAGTACGACGAGCACCGGCTCGGGGCGCTCTACCTCTACCGGGACGATCGGCAACTCGAACTCGGCATGGAGCGCATGCGGTTGCTGGCCGAGCACGGCCAGCACATTGAGGCACTGACCGCGGAGCAGGTCGCGCGGCTCGACCCTGCGTTCACCGGAGCGGTGGGCGTGATCAAGGGGGCAATCCACGGCAAGGGCGACGGCACCGGCAACTCGGAGAAGTTCACCGTCAACCTCGCGAAGATCTGCGAGAAGCTGGGGGTCGAGTTCCACACCGGAGTGGTCGCGACGGAACTGATCGAGCACCACGGCCGGATCACCGGGCTGCGCACCGATCACGAGCTCTACCGTGCTGACAACTACGTGCTGGCCCTCGGCGTCGGCAGCCCCTTCCTGTCCCGCACGGTCGGCCAGAACCTGCCGGTGTATCCGGCCAAGGGCTACTCGTTGACCGTCGACATCACCGACGACAAAGCGGCGCCAACCTACGGCGGAGTCGACGAGGCGACGCTCGTCGCCTGGTCCCGCTTTGGATCAGCGTTGCGCGTCTCCTCGACGGCCGAGTTCGACGGCTACAGCCGCCAGTTCAAGCAGGAGGACTTCGCGAACATCCTCACCGTCGCCGGCGAACTGTTTCCCGGCGCGGCGGCCTGGGACCGGGCGACGCTGCGCTCGTGCCTGCGCCCCATGACCCCGGACGGCCCGCCGATCATCGGCCAAGGCCGCCGCCACGAGAACCTGTACTACAACACCGGCCACGGCCACATGGGCTGGACCATGGCGTGCGGATCGAGCAGAGCGCTCGCCGACGTCATGCTGGGCCGCCAACCCGCCATCGACCTGACCCACTTCCCGGTGCGGTCATTCCGGCGGTAACACACAGTCTTCCCCGCGCCGAGAACTAGGCCGGGGAGTGGGCAACGGCGCCTGTCACTGTCCCAATCGGAACAAGTGAGGATCCGCTGTGAAACCACGACTCGATAGGTACGAAGAGTTCATCGAACGCGAATACAAGGCGGGCCTGCGAAAGTACGAGGAGTACTCGATCGAGTTCGTCCGGCCGGAGCTCATCTCCATGTTCAGGAACCAGGAGGTGAAACGGATCGTGTTCACCGGCATGGGGTGTTCGGCGATCGTCTCCGACATCGTCCGGGGGTACTTCACCGAGATCGGCCTGCCGGTGGAGGTGTACGTACTCAACGACTACGAATTCAACTTCCTGGCGCCGAAGTCCGTGCTCGAGGACCCTGGCACCGTCTTCATCATCAGCTCCTACAGCGGGCATTCGAAGGAGCCGCTGCGCGCCTACCAGGCGATCAGCGACTTTCACGACCGGACGATGCTGCTCACGTCGGGCGGCCCGCTGGCCGAAGCGGGTGACCGGGACGGCACGTCGATCGCCTACTGGCGGCTTCGGGAGCCGGACCGCGAGTATCCGCTTTTCCATGTTTCCCAGTACTTCGCGATTCTCATGGATATGTTCCACGAGTTCGGGCTGATCGACGACGACCACCACGATCGGCTGGCGAGACTCGCGGAGGAATTGGCGGCCGACTTCGACGACCAGGCCCGGGCGCTCGTGTCCGAGCTCGCGCGCAACAGCCGCGACGCGAACATCCTGATGATCTCGTCGCCGAAATGGTACGAGAGCCTGCTGAAGCTAGCGAAGATGCACATCAATGAGATGGCGATGGTGCCGGCATCCCGGAACTATTTCCACGAGTTCTGCCACAGCGAGGTCGCAACCCTGTCGGACCCCGAGCGCAGGCACAGCGTTCTGTGGATCATCGATCCCGAGGACGACGACTACACGAAGGCCAAGGGGCAGAACCTGGTCGACCTGCTGACCGCGCGGCAGCAGCAGAACGACAACATCCGGGTGACCGTCCTTCCGTTGCGGGGCGGAGACTTCCTGCGCCGCTACTTCGGCGCGCTGGACATCATCCAGCGGGCGACGCTCGAGCTCGGCCGGCACCGAGAGGTCGAGTCGCGCGATCTGATCTCCTCGGCCGCGGGCAATTCCTGGTACCACAGTTCGACTATCGATGCTGAATTCGAACCCGTCGCCAGTTAGTCCGGGCGCGGTTGCGGGCAGCCACCGGTCGGCCGGCTCCTTCTGGCTGATCGCCGCGGGCTTCCTGGGCATGATGGCCGGGGCCGGGGCCCCGTCCCCGGTCTATCGTGTCTACCAGCAG